>Ga0105244_10000007_pt1 | contig 352275 bp, 257 predicted proteins | sample KBSM44metaG_FD_80423 | JGI IMG/M metagenome (GOLD analysis project Ga0105244, IMG submission 80423) | Miscanthus rhizosphere microbial communities from Kellogg Biological Station, Michigan, USA - KBS M4-4 metaG | ecosystem: Host-associated > Plants > Roots > Rhizosphere > Soil | place...
AGCAGTAAGAGCATTAGGCTCAGTTATAGTAACGCTTTGAGTTGTTGTACAACTATTAGCATCAGTAACGGTTACGGTATAAGTTCCGCCACTAAGTCCAGTTGCAGTTGCAGCAGTTCCACCTGATGGAGACCATGCATAAGTATAAATTCCAGTTCCACCTGCTGCAGTTACGGTTGCAGATCCATTAGCCTGACCACTACAAGAAACATCCGTTTGACCTGTAATAGAAGCTGTTAAAACAGTTGGTTCTATAATTGTGAAAGATTGAGTTGCACTACATCCATTAGCATCCGTTACTGTTGCAGTATAAGTTCCCGGACTAAGTCCAGTTGCAGTTGCAGCAGTACCACCAGAAGGTGACCATGAATAGGTATATGTACCAAATCCTCCTGTTGCATTTACAGTTGCAGAACCATTATTAAGTCCGTTGCAGGTAACATCAGATTGGCTTCCCACAGAGGCAATTAATACGCTTGGTTCTGTTATAGTAACACTTTGAGTTGTAGTACAGCTATTAGCATCGGTTACTGTTACGGTGTAAGTTCCGGCACTAAGTCCTGTTGCTGTATCAGCAGTACCACCAGAAGGTGACCATGAATAGGTATATGCACCAGTTCCTCCGGTTACAGTTACAGTTGCAGATCCGTTAGTTCCTCCGTTACAGCTCACATTTGTTGGAGCAATTGTAGCAGCAAGAGCATTAGGTTCTGTGATTGTAAATGATTGAGTTGTTTGACATAAATTGCCATCTGTAATAGTTACGGTATAAGTTCCGGCAGTAAGTCCTGTTGCAGTTGCAGCAGTACCACCAGAAGGGGACCATGCATAAGTATAAGAACCAGCTCCTCCTGTTACAACTACAGATGCAGATCCTGTAGTTCCTCCGTGACATAATAGATCAACTTGAGATGGAGTAACAGCTAAAGCTGAAGGTTCAGTAATTGTAAAGTTTTTTACAATAGAACAACCATTTGCAGAAGTTATTGTTACTGAATAATTACCAGCTGTAAGGTTGCTTGCAGTATCGCTATTTCCGCCAGACGGTGACCAAACATACGTAAATGGACCCGGTGCTCCTGATGGAACTACCGAAGCTGAACCTGTATTGGTACCATTACATAAAATATCAGTTTGAGATGTAACAGCAACTAGAGTATTTGTTGTATTAATAAAAAAGTTTTTTGTAAGTGTACATCCATTACCATCTGTAATTATACAATTATAACTACCAGCAGTTAATCCCGTCACAAGTGCTGATGTTTGACCGGAAGACCATGCATAAGAATAAGGAGTTGTACCGCCACTAACAGTTACAGCAGCTTGTCCTCCTAACGAACAAGTTGCATCTATTTGACTTGTTGTAGCACTTAAGATTGCAGGCTCACCTATAGTGATTGATTGTGTTACAAAACAACCCTTAGCATCAGTAACTGTACAGGTGTAAGTTCCAATTGCCAGACCAGTTGCGGTTGCAGCAGTTCCACCAGAAGGTGACCATGAATAAGTATAAGAACCATTTCCGCCCGCTGGAATTGCAGTTGCAGTTCCTGTGGCTCCACCATTACATAATACATCAGTTTTGCTAAGTGACAATGTTAATGGTGCAGGTTCATCTATCGTAACACTTGCTGTAGTGCTACATGTATTTCCATCTTGGATTGTCACAGTATAAGTTCCTTGAGCAAGTCCTGATGCCGTAGCAGCGTTACCTCCGGTAGGTGACCATGAATAGGTATATGAACCAACTCCTCCAGTTGCAGTTACAGTAGCTGATCCATTAGTTCCTCCATTACAAGAAACGTCTACTTTTGCAATCGTACCAGATAGTTGAGTAGGAGTACTAATTGTAATAGTTTTAGTTAATGTACATCCTTTTGAATCGGTAATTGTACAAGTATAATCTCCGGCAGAAAGTCCGTTAGCTGAAGATCCAGTTCCACCAGAAGGTGCCCATGAATAAGAATAATTGGGAGTTCCTCCTGATACAGTTACGCTTGCGCTACCATTTGCTCCGCTAAAACAACTAACTCCAACTGATGCTGTAGTTGCTGAAAGGGCAGATGCTGGTTCATTAATAGTGAAACTTTGAGTTGTTGAACAAGCATTATCATCAGTTACAGTTACAATATAATTTCCGGCAGCTAATCCTGAAGCTGTTGCTCCTGTACCACCAGATGGTGCCCAAGAGTAAGAGTAAGAACCAGTTCCTCCCGTTACATTTACGGTAGCTGATCCTGTTGCATCTCCAAAACAATTTACATTGACAATTGTTCCTTGAGAGGCAGTTAATGTTGTAGGTTCTGTTATTGTAAATGATTCTGTAGTTGAACAACTGTTACCATCTGTAATTGTTACCGTATAAGTTCCTGCTGTTAAACCTGTAGCAGTAGCTGCGGTTCCTCCTGATGGTGACCATGAGTAAGTATAACCAGGTGTTCCTCCAGATACAACCACGCTAGCCGATCCTGTTGGAGATCCATTACATAATATATTGGTTTGCGAAGGCGTTACTGCTAGAGCAGATGGCTCTACAAGTGTAAAAGATTGTGTTGTTGAACAACCTTTAGCATCAGTAACTGTAACAGTATATGTACCGTCTTCAAGACCTGAAGCAGTAGCTGCAGTTCCTCCTGATGGTGACCAAGAATAAGTATAAGGTAAAGTTCCTCCCGAAACTGCAACAGTTGCAGATCCGTTGGCTCCACTATTACAACTCGGATTAGTAAATGTATCCTGAGAAGCTACTAATACAGGCGGTTCAGTAATAGTAAAAGCTTGTGTAACTGAGCAAGAAAAAGAATCAGTAATAGTTACAGAATAATTTCCTGCCAATAAATTTGATGCTGTGGCTGAAGTTGCGCCATTGGTCCAAAGATAAGTATAGGTTCCTGATCCTCCGGTAGGAGTAACCGTTGCAGAACCATTATTACCTCCGTTACAGCTTACATTTACTTGCGTTGGAGTAGGATTTATAGCTGTTACTGATCCTACTGAAATGTTACTGAAAGTTTTACTACATGCATTCGCATCAGTAACCACAACATTATAAACTCCTGTGGCAAGCCCGGACGCTGTTGCGCCAGTAGCTCCGTTTGACCATAAGTAAGAATAATTTGGAGTACCTCCAGATACTGTAATTGTTGCACTACCATTAGACTGTCCAAAACAACTAACAGCAGTTGTACTCGCGATTCCCGCAAGTCCAGCTGTTGGTCCACCTACAACAATTCCGGTAACAGTAGTTGGGCAGCCATTATTATCTGTTATAGTAACGCTGTAAGTTCCAGATCCAAGATTAGAGGCTGTTGCTCCGGTACCTCCAGATGGAGACCATGAGTAAGTATATCCTGGAACACCTCCTGATGCAGTAACTGTAGCACTACCAGTATTTCCTCCAAAACAAGAAACGGGTGTAGTAACATAAGTTCCGCTAACAGCGGCTGTAGGTCCTCCTACAACGATTCCAGGTATAGTTACAGAACATAAATTTGCATCTTTAACTGTGACACTATAAGTTCCAGCTGAAAGTCCTGTTGTAGTAGCAGTTGTAGCTCCGTTTGACCACAAATAGGTTTTCGTTCCTGTTCCTCCTGCCGGAGTAACAGTTGCAGTACCATTGCCACCTAGAAAACAAGAAACTGCTGTTGTAGAAGTTGTTGCAGAGAGAGCTGCTGTTGGTCCTCCAACACTAATACCGGGAATAGTTTTTGAACAAGCATTACCATCTGTAATTGTAACATTATAAGTTCCGGGTGCAAGCCCTGAAGCAGTAGCAGTCGTAGCTCCATTAGACCATAGGTAAGTATATGATCCGACACCTCCTGTTGGAGTAATAGTTGCAGTACCATTATTTAATCCAAAACAAGTTTCTGCAGTTGTTGAAGGTGTTCCACTAATTACTGGAGGTTCTGTTATTGTAAAAGGTCTCGTAATTTGTGTTAATTCACCATCAGTAATCGTTACTGTATAATTTCCGGCAGCAAGATTAGATGCTGTTGCTCCTGTACCTCCGGATGGTGACCATGAATAGGTATAGCTTAATGTACCTCCAGTTACGTTAACAGTTGCTGAACCAGTTGTTGCTCCATTACAAAGAACGTTAACTTGTGGAGTAGACGAGGTACTTAAACCTGCACCTGTATTAAATGTCAATTCAGCACCATAACTGGTACCGGCACTATTTGTAGTATAAGCTCTGTAATGAATAGTCGTTCCAGAAGGAAGTCCTGTTATAGTAGCACTAAATGTTCCCGTTCCCGTTCCATTTTGAACTTTATGATCAGCAATAGTTGGTAATGCCGTTGTCGCCCAAACGATTCCTCGTTGTACGGTTGCGTCACCACCATCTGCACTTACATTTCCGCCCATTACAGCAGAAACAGCTTTAACACTTGTAGCTGTAGTAGTTGTAACAGTTGCAACTACAACGGTAGATACTGCAGGTGTAGGAAAACCTACTGGAGTGATTCCTAAATCAGTAGCTCCAGTGCTATGTGACCAGTATGTGGCTGACGGATTATTAATTTTAGACAATAAATCAGCAACCGTACCTGTTAAAGTCCCTATGTATTTACTGTTATTTTGTTCAGGGGGAACTCCTGCCGGAAACAACGAAATACAAGTTGTACCATTAGTTAAACCAGGTGGTAATGAACTCTCAGATGCTCCACCTGCCGCTGCACCTGCTACTGTAGTCCATGTAGTTATAGGATCATAAATTGAAGAATTATAATCTGCATGTATACCTGCAATAAACGTAGGTGATGCCGGTTCTGGACCTGTTGCAGACTGATACGCCAATATCTGGTCGCCGGCATTAGGAAGATTAAAACCTGTACCTGACGCAAGTGTTACTCCAGTTGTGCCTGTGACTGTAAAAGTATCAGCCGAACTTTCGACTATTGATATAATTTTACCAGCGGGTGTAAAGGCTGGAACAGTCCACAATAAATGTGTTTCGGGATTTGATGGAATCCATGAACCGTTTCCCCAACCATCTTCTGTAAAATATACAAGCGTTCCAGCATTGATATCTTTAAGAGTAATAAAAGAGAAACCATCGGTTGTAGTTCCCGATTGATAACCAATAAAGGCTATATCACCTGGTGCCAAGACAGTTGCTTGGGCTCTAAGGTTTTGTTGTACAAAAAATGTACACAAAAAGAGGATAAATAAGAGTAATTTTTTTTTCATAACATACAGTTTAGTTTAATGACATAAATAGGCATTTTGCCATCCGCCTACATAATCGGGCTTTGTAAATGAATTAAAAGCTCTGGTAAATTGCCCGTCATTTACGAATGTTTCAATTTTATTAAAGCTTATATCGTTAGAAGAATCAAAATTTAATTTATAGATATAATGATTAAATATTGTTCTGTTAGTGTCCTTATCAAATTCAATATTCCCTCTTGGTCCTGCAATATTCAATTTGCCAATTTGGTCAATTAAAGAACTTATGCTAAGATTATTTTCTGCATTAAGAAGAATGTTCTCTAATATAAGTCCGTTTTCATAGCCCAAAATAGAAAAGACTGTCGGGTTCTCTGAATATTTATTTTTATAGTCCTCGGTAAAGCTCGTGCTATCACTATCATTTTGCATCCAAGAACTCACTACATAAAGATCGTGCGGCTCATTTTTATAATCCTCAAGAATTTTATCATTGATAAAAAACGGAGTAACATAAAACGGATACTTTTTAGTGATTTTATTTTGGTTTACAAAAGCAGCATTTTCTTCGGCATACAAACCACTGTAGAAAGCAAAAACAGCATCAGGTTCATACGAGTTAATAAACTGCCCCATGTATTCAGATTCGTCTTCTCTGGGCACAAAAGGAGTGATATAGTGGCCTGAAAAAATAGGTTTTTCTTTAAAAGCATATTCAATTGCCGCAAGCATACCATAACCGGAATCATAAAATGAAGTTGAGGTTACGACTTTTTGATAGTTTTTGGCAGTTAGATAAGTTCCTAAATGATAACAGGATTCAGTTAATCCAAAAGAATTTATGTAAACACCTTTGTAAGGGGATGTTTCATAAGGCATAGTTGCTCCGGTATCGGCGGCAAGCAATAAAATATCGTTTTTGGAGGTATAATTATAAACCTCAGACATATTATAATGCCCAAAAAAACCAACGATAATAGATATATCCTCTTGAAAATTTAATTTTTGTATTTTATCAATTATCATTTTTTCATCAGCACCAATACCAATGCTCTCTACAAAAAACTTTACATTGAAATTGTTCAATTTTAAACCTCTCATAAAATCTTTGTCAAGGGTAGGGTATTGTTGTGATTTTGGAATTAGAATTCCTATTTTAATAATATCTTCCATAAAATGAGATTAAAAAAACAGAGGCATAATTGCCTCTGTTTCATTTTAACTGTATTAATTTCTACTAGGAAAAATTCCTTCCATAGCGATACAATAGTTTATACCTAGGTAAGGATTACGTATACCAAATGGTTGGCTACCTCCTGCAACACCTGTAGCACCACTAATTGTTGCAGTTACACCACCAACTGCATTATTTGTTCCTCCAGTTTCACTGTAGATATTTGGAGTATTACCGCCAGCAGCAAAATTATTATTACCACCATCAGGATCATTGCTAATTGGTTTTAAGCTTACTGCATTGACAGCTACAGTAATAGGAGACGTAGCCGCAGCAAGAGGATGACCATGTATAGGCATGTTGTTTGCTGTAAGTGTAGTGTTTTCAGTACCACTTATTTCTCCAATAATAATATTTGATAAGCCAGGTCCTTGTCCTTGACCTACAAGAGATCTACCTCTTAAATCAGGCAAAGCAAATGTAGATGTTCCATTGCCTCCATAAGTTGTTCCAAGTAATGCAAAGAGTGCATTGTATTGTGATATGGGAACGAGTTGCCCATAACATAGTTGCCAACCTCTTGGGTTAAAGTTAAATCCAAATGCTAGAATTGTTCCTAAAAATACGTCCATAATTTTTTTTGTTTAATTGGTTAGTTAATAAATTAGATTTGTCAATGTTTAATATTTAATTTGAAATTGTTTTTTATGTTAATATCATGCTAAATTACTTTATATAAGTATCTTAGGAACAAGTGTTTTTACCTGTTTTTAAAAAGAACTTTCTGCTAATTGAGGGTTCTTCTTACAAACTAATTATTCCTGGAAACTTTCTGGCGCTATCATTTTCTCATTTCAATTTTTAAAATTAAATATCCACTGCATAAAATCTGGATAATATGACACAGAACGGTTTTTTCGTGTCATAAAATCGATTTTTTGTGTCACAGTAATTTTGATTGATTATTGCTGAAGAAGCTTAGTTTTTGTCAATCAAAATATAGAGACTTTATTAAAAGAGGTGATAGGGAATATCTTTGTAGGCTTATACTGAAGTATGCTTTTTCGATTCGAGATATTAAATTTATAAAATAAATACGACATAACTATCAGGACAACAGGGTTTTCTAAGTTTATTCTTATTTTAGTTCAAGCAAAGAATTATTTTTGACTTTAAGTTGAGTTTGTAGGTAAACAGGATTGAACAGTAAAACAGTATTATTTGTTTACATTTAAATCATTCATGATTGTATCTTTATTGGCATAGTAAATTTTATAAACCATTTGTTTGATAAAAGATTTATGACTTTCCCAACTTTCAGATAGACCAACATCCTGACCGTGAAATAATAGTTGGTTTGTAGAAGGTTCAAAATGTAAAATAGGGGTATCAGCTGCTTCATAATCTTCTTTTAGAGCTTTTCCAACTTTACTTGTCACACTTGGAGCCCATTCGTCAGTTATTATCATAAATCCTTTAAGTTTAATAGCATTTTTCATTTTTGTTACATCTCCTGCTACCACTTGATTAGCCATCTCCTGATTATTCTGTACTAATAACGATCTATAAGTACGAATGCTATCTTGAAAATCTTGTGTTTTAAAAGGAACAACCCGTACATGTTTGACCTGTTTCATTCGGCTCAAAAGTATTTTAACAACCTCTTCTTGCTTAGTTTTTACAAGATTTATTACATTGTCTAAACCTTTCTTAAAATAAGGCAAATAATTTTTTTGCCCGCTCAAATCTTGTTTTCGCAACGTATTTATATAAGTGACAAAATCGCCTTTTCCGTCTGGATTTAAATCGTATATATTTTTTTCTGCAGCAGTATAGAAAAAATTCTCTCCTTCATCACTACCCATGTGTTTTTTAAAGCTGTTTAATGTCATTCCTATTTCTGTTTTAGCAAAAGATTGTTCCTGCATTACAAAAGGTAAAAATGCAGTTTCTGCATCAATAATAGTAGGAGTGCCTTTTTTTGACATAATATTTTCATTATGAAGATCATTTACCCCCAATAACTTAGACGCAACAACAAGTTCACCGTATCTCACATAATGGTTTTGTATTTCAGCAACAGTTTGTTCTCGCTCTTTTTGTTGATATTCTACAAAACTAAAAGTACCTTCTTTATCTTTTTCTTCTTGAAATTTCATTGTAGGTAGTTTCAGTTTATTCTTGCTAAGCGTATTTAAATCATGAAAAGCACTATTGTTTTCCTGAGTTAGCATTGCATCAGGAGAAATACTTCGGGGTTTGTAAACAATTTTTTTGCCAGTTGTAGATTCAACTATGGCAACTTGCTGCCCTGAATTATGAAAATCAGATCCGGTTAATTCAATGTTCTTAAGATCTCCGTCTATATTGAATTTTATTTTTATGGATTGCCATGAATTGATAATTCGATTGTTTAGCTGATTAAAATTTTTCGTTAGTAATACACCTCTGGTTTTCGCAAACTTTGTTGTTGATGCAGCCATATCATCATTAAAAAATCCAGATGCTTGGCCTGCATCAGGATAGATAGCTTCTTTAATAAGCTCTTTGTTTTTGGCATTATTCATTGCTGGTGGAAGTGCTGTATATACCTTTAGTAATTCTTTTATTACTTCTTTTGTAAAAGCACCTTTTCCTGATTTTGTTTTTAATACCGCATTCATGTGTGGATCCGCTAAATTTGCTGATGATATTTTACTGAAGAGGTCTTCTGCAGTCTTAAGCAAGTTTAACAGCTCATTATGAATCTCATCATAATTTGCCTCATCATATTCTTTTTTGGAGATAAAATGAAATTCACCTGCAATTTTAAAAATATCTTTTCTAAAAGTTCCGTTAATGTAAGGATCGAGGAGTGCTATTTCTTTTTCTGTGTTTTTTTCGAGAGCCAAAAGGTCCTGTTCTTTTTTATTGTATTTCCAGCCCCAATTAAGAGGATTTTGTTTCCAGTTAAATCGAGTAAATGTCATACGTTGCACAGGATCTGCATCTGAATGTAGCGAGTTTGATGTTGATTGAAGTTTTAATCGAGGCTCATATACCGTCAATTGCACTGCCTTTGCCCCCATAACATCAGCTTCATTTTCTAAACCTTTATCGTCATTTACATTCACTTTACCCTTCATTTGCAAAGTAGGTTTTACTCTCCCTTGTTTTTGCTGAACCACATGCCAGGCTTCATGAGGCAAATGTTTCTCTTGTCCGGATGCGATATGAATATCTGTACCTTGCGCATAAGCGTGAGCATTAAGTTGTGCTGGTTCTGAAGAATTATAATGTACTTTGACATCATTCATAGAATGACCCGAAAGATTTTCAATTCCTGATTTCAGATGATCGGGCAGGCCAGTATTGTTTGTTTTTTTCTGAATAGTATTGTGAACCGGACGACTAAATGAATTTTCGGTTTGTTTTCTCTGTAAAACAGATTTTGTCCTATTGTCCTGTAAGGAAACTCCAGATTGCGTTTTCTCTTGTTTCTGAATTATATTTGTTGCCGGGAATTGCTCTTTTGTATTTTCAGTATGTACAGTTTTACTTTCCATAACTATAGTTTATTAAAGTCCGCTTCGAATGTCATTCAAAAGGTTTTCTATTTTGGTTACTTCATTTTTAGAAATGTTATTTGCAGTATCCAGAGGTTTAAAAGAAACATCTCCCGTTGCTTTTTTCGAACTATCTTTTCTGAATAAAGTCCATTTTATTCTAATGGTTTTATAAGCATATTTGGCCACCTGACCAGAAACGGACCATATTACCCGTAATCTGGAATATTTTGTAGGATGATTTTTTACGGCAGTTCCTAAATGCCTAATATTTGATTCAAAAGGAATCATGTGTGTATTTGCATCTCTTGCACCGGCAACTAAATTTGTAGAATCGGTTTTTCCGCCTAATCCAGCTCCTCTTATATGCAACCATTCCCAACGCTGATTCCCAACTCTTCCTAATAACCATGCATATCCGGCTGCATTAGTATTTGCCATGTTTTTATATTGACCGTCACCTCTGCCTTTTCCAACCGGAGTATCTCTAAAGGTTACATCTTGCGGCGTATTTATTGAACCTAATGATTGATCGACATTATTTAGTAAGACAGCTTTAGAGACAAAAGCGTTATTTGAATAGGTAGACCCCAAAACTTGTAATGGACCCAATTTTTGCTTTGCTACAGTAGCTGACTTTTTGTAAACACTAACATTAGGCGTAGCACCGTTTAAAGTAATGTTTTGAAAATAATGATTATTTAAAGGTGTCCCAAAAGGAACAGGGTTTGGGTTTACTTGGGCTTTCATGTCATGTGCGCGTCCTTTGGCACCAAAACCTCCCGCATTCATTGGAAAAACTTTTTTGATTTCGGTAATTACCTTGTATAAATAAAACTGGTATCCGCGTAATTCACCTGCTAGTTTATCCCGATCACCAGTTTGGCTTCTTAATCTTCCTTTAACTGGAGGTAACGTTATTAGCTCGTTAAGAGTATCTTTTGTATCAGAATAAATTCGATTTAAGCGATTACGGTAAGATCCCAGTAATGCAATGTCACCATCATCATCCAATTGTTTTTCTACCTTTTGCAAATATAATTTTGTACTGCTAACTTTTTGACTAACATTGTTTTTTATGTCATAGTATTCTCTTAAAGGATTTATATCAAAGCGCTTTGTTTTTTTTACTCGATCATGAACTTTGTTTCTGCGAGTTGGATTTTTTGCTTTAGCAAGCTGAATAGTGCTGTTGTTATTTACAGTTCTTGTTGTAGATTGTAGTTGTACAGGATTTTGATTTCCTTCTGTGTGAAGATTATTTTCGTCAGATAAATTGTTTTCAGAATTAGTCTTTTTTTGAATAACAGAAAGTTTTTGCTGTAAAGCAGATACTGGACGATTATCCATTAACTGAACCGCATTTTTACCACTCTGACTATTAGCTGTCGAAGTTATTGAATGATTTTGGGTAAAATATTTTCCTGAGTACTTATCCATTTTAGTAGCATTAAATTCTTCAAAAAATAAACTGATTGCTCATCTGATAATTGTTTTAAATCATTGAGCAGTTTTCGTTTAATTAAGTCAAAAACCGCTCATTGATTTGTTTGAAACATCTAAATTCATATTAAATAGCCGAAAAACCTGTTTTAACACTTTGATACATTGGTTTGTGTGTGAGTGTATCAACATTGTAAGTCAGACCGCCACCAGGAACATAGTTGTTTGGAATAGTGCCGGTTGTAAAAGATCCTGAGAGTTTTGTCATTCCAAATGTAGATTCTGAACCTTCTTTAAGAGTGGTTTGATTCAGGAATTGAAATACACAAGCGCCTAAAAAGTTACCTCGCGGATGTGAATTTTGTATTTGAGAAAGAACGTAATCAGCTTGCTGTTCTTCCGTTTTTACTGGCCAATCCTTATCTTGTTTGATAGGAACACCCATTTCTGCGAAGAAAAAAGGAATATTAGAAAAATAAGAAGGAAATGTATTATCGATATAATTTCTAATATAGCTACCATTATTTTGCGGATTTGTAGAAGCAATAAATCTTGTATTCCAGACATTTTCTAAACCATTAGCTTTAAGTTCCGCATGAAGATTTTGGATAGCAATAATTCCGGGTATATTTTTATTTGTTGGATCCGCAAATGAAACCGGCGAAGTAATTGGCAATAAATTTGACGCCGGAATTCCTAATTTTGTTTCAATATTGATAAGAATCTGAATCATCTTGGCTACATCAGTTACTGTAAATCCTCCAGCCAGATCAAATTCATTACCAATTCCCCATATACCCGCAGCTTTATTCGGTGTGGTTCCGGCATCGTAAATTTCAGTTACCATTGCTGTAATAAAACCTGTTACATCTTTTCCCTGATGCAATTGTTCCAGAAAATAATTAGAAATAGGAACAAAAACCTTAATATTATTAGCAGCACATTCATTTAAAAATGACATATGTGATCTTTGATATTGCCCAGGTTCCTGACCCGGAAATGGTGGTGTACTCCAATCGTACAAATGCAAAAAGTTTACTCTAAGGTCATTGGCAAAATTAGAAAGATCGCCACGACCGCCATTTGCTTTTCCCCATATAAGAGGAAATGTAGAATTAGTAAAATCAGTGTCAAAATACTTTTGAGGAGGATTTAGTGCATCATCTGATGGTGCCGGTACATAAGCACTTCCTCTTAAAGGAAATAATGCCGAAGCATTTGCAATTCTTGAAATGTCGCTCATTTTTGTAGTTTTTAAAGATTAATATTTAGAAAATTTGTAATTAAGATTTGCTTTTTAATTCTTTTGATTTAATAATCAGGATTTTACATTTATTTTCTTTTTGCTTTTGTAAGAAAGAAATAAAGAAATTGATTTGATGCTGTTATTTTTTAAAAACGTTTTTTGAATTTTCTAATCGTTCTATATCTTTCTTGGACTCCAGTTGTGATTTATCATATTGTTTAATACGCAATAATAATCGGGCAGATTGTTTTTTAGTAAGCGACTTCATTTGCTGAAGGCGTTGTATTTCTTTCTTTAAACTTTCTTCTTTAGATAGACTTTTAGATATTCGATTTTCAAAAACGGCTTGATTATTTTTTACATGAAGAGCATCAAAAATTTTTTCAATTTCAATTTTGAATATAAATTTCTCGTTATAATGTTTATTCATTTCTTTATAGGCTTCAACAGCTTCGTCTTCGTCTTGTATCCCTAATTCTGTTGCCAGATATGCTTTTTGTTGATTATAAACTTCCAGATTACTTTTATCATTATTAATTATGGCACGTCTTATATTTTGAGCCATCCATTTTATATCTTTTTTTTGACCTGCATCAACCTCTGCAATTTTTGCTTCTACCTTTTCATTTATTTTTTGAATAATAAGTTTATCTATGCCGGTAGCGTCAAAATGCATTTGTATGTGTCTTACATATGGCGTTATATTTCGGATAAGCTCAAATGAGTTTATTGTTTTGGATTTTGATAACTTTTCAAGATCAGCAAAAGCCTTTTTTGTAGCATTTGGTGTAAGAGGGTGAGATTTGTGTTTTGCTTTATCCGGAGTTGCTTTGTCATTAAAATAAAATTTAACAGCATCACCAATAGTCTCGACATCATCTTTATGAAATTTACCTGCCCAATTTTGACCATCTTTCTTCTGTTCACCCTTCCTGTTATGCTCGATAAATACATGCCCATATTTTTCTCTATAAGCATTCTCTAGTTTTAGACCACGATCCCAGCCTTTTGAAGTAGAAAGATCAGGTAATTGATTATCAACAATACCTTTATGCGGTCCTATATCAATTGAAATTACTTTTATACCGGCAAACGCTAATTGATCGATCACCCCGCTACGCATTCCAATCGCACCCAGAATATTATAATGTTCATTTAAATACTTCAATAAAGAAGATTGACGCAAGCGAGAGCCTTTTGCGGATGGCCACATCCAATAATTAAGTAGATTTGGAATATTGTTCATTGAACTAGGTTCTTCTCCCATTGGTACAATGTGTACTGAACTGCCATATATTTCATGAATTTTGGCCATTATTTGTTGAACTCCTTTTACACCAGTATCTAATGCTGGCGCATTTGCTCCTAAACGGCCACTATGACCAGTTCCTCTGTAATTTACAATAATATATTTTCCTCCTCCTGCTGGAAATTTTCCTGAATTTTGTAGATCTTCCTGAAATTTCAAACCTTCATCTTCCGAATAAGGAGCAAATTTATTAGCCAATTCATTGATTTTAACTTGTCGTAAAATGCTTTCAACTTTTATATATTTTTCAGCATCTGACTTTTGTAATCGCCCAATTAGTATTTTTATATCCGGCACTGTATCCGCCTCAAGATCACAGTCTAGCAAAGCTTCAATTTCTACTGCTAATGGATTTGTCGGAGCTGCTTTAAGTTGTTGAATTCTGTCATCATTTAGAATTCTGCTACCAATAAAAGTTTCAATATCTTTAGTAGCCCATGTTTCAGAATTAGAAAAACCACTTGGTGGATTACCTGGATTATAATACACTCTAGATGGATCATTTATTAAATCGGCTATCATTTGAGCTTGTGGCTTAGTTTGGTCATTCACAAACCATATCAAAAGCTTATAAGTAGGATGAATAACCATACTAGCTCTAATATGATACATATCACCAGTATTAATAGATCTCATTATAATTGTAGATTTAGGAGAAAGATCATTGATATCATAAATAAAACTGGCCTTATTTAATTTGGCGTCAAATAAGAACGCTTTAGATTCTTCCCAGGCATTTTTTATATTAGCTTGCGCCAATTCATTTCCAAGATATTGTTGTTGTAATTGTCTTTTTAGTACAAATGGTTTTTCAGCGGTATTAAAAGCTTTTATAAAACGTTGTTTTCTGCCGTGAAGCTCTTTTTTTTCTTCCTTTTGTTTCGCTTTCCTTTCTCGCTTCCCCAATTGAATTACCGGCAAATTAAAAACGTTCTCTTTAGCAGCTTTCATTTGTGTTATTCTCGAATTATTTGTTCCAATTGCCTTTGCCCCCATAACATCAGCTTCCTTCTCCAATCCCTTATCGTCATTTACATTTACTTTGCCTTTCATTTGCACAGTAGGCTTTACGCGTCCTTGTTTTTGTTGTACTACGTGCCACGCTTCGTGAGGCAAATGTTTTTCCTGTCCTGATGCGATATGAATATCAGTTCCCTGAGCATAAGCATGAGCATTAAGCTGAGCAGGTTTATCAGAGTTATAATGCACTTTGACATCATACATAGAATGACCTGAGAGATTTTCTATTCCGGATTTTAGATTTTGAGGCAACCCAGTATTATTTGCTTTTCTTTGAATAGGAGTAAAAGAGGCTGGTTGAGCTGTGATAGTTCTCTCAGCAAGTTTTAATTGTACAACAGAATATTTCCGATTATTTTTTAATTGAACAGCATTATTGCCACCACCTTGATAGGCAGCACTTACATCAGTTTTATTATCGGATATTTTTTCGTGTTGTTGAGTCATTTTCTTTTCTTCGGATTTTTTTTCTCCTCTTTTTTACCACCTTTTAACTGCGCAACCCCCACATTAGATAATGTATTCACTTGTAGACTATTCTCGACATGATCCTGCAGTTTTCTTTGTACAAGAGAATATTCGCGATTGTCTTTTAATTGAACAGCGTTATTATCCCGATTTGCATTTGCGGCAGTTAGAGTTGTTTTATTTTCCGATATTTTTTTGTGTTGCTGCGTCATTTTCTTCTTTTTTGAATTATATAACTGCGAATTATTTCAGAATCTTAACTCGATTGAATGAAATTTGAAAAAGCATTACTATCGCCATTAAAAACATCATAATCATTAAGCTGACCATTTAGTTTATAACTTTGAGATTGTTGCCAGATCGTCCAGTTTTTCCAGACATTTGGTATTTTTAGTGTAGGGTTATAATTGGCAATCCATAAAGCATAACCTGCAAAAGATGGATCCGTCAAATAAGCATTTGCCGTATTGTTGTCCGTATAAATAAGAGGTTTTCGTCCTGTTCTTTGTTCTAACAAGGTCAAGAATTGTAATAAATTAGGCTGAATACTCGCTTTATTTACGCCGGCATCAATACTGCTTTCTTCAAAATCAACAATAGGAGGAAAGTCCACATCTAGAAACTTGCCCATAACACCTAAATAATTAGCAACTTGCTTAGAAGGATCATCATTACAATGGTAAAAATGATACGCACCACGAACATATCCTTTTGCCTGAATCGCTGGCCAGTTTGTCTTAAAACTCGAATCCGTATACGTAATTCCTTCTGTAGCTTTACAGATTATAAAAGAAAGCTTATCAACCTGCTTGTTTAGAAAATTGATTTCATTGCCCTGATATCTCGAAATATCAATGCCAAATACGGTGAAATTATTGGTTGTTGGTGTAGTCATTTTTTAGGATTTTAAAATTGTTTTTTGAACACGAATTCTAATAGTTTAATCTTGAATGCGAAATTAATTTCACGAACGAATTAGTGCTCCAGAAGCTTCGGGATCGTGTAATTCGTGTTTGTATAAAAACTTATGTTTCTATAGGTTAAATAAAATTTAATAAGATGTATTATAGGTTCTTTTTTAACCTAAATTATGCCTCAATTCTACAGGACCTTCACCTCCTAAATAATCTATTGCCGAACAAAAAGGATGGTTATGAATCAATGCTTTCAATTCCTTAAGATTTCGATCAAAATAGGGGATCTTAACTTTTTCTCCTGTAATAAGTTTTACCAAATGCTCATTTTCTAAAGGATATATTTTAAATAAAGGTTTTCGGGCTTCATAAAGAATATTTTCATCATCCGCAATAAAAGAAATTTCTCTCCTGTTTTCTTTTAGTTTTTGAGGATTGATTTTTAATAAAAGAATAATTTTGGCCTCAATTTTATTAACCATTCCCTCTATACTTTTTTCGGTAGTTTTTACAACCAAATAAAGGTTTTGACTCGTAATGAGATATCCTTTTATATCAAAAAAAATATTGTCATCGAAATCATTCAAAGCCATTGCAATTATTGTATTTACATAATTGAAATCGAAATGTTTTTTCCAGTTCCCAATTTTAAGTGTCACCTTATAACGGTGTACTTGCGGTAGAGCAACAGCAACCTTCTTTATGTTTTCAGTCTTTTTCATAATGCGTCAATTCATTTGGGTAACCTTGAGCGTTTTGTTCTCCTTTTTAAATTCACGTCTAATGCCTTCCAGCAAATCCTGACGACTTACAATAGTTTCATTTTTTTGAATTGCTGCCAAAGCACAAAATCGCAGCACATTAATAATCGCGCCGCCAGCGAGTTCATAGTTTTCGGCAATCGTTTCGATATCAATATCCGGATCAAGCTGACATTTTCCTGAGAATGCTTTTTCCCATAACAAAATCCTTTCTTCGGCAGTTGGCATCGTAAAATGAATCATCGATTGAAACCTTCTCGAAAAAGCTTCGTCCATATTTTCTTTTAAGTTGGATGCCAGAATAACAACTCCCGGAAAGTCTTCAATTCTTTGCAATAAATATCCCGTTTGTTGATTTGCATGTCGGTCATTTGATGAGGTAGCGCTAGTTCTTTTTCCAAAAAGTGCATCGGCTTCATCAAAGAATAAAATCCAGTCTTTATGCTGTGCAACGTCAAATATCTTAGACAGATTTTTTTCGGTTTCACCAATATATTTAGAGACAATCATCGAAAGATCGACCCTGTAAACTTCTCTGTTTGTGTTTTTTCCCAGTAAAGTTGCCGTAAGCGTTTTACCCGTTCCCGGAGGTCCGTAAAAAAGCGTTCGATAACCCGGTTTTATTTTATTCTCAAGACCCCATTCTTTCATAAGAGTTTCACCATGATTGAGCCAGGCATTAATTTCCATAACCTGATTCATAACATGATCTTCCAAAACCAAATCATCCCAATTCATATTGGTCGAAATTTGCTGCGCCGGAAACGAAACACTATGTTCGAGTTTAGGCAAAACTCCGGTTATAAAATAATGCAGCCAACGGTCATTAATCGAAATTACCTGATTCAAAACGGGAACATAAGATTCTGAAGCTTCCAGAACCAAAACTTGTTCTTTTGCAAGGATATTTGCCGAGCTTAGAATATTGAGTATTTCGATTCGTAATTCAGGATTAACTGCCGTAATCAAAAAAGACAAGGTTTGACCAGTTGGTAAAAAACCGCTGTGATTTTTATTGACAACTCCGCCAAACTCCGTAAAACCACGATCGTACATCGCATTTTTGCTAAAGAAAATATCCAGCACTTCCGGTTTAATCTGAGGCGCAAGAATCAAAGCAAGACAAAGACGTTCGTAGAGATTCAAATCCCATTCTATTATTTTTTTATAATAGACACTATCTTCAATATTGGTATCAGTTTCAGTTTCGGGCAACGGAATATCCTGCCATCGGTTTTCATGACCTTCCTGAAGCAAATAGCTGCAAATAACCTGATCGATTACACTTTGAAGCCAATCCATTTCATTATGCAAAACGATAATATCAGGATTAGTTTCCATAAGCGCCAAATAGTTTTTCTACATCGTCAAGATTGGCATCAACCCATTTAAAATACAGCAAAGCCGTATTAGGATTTAACTCATTACATTGCAGCATATCCAGATAAAAACCCTGTGCATTTTGCATGATCATTTGAGTATTATAATCAATATCATTATGGAAATTTGAGTCAAAAAAGGAATCCGTCCATTCGCTGATATTATTTTCTTTAGCAATAAAATCACTAATAAAATAAGCCAGTTTTTCGTCCTGAACCACTAGTTTTTTAGCTTTGAAATAAGCCGGTTTTCTTTTGGTTTCCCTGTGATAATATTCAATATCTTTTGATTGAATTGTTTTCGTATTTTGATGTCCAAAAATATCAACCAAACCAAAGTTTTCTGCCTCACAAGCCAATTCCAGTTCTGCATTTGCTTCACCAGCCGTAGCCAGAGTTGTATTGCTTGCCGTAGCACTTTCTGTAACTATATAAAGTTCTCTGAAAGAATATAAAGTTTGCGTTAGCTTTATAATTAATTGCTGCTGAATTTCATTCCAATTATTAATTTTTATGGATTCCGGTTCTTCAGCCTTAAAAATAAAACTTCCCTTATTGGCAAAAGCCAGTATTTGTTTGCTAAATTCAAAGTTACCTTCAATAGAACCGTGTGCATGAGCTCGCCCAGAATAGGGTTTTGAAATCCCGTCGCTAAAATTCCAATTAGCATCATTTAAGGCAATTACATCACTAATATCAGCATCGTGATGTGATATAATGCCATTGCGATAAATGTTGCCCAGAAGAATTATCTCTCCATTTTTAATTTGGAAATAATCACCCGGAAAAAGATTTTTATTCAACGGTTTCGTCGGTAGAAATCCTCCCGTTTTAAGATAAAATTGTCTGTAAAAATTCTTGTTTGTATGATCCATAACCTTAAAATTTATTGATTAAAGTTCACTGAAATACATTTCTGAAACAGTGCTACAGTTTGGATATAAGTGCAAAAAACAAACACGAACTTCACTAATTGACACAGATTTTGTAATTAACTGATTTTACGTAATTAAATTCAGGAATGAATGTGTGAATTCATGAAATTCGTGTTTAAAATTATTTTTACTTTATCTTAAGAAGCATAAGCTGCTGCAGTTGCTGCAGCCAAACTTGATTGAAGCGACTGAAGTCTGACTTGAGCTTTACCCAAATTGCTGGTTGCAATACTCAATTGTCTTGAAGTTTCGTCATTTGACGTATTTGCTTTTTCGTATGCAATCTGAGCATTTTTGTAAGCATTGTATAATAATGCTCTGATCGAAAAATCAGAAACAGGTTTTAAAGTCAAAGGTGCGTCTATAGATTTTTCATCTGTTAAAGTCACATACAATTTAGCAGCCTGTTTGTTTTCCAAAGTAATTGCCGCTTCAGATTCAAGAACAGAAGCTTCTGCTGCCAAAGTCGATTTTAAAGCAATCAATGTAAGCGAAACAGCATTATTAGCATCTGTACCAGCCGTATTTATTCGGCTAATCAAATCGTCAGAAATCAACGGATTAAGTGCTTTTTTGCGAATAACAAGATTAGAAAGTTTGTTAATTATTTCTACAGAATAAATTAACTTACTGATTAATTCACTAATGTTTTCTGTAACTTTTGTCGCTTTCTCAGTTGAAATTATCGTTTTGCTAAAGGCATTATTGGAATTAAAACCTAATTCATAGGCGTTTTGAATTACCTGATCGATTAAGTTTTTATTGCTTAAAGCGTGCGTACGATTACTTTCTGAAACTAATAAATAACCTTGATATTTTGTCGCTTTTTCATTCAGCGAGTTCACAATTATTTGTTGTTGCTGAACAGTTGCTGTTGCATCAATTACTTGATTTTTCAGGAAGTCCAGTTCCGCTTTTTTCTTTTCAGTAATCCCATATCTTTGCAATTTTGGGCCAGGTTGTAATACTTGAGTTTCCATATAGTTGTGTGGTATTAATTAGTTGTTGGGTTTGTAATTTCTTTGGTAGAATAAAGTTCCGGAGTAGTATTTTGCCAATCAGAAAGGCTGTTAGTATACTTGCTTTTAAAAATTTCGGGACCTTTGTAGTAAGATAAAACAACTGGTATGTACTTTTTGTCCTCAATCAGCGGATTTCCAAAATTATCAGTAGTTGTACCATCAATATGAGCTATAAATTCGTTAGCGGCAGTACTGCTTCTATGAGATTTGGCGCTTGTATAATTTCCGGCAGGAATATTCTCTGCTAAGTTCAGATTGAAGAAAAAAGCTTTAGTGTTTTTAACCGGTTTAGGCGCTTTATCTTTAGTTTCTTTCAGTTTTGCATTCAATTCTGTCAATTGAATTTTTGCAAGACGCAATTTTTCTTTAGCATCAGACAAAGCATTTTTTAAACTATTATTTTTTTGTTTGTCCTGCTCCGTATCTTTACCATTTTTAGCTGCATCAGGAGTTGTTTGACTGGCAGAATTGTTTAGAGTTTCGATTTCTTCGTTAAAGAATTTAATTTCTGCCTCAACATTTTTAATTTCTTCGTTTAACTCAAGTATTTCAATTTTAGATTCAAGAGAATCCAAATCCTCATTCGTTAATATATCATCAGGATAAGGCAGGAAGAAACATCTGTAATCAATTTCATTTGTTTTCAAGACCTCTTCATGTTTAACGCTAAAAGTAATTTTCGACAAATCTTTAGAACCAGTTTCTCTTGAAACTACGATTCCACTAGCATTTTGTAGCGTATAAGTTAACTCAAATGTTTCAGACGGAGCTGACAGAAAATCATCAAATGTGTTGATCTCTTTTTTATAAGGTTCAGTAAAAACGATTAAAAGAAAAGCAACATAATTTTCGCCAAGAATCAATGGATCATTATCAGAATCTCTAAATTGTTTGTATGCTATAGGCGTAGTGTATTTTCCGGTTGTATTGATAGGAACACTTTTGCACTGAGACGAATTGCCTATTAAATCTTCTGCATTAGAAATACTAAAGAATGATTTTTTACTGTCTTTTACCAGAATCACATTATAACTACTAATGACAGTTTTTTTCGATGCGTTGCTTTGTGCTGAAGGATCTTTTTCTTCAGAAGCAAAAGGAGTTTTAAAACCATCAAATGAAACATTAAAAGTACCTGCATCAGATGGATCAAAAGGATTAGGAACTTCGACAACTAAATTCTGGTTGAAATGCTTGTTATTATACGAGTATGCTTTTTTTGAAGCTTCATATTCAACTTCACTACATTTTATAGCACCTTCTGCAGCTCTTGTAGTAATGCTTGCTTTAGATTTTATGTCATTGTCTACTGTTAATACCGCTGTAATAGCTGTTAAATCTGCAGTTGCAACCTGCAATAAATTGTTGACAGAAGTATTGGTTAACTTAGCACCGTCAGCAACTGTTGTTGCAGCAACTTCAGAAATTGCTGCCGTTGCTTCCATGGCATATTGCGAAGTTTTCTCGGCATCATAAGCCGTTTTATTAATCAGATTGTAAGCCTCAAGAGCCTGCGGATAAATATCAGTGGCATAATCAGCAGCATTAATAATACTGTAAATACTGCCAATATCACTTGCCAAACGCACAATCGAATTTGAAGCAATTTGTATGTTTGAAGCACAAACTGCCATATTGGTAACAGATTGTGTTACATACGTTTTTTGCTGATTTGCAGACAGTAACAGATTGTCTGCCATGTTTTTATTCTTAACAACGATATTGTTGATACGTTGTTTTTCTTTGTACATTTTTGTTGTTGCATCCAGTTTTTCCTGAGCAACAATTTCGGCGCCTTCGGCATAATAAAGCGTAAACATTGAGGCGCTCAATTGCGTACTCAATTGTTTTTTGGTCATCTCCTGACTTTCTAATGAAGACAATACACTAGAATGCAGATTTTCATTGTAGCTGTTCATAATAGTTTTTTTTAGTTGATTAATTTATATTTCAAGATCGTATTCAAGGTTTTTTATTTTTAATTGCATGAAGCATTATAATAATCTCACAAAGTCGCAAAGTCTTAATTTTAAAGTTTCTTTTGATTTTCCTTAAGTAAAAATGACAATACTAAAAGAAAAACTTTGCGGCTTAGCGACTTTGCGAGAGATTGACAAACATTAGATAATCTAATAAGGCCACATCACGTGCAACGGCTTATCCATCCAATGGTATTTTATAATCGAAAAAGCAAAAGGAGATCTGTTAATCAACACATCATACGCTCTTTTGTCAACTGTAAGTTCCCATTTATCTTCCTGTTCAACCAGAATTCCGTCGCGAACAAGCCAGTTTCCTCTAAAACCATCTATGGAGCAATCCCCAATTTCCGGCCAATGCGAAATCGCCGCTTGTATCAAACCGTTTATCAATTGTTTTTCATTATCTGGTATTTCAATGAAATCCGGCACAGTATCCGTCAACGGCAAACCACACAAAACTTTATTTAGAGGCAAATAAACCTCTTCCGTTTCCTGCATTCCCGTGATTACATATTGCAAATATTGCACAGCCCGAACCTGATGCTCATTGCTTATAAACTTATTTTCAGCAACAAGATTTAGGCGCTCAAACAACATAGAGATATAATCGTTCAAAAGCACAATTCCTGCATTTCTAACCGCAATACCTTGTTTAAGGCTGGTTTTTGAACTTTGTTTAGTTTTAATTAATTCCATTTTCGAGAGTATTTCAGTTTGTTTTAAAATAGGAGCAGACTGTTTTTCCGTCCTTAGAATTTCTTTGAAACCAAGTTGCAAAGCAGGCGGAAACTGATAAATATATTTTTCAAGATCCGTGAGAAAGCTTTTCTTCGGAACCCCTTTTTTGGCAACAACTTCCCAAATCAATTCAGTCCAGATTTTATCAATCGCAATAAGTCTCCAATTGTCATTTGTAGCAGCTTTTAAAAGTTTTCGCAACAAGAGATGCTGCATTTCTTTAGAAGCCAAACCTTTGATCGCAACCGAACCCAAAACATGATTGAATTTCTCCAGAATCCTCAAATACGATTCCCTGTTTTTATCCAACAGACTTATCGCATTGCACAAAGTATGAAAGCTAATATTGCGGCAAAGCCAATCCATTTGCGCTTCAGGAATAATTTCTTTTTGAAGTATTCTAAAGAAAATCTTCGGTTCTTTTACAACAATTACGTTCAGAATATCTTTGATTTCTATGGTTTTAGAAATAATAAAATTTGATGGAATTTTTCGTTCTATGACAATCGATGAAATCCATTCGTATTTTTCTTTTTCCGATAATCTCTCAATTTCAAACAGAATATTGTTGTTGATAGATTCCAAAATTCCATTAGAAACTGTATAATCAGAAATTCTATTATTATTATTATTATTATTATTATTATTATTATTATTATTATTATTATTATCGAAAAAATGATCTAATTCTGATACTGAATTTGTTGCTTCAAAAGATTTTATTTCGTTTTGAAGCTGAAATTTTTCCTTCACAACATTTTGTTTCAAATAAGCTTTCAGTTCCTTTTGAAGCAGTTTTTCGAATAGAATTTCATTGCCTTTATATGCCGAATATTTCAGAATTATTTTCCAGAAAAGTTCGTTTAATTCCTGCGTAATTTTAGTTTTAGAAATTGATTTTACATTTCGAATTATAGTTTCCGAAGTTTTCTGAATCCAATTCTTTTTCAACGCATTTCCGTTTGTTATGAAATAACGCAAGATATTTTCGCTTTCCTTTCGATCTTGTTTTCGCAATAAAATAAATCCCGAATCATTAAAATTAGCCGATAATAACTGCGCTAATTCAAGCTGATCTTGTTGCGATGTATTTTGAATAAGCAACGCAAGAGCAAGTGTATCAATAGATTTTGTATTCTTTAATTGGTTTAGAAAAGTCTTTTTGATCGCAACGCCAAAAGATTTAATTCGTTTAGACTGAATCAGTTTTGCGATAAACTGAAAATAATCATCACGTCTTGTATCCGTAACTTTTTTGGATAATTGAATAATTATAGTTTCCAGAAATAAAGACGAGTTATGTTCCGGATGAAACAATATTTCCTGCATTCCAAGCAACAACAAATTATCCGTCATTAATTCTTCCGGAAAATCATATTTGTCTTTTTCATTCAGGATTTCATAGACAACCTGAATGGTTTGTACGAGTTTTGTTTTTTTGTAATTGGCAGTTTTTACCAATAATTGTAGCATTTCCCGATTTAAAATCAACGGAAGTATTTTCTTCAAAACCTCTTTATTTCCGTACGAAAGCATAACCTCAAAAGCCATTTTTGGATGCAGTAAAATAGTCTTGATCAACGATCTTTGCAAGTCAATAAAAAAGACACTTTTAGTAGCATTTTTTTGCAATTCAAGTTCCAGTTTTGCAACAAGATTTTTAAAATGAATTGCAGGATAATTAGAGTTATTGCTGTTTATTTCTTTGCAATAAATAGCGTTTAAGTTCGTATATATCGTTGCCGAATTATTGTTTTTTACCGCCGCAGGAATCTTGGCATTTGTAAACATTGCCAATAAATGCTCGTGATTCAGATTATTTCTTTTGCTTAATTCCTTAATGCAATAAAGCAGAAATGTAGCATTGTCAGCATTTTTATTTTTGAGGAGAAAAAGAATTCCAATTTCCCATAAAGTCTTGTTGTTTGTTTTTAGTTTAAAAGTCTGACTCAGTTTATTCAAATAAATTACAGATTCCATATGAAGCAATGATGGAGTAGCGTCCAGTCTTGAAAAAAGTATTTTTATCGAAGTTTCGTTCAAATCCTGAAGCAACAAAACAAGTAAACTTTCGTCTTTTAAAACAGGCTGAATTAGCGCATTAAATTTCGTTTTATTTTCATTATTCAATGCAACAATCAATTCGTTTAGATTGTTTTTGTCTGCTTTAAATCTTCGATCGCTTTTGTTTTTTAGCAATTGTTCGAGAACATTCCAATAATTAGTGGTCGTTTCAGGTTGATAATTTTCGCTTTTTTGCGTTTCATATTCCTGAGTCAATATTTTAAGGCAAGCGATAAAATTGTTGTTCTGAGACGTTTTATCAGAGAGTTTTACAATTGTGTTTTCGATCAAAAGAATAAGTTCCGCGTAAGCAATATTATAATGATTTGCCATTTGCAGAATACTGCTTTTCATGAAAGCCAATTTGTTGAAAAGAGTTCCGCGCTCCAGCAACAAAAAGTTCAGAATAAAGAACCATAGATTCTTTTTGAAACTCGCCGTACTGGTCTGAATAATAGTTTCTTTGACCTGAATATTAGTCATAATCGAGCTAAACTCAATAATAGATCCGCTATTATTAGGTTCAAGCGCTGCAATTATTTTGGTTATATTTTTCTCGTCAAATTGCCATGAAATTCGTTTTCTGACTTCCTCGTGCGTCATTCCGGTTTCCTTGATAATGGCAATAACTTCGACCAGATTATTCTGAAGCAATTCTGCCATAATTTGGTTTACAGAACCTTCTTTATTTTGATAATTCCACGGTAAATAACCTTCAAGCAAAAAGACCATAAGATTCTCCAGAATCGATTTTTCTTTGTTGTAAACCGCGATTCCGTTTTGTTTCTGACTGTTTTGATACAGAATTAATTCGGCAATTTTCTCTCTCAATAAATTGCGTATTTTTCGACTCAGATCAAATTCAAGATCGCTATAATCACAAGAACCAAGATCAAGTTCCAGCGATTCGATTCGCCAGCTTTGTTCCGGCGGACACAATTCGTTAAAAATATTAGCGACTTCTCTGGGCAACGAGATTTTGCTCCAGGTACTCAAACGTTCCTGAAGTCTGTAACTTTCTCTTTTTTGGTCAAAAGTTGTGTCCCACTTTAGACTCGATACAATATGGCTATTTATTTCTTCCATTTTTTGTTGCTAAAATTGAGGTTAAACTATTGATCAAATTCACCGCAGAAAGAGCAGGATCTGAAATTTTTGCTATCTGTGGATTATCGTACTGATTATCGGACAAATCCTGAGACGCTTTAAAAATTAAACTCTCATGCCAGTTGTTATAATTGGGCGTTAAAGTTTCTAATTCCGGAAGGCTTACAAACAAACATTCGCATTTTATACCTGTTGGAAGGCTTGTATTTAGAAACTGTTTTAAGCGTTTTTTGAATTCAGGCTTTTTAAATTCAGGAATAAAATCAGGAAACAATAAGATTGTATTTTTTCTAAAAAGCTCATCTTTGATTGTAATTGTTCCGTTTCCGGAAACAACCGTAATCTTAAATGCATAATCTGATAAACTATTTTTTGTATAATCGCTGCCAATTATGGTTTGAGATTCATCAGAAACTAAAGGATATTTTTCGTTCGAAAACTCCAAATAACCTTTTGCAATTTCAATATCGAGAATTGCCTGACTTGTTGTATTTAAAATATAATTTATATTGGCAATCGTTTGATAATCTGTATTTTGAATGCTACGAGAAGTATTGTCACTTTGTTTTACGATTTCGAGATTATATTTTAATTGGTTTAAAAGAATTGGAGTTTCAATAAAAATACTGCCATGTAGTTTTTTGTTAAACCAATATGTTTTCTGAATCATTTTATTAATACTCAATTGATCTTCAATAGAATTAGGTGAAACTTCAAATTGAGTCGTAATAAAATTGTTGTATATATTTTTTAATCCAAATAGTAAATTCAGCTTTAATTGCAATCCCGAAAAATTAATGAAATCTGTTTTATGCAGTTTTTCTTTTTTATTGAGTTGGTTTGATTTGAATACAAAATCAGACGTGTTTTCGCGTATATGGTCATAATGATCGTTTTTAATGCTCAACAAACTTCCATCGTTATTTTGATTATTGGACGAAGTTATTTTTGAAGCAGCCAGAAAATTATATCCTTTTAGTCGGTTATAAGACAATAAATCAAGGTTTTGCAAATACAAACTCTTTAGAATTATCTGATCTTTTTTCTTATTTCCCGTATAAATTGTACCGTCGATAATGGCGTCGATAATCTTTGGCGCTTCGCCGTGTCTTGCAAGCAAATGATCCAGTATTTTGTTGCGTCGATCGAGGTTTACATCTTCTTCTTCCATGATTTTCATCATCCCAAAAATGTACGCATTGTATGGATCTTGCTGATATTCGAGCCAGCTTTTTTCTTTCAGTTCCTTTTTGGTTTCGTCGCCATAACTGTATCCGAAGACATTATTATTTTTTAATAAAGGCTTGATATGAGGTATATTATATAAAGATTGATAAAAATAACTTGGCGAAAACATTTTGTAGGGAACAGGAAATTCTAAATGTTTTTTCTCGAAATTATCTTTCAATGCATAAAAAGTATCATTGTCTGAAGGCGCGCCACAAACCGAATTTGTAAAAGAAAATAATTTTGAAACATTTGCCAATTGCGAAAACTGATTGGCCAAAACCTGATCAAATAAGGTTAAATATCCTTTTAACTGTCGTGATTGTGCCACTTGAATTGGCGCTGAATCGTCTTCGATTTTGTCATCTCCAATACCATATTGCTGTGGAAATGTATTTTGAATCGAATAATAACTATTGATGTCTCTAAAACTGCTTTTTGGCAATTTTATAGCTGGTTTATTATTTAAACTTGTTGCAGTTTCATGATATTTACGGATATTAATTTGCAATGCACCAAAAGTATCAACAGGAATATCTTTTCCGTTACTGCTTAACAGAAGTTTCTTCTCTGTACAAGAAGCCATAATATCTATGTTTAATATTTGACTTACAGCTGATTGTAATTCAGGAACGATGACTTTATTCTGATAAAGCTGCACTCCTGAAACCGATACAATTCCGGCAACAGATTCAATTATCGGAATTAAATCGATAGCTCTTATCGTGTCTTTTTTATCAGTTAAAGACTCATTTAGAATCCAGCCATTTTTAAGATATGGACCATCATATATTTCGGCAGAATCATATCCATTTTCTTTTAAAGATTCATAATTTACCTGCGCTATTTTTGGATAGATATAAGTGCGAATTGTATTTTGAAGTTCTAATAAAACTGCGTGTTCATCTATTTCTTTTTCAAGTTCTATTTTACCGCCAATCCAGCAATTTTGAGGCTGAAGCGCAATTGGTATATTAAAAAGTTCCCCAATATTGCGGCTTTGATTAAGATAATAATAAGCAGATTTGCAAATATTATTGCATTGAATGGGATCTATAATATCCGGATTTATATACAGATATATTTGATATACTTTGCTTAAAATCTGAATATTATTGTTGTAAGTTGTGATCGCAACATTATAAACATCTTCGATGCCATCGATGAGATACTTTTTATAATCATTGATTGTATATGGTGCTGTGGTCAGGATTTTATAAGGCAAATAAAATTGATTTTCAATTTCTAATTTTCCGGTAGAATCCGTCAAAATATCCGGAATCGAAAAATCTGTACAATAGCCTAATTCTGTAAGTGCATAACAAACCTGATCAAGAATTGTCATTCCGGGATCGCTTGGATTAAAGTTGGTCCACTCGTTGCCTATATGTTTTTGGATATAATCAATAGCCTCGTCTTTCAGGAAATTAAAATCCTGATGCGGCGGAAGCTGTACTTTCGTTATTTGATTAGTTGTATCCATTTATACCTGAAAAATAAAATTATGATTTGGTGCAGAAACTAAAAGTGTTGTTGGGCCATAAGGCATTAAAGTTCTTTTTTTTGTTTTTAATGGGATTTGTTGTCCTGTTTTTGGATTGATATAATAGGTCGAAAATGTAACACTATCAACTGCTGCAATTCCTTCAATATTTTGAATAAAGGTGTTTACTTTGGCATTTATAAGTGGTTGTCCAATTTCAATCTGAGAAGGACAATTGGAGATCCATGGCGATAAATATTCTTTCAGCGCCAGATTTACAGCATTACTCATAGGAGTTTTTTGGTAACCGCTTTTAATTGAAAATGTTGCATTAATGCAAACATATTCGAGATTAAAATTGGAAACTTTCAGGTTTATAAATGGCGATGAATTGGCTTTTAAAAATTTTAGTATGTCAATTTCAAGAGAATTTGTAACCAAAGGAACAAATGCACTCGAATCTGTATCTGATGCTACTTTTTTTACCAAATAGACATTTGTACTGTTGTCACTTTTTTTAGTAACTACTTTAGAATAATAAACGGTATCAAATTTTTCGGCAATCAAAGTATAATAATCCGCCGGAGTACTTGCTCTGTTTTTAGTCTTGATTGTATTGCTTACTCTTTTATTTCTATCAGTTTTGTCTTCGGCAGCTTTTCCTCCAAAAGAAGCAAAAGGCTGTATTATTGTACCTATTTCGGGAATCTTGATTTCTGGTTTTGTGATCACATTTGCATCAATTTGCGGACTTTGTGTATCGGTCAAAAACGTAGTTCCGGTTCTTTGTACGCTAAACCCGTTGGTTTGCATAAAAATGGTTTTCGAAAATGAATCAATATCGCCGTTTGCCACAATAGAAATCCAATTATTGGTTCCGGGCATCAACGTTTGGTTATTACTGCAATCTTCAGGAATTGGAATTTCTATAATTCCGGAACATCTAAAATCGTTGGTTCCATCTGATATTGGTTCAACTGTTTTCCAGCCTGAATCGCTTAAATAATAACATTGAATATGATTGTAGGTTGTAAGTGCAGTTGAGTTTCTGGCGAGTTCAAAGTATAGATTTAAAGTGCTGTTGGAAATCAAATTATCAAGTTCTATAAATAAATTTCCATTATAATCGCAAGTTGGATAAAGCGGAAAACCTTCATCAAGATTGGTGGAAGATTTATCTATTATTGATGTGTTGAATAGCGTATTATCGGTTTGATCAACTGTTGTACTATCAAATACGACATGGTTTAAAAATGGTGTATAAATAAAATATTGCAGTGGATAATCTCCTGCCGTTCCATCAAGTTTGTAGGTTACACTAGCATTATAAATGGCGGAAAACGTTTGGATTTTTGGCGCAAAAGGAACATTGGCAGAAGCCAGAAAATCTTTGACTTCGGTGTCTTTTGCCATAGCAAGTTTATTGCCATTTTTTAGCGCAATACTCGCAACAACATTCGCATACAATTCAGATCCAAACCCATAATTTGGGTTGGATAATGTCATTTTTATAAATCCCGACGAACTTTCTTCTGTAAATTTTAAAGGTTCTTTCTGAATACTTGGGTCAGGTTTCCAGCTTTGAGTATCAGTTTGTGTCGTACTTGCAGTTGTATTTATATCTGCATTTGAACTTGTGATTGGTTTATAATATACATAATAACTGCTGGATGTGATAAGAACAGGTTGACCAATATTTCCGGAAACAGCATCAAATAAATAAACCGGTTGAGGAACTGTATCAATAGGCACAAAAACTTTATCAACATCACTGCGGTCAATTTTTGTCATTTTGAGACCTTGCCATGTTTTTTCATGCATGATATTAAAACCGGCAGTAAAACTGGTATTGGAGAAAACAGGCGGTATTTTAATTTGCTCAATTTTTGGAGACCAAAGCCTTCTAATATTTTGTCCGACTATTGAATCACTGGTTTTTCCAGTTGGATGTAAATAGTTGTTATATTGTTGGTAATAAACTTCAAAATTGGCAGGTCTTTTGTCCCAATCAATTTCTACAATAAAGCTATCCAGCGGTTTGCTTAATATTTCATTATTTCCGATGATAAAATTGGCATTCACCAACGGAATTGGTCCAAAAGGTGTGTAGGGATTTTTGGTGCTTAACTCTCCAAAATCATTATATAACTGAAATGTTTTAACTCCTGTTACTTTTAATGTAATAGTTATCGAAGTAATTTTTGGTGGCTTATTAGAATTCGGAATATTCTGAAATAAGATTTTCATCATTGGCCAATCACTTTTTAATCCGTCGGGATTAATCAGGAAAGGTTCAATCGCTTCAACAGTTGCATCAAGTTTAATAGTGATTACACAATTGCTGGAAGTAGTCTGTGTAAAATTTTCAGGAGCTAAATTGAGTTTCAACCATTCTTTTTGTGTACTCAAAAAATAATTTGCCTCTTGTAGTGTTTTTAAATCTATTGAATCATCAAATTCCAATGTTAACGTTATGATTCTTAATCCTTCGCGCATTAACAGCATTGGTGAAGCAAACGCAATGCCTACTAAATTAGGATTTGCGACAGGATTTACAACAGCATCCACAACAGGATTACCGGAACCAAAAGTGTCCCAACTGATTACTTTATTTTCGGAATCTAATTGAATCGCCGTTGGTTTTGCAATAGTTTGCAAATTAAAAGATGGTGTGTTTTGCGTCTGATACGAAAGCGTATGCACACTTGTAATCGTTGCAGGATTTAGATTTACATTTTTTTGAGAAGCAAATAAAATCGGATTTTTTTGTGCATCAACTCCCGCGTTGAACAAAGTTCCTGCCGGTAAAGTAAAAGCCTGTGTTGGTTTTGCGAGTGTTGCACACAAAAAAGTATGATCTGCAATGGCAGGTAATTTGGTTTGTTTTAAAACATCTTTATAATAAAAATCAAGATGCTTCTCAGAAAGACCATTTAATTGATCTTGCTGAACTTTCAGAATATTTACAAAAGAGCGTAGGAGCGTGGTATCTGGAAACTGCCCTTTTTTAAGGTTTAATTTCTTAAATTCTTTTGAAGCATGATGAATTATTGTTTCTAAAAACTGAAATAACCGATCACCAATTTTGGTTAGAATATCCAGACTAAAAGACGTGATTGAAGCCGTTTCCTGCAAAATTGCCTGTTCTGCATCAAAACCAAAAACTTGCCAGAAAGGCACCTTGTCTTTATTGATAAACCAGATGTTTTTATCAAAAGAATTAAACTCCTGAATGGGCGCCGGAACAACAAATAAACCATCAATAGACAATTTATATAAATATTCTCTAAAAGACTGGATCGCCCAAAAGTCAGTACTTAATCTCGTTTTTACTTCTTGTAAAATATAGGTTTTGAGGTCGTATATTTCGGTATTATTAAGCATGTAATGCGTCCAGCGTTCTATGATTTTATAAATCGCCGTAATACGATCAAACAAGTTGTTTAAAGCTCTCGAGTGCGGATTTCCGCCGTTTTCGTTTTTAACTAATCTTTGAATTTCGTTACAGCCATTTTTATAGTCGGAGTAGAGACTTTTGTAGTTTGTTTTTGAAATTGAAGCCATTAAAAAAACAGGATCTTTTAGCAAAAACGGACTCCAGTTTCCTTCAATTGTATTACTGTCATTATAGAAATTGATCAATTTGCTAAATTCCGTCAAAAAATACAACCAGTCTTGCTCGGTTCTTCCGTCTATCAAATACGGATTTGGAACGAGTGCATCGTTGAGAGAATTTATGGCGCTATTTTGATCCATTAAAATCATTTTTTACGATCTAGGTTTGTTCCTTCTTTTAAATAAAATGGGAACACATAATTGTGTCTTGTATTGGTTTTTGAATAGATATAAGTGATCAATATTTCTATTTTTCCGTTTAATATATCTGTAGTAGCCACTGTCACGTCTTGTACCAATATTCTTGGTTCGTAGCGTAATAAGGCATACTTGATGGTTTCTATAATTTCACCTTTAAGCGTATTATCAATTTTTCTAAACATAAATTGCTGTATCCCTGAGCCAAATTCAGCTTCGAGAGTACGTTCGCCTTTTCGGGTATTTAGAATCACATTGATCGATTCGTTGATATTGGTTTCATTAGCAGACAAATTCAGCTGATGATTATCTACAGAGAAAGACACCGGAAATGCCCATCCTGAGCCTAAAAAGACTGTGTTTTTATGTTCTATATTATTATCCACCTATCATAACATTAAATGCTCCAAGGACAATTGATCCTCCATGAGCGGTTGAATCTCCCATTCTTGCGGCTGGCATGCCACATATCATAACCGTTGCTGATCCTTTTATAATAGAATCCGGCGGTCCCACACAAACCAGCATATCGCCAACTCTGGCGGCCGGTAATCCTACGATTAAAACAGTTGGCGCACCCGGACCAACGATTGGCCCGCCTACATGCGGTATTGGTGGCACTCCCGGTGTAATCATCGGGCATTGGTGAAAGTCTGTAAGTCTTGCTGCTGGAGGCATATTTTTTTAGTTGTTAGTTGTTAGTTGTTAGTTGTTAGTTGTTAGTTGTTGGTTTTGTTTAATCGTTTAATTGTTTATTCGTTTTGTTGCTTTATTTTAAAATCTTAATTCGAGTATCTATTTTCTTGCTTCTAACATCTTGCATCTCACATCTCACATCTCACAATCAATTAATCATCACCATTGCACCCTTCAGTGTCAACTGCATTCCTCCGGAGACTTGTGCCATTTGTCCGCCTTGAGCGCTGTATTGCATGTCGGCATTTTCTTTGATGTTCAGACCTTTTATGGCGACGTCTCCGCCACTTGCTTGTATGTTAACACCTTGATTTCCTTTGATGGTAACATTTTGATTTGCTGAGATATTGATGTTTTTTTGGCTTGACAAATCAATACCGCTGCTTGACATTACGATGCTGTTATTATTTTCATCCTGAATCGTGATTTTTTTGTCTTTATCACTGATTATGATGGTATTTTTATTGGGCGTTGCTACGGTCCATATTTTGTTTTCGTCATCAAATTGCACTGAAATTCCTGATTTGGAAACGATGGCTTTTGTTGTGTTTTTCTGATTCGGATCTAAACCTGCAAAGGGTTTTATGGTTGTGCTGCTATAAAGGCTTCCCAGGATTATTGGATAACGCGGATCTTCGTTTATGAAACCCAGAATAACTTCGTCTCCAACTTCGGGCATGAAAAAAGCTCCGGCTCCGCTTGTCGAATAAAAATTGGTCATTCGCGCCCAGATTCCTTCACCTTTTGGATCTAACAGCGGAACATCAACTAAAACCCGATATTGCGAATCGGGATCTTCGTACATCTTTTTTACGGTTGCATTAAAGAGACCTTTTGCTCCTGGAACAAGTCCGGACGCGGGCGGTGCCATAACATCCGGTTCTTCGGTAAACCAAAACGGCGATAACCCAAGTGAAACTTCTGTAACCCAGTTTCCTTGTGACAAGTCATGAACAACGCCTCCAATAAGGTAATCTCCATTAAAGCGATCTCCAAGACCGTCGAAGGTCATATATTTTCCGGGATCGACTAAATTGGTGCCTTGAAATTTGGCTTCACCCATTATTTTAGAATATTCACTTTTAATGATTTGTGCTTTTGACCAATTAGTTAAATCGGCAGATTCTATAGGTGCCGAAGTTTGCAATTGATAGGTTTCAAGTCCAATAACTTCGGATAGTTTTTTTGTGGTTAAATTTCCGGATCCTGCAACATTTGCTGAAGCAGTACCATTTACTACAGCTTGAGTTTTAAAGTCCCAACTGTTTGCGGTTGCGCTTCCTAACTGTGTTACGGCGTTTAATTTGGCATTAAACTCTAATAAACTATCTCCATAAGTTACCGAAAGTACTGATGATGTGTTTTTGTCCGGAGGAAATACTGAAATCTTTCCGTTTAGGGTGGTTACAATCAAGCCATTTGCTTCGGCCAGAGCCAAAATATAATCCCAATCTGTAACATAAAATTGTACTTGTTCCGGCCAGGTTGTACTCGTAGAGGTAACATCTGAGCTTAATCCGGAATAGTTTCCTATTATGGAGGATATAATTGCGCTGTCTTTTTGTTTGGTATACGTAAGGCTTTTTCGACCTACGATCATTTTTATGGCATTGTCACGGCATTCAACTTCTAATGCTGATCCTACTAAATTGTCAATACGAAGTGTTTGACTCGTAATTAAACCAGAGAAAACAACGACATTATTATTATCATAACCAGCTTCTATACTAATTTCAGCGCCGGGTACAAAGGTCGAAGAGGAGCTGGCATCAAACTTACCTGTATTGGCTTCTCCGTCCAGAATTGTAACTTTAGCAGAAGCAATTCGGTTTACTTTTTTTTCGATATGAACAGAAAGCACACTTAGTTCGTCCGGTATTACCGTACCACTAACTTTGACTGTGAATGTTGCAATTCCGCCACTTTTTATTTCGGTTGAAGCGCTCATGAATTAGAAGAGTTTATAGGTGGAAATATTAGTTTGTCGATACCATTAAGGTTTCTGAATTTGTTGAGTTTATTATATTGCGCAACTTGTATATAGTAGGAATCATCATTCCATACTTTCTGACACAATTGCGGCAGGGACATTCCCTCAGAAACGGTCACGATATGAGTAAGATCCGGAGATTCAGGAGCATCAGTTCTGGTTACCGTTTTTGGAGAAATATAGCGGCTAAAAGACAAAGATAATTTGGCTCTCAGTGGACTTCCGTCTGGTTTAAAAAGGGTGTAGGAGATGTCGATAGAATCGAGAACTCCGTTGAATGTGATATTTTTACCCCATTGTACTTTTACAAAATTAGGACGGTGTATTTTACCGTTATAAGTATAAATAATCGTTTCTAAAGCTGTTATTTCTTTGGCCATATCGATACGTTTTGCGTCTACAATACCGGTACAGTCTATTACCATTTCAAAACTTAATTTGTCGCTTGGCGTACTTTTGTACTTTTGCGATGCCGAGCTTGTTGCCGGAGCTTGCTGCTCATTGTATTCTATGCTTTTTTGTATTTTGATATTATCAGGATTAATCATGAAAGCATAGGGATTTCCGGAGAATTTATTCTGAAATTCTTCGTCGGTATATCCCGTTATTTTCATTAATTCTAAACTTGCCATTGGTTTGTTATTTTAATTTTGAAAGAGTTTTTTGAGAATATAGATTATAATTTTTAAGTTATTATCACGCGGATTATACGGATTCGCTATCGCGAAAACGCGGATAAAAACTGATTTTTTCTTTTTTAATTCTAACGTTTATAGCTGTTTTCCTGATTTTTCTCGGCAATTAATCTTTTGCATTCTTCGAGCAGTTGTTTTCTCAAAATTGATAGTTCTCTTTCTTTGGCTACAGCCGAATTTTTTGCATTTGTAGTTACAATTTCTGTTTTGATAATGAGCTCTCTTATTTCGATTGGCATAATTGTTTACGTAAAAAGTTTATCAAATTTTGTGTCCTTAGAAATATTAAAATAGGTGTAAGCAAGTTCAATAGATTCAATAGCAATAGTACTTTCCTGAGAGTTTAGATCAGAAACGGCATATTTTACCGGATAGGCATTATTAAAAGTCCATTGCATGCATACGATTCCAGAGGCATTGAGCAATTTTAAGATCACATTTTTTGGCTGGATTGGGTTTGATAATCCCTGATCGATGCAGTTGGCACACCAATTTACCAACTGAGATCCTGCAGGCACCATGGCTCTTTTTAGTACTAAGTTTTGACTGCTTGAAATCGTTGGGAGGCGATATTTAAATCTATTTTCGCCTCCACAAACAATTTCTTCAACGCTTAATTCTTTAGAAATTCCGGATACCTCTTTGAAAGCCGCATCTACACCTGCAAACGAGAGTGTAAAATAAAAGCTAACGGGATAATCGTTACTTACCGCCATTTTTAATGATCAGTTGTTCGTGCGCAATTTCTATAGTGTCTACCGCAACTTCGTTACCATCAGATTTTAGATCCGTGCTGGTAATTTTAGTTGGCCATGCATTGTTTAAAGTCCATTGCATGGTTACACCGCCTTTTTCGTCTAATAATTTTATCAGAACCGTTCTTCTTTTAATCGTATTCATTACGACCTGCTGATGCCAATCCCAGAAAGAATTGTCATTTACAAAGATTCCTCGTTTCATCGTTACGTTTCCGTATTTAGTAATACCCGGCATTTTCTCTACAGAAAAAAGAGGGCTATTACTTTTGCGATATTCAATAATTTGATTTTCGACATCCATTCCGGTAACTTCCTGGAATGCTACTTTTGTCAATTCGGTTCCAAGATCTACTTCGAACCTAAACTTTGGCATTGGCCATGTTGCGCCTTGTACGCTTCCGTCATCTGGTGGTGGCATAATATTATATTTTTAAATTAAAAATTTATTTGATTTACTAGAGTATTTATTCGATTAACTAGACGTTGCCATTTGCTGTTGAAATGTCAGAACGATAAATTCAGCAGGATGAACAACTGCAACTTTTACAGTTACATTCATAAAACCATTTAAAAGATAATCTACAGTCATTGTCGAACCCAATCCTCAGGCTACAGAATAAGCGTCAGAAGCACTAGCTCCATGAAAACCTACTTGTTTCCAGATCGAACTAAGAAAACTACTAATCATTGAGATTACAGCTTCCCAAGTGTTCTTGTCATTAGGCTGAAATACATAAGCCTGAGCTGCAAGTTTACAAGATTGCTCCAGGAATATCATCGTTCTGCGTACCGGAATATATCTCCAGTCCTGACTGTTTCCGTCTAATGTTCTTGATCCCCAGATTAAAATTCCTAAACCGTTGAATGTTCTGATTGCATTGATTGATTTACCCGAAACAGCATCAACGTTTAAATTGCCTTGCTGACTTTCTGAAAGAGAAATTGGCAATGATGATACACCAACAATTGAAGTATTTGCAGGAGCTTCCCAGGGACCAATTGCATTGTCTACAGTTGTAATAACACCAGCCATGGCACCACTTGGAGGAAGAATATTAGCATCTTTCAAAATGTGCTTGATCATTTGAGTGTAAGTTTGACTCGCAATCAAAAGAGCATTATTGTTTTGCGTTACCGTCAAGGTACTCGCCGGATTTTGAATACCTGCAATAATTGAAGCAACGGCTGGGTTAGGAGCACTTGGAGGATTAAGGATGGCTTCTAATTGTTTGACATCGCCACCAAATAAATTAGTGTAGTCAATATCAGAGTTTTGCATTATGGTGGTTCCTATAAAAGGATAGTAAGCCATTCCATAATTTAAACCATTAGAACCCGTGTTCATTCTGAAATTTGAAATGTCCTGCGTGTACAAAATCGGATCCGGATCGTCACCTCCAATAATGTCAAATATGCACATTGCTGTTTGCATTTTTGTACATTGAAGAAGCATTTCCTGCATCAGTGTACCATTGTTGTCTAAACTTAACAAAGTAGCTTCTGGACAGATGTACATCGTTGGTTCCTGCTCATTTAGCAATAATGAAAGACCTTTGGTTAAATCATTCAATTGCACATTTGGGTTTACAACGGGAGTTCCCGGAGTTCCAGCTTTTCCAGATGAAGGTCCATAAGGTCCAACTGAAACAATATAAGCATCGCCACCGCCATTTTCGTAAAAAAGCCTTACGCTATTGTACAAATAATAAACAGTGCTTGGGTCAGGTACTATCGAATAGTACGTTCCGGAAATCAACATATAATCGCCACTTACAGGTTGACTTTTTTCGGCTACTAAATAGTATTCAGGGCTGTATTGCTTAGCCGGGCTTGCAGGAGCAGGCGGATCCGGTAAACAGAAAAAAGCCTGAAAATCAGCGAATGATGTGATTTTTACCGCCTTATTCGTGTACGATTTTCCTTCGTAAGAGGCCTGTGGTGTGTACCCTATAAATGCTGGTATGGCTGTAGCAACTGCAACAACTGAATTGGGAAAAGCATTTAATTCTTGAATGTAAACACCAGGAGTTTGAATGGTAGATAAATTCATTGATTTTAGTTTTTAATGTTCATTTTTAATAGTTTTTTATAGATAGATATACATTGGTGATGCGACCTGATTTTGGTCGTTATTTTCGATTATTCCTATTCGGGAGACATCCGGAACAGGAAGCCCTTTTATAATTACTTTGGGTTTTGTATTCGTTTGATTTACCGAAGCTGAGTTGCTTATCAAGTCAAATTTGTATTTCGGTTTTTCGCTAAGCGTGATATAAGTTTTATTCGAAGTAAACAATAATGCCGATTCTCCGGTGGGAATTGTTACGGTTTGCGGACCGTCAAATTGTATGTTTTCTTTTTGCGTAATCGAAGGATTGTTGAGCTGAATAGCATTTTTATTGATAAAATAGTATTGCCATTGTGTTGCTCTTGCGGTAAAATTTATTTGAAAAAGTACAGGATTACTTGCATTTTGCTCTTTTAATATATCTGCGAAATAAATTTTTAAATGACCAAAATGAGCCGATGCAGGTTTATTCTCTAAACTTTGGTTGAGCGTTATTTTACCATTATTGGTTATGTTTTTAGGATCCTGACTAGAGTAATTAACGGCTCCAATCCAGTTAATAGGCAAAGCGGTAAAGAGAATGAAATTGGGATTACTACATTTGATATCAAACTCAAAATAATCTTGCTCCGTATTTTTAGAAATATAATGTAATAAGTCTGATAATGATGATTTTGTATTAGAATATAAATCGAATCCGTTTGAAACAGGATTCATTCTAAAGCCGTATTTTTTTAATATGTTATCCGTTTTATGATTCGGAATAAAGTGAAGACAATTGCATTTTCCGTTATCAAAAAAAGTATGATAAGCCTCAGTACCAAAGATCTTTATGTAATTACTCTGTATCATTTTCCAATAGTATTGCTGGTGTTTTTTACAGACGGTATGATTTCCATAATTTCATGACCCTGAACTTTTATCAGTTTCATTTTGTAAATTATCGAAGGCTGATATTTTGCCGCCATCGCTGTCCACAAACTGTGCATTTGGTGGTAGGAGATTTTTTCATATTCAAATTCTAATCGGCTCAGACCATCTGGAATAGAAGAAGAGGACGAAGCATCGAGATAATTGTTAATCTGAAAGAAGACGATAATGGCATCCAGAAATTTTAAAGATTCTGTATAATCATCAAAGTTGCTGCTAATCAATAAATCGATGTTGTATTTTTCTGTTGGATTGAAATTAGAAAAACTTCCGTCTTCTAATTTTTTATTTCTAATATAAAAAGGCTGGTTGGTTTCTTTTTCGATATTAATCAAAGATAAAACGACTTTATTCTGATTCACTTTGGGCAAAGTACCGCTTGGTTCAATAAGATAATTCAGGACCGTTTTGTCTTCATCCAAACCAAATCGGTTTTTTAAAAACTGTCCGAGCAAATTTTTCGTAAATTGAAGTGATTGATTGATCATCTTGTCTAACTCTTTAATTGTTTGGGGCATAATAGGGAAATAAATTGCCTATAACTATTGTAAAAGTAGTTGAGAATTAGATCTGTATGAAAAATTACTAATATACTTTTCGTGTACAAAACCAAAAGATATTTGATGCTTTTGTAGACAAAATGTAGACAGAAAACGTTTTTTGTAGACAAAAAATCTTTTGTCTATTTGTGACGTAGACAATAAATTTCTTCGATTTTACGGATTTCCACATTTTTATGATGAAAAGTAATTTTTATTTGTTTTGACAGGTTTGTCATTTCGAGCGAAGGGAGAAATCACACACGTTGCTCGACAAAGATTGGCGATTATGTTTGCGCATGATGGATTAAAATCCATCTCTACGATATACGCCGTTCCTTTGGAACTTTTTTGTAAAATTCCGGAGGAATGAATTATTTTGTAGCGACGGATTTTAATCCGTTGAAAATGGAGTTAGAATTTAAGAAACAGTTCTCAAGTACGAGATAATATCCTGTTCTTTTTTAAGGGTCAATTTCTTTTTCAGGCGGTATTTATGAGTTCGTACGCTTTCCTGATTGATTCCAAGGAGATTTGTGATGTCATTGTTGCTCATATTCATTTTGATGTAGCAACAATATTTTAAATCTTTGGAGCTTAGTGAAGGATGTTTTCTGGCTAGAGCCAAAAGAAAATTGGGATTCGATTGTTCGAAATAAATTTTAAAATCATCCCAGAGTTTTTTATCATTTGCGACTGTTTTTATAGAATTTACAATCGACATTAATTCTATTCTCGTACTATCATCAACATTAGGATAAAGGTAGGAAATGCGTTCTTTTACTTTTAGAAGTACTTCAACTTTTTGATCAAGTTCCATTACATAATGGCTTAATTTATTGGAGTTATTCTTTTGAAATGCTGCTTCGACAAACGATGTTGGAATGGTATTTTGGGTTTCTCCTTTTTTGAGTAAAAAAATAGATCGGATTCTATAGATTAGATATTCGGCATTATTTAAATGATTATAAGAATACGTAAAAACGATGCAGTTTTTTGACCAGCATAAAGATTCACATTCATCGTTTTTTGTTAAACAGAGAATTGGAATATCGTTTTTGCAGGAATTAAAATTTGGGTCATTTATAATGGTTTGGTTTTTTTTGAAACACAAAAAGATGAGATCGGGATTTAAGGATTCTGCAGTACGATTTAAATCTGCAGCTCTTGAAACAGAAACGGTCGAAATAGTGAAATCTATTATGGTCGACAAAATATGTAATACTTTGGTTAATACCATAGTATCATCACATCCAATCAATATTGTTTTCTTTTCAAGCATTTTTTCTGGGGAGTATTTTTTTGCCTGGTTGTTGTATTTTTTAATCTGTTTTAAAATTAAATATCTTTTGACTACAGAATTTAAAATATGCCATAGAATGGTTTTTTCCTGTCATGAAATCGATTTTTGCGCGAGATATTTCTATTTGAAAAAAGAGTTTTTACTAGATTCATTTTAGAAAGAAAAAAACTTATCAAAAAAGGAGATAAATGGGTTCTACAAGGCTTGTAAAAGAAGTTTGGTTTTATTAGGAATGTAAAATTATAAAATAATTACGATACAACGATAAGTAGTAACACTTGTTTTTTCAGTATATTCTTATTTTAACGATTCGTTTACATAAAAAAGGAGATTCCTCAGTATTGAAGAATCTCCTTTTTATATTTGGTATCAATAGCTTTTATTTATCAGCCACTTTTTTAAATCTCATCATTGGGACGTCTTTTACCAACAAATTCAGTTTACCATCTTTATCAATAGAATAAGAATCTATTTTTCTGATCATTTGTGTAAAAACCTGTTCACCGCCACCTTCACAATACATCATTGTTGCCGGACCTTGCTCGCCAAAGCTAAGAGATTTTCCATTTAAAGTATAAGGAGCACTGTAGCCGTTGCAACCCGCATTTCCGAAAACTTCTTTTTTACTTTCGTCAAATTTGATAAATGGTTTTTTGTCCGGAAACAGACCTCCAAAAGCAATACGCGGACCAGAAATATATTCTAATTCCCAAGTGGTATTGTAAAGATCAGAAGAGCTTGTGGTATTCTTCATCGTTGTACAAGAATTAAATGATAGTGCTAAAACAGCAACAAAAAGTAAGATGTAATTTTTCATAAAAAACGATTTTAGAACATAAATTTAATAATTATTAATAGAATTTACATCATAAAAAGAGTGATTTTTTCATTTTTATGTGTTTCGTTTCTTATTTAATTTTTAAAGTATAGTCGCACGAGCGACGTGATTAAGTTAAGTTTTTTAGTTAATTATGTATAAAAAAATCTCTCGCAAAGACGCAAAGTCGCCAAGTCTTTCTTCTATAATCTTGCTTCTAAAGTCTTTGCTCTATAATCTTGCTTCTACGAGTCTAGAACTAAACCGGCAGATTCTTCTCAAACGCCGCACCAAAAGAGAAAAACGAATCCGTACTTCCAACGCCTTCAATTTGGTGAATTTGTTCGTACAGAATTTTACGGAGCTCTTCGTTGTTAAAAGAAACAATTTTGATGAATAAAGCATATTTCCCCGAAACCCAGTGACATTCTATAACTTCCGGGATTTCTTTTAGTTTTTCGGCAATAGAATAGGAGTAGCGCGCTTCTTTAGTTACGATTCCTGTATAAGTAATAGTTTCAAAACCAAGTTCTTTAGCATTTAGCTTGACGCCAAAACCTGTAATTACACCAGCTTCCTGCAATTTTTTGACCCTTAAATGCACCAACGAATTTGATATATTTAATTCCTTCGCAAGATCTGAAAATGGTATTCTCCCATTCTCACTCAGTTTTTGCATGATTTCGCGATCTAAATAGTCAGTATTTTCATTCTTCTTGATACTCGCCATAGCCTGTGTTTGTTTATATATTCTACAATTTTGACAATTCTTTTGTTAAAACTCCTTTTGAAAGTGTCAAAAATACAAAAATTAACTTAAAATATGTCGTGTTGTAAATAATCGTATCTGTTGAATGTTATATTAACAGTATATTCTATAGATTTGTGTCATAATAACATTATTTTAAGATAGCCAAACATGAATAAAGATCAATTACTTACGAAACTATGGGAGCAATATGCTGATATTACTCCATCTGCAAAAAAAATACACGAATTATTAGAAGATAAAGGCGAAGAAATCCAAAACGACCATATCGCGATTCGTACTTTCAATGACAAACGTGTTAATATAGAGGTATTAGAAAAACCTTTTATTAATGTTGGTTATGAGGCAAAAGGCGAGTATAATTTTGAAACAAAAAAATTATATGCAAAGCATTATGAGCACGCTACAGATAAAAGTGCGCCAAGAATTTTTATTTCGGAATTAGAATTAGAAAAATGCTCTGCTGAATTACAGGAAACAGTACAGAATATATTGAACGGTTGTGATCAAAATGTATTCAACGATCCTGAATTGGTTTTAAGCGGATCTGTTTGGAAAGGAAACTCTCAAAAGATCTACAAATCACTATTAGAAGAATCTGAATATGCTGCGTGGATGTACGTTTACGGTTTTAGAGCAAATCACTTCACTATAAATACTAATGCTTTGAAAGGCTTTAAAACATTAGAAGAATTAAATAATTTCTTAGAAGAAAGCGGTTGGAAACTAAACGCTTCTGGTGGAAAAATCAAAGGAACGCCAGAACAATTATTAGAACAATCAAGCACATTGGCAGATTTATATGTAGTAGATTTTGAAGAAGGAGCAATCGAAATTCCGTCTTGTTATTATGAATTTGCACTTCGTTACCCAATGGCAAACGGAGAATTGTACCAGGGATTTGTAGCATCATCTGCTGATAAAATCTTTGAAAGTACAGATGTAAAGTTGCAGGAAACTAAATAATAAAACTCGTTAGGCGTAAATATTTTTTTTGATTTATCCGCAAACGATTGAGAAATACAGAATAATAAATAAAAAAGGTCGGAATGACAGAAACAGAATTAGGATTCGGAATTAAAGAAGCTTTAGACCAATTAGGAATAAAGGATGTTAATGAAGGAACTTCAACAGGATTAAACAATTTTTCGAACGGAGAAATTTTAGAAAGTTATTCTCCGGTTGATGGAGCATTAATTGGAAAAATTAAAACTTCGACAGCTGCAGATTATGAAAAAGTAATGGAATCGGCAACGGCTGCTTTCAAACAATTCAGAGTAATGCCAGCGCCACAACGTGGAGAAATTGTACGTCAGTTTGGAGAAAAATTACGCCAGAACAAAGAAGCTTTAGGAAAACTGGTTTCTTATGAAATGGGAAAATCGCTGCAAGAAGGTTATGGAGAAGTTCAGGAAATGATCGATATCTGTGATTTTGCAGTAGGACTTTCGCGTCAGCTACACGGATTAACAATGCACTCAGAGCGTCCAGGCCACAGAATGTACGAACAATATCATCCTTTGGGAGTTGTTGGAATCATTTCGGCATTCAACTTTCCGGTTGCAGTTTGGGCTTGGAATACCGCTTTGGCTTGGATTTGCGGAGATGTTTGCGTTTGGAAACCTTCTGAAAAAACACCTCTTTGCGGAATTGCCTGCCAAAATATTATTGCCGAAGTTATCAAAGAAAACAACCTTCCGGAAGGAATTTCTTGTTTAATCAATGGCGATTACAAAATAGGAGAGTTGTTGACAAGTGATAAACGTGTGCCATTAATTTCGGCTACAGGTTCTACAAGAATGGGTAAAATTGTTGCGCAGGTAGTTGCGGGACGTTTAGGAAATTCATTATTAGAATTAGGTGGAAACAATGCCATTATTGTAACGCCGGATGCAGATATTAAAATGACTGTTATTGGTGCCGTTTTTGGTGCCGTAGGAACTGCAGGACAAAGATGTACTTCGACACGTCGTTTGATCATTCACGAAAGTATTTATGATAAAGTGAGAGATGCAATTGTTTCAGCCTACAAACAATTACGCATTGGAAATCCATTAGACGAAAAAAATCATGTTGGTCCTTTAATCGACAAACATGCTGTCGAAATGTACAATCAGGCTTTAGAAAAAGTAGTTGCCGAAGGAGGAAAAATCCTTGTTGAAGGCGGCGTACTTTCAGGAGAAGGTTACGAAAGCGGTTGCTACGTAAAACCTGCAATTGCAGAAGCTGATAACACATTTGAAATCGTACAACACGAAACTTTTGCCCCAGTATTGTACTTATTAAAATATTCAGGAACTGTAGAAGATGCCATCGCAATCCAAAACGGTGTTGCACAAGGATTATCATCGGCAATTATGACAAATAATTTAAGAGAAGCCGAGTTATTCTTGTCTGTTACAGGATCTGATTGTGGTATTGCCAATGTAAATATTGGAACCTCAGGCGCTGAAATTGGAGGTGCTTTTGGTGGAGAAAAAGAAACAGGCGGAGGGAGAGAATCCGGCTCTGATGCCTGGAAAGTTTACATGCGCAGACAAACCAATACAATTAATTACACGACTAGTTTGCCACTAGCACAAGGAATTAAGTTTGACTTATAAGCCGAATTAGAACTAACGCTTATACTAAAAGTCACAAAAATGAGAATACCGCAATTTATTTAGTCAGTGTTTTACCGCCATTGACTAAATAAGTTGCTTGCTTACAAATAAAAAAAAACAAAAAAAGAAAATTTTAATTAACCAAAACCATTACCAAAATGAAAAAACTACTAGTTAGGAAGCTGGCCATGCTTCCTGTACTGCTATGTCTATGGTTGCCAAACATCAACTTCGCACAGGCGCAAAAGACAATTTCAGGAAAAGTTACAGATGATAAAAACAACACATTGCCAGGTGTTAGTATTTCTATCAAAGACTCAAAGTACAATGCAGCAACAGATATTGACGGAAATTATACTCTGGTATATTCCTCAAGTCTTGTAGATCCGGTTATCGTTTTTTCGTATATGGGATTCATAGGAAAAAGCGAAGCCGTAAATAACCGCACAGAGTTTAATGTGGTTATGCAGGAAGAAACCAATAAATTAAATGAAGTGGTTATTATAGGTTACGGATCTCAGAAAAAGAGTAACGTGACCGGGGCAATTTCTACCGTTAAAAAAGAAAGTCTTGAAACCAGAGCTACAACAAGTCCGGCTGAGGCGCTTCAAGGTTTAGTTGCAGGGGTAAACGTGCAAAAAAGCGGTGGAGTTGCAGGAGCTTCTGTAAGTGTAAAAATTCGTGGAGTTAACACTTTTGGAGCGACAGAACCACTTTATATTATTGACGGATTTCAAGGATCTATTAATACCATCAACCCAACCAATATAGAATCTATGGAGGTTCTTAAAGATGGTGCTGCAGCTGCAATTTACGGATCTGTAGCCGCAAATGGTGTAATTATCGTAACAACTAAAAATGGTCAGAAAGAAGGCGTAAAAGTTGATTTCAGTTCCTTTTTAAGCATTACAAATCCATCAAAAACATTAGATTTATTAGACGCTGACGGATATCGCACGGTTAATAAAAGAATGTACGATGAGTATAATAAATATGCAGCTACGCCAAAACCGCTTCCGGCTTATATTACAGAACCATCTAATGTAAATACAGATTGGCAAGAAGAAGTTTTTCGTTCTGGATTTACTCAAAATTACGGTTTAGGAGTTCAGGGAAGACAAGGTGATTTTAAATTTGCTTTATACGGTAATTTAGTAAAGCAAAAAGGAATCGTAATTGACAACGAATTTGGACAACAAACAGCAAGCGCAAGAGTTAGTTTTAAAAAATCAATTTTTGATGTAGACGGAAAAATGGCTTACATCGGAACACAAAATGCATTGCCAAACTTTCAGCTGAAAGAAGTGTATACAATGGCGCCTTTAGTTCCGGTTTATGACGAAACACAACCTTACGGTTACGGATTGGCAGACAAAAACGGTTTACCGGCTGCAACAAATCCGGTTGCCGAAGAACATTTTAGAAAAAGCAATGACGTAGGACAAGATTTAACAGCAAATATTGCGATTACAACAAATATTGCTCCTTGGATAAAATACAAATTAGCGTATTCTTACCGTGTGAAAAATAACCAGCAAATGGCTCATTTTCCACCATTTATTGCAAATCCAAAAGAGGTACATCTTTATCCAATGCAATCTGAATTAAGAACAACCTGGAACGAGCAAATATTAGACAATATTATCACAATCGATAAAACATTTGGTAAACATGTTTTCGGTTTAATGCTTGGTAATACTTTTAACAGTCAATCATCAAACTGGAATGAAGTTAGCGTTGAAGGTAAAACAACGGATTATACGGTAGAAAATGGACAATTAGTTTCTATTGATCGCCCATCTGGATTCCTTGATCCTGGTTTTGAAACTATTGGAGCAGGAAGAGGAGGAACATATACTGCAGACGGTTCAAAATTTCAATACAATCGTGTATCTTTCTTCGGAAGGTTAAACTATTCATACAATGATCGTTACTTACTTCAGGTAACCGTTAGAAAAGATGGTTCTTCTAAATTTGGAGAAGACAGCCGTTGGGGAACATTCCCATCTGTTGCTTTAGGATGGAAAATCGAGCAAGAAGATTTCTTTCCAAAGGATATGATCCTTTCTACATTAAAATTACGTGCAAGCTGGGGACAATTGGGTAACGAAGCTGCATTAGGATATTACTCAGCAAACACATTGATTAAAACCGGAAATACTTTAGGTAATGGTTATGTACAAGGAATTGGAAGCAATCCTTGGCCTGGAAGTATTGCAACAGCATTAGAAAACAGAAATTTACAATGGGAAACGACAGATTCTAAGAATATTGGACTTGATTACACCCTTTTGAAAGGAAAAATCAGCGGTTCGATGAACTACTATCACAATGTAACTGACAATTTGTTGATTACCAAAAAACTGGCTCCATCTGCCGGAATTGACGATCCAATTCTTAACGTAGGTAAAATTAGCAATAGCGGATTTGAATTTGAAGTAAACTATCGCGATCAGGTTAACGAATTCAAATACAATGCAGGTTTAAACCTTACGACACTTAAAAATAAAGTGGTAGAATTGGCAAACGAAGGGCAAACAATTTACGGAGAAGGATTGAAATACGGAGACGAACACTTTCCAACTCAAGCTCGCGTAGGAAGTCCAATTAGCGGATTTTATTTGTACAAAACAGATGGTATTTTCCAAAATGCACAAGAAGTTGCAGCTCACAATAAAAATGGAGTTTTATTACAGCCAAATGCACAACCCGGAGATATTCGTTTCAAAGATTTGAACAATGACGGCGTTATCGACGAAAAAGACAAAGAATACGCAGGAACAGGATTACCAAAATTAGAAGTAAATCTTAGTTTGGGAGCAAGTTATAAAGGTTTCGATTTCTCAGCTTTAATTGGAAGCGGTTGGGGTAATAAACTATATAACGGAAACAGATATTTCTACGAATCTATGAATTCAGGAACCAACATGTTGGCTTCGACATTAAATTCATGGACACCTGAAAATCACAGTAATATACCACGTGCAGTATTGCAGGATCCAAACGGAAACAGCCGTGAATCGGACCGTTTTCTTGAAAGTGGAGATTTTATTAGAATGCGCCAATTGCAATTGGGATATACTATTCCGAGCAAAATGTTAGGTAAAGCAAAAATCGACAAACTTAGATTTTATGTAAGCGTCGAAAACTTGTTTACCATCACCAATTATTCAGGTATCGATCCTGAATTCTCACGTGCTTCAGTAGTAGACACAGGTGTTGACCGTTTTGTTTATCCATTTACAAGATCATTTGTATCTGGAGTTCAGTATATATTTTAATACGATTTAAAAAAGACATTATCATGAAAAAGATATTTTTATTATTATCCACAATAGGTCTGTTCACCATCACAAGTTGTAGTGATTACCTGGACCAACAATCTCCGGATCAACTTACTTCAGATAATTTCTGGAGAAATAAAGCCGATGCAGAATCTGCTTTGGCATCAACCTATTCTCAATTAGAATGTGCCACTAACGAATGGTCTTTCGCCGAAATAAAATGGCCGGTTGAAGCGTATCGTGAAGACATAAACGAATTAGGAAGTGATGCATTAAACTACCAAAACTGGGTAGAACTTTCGACATTTACCTACACAAACGGAAACAGTCAGTTTACAAGTTATTGGAAAATTAATTACAGAGGAATCAGTAATGCCAATCAGGTTATTGACAAATTGCCACAAGTTCCCGCAGCAACATTAACCGATGCAGATCGTAAACAAATTGAAGCCGAAGCTCGTTTTTTACGTGCTTATTATCACATGAAATTGCTTTTGAACTGGGATCAGATTTATATTAGAAATAAATATGTAACCAAAGAAAGTGATCTAAATGTTCCGTTGGCAACGCGTGCAGCAGCTTGGGATTTTATTACAAGCGAATTTAAGGCTGTAGCCGATGTACTTCCTGCAAAACAATCTGCAGATAAAACGGGTCGCGCAACAAGCGGAGCTGCAAACAGTTATTTAGGATTTGCTTATTTGACAAGAGCTTATGAAGAAACTGCTCAAAAACAAGCATTCTTAAACGAAGCACTTACAGCACTTAACAAAGTACAAGGATATGAGTTAGTGAAAGATTATGTTTCGATGTTTGACGGAACTACAAAAAACACTAAAGAATCTATTTTTGAATTGCAATTCTCAGAAACTACAGCAAACGGAGCATTCTACCGTAATGCACTTCACTATTGGATGGCATCTTCTGAACTTGGAGGTTGGGATGAAATTCTGCCAAGTGCAATGCTTGTAAACGAATTCAAAAAAGAAGGAAAAATTGCAACTACAGGAAATTACGATACACGTCTTTACAGCACAATTTTCTTCAAAGATCCTTATTTCAATGATCCAAATAATCCATTGGTATTAGGAACAACTTATGATGAAAAATTTGGAGGCGCAGACAAACCAGTTTACAGAAGATACATTCCAAGTACGCAGGAAAAAATGAATCAGGAATTTACAGCAATCAATATTCCGTTGATGAGATATGCAAATGTATTATTGATGCAAGCCGAAGTATTGAACGAATTAGGACGTAGTGCAGAAGCGATTCCATATATCGACAAAGTTCGCGCAAGAGCAGATATGCCTGGAATGACAGGAACAACAACTGCCGAAGTAAGAGCACAAATCGAACACGAAAGAATCATAGAATTTCCATTAGAAAACTATCGTTTTTATGATTTACGCCGTTGGGGAAAAACAAAAGCAGCACTTGACGCCGTTGGAAGAACAGGTTTTGACGTATCAAAAAACAGCTTTTATCCAATTCCTTTAACCGAATTGCAAACGAAATAATAATTAAAAAAGAATTCAATTAAAGTTTTTTTCGCCACGAATTCCACGAATCTACACTAATTTATTAAGTTGATTATTTTTAAAATAATTTGTGATAATTTGTGGAATTCGTGGCGAACTTTTTTCTAAAAATACTTAACACACTAGGATTTTAAAACCCTGAAAATTAGTAATAAGCAAAAGAAGATTAGATAAAAATCTGCCAAATCTGCGAGAAAAAATATTTAACACATAGAAACATAGAATTTAAACTGATTAAAAAGTAGAAATTAACAAATCAAGATTTGTACACATAGCTATGTGAATTTAAACAAATGAAATGCCTTTTTTTTAGACCATCAAAAGCTATGTCACTATGTGTTAAATTATATTTCACGATTTACAACAGAAAGATTATTTATATTAGTCAATTAACATAATTATTTAATGTTATATTTAAATAAAAACACACCATAAAAACAAAATAACATGGGCAAAAAGAAAATACTTTTTATTCTTGCATCCTTTTTTATACTACAAAATGGTTGGTCCCAAAAGAGTTTTCCAAACTTAGAATCCGCCAAAAACAGTATAAATTACAAAGGAAACCCAACAAATGCGACCGACAGAAAACCACTGGCATTTTCAGATAAAGGCGCATGGTTTGCCTTCGGATTCTTAGAACAATCAGAAGTTCAGGCAGGATTTTCAGGACCATTTTTAATGACAGAACAAAATGGCGTTTGGTTAAGTCCATCGTTTGTTTCGCTGCAGCTAAAGGACGAAAACAAGCAAGAAGCCATCAACTGGAAAAATGCATTAGTTGCTCAAAACAGCTACAACAGCCATTTAGAACAAGAATTTAAAAATGAAAAACTAGCGATAAAACAACAATTAGTTTTTTTATCAGGACATACTGCATTACAAAAAACAAGCATTACCAATACATCAGGAAAAACGATAACATTATTTCCTTCGTATGAATCGAATATTTTTCTGGATGATTTACAATTATCGAAAGAAGGAAATACACTAAAAATCGTTTCCACGAAAAGTACAGCGACAGGTTATATTCAGTTTTTGCAAAGCAATCCCGAAATTGAAATTTCAAAACAAGGATACAAAGCACAAACAGAAAAACTGGTTTTAAAACCAAATGAAACCAAAGAAATTGTAGTTGCACAAACCTTTATTTTTGCTCAATATTCATGGAAAAACGAAAACGAAGCAATTGCAAAAACAGCATTTAATACGCTGTTAAACAATACACAAAAAGAAAAAGAAAAGCAATTGGCACAATTAATTGCCAGAAAGAAAAGCATTTACAAAGATGCCGTTTATTCTGATTTAGTGGCAAAACTAGTATTGACATTACAAAACAATACCAGAATTGCCGCAGAAGGATTAAAACACGGCGGACTTTTTCCGAGTTACAATTACGAATGGTTTCATGGTTTTTGGGCTTGGGACAGTTGGAAACATGCTGTTGCAGTAGCCAATTATGATTCGGAATTAGCAAAAAATCAAATGCGCGCTTTATTTGATTATCAGGAACCAAACGGATTTATTCCGGATTGTATCTACAGAAATAATCTTCTCGAAGAAAACAATTACCGAAACACAAAAGCGCCGCTTGCAGCTTGGGCAATCTGGAAAATTTATGAGAAAACAAAAGACGTTAATTTCATAAAAGAGTTTTATCCAAAGCTAAAATTATATCACAATTGGTGGTACAAAGAACGAGATCACGATCAGGATGGTTTATGCGAATTTGGCTCAACTGACGGAACCGTAATCGCTGCAAAATGGGAAAGCGGAATGGACAACGCCGTTCGTTTTGATGATAGCAAAATCCTGAAAAACGGAGAAAAAGCGTATTCATTAGATCAGGAAAGTGTCGATTTAAATTCGTTTTTATATGCCGAGAAAAACTACCTGAACAAAATGGCAGAAGTTCTAAAACTAACTGAAGAAGCTAAAAAATGGAAAGACGAAAGCGTAACTTTAAAAGCTAGAATTCAAACTCAATTTTGGGATGCCGGAACAGGTTGGTTTTACGACACAACAATCGACGGAAAAACATTGATAAAAGCAATGGGTTGCGAAGGATATTTGCCAATTTGGGCAGAAGTTGCAACAGCAGAACAAGCCAAAGCAGCCAAAACAAATATGATGGATACAAATTCCCTAAACACATTTGTTCCTTTACCAACATTAGCAGCAAATCACCCTAAATTTAAACCGGAAGGCGGATATTGGAGAGGACCGGTTTGGTTAGATCAAAGCTATTTCGGAATAAACGGTTTAGATAAATACGGATACACAAACGAAGCAAACGAATTAGCACATAAACTGATTTATAATGCCGAAGGAGTTTTGGACAAAGGCACTTCGATAAGAGAAAACTATCAGCCAATTACTGGAAAAGGGTTAGAAGCCTTTAGTTTTAGCTGGTCAGCGTCGCATTATTTAATGCTGCTTTTAGAGGATAAATAAACACAATATTGTCATTTCGAGGAACGAGAAATCTTCGCGAGAAGCTCGACAAAGATTGGATTTTCGTTGCGGAGTTACTTGCGAAGATTTCTCCTCCGTCGAAATGACAAACTAAACGGAAATGATTGTCCTAGCCCCGATAGAAGTGGAAATCCTTTTGTGGCGGGGTTCGCCACAAAAGATTGAAACGGATAGCGGGATTAGCTCCAGAAAAAAGATTTGGTTTTATAGAAATCGAAATGACAAACGTGGTGTTTTTTACATTTCCCATGGGGACTAAACAAAATTAGCAACTGGAATTATTTATCTAAATTTGATTAACACAACAATATTACAAAGTATGTTCAACCAAAATATATCGCTTACAAAAATAGTATTGACGGGATTGCTTATTGCAAGTTGCAATTCGGTGCCTGTTTTTGCACAAAGTAAAAAAAGTACAGTTACAGAAAAGAAAGATCCGCAGCGTTTTTTCTCAAAGACTGATTTAATGCAAATTGGCGTTTATTATTATCCCGAACAATGGCCGAGAGAACAATGGGAACGTGATTTAAAAAACATCAAAAAACTAGGATTTGAGTTCACGCATTTCGCTGAATTTGCCTGGACTTATATGGAACCTGAAGAAGGTAAATATGATTTTAAATGGCTGGATGATGCTTTGGCTATAGCCGAAAAACAAGGATTAAAAGTAATTCTTTGTACGCCAACGCCAACTCCGCCAGCTTGGATGGGAGAGAAGTATCCTGAAATTTATTTAGTTGATGCAAACGGTCGCCACAGAGAACACGGTAACAGAGCAAATCAATCTGTTTCGAATGAAAAATACAGAGAGTTTGTAGAAAAAATCGTTACAGAACTCGGAAAAAGATACGGTAAAAACAAAAATATTATGGGCTGGCAAGTGGATAACGAGCCGGGCGCACCAGATGATTTTAGTCCTTCTGCACAAAAAGGATTTCAGAAATGGCTTAAAGCCAAATACGGAACAATCGAAAAATTAAATACGGAATGGTGGGGAAGTTTTTGGAGCATTCGATATAACAATTTCGAGCAAATCGCAATTCCAAATGCAGAGCTTTATTCGGAAGATAAATTAAGTCCGCATGCGATTTTAGATTTCAAAAGATACACCGCAGATTCACAGGCAGAATATCTGAATTTACAAGCAGAAACACTCCGTAAATATGTAGACCCAAAACAATGGATTACTACAAATTATACGAATGTAGTTTACGGCGCAGATCCCAGAAGAACGGACAAAATGGATTTTGCAACTTACACAATGTATCCCGTAAGCGGAAGAAATACATTAGGAGGTCAGAATTTTAGAATGGGACAACCTAATAAAATTTCGGAAGCCAATGATTATTACAGATCTATAAACGGCGTTACAGGCGTTATGGAAATGCAGCCGGGACAAGTAAACTGGGCAAGTATAAACCCGCAATTGCTTCCGGGAACGGTTCATATGTGGATCTCGCAAGCTTTTGGCGGAGGTTGTTCTTTTACCTGCACGTATAGATACAGACATCCGTTGGGAAGCAGTGAAATGTACCACGACGGAATCGTTGGAACTGATGGCGTAACTTTGTCACAAGGCGGAAAAGAGTTCGTACAATCAATCGAAGACATGAAATTACTTCGTAAAGAATACAATCCAAAAGCGGTGATTCCGGAGAATCTTTCGAAAAGAAAAACTGGATTTTTGTGGAGTCATGAAAATCTTTGGGATTTGGAAAACCAGAAACAAACGGAATTTTGGAACACTTGGAGACATAGAAATACGTACACATCGGCAATAAAATCAACTGGTGCGCCAATGGATTTTATTACTGAAGAAGATGATTTTTCGGCTTATCCGTTTATTGTCGCTCCGGCTTATCAGCTGATCGATCAAAAATTGGTCGACAAATGGACGAAATATGTTGAGAATGGCGGAAACTTAATCCTTTCTTGCCGTACGGGTCAAAAAGATAAAAACGGACATTTCTTTGAAGCTAATTGGAGCGCGCCAATCGTGTCTTTAATTGGAGCCGATGTAGAATTTTTTGACATGCTTGTCGAAGATGTAAACGGAACTATAACCGCTGGAACTAATACCTACAAATGGAATTCTTGGGCAGATGTTTTAAATCCAAAACAAGGAACAGAAGTTTTAGCAACTTATGCAGATCAGTTTTATAAAGGAAAAGCAGCAGCAATCACGAGAAAATTAGGCAAAGGAACAATTACGTATATTGGCGCTGAAAGCAAAGACGGAAACTTGGAAAGAGAAGTTGTGAGAACAATTTATGAACGTGCAAAAGTTGCCATCGAAGACTTACCAAGAGGTGTATATGTAGAATGGAGAGACGGTTTTTATGTAGGCGTAAATTATACAAATGAGCCTATAAACTTGCCAATTCCGCAAGGAAGTAAAATATTGGTCGGACAAAATCCTTTGCAACCCGCTCAGGCTATTATTTGGAAATAAAAGTAAAAGTTTGCCACGAAGTATTTGAAAATAAAAGTTTGCCACGAATTCCACGAATGAGCACGAATTTTTTTAAATAAAGATGCATAATAATTTGTGTAATTCGTGAAATTCGTGGCGAAAAAAAATAAAAGAAAAATAAAATAAATAAGAGTAACAATGACTTTTTCAGAAGCAACTATTCAGGATTTAGTAAAAGAACATTACGGATTAATCGTGACCGTAAAAGCATTAAATGGATATGATGAATTGAATTTTCTTTTATCGAATGAGAAAAACGAAAAATACATTCTAAAAGTGTCCAATGAAAGTCATCCATTTCCTTTTTTAGAAGCGCAGATAAATATAATTCAGCATCTTAAAAAAAGCAATATATCTGATTGTTTTCAGCATTTTAGTATCAATAAACAAGGCGAAGAATTAACCAAAATAGTAAGAGATTCTAAAACCTATTATATTAGAATTTTAAACTTTCTGGAAGGTACTTTTTGGGTTGATGTAGAAAACAAAACAACCGAACTACATCAGAATTTAGGAACTTTTTTAGGTAAAATGGATAATGCGTTACAGGATTTTTCTCATCCCGCAATGCATCGCAATTATACTTGGGATATCAGTCGTGCGAGTGAAGCGGGTGATAATCTGAAACACATTTTAAATCACGAAAAAAGACGTATTGCAGGTTATTTTCTGTTACAGTTTGATACCGAAGTTTTGCCGCAAATACATCGTTTAAGACATGCATATGTTCATAACGATGCTAACGATTACAATGTATTAGTACAAGAAAATCGCATAAGCGGTTTGATTGATTTTGGCGATATGGTGTATACCGCGCTTATCAATAATTTGGCAATTGCCTGTACGTATGCAATGCTCGACGAAGAAGATCCGTTGGCGGTCGCTGCATCAATTGTTGCAGGATATCACAAAGCATACGCATTGACAGAGCAGGAATTAGATTTGTTGTATTATTTAATTGCAGGAAGACTTTGCATAAGCGTGACACAATCTGCTTATAATGCATCATTAGACAGCAATAACGAACATCATTTTATTACCGAAAAACCAGCTTGGGATTTACTTTATAAACTAATTCAGATTAACCCAATTAAGGCTCAGGACGCATTTAGAAAAGCGTGTGGTTTCACCGGATTAATCAATGAAGATGATTATAGTGATTTACTGGAAATTCGCAAAAAGAAAATTGGTCGAAATCTAAGCATTGGCTACAAAGACAAACTAAAAATTGTAAAAGGAGCTTTGCAATATTTATACGATGATAAAGGAAGAACCTTTGTTGATTGTGTAAATAATCCTTCGCATGTTGGACATTGTCATCCGGTTGTAGTTCGAAAAATGCAAAAGCAAATCGCAACTTTAAACACGAATACAAGATATTTGAATGACGCTATAACGGAATATGCCGAAAAACTAACAGCAACATTACCTGAAAAACTCAGCGTTTGCTACTTCGTAAATTCAGGAAGTGAAGCCAATGATTTAGCGATCAGAATGAGCCGTCATTATACCAAACAAAAAGACATTATTGTACTCGATCATGCGTATCACGGAACATCGACTGTAGCAATGGAAATGAGTCCGTATAAATTTGATAGCAAAGGCGGTTCGGGTCAAATGCCTTGGATTCACAAAGCGATAAATCCGGATTTATATCGTGGTCCGTATAAATATGGAGACGAAAAAGCCGGAGAAAAATATGCCGAAGATGTACAAAGAATCATCGAAGATTTAAAGAAAGAAAACAAAGCGCCAGCCGTATTTATCTGCGAAACTTTATTGGGAGTTGGAGGACAAATTCCGTTACCGGAAAATTACCTAAAAACCGCTTACGATTATGTCAGAGCAGCCGGAGGTGTTTGTATTGCCGATGAAGTTCAGGTTGGTTTCGGTAGAATTGGAGATCATTTCTGGGGATTTGAATTGCAAAATGTAGTTCCTGATATTGTCGTTTTAGGAAAACCAATTGGTAACGGACATCCTCTTGCGGCAGTAATTGTTACAGAAGAAATTGCAGATTCTTTCAATAACGGACTGGAATATTTTAACACCTTTGGCGGAAATCCAGTTTCTATGACAACAGGATTAGCAGTTTTAGATGTTATTCAGGATGAAGAAATGCAGCAACACGCTTTAGAAGTTGGAAATCATTTAATGGATGGTTTGAAAGGTTTAATGGCAAAATACCCAATCATAAGTGACGTTCGCGGACATGGTTTATTCATTGGTGCAGAAATGGTAAAAGACAGAACAACAATGGAACCTGCAGTTCCGGAAATAGATATCGTAGTCGAAAAATTGAAAGCAAACGGATATTTATTAAGCACAGACGGACCATTACATAATGTATTAAAAATAAAACCACCAATGACTTTCAGCAAACAAAATGCTGACGAAATGGTGAAATTTTTAGATATCGCTTTAAGCGAATTGTAGAGAAGAAATCTCGCAAAGGCGCAAAGACGCAAAGTTTATAGAAAATTTCTTTGTGACTTTGCGTCTTAGCGAGAAAATAAACCTGCGCGTTAAACAACAACAAACGAAGAAGATTCCTGACTTCAATCCTTTTTGGGATAAAAGCAGACCTATATAATAAAATATCAAAATGAATAACAATAATATCCTTTCCAAGAGTTCTATTAATCTTGAAGGTTTAGAAAAGCAATTAGAGGGTAAATTATTTTACGATCACACGATGCGTTTGCTCTATGCAACAGATGCCAGCGCTTATAAAGAAATGCCTTTGGCGGTTGCAATTCCGAAAACGAAGGAAGACATTCAGAAGATTATTGCTTTTGCAAGAGAAAATAATAGCAGTGTGATTCCTCGTGCCGCTGGAACTTCACTTGCGGGACAAGTGGTTGGAAACGGAATTATTGTTGATATTTCACAGGAATTCACTAAAATTATCTCTGTAGATCAGGAAAATAAATCGGCTTGGGTAGAACCGGGCGTGATTCGTGATGAACTAAATCTTCATTTAAAGCAATATAAACTCTTTTTTGGTCCGGAAACTTCTACCAGTAATCGTTGTATGATTGGCGGAATGGTTGGAAATAATGCTTGTGGCGCAAGATCTGTTATTTATGGATCTACGCGTGAACATTTATTAGAAATCAAAGGTTTTTTGGCTGATGGAAATGAAGTTACTTTTGGTTCCTTAACAAATGCTGAATTTGAAGACAAATGCAACGGAATTAATGTTGTGAGTCCTTTAGAGCAAGCGATTTATGTTCAGGCAAAAGAAATATTATCTTCTGAAAGTAACAGAATTTTATTCGACGATAATTTTCCTAAGAAAACAATTCCTAGGAGAAATACTGGTTATGCTTTGGATTTATTGGCAGATTCGATGCCTTTTGGAACTTTCGACGAAAAATTTAATTTCTGTAAATTAATTGCAGGATCTGAGGGAACTTTGTTCTTTTCTACCGCTATAAAATTGAATTTAGTTGATGCGCTAAAACCTTATGCAGCTTTGGTTTGTGTACATTTTGAAAGTATAAATGAATCGCTGAAAGCAAATATTGAAGCGCTAAAATTTAATCCGGATAGTGTCGAATTAATTGACCATTATATTCTGGAATGTACCAAAGAAAATATAGAACAAAGTAAGAATCGTTTTTTTGTAAAAGGAGATCCTCAGGCAATTTTGGCGGTTGAATTTTTAAGAGATTCCCAAGAAGAAATTGACGCTGTTGCGAAAGAAATGGAAGCTTTGATGCGTTCTAAAAATCTGGGATATCATTTCCCGATTGTTTACGGCGACGATACGAATAAAGTTTGGGCATTGAGAAAAGCGGGATTGGGTTTATTATCGAATATTCCGGGTGATGCAAAAGCAGTTGCCGTAATCGAAGATACTGCTGTAGATGTTAATGATTTACCCGATTTCATCGAAGATTTTAATGCGATATTAAAAGAACGAAACTTAAACTGCGTGCATTATGCGCATGCGGCAACGGGAGAATTGCATTTGCGTCCGATTATAGATTTGAAAACTAAAGAAGGGACTGCAATTTTTAGAACTATTGCAACAGATATTGCGCATTTGGTAAAGAAATATAAAGGTTCTTTGAGTGGAGAACATGGCGATGGAAGACTTCGAGGAGAATTTATTCCGTTGATGTTGGGCGAAGAAATCTATCAATTGTTTATTCAAATAAAGCAAGTTTGGGATCCTTGGGGAGTTTTTAATCCGGGCAAAATTGTCAATACGCCACCAATGGATTCGAGTTTGAGATATACGGCTGGTCAGGAAACGCCAATGCCCGAAACGTATTTTGATTTCTCTGAACATAACGGAATCCTGCGTGCTGCTGAAATGTGCAACGGATCAGGAGATTGTAGAAAAACAGAGAAAAGCGGCGGTACAATGTGCCCGAGTTATATGGCAACGCGCGATGAAAAACATACAACGCGTGCCAGAGCAAATATGTTGAGAGAAACAATTACGACTTCAAAAAAAGCAAATCGATTTGATGATGAAAATCTGCTGGATGTTCTTGATTTGTGTTTAAGCTGTAAAGGTTGTAAATCTGAATGTCCGTCGAATGTTGATATGGCAAAATTAAAAGCCGAAACTTTACAACAATATCATGATAAAAATGGTGTAAAATTCCGTTCAAGATTGATTGGAAATACACCAAAAATAAACCATTTGTTTTCCACAATTCCTTGGATGTATAATTTATCTACAAAAGGTGTTTTGGGCAATGTGATTAAAAAAGCGACCGGTTTTGCTACAGAAAGAAAATTGCCTTTGATGCACAAAATAACTTTTGGTAAATGGATGAAAAATTACATTCAAAAAGGAGATTTTGTAAATGGCAAAGTATATTTATACAATGATGAATTTCTGAATTATTATGATGTAGAAATAGGGCAGACGACTGTTAAACTTCTGAATAGTTTAGGATACGAAGTTGAAATCCCTAAAATTGGAATCAGCGGAAGAACGTATCTTTCGAAAGGAATGCTAAAAGAAGCACGAGAAATTGCAGAACAAAATACCAGAGATTTCGAAATTTCAATTCCGGAAAATGGAGTTTTAATCGGAATCGAACCTTCGGCAATATTGAGTTTTCGTGATGAATATCCTGATTTGTGCCGTGGAGATTTAAAAGCTAAAGCGAAAACATTCGCATCAAAAACCTTTTTAATCGAAGAGTTTTTAGCCAAAGAATTAGACGCGGAACGAATTTCATCAAACAGTTTTACGGATAAAACAGAACGAGTTAGAATGCACGGACATTGTTTTCAGAAAGCCTTGTCATCATTGGTTCCGTTAAAGAAAATTTTAATGTTGCCAAAGAATTATACTGTTCTCAATATCCCAAGTGGATGTTGCGGAATGGCGGGTTCTTTTGGCTATGAAAAAGAACATTATGACATTTCTATGAAAATAGGAGAATTGGTTTTATTTCCAACCATTCGTTCAGAAGAAGATGCGACATTGATTTCGGCTTCGGGAACAAGCTGCAGACATCAAATTGCTGACGGTACAGGACGAAAAGCGCAACATCCTGTAGAAATACTTTATGAAGCTTTGAAGTAGGTTTTATAGTAAAATAAAGATCAGTTAAGGTTTCCAGATTTCAAGTTGGTATTTTTCGTCGATTCCCAAATTGTCATGAATAAAAGGAACATAATAACTTCTTGACTGATCTGATTTCGTACCAATAAGAACGCCCAAAACATTATGATCTTCACTAAAAACAAGACTACCAGATTCTCCTGGGATAGAAAATGGTTTTCCTCCCAGTGGTTTTATTTCTGTTAATCCCGTAAAAGGGAATTTCTTGCCGGAATGAGTGAAAATAATCTCTTCGTCGATGAACAAAGTTGATATTTCGCCCTTCTTGATTGATCCGTCATTTTTTACCATGTAAACCGTTTCACCTTCAACACCTTCTTCAATAGAAGGAGGATATACTTTAGTTCCGGGTAATTTCCACCATGGTTTTACCTCTGGCAAAATTTTAAACAAGGCAATATCAAGGTAATTCTTCTTATAATTGAGTTTAATCCAATATTGAAGCGTTCCTATTTGAACTTCGGAACCTGCCTTAAAAATTGGATCTCCAACAGAACAATTATTGAGGTCTGCAATTACATGATTATTGGATATTGCAAAAACATCTTTTCCACCAAAAGTAAAAAAACCTCCCAATGTGCCTGCTTCAACAGCTCCTTGTCTGCAAATTTGCATACTATTGTAAATCATTGTTGTCATTTCTGTGCTTTGTTTGAATTACTCGGTACTTTGTTTGAAGTATATAGATTAAGAAAAGTGACATCAACAGCAATAAATAAACCTACTCTGAAAGCATTAGATTGAAATTCGTTGCCAGACTGATTGATGGTTCTTAGCGATGGTGTGTAATTTGCGCTTGCTCCAATCACTAATGATGAGTTTGTAAAATGCCTCATAATGGCAATTCCCGGTGAAAGCATCTGTTTGAAAGTAACATTTGGAGCAGATTCTTCATCAGAATCATTGGCTGTTATTCTATAATTTAAAGCTGCACCAAGATCAACAATTTGGAAAAAAATGTTTGTACTAATAAATTTTTTTTCATTGAGATTTACTTTATTTGCGTCCAATTTTTCATTGCGCTTCTTTCCAAAACTCAAATCTATTCCTATTGGCAGATAAACGGCAGGAGTAAAAGCCCAACTACTTACTTTTGGTTGATCTGTTTGAGGCGTACCATCCGGATTTTCTTTAAATTTATAAATTCTTTCTGCTCCGGCTAATACTCCCGGAAATGCACTTAGCGATATATTAAAAACATGAGTGTTTTTTAACTTGTATAAATTTCTGGGTATCAATTCATCCAATGCAGATTTAACCTGTTCTGAGTCTTTAGCATTGATAATATTGACCATAAAACTACCATATATTTGCAAATTGCTTAATAAGATTTCCTGTTCTTTATTAATATCCATCATTCTTATTATTCCTGCTGTACCGTCAACCACAGCGCCGTAACGTCTGTTTGCGATACCTTCACCAATTTCAGATAAAGCAGAATAGTATTGTTTTATCTTTTCGTGAGTTTTTTCTGTTTGCTTTATTATTGCTTTATTGGCATCATTTATTGCTTGATTGACATTATTAGTTTGCAGAAAGAGCGGAAAATAATATATAACTTGATCCGTAAGCTGAAAACTTAGTTCGAAAAGCTTTCTGCTCTCTTCAAAATTTAATTCGTTTGCCTGCACATTTCCTACATTCTTCACTGCTTTTTGGTAGGTAATAACTGTATTAAGGGTTTGTCGATATAAGGCAGAAAATTTGTTGATATTTGGGTCTAATAAAAGCTGGCTAAGCAATTCATTGCTTTTGTTTTCAGAGACATAGTTTATTCCGTCTAAATTTCTAATGCAAAGTAGTTTTACAAAAATTTTCCACGAAGCAAGATCCATTCGGTTGATATCTTCCAGACTAGTTGATACATAAGTATCATTATTATTCATAGTACCACCGGCTTTTAGAAGAATATCTGATAATACAGTCAATCTCTTAAAAACTTCATATTTAGGAGTATTTTCTGCGACATAGTCAGCACTCATGTCGCTAAGAATGTTTACCAGATGTTTTTTGAGATAAAGATCATAAACTAATCGGCTTCCACCTGTAATTGTAGCTTTTATTTCTGATTTTGAAGGGTCGGTTACTTTTACCCTTGTTAGAAGAGTCTCTACGAATACTTCATTTTGAAGTTGTATAGGGAAATTGCGAAGATCTTCCTGAAACGCAGCTTTCCATTTATCTCCGTATTGAGCAAGATTCAGACTTTCGGTTGTATTAAAAGCATTTAAAACGCCCAGTGTTTGCGGAAGAAGTTCTTTCGTTATCGGATCATCATTTAATGTATTATACCATTTTGAAAGATAAACTTCAACCATTTGTTCTTTTGCTCTGCTGATAGTAAAATCGACAATTCCATAAATTATTTCTGATTCTGAAAAAGCAAAATTGGTTTTTGCTCCTGAGGCATCCATAGCAGCCAAATTAGAAAGCGATTCTAAATATTCAAAATGCTTTGGACAAGTAGAAGCGATCTTTAGTAATTCTTTGGGATCATCTTCATTTGCAATAAAGAGAATATACTTGAATTCATTTTCCTTTGCAATTTTCTCGTATTCCTCTTCTTCAGTGGTATTATCAGTTTTATTCTTAGCATTCTTTTCTTTTTTAGCATTCTTGGTATCCTCTTCCGTTGGTTGCTCATCTCCACCTGTTTTTTCTGGTGGACCACTAGCTTTTTTGCGAACTTTTTTTGCCGTTGCAGATTTAGCATTTTTTTGAGAATTAGTTTTATTGCTTTTATCAAGAAGTGATTTAAAAGCTTTTTCATCTGCTGTAGTTACTGGTACAGGAATGTTTTTATCGTTAAGTTTGAATTTTATATTGTGTTTAAGTGCTATTTTTTGAGCTGCAATTTTAATAAGATTGGCTTCTGTCAAATAGTTGCCTTGTTGCTCCTGAGCATAGAGACAATAATTTAAGGATAATATTAAAAGAAATAGGAGAGTTTTAAATTTGTTCATGTTGGTTATATTTTTGGGGTTGGTTGGTTTCAAATTATCCTGGTTGTTCAGATCCTCCGGGTGGTGGTGCTTTTCCATCATTGGCAACTGATTCTGTAGTATTTGAGGGAATAGATTTTTTTATAAAACCTTCGATAAAGTCGGTTCCTGCGTAGCCAATTCCGATAAGCGTCATTATGGTTTCTTTTGGATTTACAGCAAAAAGAGGTGTTTTAGAGTCTAATAACGAAGCAACTCCAATAACACCTGCCACAAAACCTATAATAAGACTAATGACAAATCTGCTGGTATCAAACATGTCAGAAGCTGATATACTTTCTTTTGCAGCCAGGTCATATAGCTTTTTATAACCAACGAGAAATCTCAGCATTTGGCCTACAAGCCCTAAGATTCCTCCAATTAGTAAATTCAGAATAATTTCAGATGATTCCATAAATTAAATTCTAAGGTTAATATGTATTATTTGAAAAGGATCGCATTTTCTAACTTGAAATTCAGTAATTCAAGTTTTATTGTGGCGCGGCGTGTAGATAATCTTCTGATTTTGGCGTAGTAAATAGCAGTATTTGAATATATCGAAAGTATTCAAATATTAGAAATGTTATGTAAGTAAAAATACCTGTTTTTAGTAATCTGTAATTGCTACTTTGTTTAGTTACAGATAAATATTTAACAGTTTTGCTTTGCGAATCAGATTGTTTCAATGATTCTCTAAAATTCAAATTATATTTAAACTCTACTCAAAATTAAAGAAAAAGTTTGTTGGGTCAGAATAAACTTGCAGCTTTTTTTGGTGTGTTTGTACACACTAATTTTAGATGGTTTATTTGGAAAAAAAATCACATTCAGATGCAAATAAATTCAAATAAATATTGTTCTTTTGCGATCTAATTTAGAATCAGTTTAAATAAGAATAATCAGATGAAAATACCATTACCATTAATTTCTTCTTTTAAGGAGATTAACCAAAGAAAACAACAAAAATCAAAATATAATTTAGCATTCCTTATCCTGATACTCTCAGTTTTGAATGTTGGATTTATTCAGGCGCAAACAGCAACTACTGGGCAAATTTCAGGAACTGTTATCACAAACGACGGGAATGCAAGTCAGGGAGTTGTGGTAAAATTGATCGAAATAAATAAGAGTGCTGTAACTAATTCAGCGGGTAAATATGATTTCAAAAAATTACCTTTCGGAAAATATACTTTAGAAGTCACGATGGCGGGATATGCGTCATCTACTGAAACTGCCGAGATTACAGAGCAAGCTCCAACTGCGGATGTAGATATAAGAGTAAACTCATCTGTAGAAAATCTTGATGACGTGGTAATTCGTACTGGAGGAAATCGTTTTGCTAAAAAAGAAAGTTTTGATGTGGCAAAAATGCCTTTAAAAAACATTGAAAATTCACAGGTTTATATCGTCGTAAGCAAGGAATTAATGAAGGAGCAGGTTATTACAGATTATAATAGTGCTTTTAAAAACGTTCCCGGAGCCGGTATTGCCGAAGTAAGAAATCAAGGCCGAACAACTTCTATTTCGAGAGGATTTGCAACGCCACAAGTCGTTAGAAACGGTGTTGGTAGTTTTACTTATACTACAATTGATCCTGCAAATTTAGAGCGTATTGAGGTTATCAAAGGACCATCTGCGACACTTTTTGGAAGTACATTATCATCATTTGGAGGTTTATTTAATCGTGTTACCAAAAAGCCTTTTGATTCCTTCAAAGGTGAAATTTCATACTCAGCGGCAAGTTGGGATTTGAATCGTTTTACAGCTGATATTAATACGCCAATTAATGCAGATAAAACAGCCTTATTGAGAGTCAACACAGCTTTTCATAGCGAAAGAAGTTTTCAAGATGCAGGATTCAACAAAAACTTTTCGATAGCGCCAAGCTTTTCTTATGAAATCAACGAGAGATTAACGCTTTTAATTGATGCCGAATTTAGTTTATACAAAGCAACTTCGCCAACCAGACTTACTCCGTTTGCCGGGAAAGATGCGTTAACGAGTATAGAAGCGCTTAATATTCCTTATAAATTATCATTTGCCAATAATACCATTAATTATACGAGTCAGCAATACAATGTTTTTGCTCAGTTAAAATATAAAATCTCTGATGACTGGACGTCTCAAACCATCTTATCCAGAACAAGATCATCATCTGACGGTTATGTAGTAGCATTGCAAATGACATCGCCAACGACATTAAGACAGCAAGTTACATTTCAGGAATCTCCTTTTTATGGAACAGATATTCAGCAAAATTTTATTGGTAAGTTTAATATCGGAAAGCTGAAAAACAGAGTGGTAGCGGGAGTTGATTATTATAGTTTGCGCGCAACACGTAATGATGCAATTGTAAACATGCCGGCAATGGATTATAAAAAACCGGGCGATGCTTATAATAATTTTAACGTTGATAAAGTGGCGCCAATGTTTGCTACAGCTAAGTTCAATAATTATGTATCGAATGATGAAGAAACATATAGTGCTTATGTTTCAGACGTTTTGAATGTTACCGATAGATTATTGGCAATGGGAGGAATTCGTGTTGACAGATATATCAACAACGGAACCTATTATCCAAGCAAAGATTCTATTGCAGGAAATTATAAGCAAACGGCTTTATCTCCAAAATTTGGATTAGTATACCAGATTATGAAAGAAAAAATTGCTGTTTTTGGTAATTATATGAATGGTTTTAGCAACGTTTCGGGTTCTGACTTTTATGGTAATACTTTCAAACCAAACCAAGCGAATCAATGGGAGGGAGGATTTAAGTTTGATCTTAATAAAATCTCGGCTACGTTGAGTTATTATGATATTCAGGTAACAAACATTACGCGTGACGATCCGGATCATTCCAACTTTTCGATTCAGGATGGAACTCAGGTCAGTAAAGGTTTTGAAGCGGAGTTGATTGCCAACCCAATTTCAGGATTAAATATCGTTGCCGGTTATACTTATAATGATAGTAAATATGAAAAGAGTAATGCCAGCGTTCAGGGTCTCAGACCAACAACGGCAGGATCACCAAGAACAGCAAATTTATGGGCAAGTTATAGAGTTACAACAGGTGGTGCACAAGGTTTGGGAATTGGTTTTGGAGGTATTTACGGTAGCGAATATTACCAGACGAATACAACAACATTCAAGTTTTCGATTCCGTCGTATACCGTATTAGATGCTTCTCTTTTTTACGATCAGCCTAAGTACAGACTTGGTCTTAAAGTAGATAATATAACCAACGAAAAATATTGGTCTTACAGACTTGCAGCTCAAAACCCAACTCGTATAACAGCAAATGTTACATTTAAATTCTAAGGTTATTTTGAGCAAATAATTTTAAATTTCATAAGAAGGGCATTTCATTACAAATGAAATGCCCTTCTTGCTTCTTCTTTTAAACGCCACTATGAAAAATAGCTGGAAACTTATCCTGATTTGCAAAAACAAGTTTTACTAATTCATAATTGCTATCTGAATCCAGAAGTGTATTTTCAATTTCTTTTACGTCAGAAAGCATATTTATTTTTCCAATCTTTTTTCGATTTTTGCTGAAAGTAGTACGATTAAATCCATGAAGAATTCCGTTTTCGATTAGTGAAAATGGGAATTCATCATTCATTTCTCTTTTATCTAAATCGTAATTTCTCAACTCATAACGCTGCATACTAAAAAGTGAATCATAATACTCTCCGGGCACGATAAAATCCAGATAAAGTTTAATAAAACTTTCTATCGTAAACTGCGTAAGTAATGGATTAAAACTCTGAATTTCGATAAAATGTTCTCCCGAAATTTTTTCAAGTGTATAAGCTGTAATTTGGTCAGATTTTATGTCTTCGCCAATTAATGAATTTGGTCGGTCGATTATTCTTAATTTGCCGTTCCATTTGCAATATTCCTTCACTTCTTCAGAATCTGTATTGATAACAATACTTTCAAATGCATCAATTTTTAGTAATTTTTCAATCATATATTGATAAACAGGTTTTCCATTGAATTCAAGGAAATTTCTATTCGTCAAATAGTATGGAAATTCTTTTTGGATTGGTAAAAGTGCGGTAAGAATGGGATGGCTCATGAGATCTTTATAAGAGAATTAAAATGACGATTATTTTATTGAGCTAATGTAGAAAGATAGAATGAACTGTTTTTAGGTAGAAATACTTGATTTGATTATTTTTAATTGGGTGTAAAATTAAGATAATCTAAATTCATATTTCCGTTTTCGACAATATGCAAAGTCAATAATTGCGTGCCTTTTTCGAGTTTAATAGTTCCTATATTTTCCGAACTGTTCCAATGATGCCATTGTCGCCACGCAACAGGATCTTTGTCGTCATGTGTTGATTTAATTTTGATATTTCCTGTGACATCTTTTCCGTTTACGGAAATAGAAATTGCGCCATCGCCATTTGCGGTATACAAAACACCAATTTTGTACGTTCCGGATTTCTTAACCTGAACCGTATAATTTATCCATTCTGTAGGTTGCGTCCAGCCCACATAAAGCTGTTTCATCTTGATCGGAACTTTGGTGTAAGGCGTATCATCTATACTATCTGTTTTGGTGTACGAAATATCCACGGCTTCTTTTATTCGGAATTCATTCAAAGGATTTCCGTTAATAGGATTCAGTTTCCCACTGCCATTATTGACTTCATCTGTATCGTGATACGCAATGCCTTCGCCGCCAAGATCGTAAAATTCACAGTCTAATTTTCCTGGAATCTGCTGTAATTTCATTGGCTTTGACTTTTCAGCCGATGTTTGGGCTATTGCCGATGTGCCAATCAAAACGAAAATATTTAGGATTATTATTGCTCTTTTCATATTATTCTTTTTTGAATTATTGCAACGCATAGATTTTAGCGTTGTTAGACCCTACAGGTTTTTAAAACCTGTAGGGTCTATATTGAACACAAACAAGGCGTACGGTTTTGGATATCCACGATAAAACCCTGTAGTCAACAATATTTATTGACATCGAATATTCGTAGAGGCGCACATCAGTGCGTCTTCACATAGATTAGGTATAAACTTGAAACCTATGTGTTAGAAAATTTATTTTACTTCTAAAGTAGCAATCGAATGTGCAAGACTTGTTATTTTTGAAGCTTTACCTTTTATCCAAAGAAAATAATCTACATTATCATCAGATTGATTCATAACGACAACTTCAAGGTTATTATCCTGATTTACAAATGCTGTAGACAAAAGTTTATTACTGCTTGAATTACAAGCCACACGTTTTGCGCCCGGATGAATGAATTTAGAAAAATGTCCTAAATAATAATATCCGTTTGTATAAATCAATTTTCCGGTTGAAAGATCAGCGTGAATAGGCGACATGCAAAAGTTTTGAACGTGGTTTGGTCCGCCTTTTTCATCCAATAAAATATTCCAGTCCGTCCAGGCAACCGTTCCAATATTGAAATCGTTAATCATCGACATACCATATTTTTCGCCATAAGTCCAATCTGTCAATAACTTTTGATCAAAATCAGCCGCACAACCTTCCGTTAAGATTAGCGGTTTATCCGGAAAAGCTTCTGCTACACGACGCTCCGCTTCAAAGTTCATTCCGTTTTTATGCCAATCTTCGTACCAGTGATAACCAATTCCCCAAACATATTTTGCTGCCTCTTTATCTTCCAAAACCGTACTCACACGTTGATACATTAAATCACGATTGTGATCCCACATGATTAATTTCTTTTTAGATAAACCTGCTTTTTGCATCGTTGGTCCAAGAAAGTTTTTGATAAAATCACGTTCCTCTTGCGCGGTAAAAATGCAAGATTCCCATTTTTGCACCGCCATAGGTTCGTTCTGAACCGTATAACCCCAAATTGGAATTCCTTCTTTTTCGTATTCCTTTATAAACTTCACAAAAAAGTTAGCCCAGCTTTGGTTGTATTCCGGTTTTAAAGCTCCGCCTTGCAAAACATTATTATTGGTTTTCATCCACGCTGGCGGACTCCACGGCGAAGCGTATAAAGTTAATTTTCCGCCGGCTTTTGCAATAGCTTCTTTAATTAAAGGGATTCTGTATTTTCTGTCGTGGCTAATATCAAAGGTTTTTAAGTCTTTATCACCTTCACCAATATAACTGTAAATATCACTTGAGAAATCACAACTTTGCATGTTTGTTCGTGCCAAAGTGTAGCCAATACCTTTTTCTTTATCATAATAAGCAGTCAGGATTTCTGCTTGTTGCTCTTTAGAAAGCTTGTAGAAAACTTCCGCGGAAGCATCAGTAATTGCTCCGCCAATTCCCAACATGGTTTGATAAGTCTTTGAAGGATCTACAAATACCGAAAATTCTTTTTCTATAGGTTGTGGTTTGTCTATAAAAGATAAAGTTTCAGTTTTTGTTAGTTTGTTATTGGTGTTTTTTGCTGTTACATAAACCGTAACGCTTTTATAATCCGTTTTTGAAGGACTTTTTTGAGCAATGAGATTATTGGTCAAAAATCCCGATAACATGATGGTCAGGCATGTTGTAAAATGATATGTTTTCATAAATTATGGTTTAGATAGTTAGTATGGGTTCGTTATATATAGCCCACAGATTTTACGGATTAAACAGATTGGCACTGATTTTTTTATTTAAAACTTGTGCCAATTCGTATAATTTCTTTATATCAGAATTTGATTGATAGCTTTTAGTTCTTCTGCAGAAAACGAAGTGTTTTTAAGACATCCCACAGAATCAATTACTTGTTCCGGTTTGCTTGCGCCAATAATAACCGATGAAATTCTTTTGTCTTTCATAACCCATGACAACGCCATTTGTGCCAATGTTTGTCCGCGTTCTAGAGCCATTTCGTTAAGCTTTTTAACCTTCGCAATATTCTCAGGCGTGATTGCATCTTCTTCGATTGCGCCATTTCCGCGATGTGCTGTAGCTCTCGAATTTTCAGGAATTCCGTTTAGATATTTATTCGTCAAAAGACCTTGCGCAAGTGGCGAAAAAGCGATTCCGCCAATACCGTTTAATTCCAGAACATCCAATAATCCATCTTCTACAGAACGCTCCAACATCGAATATTTAGGCTGATGAATCACGCAAGGAGTTCCTAATTGTTTCAAGATCGTGAAAGCCTTTTGAGTTTCGGCAGGACTATAACTCGAAATACCTATATAAAGTGCTTTTCCCTGACGCACCATTAAATCCAGTGCCGCCATAGTTTCTTCCATTGGCGTATTTGGATCTGGTCTGTGGTGATAAAAAATATCTACATATTCTAAATCCATGCGTTTCAGACTTTGGTCTAAGCTGGCAATTAAATGTTTTTTAGAACCTAAATCTCCATAAGGACCTTCCCACATTGGCCATCCGGCTTTTGTAGAAATCAAAAGTTCGTCACGAAAAGGTTTAAAATCTTGTTTGAATATTTGTCCAAAAGTCGTCTCAGCAGATCCCGCCGGAGGACCATAATTATTGGCAAGATCAAAATGTGTAATACCATTATCAAAAGCAGTGTGCAATATGTTTCTGGCGTTTTCGGTATTATCGATCGCGCCAAAGTTATGCCACAAACCAAGAGAAAGTGCCGGAAGCATTAATCCGCTGTTACCACAACGACGGTATTCCATTTTTTGATATCGGTTTGAATCTGGTAAATAAGTCATGTTTTTTTTAATTATGATTGTTATATTTTTTTGAATGCTTTGGTTACAATTTCTAAATCTGTTGCGCCTCTAAAACCGCTAAAACCAATCGAAAGTTGTGTTCCGTCACTTAATGTAATTGGTTGTCCGCCTTCCCAACCAATAAGGTCCGGAGCTTGGATTCCGTTAGCGTTCATGTCTACAACTTTATTAAAAACCAATCTTTCATAATCTCCCGTTTTAACTCCGGTAAGCCAAACCTGACTCGCTTTTGTCCAGGCAATTTTATACGATTGTCTTTTACGTGCTTTATCATTTCCGTACATTCGGCCATAAACCATACCTTCTTCGTCAATAATACAAATTGCAACGTTTCCGTTAGAAATTGCTTTGTCTTCTTCAACTTGCATATAAGAAGGAATTAAATCGTCAATTGCCGATAATGCCAGTGTAATTCTTAGATGGAGAACTTGATCTTTCATTGATTATAAATTTATTGTGTATTTAATTTTCAAAGATCAAATATTAAATCACCTAATTTCTTAAACTAGATCAAGAAATAATAAAATAATACGAATTGTGTGAAGATGTGAAGATGTGAATATGTGAATATGTGAATATGTGAAATGTAATATGTGAAATGTAATATGTGAAATGTAATATGTGAAAATGTGAAAAGGTTTTAACGTAGAAATACGCAGTAAATCAAGATTTGCAAAAAAAATGTACCGTTAGGTACATATCATCGGTAGAAAAAATATTAATTGGGATATATTCCGCGTGCCGTAGGTACGCATGAAAACGTTAATCATGCGTACCTACGGCACGCCAACGAATTTTGCGCCTTTTTTTTTCTACCGATGATATGTGCCTAGAGGCACATTTTAGGGCGTAATTTTTGTGTATAATCTATGCGGAGACGCACTGCTGTGCGCCTCTACGGATATTCTTTGTCTATAAATTAACGGTGATAAAAACAATCGCAACAAACACGTTAAATAAATACATCTTATATTTACGGCTTGTTACCAAAAGCAATCCTACTAAACCAGTTTTAAAGATGTTTGAGAAAATACACGATTATCTTTCCAGATTTGCCAGACTATCAGAACAAGAGATTAAAATTTTTGAAAACAGTCTGGAATTTAGAAAAGTGCCTAAGAAAACAATTCTGTTGCACGCTGGCGAAATCTGCAATTTTGAAGCTTATATAAATAAAGGTTGCATAAGAGAATATTTTGTTGATCGCGACGGAATAGAACTCACATTGCAATTTGCAACCGAAGATTGGTGGGTAAGTGATATTACGAGTTTTGAGGATCAGGTGCCAAGTGATATGTATATTGAAGCGCTTGAAGATTGTGAGTTATTAGTTTTGAGCCGTCAAGCGAAAGAAAACCTAATCAATGAAGTTCCGCAATTAGAGCGTATGTTTAGGTTAATGATTCAAAGGCATTTATCGAAATTGCAAAAACGTCTTTTCAAAACGGTTTCTTCGACGGCGATGGAGCAATATGTAGAATTTCTAGATCGTTATCCGGCATTATCACAGCGGGTTTCGCAACAATATATCGCTTCTTATTTAGGAATTACGCCTGAGTTTTTAAGCAGATTGAGAGCAAAACATTTGAAGAATGGATAAGTTTTGATTTCATCGATTATCATTATAAAATAGAATAGGAGTTTATAGCTCCTTTTTTTATGCCACAGATTTTACAGATTACAGGGATTTAATCTTTTTTAATCCATTAATCTGTGGCATTAAAAATTTAAACATAAAGCTATACGTTTACTAAACTTTTAGGATATCTTTAAAAAGAATTATTGTCAAATTGACTATTTGGCTAAAAAAGTGTAATATTATTAAAATTTTAAAATAGCTGATTTTCTGATGTTTAGCATGGTTTCTAAAAGAACTGGCGAACATTTTTTTTTGAAGTTCTTGCAGAATAAATTATAATTTGTATTATTGTAGTATAGAATAGTATAATAACCAAAACTTTATTTAATGAGACCGTATCATTTCCTGTTAAAAAACATGTTTTTGTCCGTTTTATTTATGGTCATTTTTTGCAATTCGGCGCAAGCCCAAAAAAGCATTAGAATGACTTATGGCAAAAGCGGAATTATTACTTATGATGTTCAACAAAAAACAATTGCCGTAAGTCAATCCGGGAAAAACATTTTTTCGGGAGCAAAAGCTTCGGTTATTGTTAATGGTAAAACAATTTCTGTGAGCGATTATCCGGAAGCTGTTTTAGCAAAAGAAACGATTAATGATAATTTAGGGAAAGGTTTAAAATATACGCTTACTTATAAAGATAAAAATAATCCAACGCTAATCCAGAGTTTTATAACTTATAACAATCAGTCCTATTTTATAACTCAAATAGAAATTTTAGGCAACGGAAAACAAATTGCAACCAATTATATTTCGCCATTAGATTTAGGAAAAGTTGGTTTTGACAAAATCGAAAATCTGCAAACTGTTTTTGTCCCTTATGATAATGATGCTTTTATAAGTTATGATTCGAAAAAACTAGATGCAGTTTCTCAAAATACAAGTGCAGAAGTTGGGATTCTTTTTAACAATACTTCCCGAAATGGTTTTATCGTTGGTTCTCTTGAACATACGGTTTGGAAAAGTGCTGTAAAAACCATCAATAAAAACAAAGAACCGTTATTTTCTGCTTGGGCAGGATATTCAGAAAAAGAAACTACACGTGATAGTATTGCGCATGGAATTGTAAAAGGTGATAAAGTTTTATCTCCAAAATTCTTCGTTGGATATTATGCTGATTGGAGAAACGGAATGGAAGAATATGCCAAAACAAATCGCATTGTCGAGAAACCTTTTGTTTTTGCGTGGGATAAACCAACTCCGGTTGGCTGGAATAGTTGGGGCGTTTTGATGGAAAAAATCAATTATGATAATACAACAAAAGTGGCAGATTTCTTTGCCAATTCAATTCCGCAATTTCGTGTTGGAAATACCGCTTTTATTGATCTGGATTCTTTTTGGGATAATATGGTCAAAGGTGGTTTTACCGGAGATTTCAGTAAACTAAAAGAATTTGCAGATTATTGCAAAAGCAAAGGTCTGGAACCGGGAGCATATTGGGCGCCTTTTACAGATTGGGGCTGGAAAGATGGTCCAAATCGCAAAGCCGAAGGAAGTGATTATACTTTTGGTGAAATGTGGACAAAAACCGGAAATACTTATTTTGATTTTGATGGCGCTCGTGCCATTGATCCTACGCATCCGGGAACTTTGAAACGTGTTGATTATGTGATTAATAAACTAAAAGCGTGCGGTTTTAAAATGATTAAAATCGACTTTTTAGGTCACGCTGCTGCGGAATCTACTTCGTTTTATGATAAAAATGTTACGACCGGAATGCAGGCGTACAAAGTAGGAATGGAGCATTTGGTAAAAGCTCTTGACGGGCAAATGCTTATTTATGCTGCGATTTCTCCAAATATGGCAACTTCTCGTTATGCACACGTGCGTCGTATTGCGTGCGATGCCTGGAAAACAATTGAGCAAACGCAATACACCTTAAATAGTGTAAATTATGGTTGGTGGCAAACGTATGCTTACGATTATATAGATGCAGATCACGTGGTTTTTGCAGATGTTACAGAAGGCGAAAATCGTGCGAGATTAATCTCTGCAGTTATTACCGGAACTTTGATTACTGGTGATGATTACAGCAAAGATGGAATCTGGAGCAAGCGTGCAAAAGAATGGCTTCAGAATAAAGAGCTTTTAAAAATTGTGGCAAATGGTGTCGCATTCCGTCCTGTAGAAGGAAATACCGGAAAATTAACGACCGAAGTTTTTGAACAAAAAATAGGTAACGATTGGTATATCGCTGTTTTTAATTACAGCAATATGCCTAAAAATTACACACTTCCTTTAGAAAGATTAGGCGTGAAAAACGGGAAATATAAATTGCAAAATGTTTTTACTGCCGAAAATAGTGTAGTAAAAAGCAATAGCATAAATATAAGTCTTGCTTCTAAAGATGCTCGTTTATTTAAAATCATAAATCGTTAATTATGAAGCGTAATAAAAAGTACTTTTTTAAGAATACGATGCTTGTATTGGCGTTGTTTGTTCTATCGTTAAATAACGTTCATGCTACTGTATTATTGCCATCTTTCTTTACGGACAATATGGTATTGCAACAAAAAAGCTCAGTTCCGTTTTGGGGAGAAAGTGATTCTAAATCTGTAACTATTGTAACTTCCTGGGATAAAAAAACATATACTTCTAAGGTAGAAAATGGTAAATGGAAAGTGGTTTTGAAAACTCCAGTTTATGGCGGACCTTTTACGATTACAATAAATGATGGATCTGTAAAAACGCTGAATAATGTTTTGATTGGTGAAGTCTGGTTGTGTTCCGGACAGAGTAATATGGAAATGCCTCTGGAAGGTTGGGGAAAAATCAATAATTATAAGGAAGAAATTGAAAACGCAAATTATCCTCAAATACGATTATTACAAGCGGAACATATAGAAAGTACTTTACCATTAAATACATTAAAAGTACAACACGACGGCTGGAATGTTTGCAGTCCAAAAACGATAGCAGATTTTAGCGCAACGGCTTATTTTTTTGCCAGAAAGATTTATAACGAAAAAAAGATTCCTATAGGATTAATCCATTCTTCGTGGGGAGGAACGCTTATCGAAGCCTGGACAAGTTCTGGAGCGTTGACGACAATTCATGATTTTGATTCTGAAATTCAAGCCATGAAATCTGAAACTGATAACGCCGCATTATTACAAAAATATAATGCTGATATGGCGGTTTGGGAAAAGAATTTGACAACTTCGGATAAAGGATTTGCAGAAGAAAAAGCCATTTGGGTAACATCAAATTTGGATGATTCGACTTGGAAAACAATGAAACTTCCTTCTTTTTTTGACAGCAACGGATTAGGCAATTTTGATGGCGTGGTTTGGTTTAGAAAAAAGATTACCGTTCAGGATAATACTGTAGACTTTAGTCTAAGTTATTATGCAGATGATGAAGATATGATTTGGGTAAACGGAAATTATATTGGCGAAACCAAAGGTTATAATGTAGAACGTCATTATACAATTCCAGCTAAATTTCTGAAAAAAGGTGAAAATACGATCACAATAAGAGTTTTTGACGGAGCTGGAAATGGTGGAGTTTATGGTGATGAAAAAATAGCTTTAAAATCAAATAAAGAGACAATTTCATTGGTTGGAGACTGGAAATATAATATTGGTGTTGATAGTAAAGATTTGCCTGTAAAACCGTATTTGGCTCAAGGCCAAAATAGACCAAGCGCCATATATAATGCAATGATTTCACCAATTATTGATTATAAAATAAAAGGTGTAATCTGGTATCAGGGAGAAAGTAATGCCGAAAGAGCATATCAATATCAGAAGTTATTTCCGTTGCTGATAAACGATTGGAGAGAAAAATTCAAGGATAAAAATTTGCCGTTTTTGTTTGTTCAATTGGCAAATTATAAAGAACAAAAACAACAACCAGGAGATTCTGATTGGGCAGAATTAAGAGAAGCACAATTTAAAGCTTTGAGATTGCCGAATACCGGAATGGCTGTTACAACTGATATTGGAAACGGAGCAGATATTCACCCAAAAAACAAACAAGATGTTGGTGGGAGATTGGCAAATATAGCTTTGGCAAAAGTGTATAATACCAAAATCGATTATTCGGGGCCACTTTATAAATCTTATTCGATAATGCAAAATGTCGTGACTATTGATTTTGATTTTAATGAAAATATAAAACCCAGAGATAATTTGCTAAAGGGATTTTCGATTGCTGGATCTGATCAAAAATTTCATTGGGCCGATGCTAAAATAGTAAATGGCAAAGTCGAAGTTTTTGCTCAGGGCGTAACAAATCCGGTTGCAGTGCGCTACAATTGGGCTGATAATCCTGACGGAAATTTAACGAATGTATCTGGTTTGCCGGCATCATCTTTTAGAACTGATGTTTGGGCAGGAATTACACAAGAAAAGAAATAAGAAAATAACACATAATAAAATGAAAAAACAATTTACAACTTTAAGGCAGTCTTTTACGATCGCATTTTTTATTCTGACGAGTTATTGCAGCACAATAACAGCACAAGAAATTATCTCGGTTAAAACCAAAAGTAATGCACTTGTTTTGCAGGTAACTCCGGGAAAAGAATTGAATACCATTTATTTAGGAGAAAAATTGGCAAACGATTTTGAATATGTAAAAATTCAGGGTCAGTTTCGTCAGGGAACAGATTACTCAGGAATTTATAATGCAGCTTATACGCCATCCGGATCTAAGAATTTATTAGAACCTGCAATCGCCGTAACTCACGCTGACGGAAATACTTCGCTTGATTTATTATACGTAAAACATACTACAAAAACGATCGCAACAGGAATTTCTCAAACCGAAATTACGCTTAAAGATAATGTATATCCAATTGAGGTTCATATGTTTATTCAATCGTATTATGATACTGATGTAATTGAACAATGGACAACAATTCAGCATTCTGAAAAATCAAATATTACTTTAAACAAATATGCTTCGGCAAATTTATACCTTAAAGGATATAATAATTTTTATTTGAATCAATATCATGGAGATTGGGCAAAAGAAATGCAACCTGAAGAAACGAAATTAACGCACGGAATTAAAGTTTTGGATACTAAATTGGGTTCTCGTGCCAATTTATTTCAACCTTCAGTATTTATGGTTTCTCTTGATAAACCTGCTACAGAAGACGAAGGAAAAGTTTTGTTTGCAGGATTAGAATGGTCAGGAAATTTCAGAACTGATTTAGAATTAGATCCTTTAAATAATCTTCGCGTTATTTCGGGTATTAATAATGCTGCGGCGGCTTATTCATTGGCTAAAAATGAAGTTTTTACAACGCCTAAATTTTGGTACACTTTATCATCTAAAGGAAAAGGAAATGCTAGCCGTAATTTGCACGATTGGTCTAGAAATTACAAAATACTTGATGGAAAAGGAAGTCGTATGACATTGCTTAACAACTGGGAAGCGACTTATTTTAACTTTGACGAAAACAAATTAAAAGTGCTTATCGCCGATAGTAAAAAACTGGGTGTAGATATGTTTTTATTGGATGACGGATGGTTTGGAAACAATTATCCTCGTAACAATGACGATGCGGCTCTTGGAGATTGGGACGTTAACAAAAAGAAATTACCAAACGGAATTGGAACTTTAGTAAAAACAGCTAAAGACAATCAGGTGAAATTTGGAATCTGGATCGAGCCCGAAATGGTAAATCCTGCAAGTGATTTGTACAAAAAACATCCGGAATGGATTGTAAAACAACCTGGAAGAGCAGAACATTATTTCCGTAATCAATTGGTTTTAGACTTATCAAACCCTAAAGTTCAGGATTTTGTTTACGGTGTTGTAGACAATCTTTTTACTGAGAATCCGGAATTAGCTTATATCAAATGGGATTGTAATGCTGTGATTTACAACGCATATTCAAGTAATTTGAAAGACAAACAAAATAATTTTTATACTGATTACGTAAACGGACTTTACAAGGTTTTGGAACGTATTCGTGTAAAATATCCAAAAGTGCCAATGATGCTTTGTTCCGGCGGTGGCGGAAGAGTAGATTATGCAGCCTTGAAATACTTTACTGAATTCTGGCCAAGTGATAATACAGATCCTTTGGAGCGTGTGTATATGCAATGGGAATACTCGTATTTTTATCCTGCTTTGACGATCGCAGCGCACGTTACAGATTGGGGAAAACAACCTATTAAATACCGTACTGATGTTGCCATGATGGGAAGATTAGGTTTTGATATTGTGGTTAAAGATCTAAATGAGAAAGATTTAGCTTATGCACAACAAGCGATAAAAAACTATGGCGCTTTGAGCACTACAATTTGGCAAGGAGATCAATATCGTTTGCAAAATCCTTGGGGAAATGATGCGGCTTCTGTAATGTTTGTGAATAAAAATGGTAATGAAGCGGTAGTTTTTAGCTATTTGGTAAATTCAAGATATGAAGCCGGAACGCATCTTCCGATAAAATTAAAAGGACTTGAAGCAGGACAAAACTATAAAGTAGAAGAAATCAATATCTATCCGGATAAAAAAGCTGCGGTAGAAACGGTAACTTACTCTGGAGATTTTTTAATGCAGGTTGGAATTAATCCAAATGTAAATTCTTCAAATACAAGTGTTGTTCTAAAAATTACTAAGGCCTAAACTAAATCTCGAACATTAGTATATATTTGTAATATATTTCTAATTAAATACCTATTTAACCGTTTTATGAAGCAAATTATTCAACAGATAAAAAATCTTGAATCTATAAATTCCTTCTCTAAACATGAGCAATTGGTTCAGGGAATAATTAATGCAATTGATGAAAAGGTAGTCACAAAAGGTGATTTACTTCCATCGGTAAATACTTTTATAAGCGAATTAGGTTTTGCCAGAGAAACTATTGCCAAAGCTTATAAAGAACTTGTACACAGAGGAATCATCGAATCAAAAAACCGATTGGGTTATTTTGTTGCGACAAATGATGTAAAACAAGAGCTAAAAGTGGCTTTATTGATCTTTGCATTTGATATTTTTCAGGAGACTTTTTATGAAAATTTCAGAAAAGGTCTTGGGAAAAACGTTCAGTTAGATATCTTTTTTCACCATAATAATTTTGATACTTTCGAAAGCATTGTTCAAAATATAAAAGGAAAATACGGAATGTTTGTTATCGCTCCAATTCCGAGTGTGAAAACGCCGCCTGTTTTGAAATTATTACCAACAAACAGGGTTTTGTTGGTAGACCGTTATATAGATACTGACGAAGATTATAATTTTGTTGCTCAAGAGTTTGGCGATTCGTCATACAATGCTTTTGTGCAGCTAAAAGATAAAATTAAGAAGTATGACGAAATTATTTTCTTCTTTAAACCATCATCTGCAGAACCTGATGAGATTTTAAATTCGTTTAAAAAATTCATGAAGGATTATAATATCAAAGGTGTAATTAAGGAAGAATATGTTTCAGGATCTCTAGAAAAAGGGAAAGTATATTTCACGATTCACAATCTTGAACTTTGGGAAATGCTAAAAGATTCTAAGGTAAAAGGGCTTAAAATTGGTAAAGACATTGGGTTTATTTCGCATAATGATGATATTGTAAAAGAGATCATTTTTGACGGAGTTACCACTTTCTCTACAGATTTCGCTGAAATGGGAAAAAAAGCAGCAAATTTTGTTTTGAATCGTAAAAAGATTCAGGAGATTATTCCAACAGTTTTGGTTGACAGAAATTCCCTGTAGTTTATGAGTGTTTGGTCTATTGTCAGTTTTATATTAGTTACAGGTCTTATTGCCCTAATTTCAGCAATAAAAACACGTAAAAAAAAGGTACAAACTACCAGTGGACTTTTTTTTGCAGATCACAACAATAACTTTTTCGTAGTGGGAGGAGCATTGTTGTTAAGCAATATAAGTGCGAATCAATTTATAGGCGAAAACGAATCTATTTATACCAATAATATGAGCGTTATTGCATGGGGCGTGAGTTCTGTGCTGGCAATGTTATTGGTTGCAGAATACTTTTTGCCTATTTATTTTCGTACCGGAGCCATGACAATTCCGGATTATTTAGGAAAACGCTACGATCAATCTACTAAAAGATTGGTGTCAATTGTATTTTTATGCAGTTATATCGTTAATTTACTTCCCGCAGTTTTATATGGCGGAGCGGTTGCGTTAACCGGAATGTTCAATTTTTTAGAACCTTTACACTTAACCTATTGGCAAAATATCTGGATTATGGTTTGGGTAATCGGATTAACCGGTTGTGCTTATTCTGTTCTTGGAGGTTTGCGCGCAATATCGATAAGTGATACTATTTTGAGCATTGGATTATTGACTATTGGTATTGCTTTTCCTTATTTTGGATTCAAATTTCTTGGTCATGGCGATTGGTTTCAAGGTTTGCATATTATGCTTTCGCAGAATAAAGAGCACTTGAACGCTATTGGAAGTCCAACTGATGAAGTTCCGTTAAGTACTATTTTTACAGGAATGTTTATCATGAATTTGTATTATTGGGGAATGGAACAGTTTATTGTTCAGCAGGCGCTTTCGGCAAAAAGCCTTTCGCACAGTCAAAAAGGTATGGGATTAGCCTGTTTAGGAAAATTATTATGTCCGTTTATCATCAATATTCCGGGACTTATAGGCGTTCATTTGTATAAAAATCTCGAGAATACTACCGAAGTTTTTCCATTAGTAGTAAAAGATACTTTGCCTACGCTTTTAATTGGTTTAACCGCTGCTGTGGTTTTAGGCGCTGCAATAAGTACTTTTAATGCGGGTTTAAATAGCAGCAGTACGCTTTTTGTATTAAACCTTTATAAACCGTGGCTAGAAAAAAGAAATAAAGAAGTTACGGAGAAACATCTGGTTTATACAGGACGTAAATTCGAAATAATTGTTTCGGCTTTAGCCATGTTTTCGGCTCCGTTTATCATGTTTAGCAAAGCTGGTTTTTATACTTATTTACAACAGCTTGGAGGAATGTTTTGTGTGCCAATTTTTACAATAATTCTGGTTGGTTTTGTATCGAAAAAAGTTCCGCCACAAGCCGCTAAAATTGGAATGATATTCTTTATTTTAAGTTATGTAATCTTTAATTATATTCTGGATATCAAACTTCATTACTTGCATATGCTGGCTATACTATTTGTTTTGACTACAATATGTATGTTGGTGGTTTCAAGGTTTTATCCGAATTATAAGTATACCGAAATTAAACTTGATTCCCTTGGATTATCACCGTGGAAAAACCGTTATTGGTATTTTGGCGCGCTTTTAATTGGGATGATTAGTATTTTTATTCTGTTCTCAAAATGGGGGATAGCGTGAGAAAGGTACTAAGGTTCTGAGGTACTGAGGTTCTAAGGTTTTTTTTGAGGTTCAAAGAGGCAAAGGGGCAAAGGTTTTATTATAGAGACGTACAATTGTGCGTCTTTTTTTTTGTGTTCAATACAGACCCGACAGGTTTTTAAAACCTGTCGGGTCTAGCACCGCTAAGATCTTGGAAGAAGGCAATGATTCTAACGTAGAGGCGCACAGCAGTGCGTCTCCGTAAAGATTAGAAAAACAAAAACAAAGAACCAAAAATCTGTGCCTTTAGGCACTACAGATTGGTAGAAAAATATCAATTGAATAATATATAGCGTGCCGTAGGTACGCAACAAAACGCTAATCATACCTACCTACGGCACGCAAACGAATTTAAAACCATTTTTTTCTACCAATCTGTAGTGCCTAAAGGCACATCTTTTTTTAAACCTGTTAGGTTTAAGAACGCTAAACCCCTATCAATGCGTCTTTTTTACACATTTCAAATCAGGTTTTTACGAGAATTATTAGTAATGGTTGGACTAATAATTTCATGAAATAATGCTATTTATTTCTCTTTATTTCGAATTGTGTCAAAATATATCTTTTACTACAAAAATCGGTTTAAAGTGCTTATTTTCTTTGTTTAGGAAGGAGAATCTGTAAGTTTTTGTCTGAGATTTCTTTATTTTAAAGTTGATTTTTTTCCTTTATTCTTTTTAAACATTATTATTTATACAAATGCTGAAAAAAATCCAGTAAAAAAATAACAAATTCTTAAAACATAAATTTGGATGTTATAAAAATATTTGTATGTTTGTATTGTTGTAGTATAGTATAGTATAAGTCAATTCGTTTTCTCATATTTTAAATGCTCAATATATAAAAAAAAACTAACTCAATATTTTATTAACTAAAAACCAAATCATTATGAGAATCGCAATAAGATACTTATGCTTCTTAGTAGTTATGATGTCCGCCGGTACACTTTATTCCCAAACCATCACCGGTAAAGTTACAGATAATGAAAATTTACCATTGCCAGGTGCTACAGTTATAGTAAAAGGTACACAAAATTCTACCGCAACTGACATTGACGGAAGTTACAAATTGACAAATGTTAAATCAGGATCAATTTTAGAATTTAGTTTCATCGGATTTACTCCACTAAGCATTTCTGCTACTAGCTCAGTTGTAAATGCATCTTTAAAACCAAGCTCTCAGGAATTAAATGAAGTTATAATAGTTGGAGCTGTCATGAAAAAGGGAGATCTATCGGGCGCTGTAAGCAGTGTTTCGGGTGATAAACTTAGAGAGGTTCCTACGCCAAATGTTGTGCAGGCATTACAAGGACGTGCTTCAGGTGTATATGTACAACAAAGCGCTGTACCTGGTCAAACAGGTTCAATAAGAATTAGAGGAAATAATTCTCTAAACTTTGGCGGTAACCCAATATTTGTAATAGATGGTTTGGTTACAGATGGTAATTTTGAAAATATTAACCCTGACGATATTGCGAGTCTGGAAGTTCTTAAAGATGCTTCTGCTACTGCACTATATGGTTCAAGAGCTGCTAATGGAGTAATCGTAATTACGACAAAAAAAGGTTCAAGATCAGGAGAAGCAAAAATACAGTATGATACATGGACTGGTGTATCTGAATTTGCAAGAACTATCCCGTTGATGAATGGTCAACAATTATTTGATCTAAGAGTTGATGCTTACGCGAATCGTTATATGGATGAGCATCCCGGAGCTGATCGTGCGGCTTATGTTAATCAAATTAAGTCAGATGGTTCGACTGTATTTGCGCCTTACGAATTGGAATCTTACAGAACGGGTAAAAGTTATGATTGGTTAGATCAGGTAACACGTTCAGGTTTTCAAACGAATCACAATTTAAGTTTTAGCGGAGGAGGAGAAAAGGGAACTTATTTTGTAAGTTTTAATTATGTTAATCAGGAGGGGCTTCTTAAAAACTCTGATTTTAAAAGATATAATGGAAAAATTAACCTTACGCAGGATTTAAAATCATGGCTGCAGTTTGGTACCAATACTACTTTTTCAAGAAGCAAGACTGATTATCAAGAAGGTAGTGCCTTTGGTGTGGCATTGGGAGCAAATCCACTATTGCCAATAGATTCTAAGGCTACTTATCTTAGATATGGTGAAGTATTTGACCAGAATCTTTATAACCCGATAAAAAGTCTTGATATCATAAATTCAAGTACACGTAATAGAATGACAAGTAGTAATTTTTTAAGTGCAAAACCGCTTAAAGGACTTGATATCAGAACTACTTTGTCTGTAGATATTGTGGATCAGGCAAATTTTGATTATGTGCCAAGTTACACAGGACAGTCACTTAGAAATTCTATGAATGGAGAAGCGCATCACTATAGATATTCACAATTCAATTATCAGTGGGATAATACTGTAAGTTATAGTAAAGTTTTTGCTGCAAAGCATGACGTAAGTGTTATGGGAGGATTTTCTGTGATGGATAATTCAGGTAATAGTACTGAGGTTAGAGCTCGCGGATTTGTTAGTGATGATTTGACATACATGGCATTATCAGGTGCATATCAAAAGGATAATGCACAGTTAAGCTCGAATTTTACAGATTATTCAAACCAATCGTATTTCGCAAGAGCGAACTATACTTATGATGGTAAATACAATATTACTGGTACAGTAAGAAGAGATGGTTCTTCTAAATTTGGTCCTAATAACAAGTGGGGAACCTTTCCTTCAATAGCAGGAAGTTGGGATGTTGCTAAAGAAAATTTCCTTTCAGGATTTGAAAAATTAAATCAGCTTAAATTTCGTGTAGGTTATGGTATGGTGGGTAATCAAAATGTTGATGCTTACAGATATTTTGCCTTATATAATGCACAGGTTAGTAATAATTCAGGGACTTATGTGTCTGATAATTATATTGATAATTTTAATTTAAGATGGGAAAAACAAAAACAATTTAATGTTGGACTAGATACAGGTTTCTTTAAAAACAGACTGACTGCAAGTGCTAATTATTTTCATATAAATAATGACGATCTTTTAATGTTACGAAATATGCCGGTTTCATCAGGATATAAATATAAGCTGGATAATATTGGTTCTACAACTAATAAAGGTATAGAATTAGAACTTAGCGGTGACATTATTAAAAACAAGGACTTTAAATGGAATGTTTCTGCGAACATATCATCGGCAAAAAATAAGGTTACAAAACTTTATGGTGATGCTACAGAGATATACAATTTGGGTGGTTACAGTAACAATGAGATCCAACGTACCGGAAACTTTTTCTTAGGTCAATCCGTAAATACAGTTTATGTGTTTGAATATGATGGTATAGCACAGACGGGAGAAGACCTTACTAAAGTAAATTATGGAAGCCGTACTGTTCAGGCTGGGGATATTAAAATTAAAGACCGCAATGGCGATGGTGTAATAAACGATAAAGACAGATATGTAGTTGGTGATTTGAATCCTGATTATTATGGAGGTTTTTCTACAGATCTTAACTACAAAGGTTTTGCATTAAATGCAGTGTTTTCATATTCAATAGGAGGTAAGAGACCAAGTGGTACCTACGAAAGCTATATGAACTCTGGAGGAATGAGTGCAGCACATACAGATCTTTTGGATCGTTGGACTCCTACTAATACCAATACAGATATACCAAGAGCTTATTATGGAGGAGGAAGATATACTTTGGGCGAGACAGATAAGGCAATACAAGATGCTTCATTCTTAAGATTAAATGCACTTACATTATCTTATACATTACAAGACAAGGTTGCACAAAGTGTTTTTCTTAAAAATGTAAGGTTTTATGTAACGGGATCTAATCTATTTATTGTAACTAAATATAAAGGATATGATCCTGAGGGAGGAGATTCTTATCCTATATCCAGAATGATAGTTATGGGATTAAATGTATCTCTTTAATCAAATTAATTTAAAAAATTATTTTATGAAAGCAAAAATTATAGCCTTTATGGCCTTAGCAATATTATCAGCTTCCTGTACTTCAGATTTTTTGGAAAAAGAGCCTCAAAGTTCACTTACTGCTGCTCAGGCATATGGCAGTTTAGGTAAAATAGAGCCTGTACTCTTGGGAGCTATAACGAATTGGAGGAATATGCAAAAAGATCGTGCAGGACTTTATACTTCACTTGGTACAGACGAAGCACAACAAGGCGCTTTGCAGGTAACCGGAGATGCAAATCAGGCAGGACTTGACTTGTACAATGGTTTTCTAAGTCAGGAGAATCAAGCAATTGGGCAATTATGGAATGACAGATGGCCAGTAATTGAAGTAGCAGCACAAACTATTAGAGCATTAGGAACCAATACCGAAGACGATAGTGCAAAACGTGATCTTTTACTAGGTGAAGCTAGTTTTTTGAGAGCAACATTAATGTTTGAACTTACACAATATTGGGGAGAAATACCGATTAATGATAAAGCAAAAACGGCAGAATATGGTTTAAAACGCCAGCCTTTGACTTTGGTTTATGCTTCTATAGTTGCAGATTTAGAAAGAGCAATTCAAAAACTTCCTGTAACACAAAGTAATCCTGCATTTCCTGCAAAAGGTGTGGCTCAGGCACTTTTAGGAAAGGTATATCTATATGCTCCTCAAGCGTCAGGATACCGTGATTATGCAAAAGGAAAACAATGGTTTGAAGAAGTTATTAAATCCGGGAAGTACAGTTTGCTGCCTAATTATGCAGATGTTTTTAGTCCGGATCATGCTAATTCTTCAGAATCCTTATATGAATGGCAGTACACTAATAACTGGCCTGATAATAACCAGATTCAATGGCAAACAGGTTCAAGAGTTTTGGCAAACATAGACCAATATGCTTATTTTGGTGGTTATGATTTGATACTTCCTACTCAATATTGTTATAAAGATAAAACGGATGGCGGAATATGGGAACCAGGCGATGTGCGTAAAGACGCAAGCATTCGTTATGATTTTACTTATAAAGGAGTTACACCAACACTTCCTGCTGGTTTTGGTGGTGATGAGTTGGATCCGCACATTAAAAAATTTGAAGATATTCGTGTACAAGGAAAGCAATCGTTCTGGAATTCAGGAAAAAACAAACCATACATTCGTTATTCAGATGTGTTACTTAACTACGCAGAATGTTTAAATGAATTAGGAAACACAGCAGAAGCTGAAGGATATGTTAATCAGGTTCGTACAAGAGCTTTTGGAGGAACATTACCTGCAGCAATGAAGTGGAGCGGACTTTCCCAAACTCAGTTTAGAGACCAAATTCTTGATGAACGTATGCGTGAATTAGCTTTTGAAGGCTGGAGAAGAATGGATCTTAATCGTACAGGAAAATTGGTAGATTTAGTAAAGGCCCGCAACAAATGGGCAAAACAAAATGCTACAATTGCTGCCTTTCATAGTCTTTATCCTATTCCTCTTGGAGAAATCAAGCTTAATGATGAGATTGGACCAGAAGATCAAAATCCAGGATATTAATATCCTTAAAAATAGTTTTAATGTAATTTTTTATTTTTTTGGTCACGTGATTTTTGGTTAATCACAGTTTTGATTAGTAATGCCATTTTGGATTTAGGTAATAACAGTACTAAGTGAGTTTTCTGTTAGAAAAAACTTATTCCAAAATGGCATTCTTATTTTTTAATGTTTACAATCTGTAAACCAATTAAGCAACAACATGAAGTTTATTAATAGTCAGATTTATATCATAATATTGGTTTTAAATGCTTTATCGTTAAGCGTTTATTCTCAAAACAAAGTAAGTTTAAACTCTTCTGATATTGTTTGGAAGCTAAAACCACAAGCAGAATTAGGGCAGGATACCCTTAAAATATTCACTTCAAATTATTCCGATACAAATTGGGTAAAAGCCGTTGTTCCGGGAACAATTTTTAATTCTTATGTCGTAAGTGGAATAGAAAAAGATCCCAATTATGGCGACAATATCTATCAGGTAGATAAATCAAAATACGATCGCAGTTTTTGGTATCGTTCTGAATTTACTGTGCCAGAGAATTTCACAAAAGACATTGTCTGGCTTAATTTTGAAGGAATCAATCGTGAAGGAGATATTTACCTTAACGGAAAAAAACTAGCCACTTTAAGCGGAATGATGCAACGTGGTAAATTTGATATTACCAAATTGGTGCATCGCAAAGAAAAAAATGTCTTGGCAATTTTGGTAAGCATTCCAAAACAGCCTTTAAATAATTACGGAAGTCCAACCTATATTTCGAGCGCAGGCTGGGATTGGATGCCGTATGTTCCGGGATTAAACTCAGGAATTACAGATGATGTTTTTCTTAGTAATACCAATAAAATTACCATTATAGATCCTTGGATTCATACAGATTTGCCATCAAACGGACGCGCAGATCTTGAAATAAAAGTAGATCTTAAAAATTCATCGGCACAAAATCAAGAAGGAGTTTTGACAGGAGTTATAATGCCTGGAAACATTACTTTTTCTAAAAAAATAAGTTTGGATGCAAATGCCATTACAAACATAAAATTAAGCAAAGAACAATTTCCGGAACTAGCCATTCAGAATCCAAAATTATGGTGGCCAAATGGTTACGGAGATCCTAATTTATATACTTGCCAATTTACTTTTAAAATTGGCGACGTGGTTTCAGACACTCAAAAAGTAACTTTCGGAATTAAAAAATATACGTATGATACAGAAGGCGGCGTTTTGCATGTTTCGATAAACGGAAAAAGAGTATTTCTAAAAGGAGGAAATTGGGGAATGAGCGAATATATGCTTCGTTGCCGAGGAGACGAATACGATCTTAAAGTGAAGCTTCATAAAGAAATGAATTACAACATCATTCGTAACTGGTTAGGTTCAACTACAGATGATGAATTTTATGAAGCTTGCGATAAATACGGAATTATGGTTTGGGATGATTTTTGGCTAAATGCAAATCCTAATTTACCATTAGACATTCATGTTTTTAACAGCAATGTTGTCGAGAAAATAAAACGAGTAAGAAATCATGCCAGTATAGCCGTTTGGTGTGGAGACAATGAAGGCGTTCCTCAACCTCCGCTTAACGGTTGGATTGCTGAAAATATCAAAACTTTCGATAATAATGACAGATATTATCAGCCTTGTTCAAACACGGGAAATTTGAGCGGAAGCGGTCTTTGGGGAAATAAAGATCCAAGGTTTTATTTCACAAAATATCCTGCAGCGTATGTTGGAACAGGAGATGGTCCGGGTTGGGGATTAAGAACCGAAATTGGGACAGCAGTTTTCCCAAATATCGAAAGTTTCAAGAAATTTATTCCGGAGAAAGACTGGTGGCCCCGAAATGATATGTGGGACAAACATTTCTTTGGACAAAAAGCCTTTAACGCTTCGCCGGATAATTATGATAAAAGCATAACAGAACGTTACGGAAAACCGAATAATCTGGAAGAATATACCACAAAAGCCCAATTGCTAAATATCGAAACCAACAAAGCCATGTATGAAGGCTGGTTAGATCATATGTGGGAAGATGCTTCGGGAATTATGACCTGGATGAGTCAATCGTCATATCCAAGTATGGTTTGGCAGACTTATGATTATTATTATGATTTGACAGGTGCCTATTGGGGCGTAAAATCGGCTTGCGAACCTTTACATATTCAATGGAATCCAGTTAATAATTCGGTTAAAGTAATCAATACAACAGGAACTGATTTTAAAAATTTAAATGCCGAAGCAACGGTTTATAATTTAGATGGAAAATCAGTAGCAAAATTCAAACAAAATGCACTTGTAGATTCGTATTCGAATACAGCGACAGAAAGTTTTGTGATTCCGTTTTATTCGAATCAAAAAGATCTTGCTTTTCAGAAAAATGTAACAGCTTCTTCAACAGATGGCGGAAATACCAGAGACATTACAGATGGAGATTCTAACAGTCGTTGGGCAAGTAATTCAACAGATAGCGAATGGATTTACGTAGATCTTGAAAACGAATATGTTGTAAATCGTGTGGTTCTGAATTGGGAAAACGCCTTTGGAAAAGAATATAAAATTCAGGTAAGTTCAGATGCAAAAAATTGGACAGATGCAAGCATTATAAAAGAAGGAAAACAAGGTCTTGAAACCATTTCGTTTGATGAAGTAAAAGCGCGTTATGTTCGAATGCTAGGTATAAAACGTGGTTCAGGTTGGGGATATTCGCTTTATGATTTTAAAGTTTTTGGAGCCGAAACCAATACAAATTCTTCAGATTTGAGTCCGGTACATTTTATTCGACTAAAATTAAAAGACAGCCAGAACAAGTTGGTGAGTGAAAATTTTTATTGGAGAGGTTCTAATATGAAGGATTTCACAGATTTGAATAAATTGCCAAAAGTAAACGTAACTGTTTCCAGCAAAGTGGTAAAACAAAACGGAAAATATCTTATCAAATCTAAAGTTTCAAGTCCATCAGGATTAGCATTTGGAATTCATACTCAAGTGTTGAATGATAAAACAGGAACTCAGATTTTACCGGCAATTGTGAGTGATAGTTATTTTACTTTGCTAAAAGGAGAAAGTAAAGAAGTTACGATAGAATTTGATGAAACGCTTTTGAAAAACGGAGAAAAACCGGTTATAAAAGCGATTCCATACAATAAATAAGAAATCATTTTCAACGCAAACCTGATAGGTTTTAAAAACCTGTCAGGTTTAATACACATCGTAAAACGATTAAAAATGTAGCACAGATTAAAAAATCATTTCAATCCTTTTAATCAGTGGCTAAAAAAATACATAATATGAATATCAAAAAATACAAAGCATTACTTTTTATAATACTGCCTTTTTTAGGCTATTCACAAAGTAATCCGTTAGAATTATGGTATACAAAACCAGCCTCTCAATGGGAAGAAACCTTACCATTAGGAAATGGACGTTTAGGAATCATGCCGGATGGCGGAATCACAACCGAAAACTTGGTTCTTAACGATATTACCTTATGGAGCGGATCTTCACAAGACGCTAATAACTATAAAGCGTATACTTTTTTACCTCAAATTAGAGAATTGCTTTTAGCCAACAAAAACAGCGATGCAGAAAAACTAATTAATGAAAATTTTGTTTGTACAGGTCCGGGTTCAGGAAGTGGAGACGGTGCAAATGTGCAGTTTGGATGTTATCAGGTTTTGGGAGATATGACCTTGAAATTTGATTACAAAACCCAATCAAAAGCTACAAATTACAGCAGAAATCTGAATATAGAAACTGCAGTTGCAGCAACTCAATTTACACTTGATGGTGTAACGTATAAACGCGAATATTTTGCGGGATTTGGCGATGATGCAGCTTTTATCAGATTGACTTCAAGCAAAAAAGGAAAACTGAATTTTACTGTTCAGTTAGATCGGCCAGAGCATTTTAAAACCGTAAATGGCAACGATAATTCTCTTGTAATGTCAGGGCAATTAAACAATGGAATCGACGGAAAAGGAATGAAATATCAAGCTAAAGTAAAGGCTCAATTAAAAGACGGAAATGCTTTATATTCTAATAATATAATCGAAATAAAAAATGCAACAGAAGTAGTGTTATTTATTTCTGCAGGAACAGATTATAAAGATAAAAACTTCGAAGCAACTGTAGATAAAGTTTTGGATGCAGCAATGCAAAAGAAATATCAGGATCAGAAGAAAACTCACATTGAAAACTATCAGAAGTTATTAAATCGTGTGGAAGTGAATTTTGGAAAAAACACTAAAAAAACATTACCAACAAATGAGCGTTTAGATGCTTTTATGAAAGATTCCGATTCAGATACAGGACTTCCGGTTTTGTTTTACCAATACGGTCGTTATTTAAGTATTAGCAGTACAAGAGTAGGATTGTTGCCACCAAATTTGCAAGGTTTGTGGGCGCATCAAGTGCAAACACCATGGAACGGAGATTATCATCTTGACGTAAATGTACAGATGAATCATTGGGCATTAGAAACAGGAAATTTATCAGAATTGAATCTTCCGCTAAAAGATTTGGTTAAACAAATGGTTCCTTACGGAGAAAAAACTGCAAAAGCTTATTACAATGCCGATGGTTGGGTAGCACACGTAATTACCAACGTTTGGGGCTTTACAGAACCTGGAGAAAGTGCTTCATGGGGAATTGCAAAAGCGGGTTCAGGCTGGTTGTGCAACAATTTATGGAACCATTATTTGTATTCAAATGATAAAGAATATTTGGCTGAAATTTATCCGGTTATAAAAGGAGCTGCTCAGTTTTACAATAGTATGTTGGTAAAAGATCCTGAAACAGGTTGGTTGGTAACTTCGCCATCTGTATCACCTGAAAATTCATTTTTCTTACCAAACGGACAGGACGCTCACGTTTGTATGGGACCAACAATTGACAATCAGATTGTTCGTGAATTATTTGATAATGTAATCACAGCATCTGCAAAATTAGGACTAGATAATGATTTAAAAATTGAGCTCGAAAAACGACTAAAATTATTGCCACCGGCAGGAGTAGTTTCGCCTGATGGAAGAATTCAGGAATGGTTAAAACCGTATAAAGAACCAGATCCACAGCATCGTCATGTTTCTCATTTATACGGCTTATATCCAGCATCTTTAATTACACCGGAAAGCACACCAGAACTAGCAGAAGCAGCCAAGAAAACCCTTGAAGTACGAGGAGACGATGGACCAAGTTGGTCGATAGCTTACAAAATGTTGTTTTGGTCCCGTTTGAAAGAAGGAAACCGAGCTTATAAATTATTAAAAACAATATTAAGACCAACATTAGCAACAAACATCAATTATGGAGCAGGAGGAGGAGTTTATCCAAATTTGCTTTCCGCAGGACCACCATTTCAAATTGATGGAAACTTTGGTGCTACAGCAGGAATCGGCGAAATGTTAATTCAAAGTCACGCCGGATTTATAGAATTATTGCCTGCAATGCCAGATGCTTGGTTAAACGAAGGTGAAGTAAAAGGGCTTAAAGCCGAAGGAAACTTTACAATAAACATCAAATGGGAAAAAGGGAAAGTGACTAAATATGAAGTTTTATCTCCTGTACCAACAAAGGTTAAAGTGAAAGTTAACGGAGAAATGAAAGAGATTATTTCTTCTAAATTGTAATTTATTTAAACCTGACAGATTTTTAAAATTTGTCAGGTTTAATACTTGAATAGCCTCCTGCTTTAGCTGGAGGTTACTGTAGTCAGAGTCAAATATGGCTTTAGCCGAAATATTTTATGATTTTGGCTAAAGCCGTTTTTACAATCAATTTATTTAATCTCCAGCTAAAGCTGGAGCCTATTCAATAGAAGAATGAAATCATGTTTTACTAATTTAATTCTAAACAATGACTTTAAATAAAATATTATTCTGCAGAATATTTCTAAGTTCAATAGTGCTGGGAGCGCAGACAACAGAAAAAATAACTTCGCACGTAAATCCGTTTATTGGTACCGGAGCAGCACACGGATCGCCACTTTCAGGTAATAATTATCCCGGAGCGACAGTTCCGTTTGGGATGGTGCAACTTAGTCCCGATACCCGAAATACTCCAGATTGGAGCGTTGCTTGTGGCTATAATTATAACGATACAACTATTGCAGGTTTTAGTCACACACATTTAAGCGGAACAGGTGTAGCCGAATTATTCGATGTCATGTTGATGCCATTTAGCGGTCCAATAGTCACAGAAGAAGCGGGACAAAATGCCTATCAATCTAAATTTTCTCATGAAAAGGAATCGGCAAAACCGGGATATTATAGCGTAGAATTGCTAGATTATCAGATAAAAGCAGAACTTACAGCAACTACACATGCAGGTTTTCATAAATACAGTTTTCCTAAAAATAAAGAAGCGCATATCGTAATCGATTTAGATCATTCGATGAAAAAATCAGATTGGAACACGCGTATTATTGCATCACAACTTTCATTTCCTAATGATCATACAATTGAAGGTTATCGCATTATCACAGGTTGGGCGCCAATGCGAAAAGTGTTTTTTCATGCTGAATTTTCACAACCTATAATCCGTAATCACGTTACAGATGGCGGAAATATTTATAACAATGCCAAAATAGTCAACGGAAATGCAATCAGAGCTATTTTAGATTTTGATACTTCAAAAGAACAAGAAGTTTTGGTAAAAGTTGGAATCTCAGCAACCAGTATAGAAAACGCACGTTTGAATGTTCAGGCTGAAATCCCTAATTGGGATTTTAACGCAACCGTAAATGCAGCTGATGTCGTTTGGGAAAAAGAACTCGGAAAAATAAAAATTGAGGCAACAGAAGAACAGAAGCAAATTTTCTACACCGCTTTGTATCATACATTTATTCAGCCGAATACTTTGTCAGATGTTAGCGGAGATTATCCGTCAGCGGATTTTACGACCAGAAACTCATCCAAACCTTATTATTCAACTTTCTCTTTGTGGGATACGTATCGTGGCGCACATCCTTTATACACGATTTTGCAGCCGGAACGATCGGTTGATTTTGTAAATAGTATGCTGGCGTATTACAAAGTCTTTGGTTATTTACCAATCTGGCAATTATGGGGACAAGAAAATTACTGTATGATTGGCAACCACGCCATTCCGGTTGTAGTTGATGCTGTGCTTAAAAATCTATCGGGAATTGATGCCGAAGCAGCATTTGAAGCTGTAAAGAATTCAGCAACACTTGAACATCCCGGATCGCCATTTGGTATTTGGGAAAAGTACGGTTACATTCCGGAAAATCTAAAATCCCAATCCGTTTCATTGACCTTAGAAATGGCTTATGATGATTGGTGTGTAGCCGAATTAGCGAAAAAACTCGGCAAAACAGAAGATTACAATCATTTTACAAAACGTTCCCAATTTTATAGAAATCTATACGACAAACAAATAGGATTCTTTAGAGCCAAAGACGATAAAGGCAATTGGATTGGCCCTTTCGATCCATTAAAATACGGTGCAAATGGCGGATATCCGTTTACAGAAGGGAATGGTTGGCAATACTTTTGGTATGTTCCACAAGATGTAAAAGGACTTATAAGTTTAGTTGGTGGAGATAATGCTTTCACCAAAAAACTAGATACTTTTTTCACCTTAGAAGATAAACCCGAAGAAGTAAATGATAACGCTTCAGGTTTTATTAGTCAATATGCGCACGGAAACGAACCAAGTCATCATATTGCTTACTTATACAATTACGCTGGTCAACCTTGGAAAACGCAACAATACGTTTCAGAGATTTTGAAAAAAATGTACAATACAACTTCATCAGGTTATTCCGGAAATGATGATTGTGGGGAACTTTCGGCATGGTATATTTTTAGTGCAATGGGATTTTATCCTGTTAATCCTGCAAGTAGTGTTTATGTTATAGGTTCGCCATTATTAAAAGAAGCTTCTATTGAATTGAAAGATGGAAAGATCTTTAAAGTTATAGCAAAGAACGTTTCTGATAAAAATATTTATATCCAAAGCGCCAAATTAAACGGAAAAACATATAACAAATCTTTTATTCATCAAGCGGATATTGATAATGGTGGTGTCTTAGAATTTATTATGGGATCAAAACCTAATAAGAAATGGGGAACAAAAATAGAAGATAGACCAATTAAATAAATTTTTATAAAATGGCCCGCGGATTATGCGGATTGAACGGGTTTCCGCAGATTTAATTTTATTATTTGTACATACATCATGAGTAAAATAAAAAAATCCGTTTTTACCCGCGTTTCGCGAAGCGAATCAGTGTCATCCGTGTGCCATATCCATTTACAAAAAAAGCCCCAACAAGTTTTTTAAAACCTGTCGGGGCTAATTACTAACCACTAACCATTATTTTTTAAACAGAAACCGATTCCTCATTCTTCAATAAAGACAAATGAATCGTAACTCCTGAATGACTTTTTTCTTCAGAAAGAACAGTTGTAAAAGTTTCTTCTGCTTCCACTTTTTTATCCAAACCTAGCAAACCTAAACCTTGCATATACAAGCAGTGAATTTTATTACGTTTATCTAAATCATCTTCCCAAATCATAAGATCAGGTAATGACACTGCAAAATAATCAATCGTAACATGATCGTTCAAATGTTCTTGAGCATACACAACGAGCTTTTCGAAACGTTTATTAGCTTCAGCAACATTATTTAATTTTAAGAAAGCTAAGCCTTGATAGAAAATTTTATCAGGTTGCTGATCGTTATAGAAAATTGCAGCTGTTGGTTCTTCTAATCCCTGAGTCGCTTTTTTCCACCAGTTATTGGCTTCGTCTTGATTATTCTTTTTATCGAAAGCAACGCCTAACCAATAATGAATATCATTTTCTTGTGCGCCCGGTAATTTTCCTTCACCTAAATTATCAGGATACGTTTGAGCTTGTTCTAAAAGCTCTATGGCTTTATCATAATTCCCTTCGGAGATTTGTTGTTTAGCGATTTCAGTTAAACTAATTAGATATTGCCCACTTACTTTTCCTTCGCCACCTTCCCAAGGATGGAAGATTCGGTTTTGTAATAAGGTTAAAGCTTTATCGTGTTTGCCTAAAAGATTGTACAAAGCAACTCTTTCTAAGTAAATATCATCACGCTGAATCACCAATTCTAAATGTTTCTCCAAGAAAGCCAATCTGAAAACCAAATCTCTGTTCAAACGTTTGTACAATTGATCCAGTTCCATTAGAATTCTCGAATCTTGTAAATCTAATGAGAATGCTTTCTCTAAGCTAGCAAGTGCTTTTTGTTCATTTTCTAATTTATTATAATAGGCTAGAGCCAAATTACGATGTACAGTTGGGAAGCTATCATTTATAGCCACAGATTGTTCCCAACAAGAAATTGCATCATCATAATATTTAGAAGCGTACCAGAAGTTTCCTAAATAATACAAAGCCTTTGCATCATTGGTTTGTTTCTCAATTACATTTTGAAGTACCAAAGCAGCTTCAACCTGATTTGGGAAACAATAATCTGGTTTTGCCTGAGACGCCATTTTGAAGCATTTTTCGGCTTGACCGAAATCATTTGATTTTTCATAGAAAGAACCCGCAAAATACCACGCCATTGGATACGTTTCTTCATCTTTTAATCCTTCATTCAATAAATTTGTGGCTTCCTGATATAAACCTGCAGCAGCATAATCTAATGCATACTCTATATGGGTATGAATGTTGTTTCTGATTAATGAATTAAAATACGCAAGGTCTTTTTTGTCATTGCTTAAAAGGTATTTCTCGAAAAGTAATCCAAAATTGAAGCAATCATTTTCAAGATAATCATGAGCTAATTTTAGCGCTTTTTCCTGCTGACCTAATTTTCTAAGAAAAACTACTTGTAAATGCAAGGCTTTATGATCTTCGGTATTTTTAGAAATTGCTTTTTTGATGTGTGTCAAAGCCAATTCATAATCGCCGTTTAAAGCATCAAGTTGTGCTACATAAAAGTAACCTTGATTTTGCCAGGCTGCATTCCACGTTGCTTTGTAGAAAGCATCGTAAGCTTCTTTGTTTTTATCTTGATATTTAAGACATAAACCTAAATTAAAATAAGCTTCGCCATCATAAGGATTTGGGTTTCGCTGCGTCAAAGTTTTTATAGCTGCTCTAAAATAAGGTTCAGCTTCTGTAAATTTTGCTCTTCGCATCAACCATAATCCCATTGCATTATTCGAACGAACATCACCAGCATCGCGTTTTATAGCTTCTTTGTAATACGGAATCGGACTATAAGTAGCGTGTCTGTATTGCTCTAAATGCTGTGCTGTCAGGAACAATTGCTCATTACTTTCGATATCTTCAGGCGCTAAAGCAGGTTTTGCAGCTTCAGGAATTTCGGCTTCGTTTGGTCCTTCGTATGCCCAATCTACCAAGATTTTATCGTCAGAATCTGTTACTGAAATCGACAAACCTTCTAATGAAGTATTATTATCAAAATCAATCGTTTCTTCGAATGAATTATACGGAGAAGCATCGTATTGTTTTTGTAATAAAATAGTATCGTTGTTTTTTAAAGTAACCGTTGTATTAGGATAAACGCCCGTTGTATACGCTTTAATGACTAATTTATTGTCGATACTTTCCAGATTAACCATCGCATTTTTAGTCGCATTTTTAACGATACCTAAATCGCGATACGGCATAAAATACTGCGTAAAATCTTTTTGTTCACCCGGCATAATCCACGTAAAATCAGGCTGATTATCAGTATAAACTCCGCACATTAATTCAATATACGGACCGTCTTCATCGGTAAGGTTACGATCCCAGGCACGGCCAAAATCGCCGTGACCCCAGGTCCATTGTTTTTTTCCGGGAGAAACATGATGATTCGCTACGTGCAATAATCCGCCTTTTGAATCATTCTCGTATCCGCCCACAAAATTATATTTGGATGCAATCGCCATATAGGATGTTGGAACCGGAATATTTTTATAACGTGAAATGTCAGTTCCCGGCGAATAATCTACTTTATAATACGTTCCTTTAGCAATGGGGAAAGAAGAAACATCACGTTTACCGTGGTCAAAAACCGCATTTACATCCGGGGGAAAAACTGATTGATAATCGTCATTAACCTTAACCGCAGGATTTGCCCACCATAAAAAAGTTTGTGGGAAAGATGTTCTATTATACAATTGCGCTTTAATTTCAAGATACGCTTTATCAGGATATAACCTAAATCCCGCCATACCTTTGGTTCTAAACATACGCTCGACTTCGCTGCACCAAACGGTTGCACTTCCATCTTCATGTTCTTCAATAGTAAAATCAACCGGATCAAAAGTCGTTGGTCTGTGGTGTTGTGGCCAGTTAAACTCGATTCCGCCAGAAATCCACGGACCTGTAAGTCCTACCAAAGCAGGTTTTACAACTTGATTGTAATACACAAAATGGCGCTCTTTGGTTTTGTCGTACGCCATATGCACGCGTCCGCCAAGTTCAGGTAAAATCATTATTTTAACAAACTCATTTTCAAGATAAACGGCTTGATATTCTTTGTCGACTTTTTCGTCTGCGATTTTTTCAATAACCGGATAAGGATATACAGATCCGTTACTTCCCTGATAAACTCTTTTCTCAATAAATACAGGATTTTTTTCAGGTTTGCCCACCTCATAGGTTGGTAGGATTATTTTTTCCTTCCAAACATTTACTTTTTGCATGATGTAATGAAATTTAAATTATTGAATATTCTTTGATTTTTTATCAGAAACCATTAGTTCTTCAATCTCTTCAAGACTTTTGTTTTTGGTTTCAGGAAGTTTTTTGAATACAAACACAAATCCTAAGGCACAGATGATTCCGTAGATCCAGAAAGTTCCGGATGTGCCAAGGTATTCGTTGAAAATAGGGAAGGTTTGTACTAAAAGTGCAGAGGCAATCCAGAGTGCAAATGTGGCTACAGACATCGCAACACCGCGGATTTTGTTAGGGAAAATTTCAGATAAAATCACCCAAGTAATAGGAGCAAGGGACATGGCATAAATAGCGATTGCTAATAATACCAGTAATAATAATGGGAATCCGGTAACATTGGTATAATAAAAATAACCCAATAAAGCATAAATTACAGCAAGTGCACCAGAACCAAAAAGCATTAGTTTTTTACGGCCAATTTTGTCTACAGTTCCCATCGCAACTAGTGTAAATACAAGGTTGATGCTTCCTGTAATAACAATATTCATGAACAAATCATTGATGCTATAACCCGCCGAAACAAAGATTTCCTGAGCATAGTTAAAAATGATATTAATACCGCACCATTGTTGGAAAGCAGCCAATACAATCCCGATTACCAGAATTGGTAAAGCTTTTTTATCCAATAACATTCTGAAATCGGTTTGCTCTTTTTCGTCAGTGAAAGTTTCTTTGATTTTTGTGATAGCTTCTTTTCCGTAAGCTAATCCACCAATTTTGGTAAGTGTTGCTTCGGCTGTATCATTTTTTCCTTTTTTAGCCAGATATCTCGGGCTTTCAGGAATTAAAAACATTAATATAAAGAATAAAACTGCTGGGAAAAATCCTGCCCAAAACATCCATCTCCAACCCGTTTGTCCGTTCCATGAAGCAAGAATCTGAGCGTGAGTGTATCCTGCCGGAATAACTTCAGTAATCAGCATATTGGTGATTTGCGCGGCAAGAATACCTATAACTACAGTAAGTTGGTTAATTGAAACGAAAAGTCCGCGGGTTTCTTGAGGAGCGATTTCTGCAATATATAATGGTGAAATTGTCGACGCAATCCCAATTCCGATTCCGCCAATAATACGCCAGATAATAAATACTGTAAAAGTTTCTGAAGCTCCGGTTCCAAGCGCACACAAGGAGAATAATACTGCGGCAACGATCAACATAGGACGTCTTCCGTAAGTATCTGCCAATTTTCCCGCAACTGCTGCTCCCGCAACGCAACCTACAAGCGCGCTACTCATTGCCCAGCCTTGTAAAGCCGGGGAATCTGAAATGCCAAAATAAATTTCGTAAAATGGTTTTGCACCACCTATTACAACCCAGTCGTATCCAAAGAGTAAACCACCCAATGCTGCAACAAGGCTAATTGATAATAAAAAGGTATAATTATAATTTTTCATAAAAAGGTTTTAATAGCTTTTGTAAAATTAGCGGAATAGGAACCTTTGATTTATGGATATTTTTTTTGAATAGATGGACTATAATCTGATTTTTGAATGCTCTTTGCTAAAATACGAAAACAATTGCGTTACTGCTTGTATTCCGTACGATATTGTATAGGCGAAGTACTCATTATTTTTTTGAATAAACGTGAGAAATACAACGGATCATTAAACCCCAAAGCAAAGCTTATTTCTTTAATACTCATAGTGGTAAAGCTGAGATATTGGCAGGCTTTCTGCATTTTTAAATAGTTGAAATAATGTATTGGCGAATAACCGGTTTGCTTCTTAAACAAGGTAAAAAAGTGCGAAGACGAGTAATTAAAATAAGCTGCGACATCATTGATTTTTAAAGATAAATACAAGTGTTTTTTCATATAATCAATTGCGGACTCAATAGTATTATCCTCTGAAAATTGCCTGTTTTTTTTGATGAAAAATCGCTCATATAAAAAAGCATTCAATAATTGCCATAACGAGAGATTGGCATATTCCAGATTACTGGCGCTGTAACCATCCTCCATCACATCCAGTATGTTTTCAAAAAGTTCAATACGTCTTTCTTCAAGCGATAATTGTGGCGCTGTATCCGGAAATTCGGTAATGAATTTTTCGTAGAAATGTGGCGCTTGCGGTCCGGTAAAATGAATCCAGTAAATACTCCACGGATTTTGTTTTAGTGCATAATAGTCATGCGCTACTTCAGGAGGTATTATATAAAAGGTATTCGCTTTGAGCGTTATGGTTTTGTTTTCTTTGCTAATAATGCCTTCGCCTTTGTAACAATAAATTAGAATATATTGTTTACTTCCATGTTTTCGTTTCATCGAATGGTGGCTTGCATTTGGGAAAACACCAATATCTGTAAAGTATAAACTTGAAATTAGTGCATTTTTTTTAATGCTCGAAAGAATGTTTTTAGGAATCACAATCATACGTTGTCCTAAAAAACCTTCTCTAACTTTTATTTTTTCCTTTTGTGATGAATTCTTCATTTTCCGTTTGCTAATTTTCAAATATCGTAATTTAATCCATGTTTTTAAAAAAAATGTCCATTTTGATGATAATAATCACAACTACATTTGAAATATTAGAATAACACAGATGTTTCCAATCCTTTTTTAAAAACAATATGAATCCTATTAATAAGATTGTATGCGAACCTTTTGGGGTTTGCAAAGGCAAAGAAATCTTTTTATTCCGAATGACAAATGTTCACGGAAACTATGTTGAACTCCTTAATTATGGAGCCATAGTAAAATCCATAGTGGTGCCGGATAAAAATGGAATTAAAGAAAATGTAGTTTTAGGATTTCCTACTCTTGAAGGATATCTAAAAGACAGTTCTTATATAGGAGCAACAGTCGGCCGTTTTGCAAACAGAATCAATAATGCCGAATTTTCGATCGAGAATAAAAGCTATTATCTCGATAAAAACGACGGAAAAAACAATAATCATAGCGGCTCGGCTGGATTTAATAACAAGGTTTTTGATTTCATTATAAAAGAGGATTCTGTGATTTTTACTTTAGAAAATGAAAGTGGAGACGGAGGTTTCCCCGGGAATTTAAATACGAAAGTAATCTATAACTGGACGGATAAAAACGAACTCAAAATTGAATTTTTGGCTGTAGCCGATGAACCAACTCCGCTGAATTTTACGAATCATTCTTATTTTAATTTATCGGCTTGTACCGAAAAAATAAACCAACATAAACTCAATATTCAGGCTACAAAAATTCTCGAAAGTACAGAAGATTATATTCCGACAGGAAAAATTATATCGGCAGATAATTATTTGTTTTTTAATTACAAACTAACAGATGTAATGCAAAATAACGGTCTGAATATCTATTATGTTTTTGATCGAAATTCAGCTAATGAAAATGCTGTTTGCGAATTGCTCGAAGAAAAATCAGGACGATTAATGCGCGTTTACACGTCTTATCCGGGCGTACAATTGTATACGGGAGATTATTTAAATAGTGCAACAATTGGCGAGCATTCTAAACATTACGAACCTTTTGACGGACTTTGTTTGGAATGCCAATATTATCCGGATAGCCCAAATCATGCTCATTTCCCTAATACAATTTTTGGAGCCGGACAGGTTTATAACGAAACGATTACTTATGCTTTTGATGTTGTAATTATTGAAAATTAAAAAAAAATAACACATAGAAACATAGATTTTATGTTTAAGAAAGATTATAAAAAAGAAACACATTTCTTCACACATAGCTATGTGTATTAAGCCAAATGAAATGCCTTTTTATGCGCAAAACAAATCTATGTTTCTATGTGTTAAAATAATTGCGCTTAAACTGTTAAACCAATAAAATTGAACTATCACCTCTAAATTATATATAATGAAAAAAATGTTTCTTCATCGATCTTTAAATTTGCTGATACCCGCAGTATTTTTTGTGCTGACAAGTGGTAAAGCCCAAAATACAGCACTTGACCTGAAGTCTAAGGACAATCTAAATAAAATAGCTTTATCGCTTAGCAAAGACGGAAAGTTGTCTTATAAAGTGACACGCAAGGATAAAACGGTAATTTTAGATTCTCCGCTTGGTTTGACTTTCGAAAATAATGATTTTACATCTGGTTTATCGGTTGTAAATGTTTCGGCTGTGGAAGAAAAACGTGAAAAATACGAACTTAAAGTTGCCAATAATAAAGCTGTAAATCATGTTTTGGAAAGTAAAAGCATAACATTCAAAAACAAGCAAGGCGCTTTAATGATAATTGATTTAATTGCCGGAGAAGAAGGAGTTGCTTTTAGATATAGATTTTCAGAAAAAGAAAATCAAACCAGAGTTCTTAAAAATGAAAGTACAGGATTTCATATAGATGAGAATGCAAAAGGTTGGCTTCAACCGTATAATAAAGCTGGAGATTATACGCCGGGTTATGAAGATTTTTATGTAAATGTAAAGTCAGGGGATCCAATAAGTGGGGCGCGAAATGAATCTGTTGGTTGGTGTATGCCGGCACTTTTCAATGTAAATGATACTAAAAATTGGGTTTTGATTGCTGAATCCGGAACAGACGGTTCATTTCCTGGATGTCATTTACAACCGGATTCTAAAGGCGGAATTTACAGCATAGCTTTCGCTAAAAAAGATGAAAAATTCACTTTGCCTTTACCGGATAAAGAAGCTTATCCAGAATCAAATTTGCCTTGGACAATGCCTTGGAGAGTGATTATGATTGGCGATAAAGCAGGAGATATTTTATTGTCAACTATGATTACAGATTTGGCTCCAGCCTCAAAAATTGAAGATACTTCTTGGATTGTAGCAGGAAAAGCAGCTTGGTCATGGTGGTCACATCCTGAGGATTTTACGCCGGAAATGTATAATAAATTCACAGATGTTTCGGCTTCATTTGGTTTTAGATATACGCTTTTTGATGCAGGATGGGAAAAAGCAAATAAAGAAGGAAAAATTATTGATTATGCTTTATCAAAAGGAGTTCAACCGTTAGTTTGGGGATATTCGGCAGAGTATTTTGATGCGGATAAAAGAAAGAAAAGGTTCAAAGAATTGGCTGATATGGGTGTAAAAGGTGTTAAAATTGACTTTTGGTGTTCAGATCGTCAAGAAGTTATGGGAACGCTACAATCGGTTTTTGAAGATGCTGCAAAACAACATTTATTAGTAAACCTACACGGAACAACAGTTCCAAGAGGATGGCACAGAACATGGCCGAATTTTGTAACGGCAGAAGCAATTTTAGGAACCGAAAGTTATTTTTATGAGCCAAGATTCCCAGAAAAAGCAGCGGAACAAAACACCGTATTACCTTTTACAAGAAATGTTGCGGGACCTACAGATTATACGCCGTTTGCATTGACTTTTAGAAAATATACACGTTTAAATACTGCCGTTCATGAGTTGTCAATGGCGATGATTTATACTTCCGGAGTTATTCATTTTGCCGATTCTGAAGAGGTTTTTAATTCATTGCCAAATGAACTGAAGAACTTATTAAAAGAAATGCCTGCAACTTGGGATAAAACGGAATGTATAATTGCCGAACCTGGAAAAGCAATCGTACTTTCTCGTAAAAAAGATAACCTTTCGTATATCGTTGGAATTAATGGAACTAATGCTGCAACGCCAGTTTCAATCGACCTTAAAAAATACAGCAAAGGCTTTTCAAAATTCAGAATTATCTCTGAAGGAAAAGATCCATTAATGGAATTTAAAGTAGAAACGTATCCGATAACTTCAAACTGGAAATATAATTTAGCTCCAAAAGGAGGATTTATAATTGAGTTTGTGAAGTAGTTAAACAACAAAATAGTTTAAATAGTAAAGGTGATATCTTAATTGATGTCGCCTTTTTTTGTACAAACAACTTAAAAATGGCAACTCAAAGTTGTGCCTTTAGGTACAAAATATCGGTAGAAAAAAAATGAATTGAGAAGGATTCAACGTGCCGTAGGTACGTAATAGATTGCGTTTTTGTTGCGTACCTACGGCACGCTTTCTTATCGCACATTCATTGGGTTTCTACCAATCTTTAGTGCCTAACGGCACATTTTATTTATATAAACTACTTAATGATTTCAACCAATTATTGTACCTAACGGCACTTCATAACATCTGAGAAATGAAATGTTAATACAATGTTTTATAATCGGATCATTTTATTAATATAAACGTAACCTTGTTGACCTACCCTCATTTCTAATTTTGGAGACATATTATAAAACAACACAACACACTGTAGAATATGTCATTTTTTAAATTAAGCACACATCGCAAGAAAATAATCGGAACTGATGTTTTGGCAAACGTTATTTATTCGCCAAATAATACAAAAGCGCCGTATTATGTATAAAAGATTTACCGATGAAGAACTTGTCGAATTATTGAGACAAGGAAAAGACAAAGCGTTTGATGAATTATATTTTCGATATCGGGATTTATTAGTTCGCTTTGTTTATTTGAGAATGAAGTCGATTCCCGTTTCTGAAGAAATTGTTCAGGAAGTTTTTACCACTATTTGGGAACGTCGAAAGACTTTGGTTATTCAAAAGAAATTTTCGGCTTATATCTATACTTCAGTTCGCTACGTGACTTTAGATTATTTCAAATCCCACACCATTACAGACCAATATATAAAAGAAGTTTTGGATAGCAATACCGCCGAATACAGCAGTACAAATGCAACAGAAGATTCTATTTATTACGAAGAATTGCAAGAAGCAGTAGATAAAGCCGCTTCGTTACTTCCTAAAAAAGCCAAAGAAGTTTTTATTCTAAGCAGGATTAAGCATTACACCAACAAAGAGATAGCCGAAGAACTTAACGTTTCACACGAAACCGTAAAGTATCATATCGCTTATGCGCTAAAGTTTATGCGCAGCTATTTGGGCGAGTTCAACTGACGAGAGATTTCCGGATTGAGGTTAACGTTTTGTTTTCTTAACAAAAGCGTAACCTTATCCGCCTACCTGAAATTAATATTTCTAAGACATACTATTAAAGAGATAAACAAATTATAATGCCTGAAAAATTACATCGAGATATAAAACTTTTTTTAGAAGGAAAACCTTCTCCAAAAGGGGAAGAATTATGGAATAAATGGTACGACCATCCGGAAGAAATATTGGATAGTATCGAAAATATAAAATCTGATCGTTCGAAATTAAATAGAGAACTGAGACAAATAAAGAAATCAAATAAAGTTGTTTTTCTTCAGAATAGAAATTGGGCTATGGCAGCTTCTTTACTCGTATTAATGGGTTTGTCATGTTTCTTTTATTTATCGTCTGAACAAATAATGAACAAACAATATACTACAAGGTCGGGAGAACACGCCAAAGTAGTTTTGAGCGACGGAACCCAAATTTGGCTTAATGCGGGAAGTAAATTAAAATATCCGGCAAAATTTGACGGAGATACAAGAGAAGTTTATTTAACGGGAGAAGCTTTTTTTGATGTTGCCAAAGACAAAAAACATCCGTTTATCATTCATACTGATAAGATGGATACCAAAGTTCTAGGAACCAGTTTTAATGTACAAGCTTATCCGGATCATGCGACACAGGAAGTTTCGGTTTTAACCGGAAGAGTAAATGTAAAGTCGACCGTAACAGAAGAAAATGTATATGTAACGCCAGGTCAGAAAGTGGTTTTTAAATCAAAATGCAACAAACTAAAGGCTTTTACAGATATTCCGATGAATTCAATTTCGCTATGGCGAAAAAATATCATTGTTTTTGAAGATTCTCCTTTACCAGAAGTAATTGCAACAATTAACCGCAATTATAATGTAAATGTTCAGATTGAAAACAAGAATTTAAACAATCTCAAAATTAGCGCTTATTTCAAAGAACTTTCAGTAGATCAGGTTCTTGGTTTAGTGTGTAATATTATAAATGCTGATTATAAACAAGAATCGGGTAATTATATTATAAAATAAGCTGTAGAAATATTTAACATAAAATAAAAGAATTAAAAATTGAGAATTAAAAATTAAAAATCTGCTGAATCTGTGTGAAAAATTAAACATACAGTTATGTGATTTATTAAAAGTGAAACAATTTTTAGAGTTAACAAAAACAGCAGATTACAATATTAAATTAATAAAAAAGCTACGTAGAAAACCAATCATAATCAAGAACAATTAAAACTCAAAAACATGACTAAAAAGCAAATGCGGTTTATCCAGAACTGTCAGAGCATTAAAAAATCCGTATTGAAGAAAGCACTACTTTTTGTGGCTGTATTTTTTATCGGATTAACAGCAAAAGCGGCCAGCGTAGATATTGGCAAAAGAGTTACGCTAAAAGTTGAAAATGAAAGTATGAAAAATGTTTTTCAGAAAATTGAAAAACAAGTTGATGTGCATTTTATGTACGAAACCAATCAGGTTAATACCAATCAAAAAATTAGTTTAAAACTGAACAATGTTACATTAGAACAAGCTTTAGACAAAATATGCAGCAATTTTTTGTTGAAATATGAAATCGTAAGCAACAATATTGTAATCAAAAAGAACCAAAAAGTTGCTGATAATGATCAGAGTAAAATCAATATCACAGGAACCGTTTACAGCGCTACTGACGGAATGCCGTTGCCAGGCGTAGGAATTAAAGATAAAGGTTCTGATGCTGCTACATCAACAGATTTTGACGGAACTTTTAAGATGGAAATCAATTCATCTGAAGCTGTACTTGTTTTTTCGTATGTAGGTTATGTTAATCAGGAAGTTAAAGTAACTTCATCAGATAAAAACATAAAAGTGAAGTTAGTAGCTGATATGAAACAACTTCAGGAAGTTGTGGTTATGGGTTATGGAAGTGTAAAAAAGAATGCAGTTTTGGGATCTGTAGGATCTGTTTCTATGAAAGAAACTTCAAGTAGAACTTACAACAGTGCTGCCGAATTACTACAAGGTACAGTTGCGGGTGTTACGGTGCTTAGTAATGGTGGTGATCCAACGGCTGAACCAACAATTAATATCCGTGGAATTGGTTCTTTGAATGCTGAAACGCCTTTGATCGTTTTGGACGGAATCATTTACAGCGGATCTCTAAATACTTTAAATCCAAATGATATTGCTTCGATAAGTGTTTTGAAAGATGCGGCTTCTGCAGCAATTTACGGAGCAAGAGCTTCTGGAGGTGTAATTTTAATTACGTCTAAAAAAGGAGTTTCTGAGAAAGTTAATATAAATGTAAATTATCAGGGAGGTTTCCAGAATGTAGCCAAAAAACTTGATGTTCTTAACGCTGCCGAATATGCTGATGCTATGAACTTAGCAAGAGATAATGCCGGTATGCCAAGAATTCCTGCTTTTGATCCTGCTTTTGAACCAACGGCGAGAACTACAAAAACAAACTGGATGGATGAGATTTTCCATACAGGAGAAATTCAGGATTTGTCTCTTTCGATAAACGGAAAAACAGAAAAATCTAATTTCTTTGTTTCAGGGAGTTATAGAAAAAATGAAGGGATCTTATTAAATACTTTTGGAGAGCGTTATACTGCAAGAGCAAACTCTTCTTTTAAAGTAGCGCCAAACTTTACAATTGGAGAAAATTTATCTTATTCGTTGACAAACGGTCAAAGTGCCAATACGTCAAGCGGATATACAGGAGCAATTTTGGGAGCAATTTTTTATCCTCCAAATGCAACAATCTATAGAGAAGATGGTTCAGGACAATTTGGTGGAGTTCCGGAGAAATATATTGGTTCTTACGGAGACGTTATTAATCCTGTTGCTTATTTGAAAAGACTAGATAACAGAAATCCTGTTTCGACGATTTTGATTAATCCTTATGCTGAATGGGAAATTGTTAAAGGTTTGAAAGTAAAAACAAACTGGGGTTACACCAGAATTCAGGATAATGCAAAAGATTTTACAGTAAAAATTACAGAACCTGGAAAAATATTCGACTTTAACCGCTTAACGCAAAAGTCAATTACAACTACTGATTTATTAGGGGAACAAACAATTTCTTACGAAAAATCATTAGGAAAACACAATTTCAAAGCTTTGGCCGGATATACATATCAGGAAACAAAAAGAGAATTTTATACCATTGAAGGAACAGGTTTTGACAACGAAGATCCATCACAACGTTATTTGCTAAATGCAAAATTAATTCAGCAAACAGCAGCAGGATTATCTGATGAAATTATTTCTTCTTATGTTGGAAGGTTGAATTACGATTTTAATCAAAAATATTTATTCTCTGGAATTGTTCGTCGCGACGGAACTTCAAAACTTTTATCAGCAAACCGTTGGAAAGTTTATCCTTCTGTTTCTGCAGGATGGTTAATTTCTGAAGAAGAATTCATGAAAAGCATCAGTCCAATTGTAAGCAATTTGAAATTACGTGCAAGCTGGGGACAAATTGGAAACTTAGGAAACCTTGGACCATATCAATTTAGTGTACCATTGAATCAGACTCAGGCTTTGATTGGTTCAACTCCGGTAATTAATTACGGTTATGCAGAAGGCGAATTGTCAAATCCTAACTTAAAATGGGAAAGTTCAGAGCAAACAAACATTGGTTTAGATTTCACAATGTTGAACAACACTTTGACAGGATCTGTAGATGCTTACGTAAAGAAAAACAAAGATATGTTGGTTCGTGATCAGCTTCCTGGAGTTTCTGGAACGCCACAAGGTAGAATCGTAAACTCTGGAGATGTTGAGAATAAAGGTCTTGAAGCAAGTTTGACGTATCAAAAAACACGTGGAGAATTTAAGTTTGATGTAACGGCAAATGCTGCATTTTTGAGCAACAAAATTGTTTCTATCAAAGACGGTTTAACTTCTCTTGAACCATTAAATATTAGCCGAGTTCGTAGTTTGCCTTTAGCAAATATTTATCAGGTTGGAAGCCCGGTTGGAGCTTATTACGGATATGCTACAGACGGATTATTTCAAAGTAATGCCGAAGCAAAAGCGTATGTAAATGACAAAGGTGTCGTTTATCAGCCAAATGCAGTTGCGGGAGATATTAAATTTAAAGATGTAAACGGAGACGGTGTAATCAATAACAGCGATAGAGTAGTACTTGGAAATCCTTTCCCAAAAACGACTTACAGCTTAAACGCTAACTTTAGATATAAAGGATTTGATATGAATGTATTCTTTAATGCTGTTGCAGGAAATAAAGTTTTCAATGCAGTAAAATACACAGGTTTAAACGCTTCTTTCCCAGGATATAATTTATTGGCAGATTCTAAAAATGCTTGGTCGCCAACAAATACAGACACAAATATTCCGGTTCTTTCATCAACAGATAACAACAATAACTTCGGGAGAATCTCAGATTTTTATATCGAAGATGCTTCATTCATAAGATTGAAAAACGTTTCGATTGGTTATACCGTTAAAGATAGCTGGTTGAACGGAAAAGCAAAACTTAGATTCTTTATTTCAGGACAAAACTTGTTTACAATCACAAAATACTCTGGAATGGATCCAGAAGTTGGTCTTAACAATTTTGGTCTTGACTTAGGTAAATATCCACTTTCTCGTATTTATATGACGGGTGTAAATGCTACTTTTTAAAAAAATATAAAACAAATAAAATGAAAAATTTAAGTCTTTTATTATTGAGTTTTGTGCTTTTATTAGGCACTTCGGCTTGCGAAAGTGAACTTGATGTTATTCCGCAAGGAGCGCCGTCAACCGGAAATTTCTGGAAAACTCCGGCAGATGCAAAAGCGGGAGTAAATGCAATTTATGCTTTGTATTCTGACGATAATATGTATGGTCGTGGTTTTTTCTGGCTGAATAATGCCAGTGACGATATTGGAACAAAACCAAGACAAAACGCAGAACGTATCAAAAACTTTATCGTTGACGGATCAGAATCTGATACTAAAGATATTTGGAGATTGCACTACGAAGTGATGAAACGTTGTAATGATGTAATTCGTAACATTCCTAAAATTGCTTTAGACGACAAAACAAAAAACATGATGCTTGGCGAAGCTTATTTTAACCATGCAGTAATGCATTTAGAATTGGCTTACCATTATGGAGACGATCGTGCCGGAATTCCGATTCAGGATCGTAACGACCCAACAAATGTGTATGTACCACGCGCTAAAAATGTTGCTGAAAACTACGCATATATCGCAGCAGATTTAGTAAAAGCAGCAGATTTATTGCCTTATTTTAATGAGCTTACGTCAGATAATTACGGTCGTGCTCATAAAACTGCAGCTTGGGGATATTTAGTTCGTACGTATTTGTATGCAAAAGATTGGGACAATGCGATTAAGTATGCAAACATGATCGTAAACAGCGGAAAACACAAATTGCTTGATAATTTTGAAGATGTATTTAAAATCAAAAACAATTGGTCTTCAGAATATATTTGGTCAGTTACTTCAAGTTCAGAAAACACAGGTTTAGGATCTATTTTTCCAGGTGTTTGTTTAGAAGATAAAGGTTGGGGAGTTTACAATGGTTGGGGAAATTTTTATCCTACTAAAGAATTGTTCGACACTTATGATCCGGCTGATAAAAGACGAAGCGCTACTATCTTGCAAAAAGGAGATCAGTTTATGTACTTTGGGGAATTAGTGACTTTCAACGAAGGAAAATATACGGTAAGTTCAAGTAACAGAACAGGTTATCAGTTTAAGAAGTATATGGAGCCGTTCGGTTACCCAAAAACAAATTCTGGCGGAATTGATATTCATTATGTAAATGCAAACGGAGATAAACCTTCAACAGCTTTAAATGTACCTCTTTTACGTTATGCAGATGTAATTTTGATGTTGGCAGAAGCCAAATTAATGAAAGGTTTAAGCGCTGACACCGAAATTAATATGATCCGTAATCGTGCAGGTTTAGCAAGTATTTCAGGAGCAACATTAACAGATTTAAAAAGAGAAAGACGTTGCGAATTGGCTGGTGAATGGACAGATCGTCACTTTGATTTAGTTCGTTGGGGAGATGCTCAGGCAACATATGCAAAGCCTTTGCACCACTATAACGGAACGGTGATTTATCCGGCTCGTAATTTCAACCCTGCAATTCACCACGTTTGGCCAATACCACCAGATGAAATCGCAGTGAGCAAAGGCGCTTTGACTCAAAATAAAGGTTGGTAGATTTTAATTATGAATTGTAAATTAAATTAACCATTCACAATTTACAATTCACCATTAACAATTAATTAGTTTCAGTTTGTTTGTTTTTTTTTTTACACTGCAAGCTTAGTTGTGGAGCTTGCAGTTGTAATAAAAATGAAATGAATTTTAGATATAAAATCAGCCAGTCTTTTTTACGGAAAAGGCTGGTTTGTGTTTAAGAAAGTAACCCCAATTACAATGAAAAAAATAATAGTTCTTTTTTGTCTTCATTTTTTCCTGTTTGCACAAGCGCAGGAATACAGTTCTTCAAATATTCATTCCCATAATGATTATGCGAGTAAAAATCCGTTTTATGACGCCTATTCTAATGAAGCCGGTGTTATCGAAGCCGATGTTTTTTTAGTAAATAATGAATTGCCTGTTGCGCATACTTCAAAGGAAATCACCACTTATAATACGCTTAGAAGTATGTATTTGGATCCTTTATCGAATAAATTAAAGGCGTTGAACGGAAAAGCATATCCAAGCAATAAACCTTTGATTTTAATGATAGATATCAAAACGGAAGCTGAGCCAACATTAAAATTAATTGCTCAACAATTAAAAATGTATCCGGATTTGATTTCGAATAAAAATCTAAAAGTGGTTATTTCAGGAAGCAGACCTTCTCCAGCAAACTGGAAGGATTATCCAGAGTTTATTTACTTTGACGGAAGATTAAACGAGAATTATTCGCCAGAGCAATTAGCTCGTGTCGAAATGATTAGCGAAGATTTAAAAGAAATAACACCTTGGAATGGTAAAGGTGTAATGACTCAGGCTAATGCTGAAAAAGTACAGGAAATCATTAAAAAAGTACACGATCAGCATAAAAAAATCAGATTTTGGGGAACGGCAGACAATGTGAATACGTGGATGACTTTGATGAATCTAAAAGTGGATTATATTGCCACAGACAATGTTCCGACATTAACACAATTCATCAACAATATTAAGACGACATTCTTTCAAAATACAGAATTTCATCAGGCTTATGTTCCTAAAAATGTTTCGGCTTTCGCCAAAAAGAAGCCTAAAAACGTAATTCTGTTAATTGGTGACGGAATGGGATTGACTCAAATTTATTCCGGTTATACAGCTAATAAAGGTCAGTTGAGTTTATTTAATATTCCAACTCAGGGATTGTCTATTACAAAATCTTCGGACAGTTATATTACAGATTCGGCTGCTGGTGCAACAGCAATGGCAACGGGACATAAAACCAACAATAGATTTATTAGTGTTGATGAAAGCGGAAAACCTTTAGAATTAATCACACAACAATTGGCAAAGAAAAATTACAAAACAGCTATAATCTCAGCGGGAAATATTACTGATGCAACTCCGGCTGGTTTTTATGCACATCAGCCAGAGAGAAGTTATAGTGAACCTATTGCAAATGATTTTTTATCAAATCCATCAGATATTTTGATTGGAGGAGGACAAAAAGAGTTTTACGCGAGAAAAGATGGTAAAGATCTTTCTAAGCTTTTAAAAGAAAAAGGATATACTTTTTCGGATAAATTCAGCAGTCTTGATACCATCAAAAACTCGAAATTTGTTGTTTTAGAAGATGCTTCGGTAGTTTCTATGAAAGCAGGAAGAGGAGACTTTTTGACTAAATCTTTAGCCAAAGCGACATCAACTTTTGCTAAAACAAAGAATCCATTTTTTATAATGGCTGAAGGTGCGCAAATCGATTACGGCGGACACCAAAATAATGTGGAATATGTAGTACGTGAAATGCTTGATTTTGACAAATTAGTTGGACAAGCAATGGAATTTGTAGACAAAAATCCTGAAACTCTTTTAATCGTTACAGCAGATCACGAAACAGGCGGACTTTCTTTAATCGACGGAAGTATCGAGAAAGGATATGTACACGGAAGCTTCAGTACAAACGATCATACTGCAGTTCCGGTTCCGGTTTTTGCTTATGGCGCAGGAGCTCAGAATTTTGCTGGTGTTTATCAAAACACAGCAATTTATACTAAGATTATGGAAGTTATTTCTGGGAAGTAATAATTTATTATTATTATTATTATTATTATTATTATTATTATTATTATTCGAAAGAATTAATATAAACACCGGCTTTTAAACCGGTGTTTTTTATTGAAATAAATTAAAGACTTTTATTGGCTTCAAGGAATTTATTAAGCAAAGCAATTACGGAAACAATACTGCCTCCCATTACAGCAATTCTGTCATAGCTATCTTTATTTAGGTACATTAATAAAACCAATGCACTTATGGCTACAATAAAAATTGGAATTTTCAATTTGCTAAATGTTCCGTTCTTACTTTCGGATTTAAATTTAGTAATAAATTCATTCTCCCTGTTTTTAGACAATACAAATATTCTAAAACTCAGACTCATTATTTTAAGTCTTCCGGTTAATTGATGGCAGTCGATTATTCCTTTTTCCATTAGATTCATTACGATTCCTTTGTTTTTGTAGTTTACAAAATGGTCTTGCGCAAAATCATAAAGAACATTGCGGGTTTCATCATCTGGGAGTAAGTTCCAAATTTTATTATATTCTGGAGCAAATTTATTCTGGTTGTAATTCAGGATAAAATCCATTCTTAGATAGGGAGATATTTCATTATTTGTATCTAAATCAAAAACTTCATGAATAGTAATTCCGTACTTATCACATTTTGGAATTATTGTTATTTTATGAGGTGGAAGAACTTGGATTAATTCTTTAATATCATGATTATTCACCATAGGTATAAAAATGTGATTATTTGCTAAATAACTTTTTTTAGAGAGATAATATTTCTCTGAATATGCCTGCATTAAATCATAAAAAAAGAAATCGTTACTATAATAATTAAGTAAATGATAGATTAATAAAGTAAGAAAAGAAAGAACGATAAATAAAAGAAAAACCATTCCTAAACTATCCCATATATCTCTATTTTGTATTATAGCTTTCGAGTTTACATAATATTTATTTGAAAAGGAATTGACGGTGAATTTTTTAATTTCGAATAGAGCAGGACGATCAAAGAAACCAATATTTGTCTTTTGTACTACATCATCTTTACAGTTTGGGACTATCAGCGGTTGTTCATTAGATTTTCCATTGCAATTGCAGCTATAAGCACTTATGATATTTTTTTTAGAAGAATCTTGATTCTGTTCTTTAATTTGATTTGAAGAACAATAATAACTTGCAAAATCATTGATTTCATTTACATAAAAAGCACTAATCAGAACAAAAGGAAACACAGCAAAGTGATACAATAATCTTGCTGTCAGGAATCTTGTATAGGCTTTTCTATTGACACCTTTGTTTTCATCTTTAAACATTACAAGATTAATATTCTGTCCTTTTCTCCAATCTCTATAATAGAAAAGTAGCACGGTATGTGCGCCAAAAAGAGCAATGATCGCAAGGGATAAACTATTAAAGTAGAAAATTATAAAGAGTAAACAAACCGTCAAAAAAAATAAAATTAAGACAAGTATAGTAAGATCTCTTTTAGAATTTGAAGTACGGATATTTAGTGTTATTAAATTAATTATTACCAAGTTAAATCCAATTATTATGCAGAATACCAGCGCTATTGAAGGAGAAGATAATAAAGAAATTATAACGCCCAATAATATCGCAATAGAATTGACTATTAACAATAGTTTGTATTGCTGAGTTCGAGAATTATCCGGAAAAAGGTGGTAAAAATGATGGTTTGAAAACAGGCTAAGACGACCAGCATAAAAAAGTGCTGAATAAATATAAGTAATCAATAGTATAAAAAAACCGTAGAAAAGCGAAATTAAGAATCCGTTACTAAAAGTAAATAATGATAAACGATTAAGATGAGACAAATCACGAATTCCAAGAATATATACCGGTGAATCAATTTTGGTAGTTATTTTTTTTGCATATACCTGATAAGGAATACCTTGATATTCTATCTCGAATGATTTCTGATTTACACCAGATAGTAAACTCGTAAGTTCAGGACTTTTGTTTGATCCATAAAGTAAATTTTGATATAAATTTTTCTCAGTATCATTTTGCATTAATACTTCTCCATTTTTGTCTATAATCATATAGCCGGTTCCTGGAGGTAATATTATTTCTTTGGAGAAATATTGTCTAAAAGCAATACCATTAATACCTATATCTTCTGATTGCTGATTTTTTTCAGCATATATCCATTGATATTTATTCTTTTCTCTGGAGTAGACAGCTGTAAGTAGGTTATATTTTTTTTTGTCTTTATTTTTATGCTGGAGTATTTGGAAGTAAATTCTCTCTGCATATTTTCTGCGTATTTCCGGTTTAGAAGTATTTAAATCTGTAGTTATTAAACCATCACCATCCATACGAAAATAATTATCTAAGTGGTTAAATAGTCGGGATTCTTCTGTGAAATTTTCTAAATCAGATCTGATATTAGGAACCTTTCCGCTTATCGAAATAGTTTTCGAATGCACTTTTAGAAATGTTAACCAAAAAATGTTTTTTGAATTTTTCCATTTTTCTAAAGATCTTAGAAATAATGGATGTTTATTTACATAAATATTTTCGGGATTTGTTTCTAAATAAATCTGAGTAAATTTATTTTTTGATTTCTTCCATTCATTTTTAAATAATGGTTTGTTTTTCCAATTTTTATATGCTGTAATTTGTTTATCAAATGAAGCATCGATCTTTCCTACCAATTCTTTTAAATCCTTTTCGTTTCTGCTTTTTATAGTATTGTCCCAGTAAGATATAATGCCAAAAACCACTAAAACGGCAATCAAAATTCCTATTGAAAATGCAACACTAACCAAATCCATTTGACTGAGCCTTTCTTTATAACTGCTTACAACTGGTTTTATAAAGTTTATACCAAGTATTAAAACAATAACCAGAAGCAAACTAAAAATTAATAAGCTGGTATTAATTTGCCGAATACTGGCTTGAAAAGTCGAATTGTCAATTCCAACCGCTAAGAATATGGTATAATTAGTATTCGGAATTTTTATTTGATCTGCATAATATCGTTTTGCAGAACCTTTGAAGGCAAATGGACCATTTTTTCGGTTATTATCAATTAAACTGTCCTGATCAATAAGACTGACATTTTTGGATATAAAGGATTTATAAGATTGGCAGACGCCATTTTCTAGCGGACAAACATAATATGAAGTGAATTGTGTAGTAGCGTTAATTTTAGTTAGAAACTTAGTTAGATCAATATACATAGTATCGCTAAGAGTGTCAAGTCGTTTTGAATCAACAGATTTTTGTTTAGAATTCTTAGTAGTGTTTTTAGGCTCTTCTGATGATTTTATTTTTCCTGCTAATATGACTTTTCGGGATAATTTAATTGTTCCATCTTGTAATTGTTGACGCCCTTCTTTATTAATTATTATAGTATCTATATAAACCGCGCTTGAGTTTTTATAGTTTGAAAGTTCAAGACTATCCTTTTGGTCTTTACTAATGTATTTTACCTGATCATCGATGTACGCATTCAATTGCTGTTCCATGCCTTGTAAAACAGCTACATTTTTTGCATCCTCTTTCGCTTTATTATTTGGAAGAATATAAAAGAGATAACCACACGTCAATAAAGCAATAATTACAGCTGTTATTATTGAATATCCATGTTTTTTTCTAAATGATTCTTCCTGATTAGAAGATTGATCATTATTAGAAGACTCTTCCATTTTGTTTATAGAATTGGTTAAAGCGTTAAGCTCATGTTGGTTTTTCCGTGATAATTTTGCAAAACAGTAGAAAAGGGCTTGTAGTACTATTCTTTACGCAGACAGAGTGTAGAAGTAATGTTTTAATTTGTTGATTTGTAAAACATTAAAGAATTATTAAATCAAATTTATCAATATATAAGAAATGAAAAAAGGGTATAAATACCCTTTTTTAGTGCTAATTAATTTAGTTTATGCTAAGAATTTGAAAGCTATAATGCTGTGTTCGTTTTTTTGTTTTTAATGTGTTCCCGATGAGATATTCCCCACTTAATCATTTCGGTTATAATTGGTCCAAATGATTTGCAATAATCTGTAGATTCATAGAGTATCGGAATTTCTGCATCTCTGTCTTCGGTTCTTTTTACAAGATTGTTAAGTTCCATATCTTTTAATTCTTTCGAAAGCATTCTTGACGTAATTCCCGGAATACTTTGCTGGATTTCTTTGAATCTGTTATTTCCGTTACAAATCGAATTGATAATAGGTAATTTCCATTTACCACCCAAAACATATATCGTATCCTGAAGCGCGCGAACTTCTTCTTGCTGATTTCTTGCCATTAGAATTTATTTTAAACTAAGATATAAAAACATTTATTTTTCACCATATAAGTGATATAAGAAAATATAAGTTTAAATACTGAATTTAGTAATTAGAGTTTAAGTTAACCACTTAAAACATTATGACTTAAATGAACTTAATATCACTTATAGGGTAGAAAATTTGGTATACTCAATGATACCGCTGAAAAAGTAATAGGCTTTGAGTTTTAAATTTGTACCATTAATTTAAAACATAAAAAATGGACAATTTAAAAAATAAAGTTGCAGTAATAACAGGCGGAAATAGCGGTATTGGTTATGCTACTGCAAAACAATTAAAAGAGCAAGGTGCAACGGTTATTATTACAGGAAGAAGAAAAGAAGCAATCGAAAAAGCAGCTTCAGAATTAGGCGTTACAGCTATTGTTGCTGATCAATCGAGTGTTGCCGATATTGATCGTTTAGCATTAAAAGTAAAAGAAGATTTTGGACCAATTGATATTCTTTTTATCAATGCCGGAATTGCTGGTTTAGGAACTATTGAACAAGCAACAGAAGCTTTATACGATGATATTATGAATATAAACTTAAAAGGAGCGTATTTTACCTTAAGCCGATTTATTCCAATTCTGAAAGATGGAGCTTCGGTTGTATTTCTTTCTTCTAATACGGCGAGTATGAGTGGAGCAGGTTCATCAATTTATTCTTCAAGTAAAACGGCTCTTAATGCTATAATGAAAATTGCAGCAGTTGAATTAGCTCCAAGAAAAATCAGAGTAAATTCAGTAAGTCCGGGTCCAACAGAAACCGAAGTAATGAAAAAAGTAGGTTTAGACGAAGCAACTGTAAAATCTATTATGGACGTTGTTGTCGAAAGAATTCCGCTGAAACAAATGGGAACCGCAGCCGATGTTGCAAAAATGGTTTCGTATTTAAGTGGTGAAGCTTCTGTTTTTATAACCGGCGCAGATATTTTAATGGATGGCGGAATGGTTTTGGCTTAAGCCTAACTTTTATGTGAGATGTTTTATGTAAGATGTTAAATGTGATTGTATTTCTTGCTTTGAATTAGCCATTAAGGATTATATAAAAAAGCTCCATTTACTAACTATATTAAGTTAGTAAATGGAGCAATATATAGAATATGAAATTGCTTTTGAAACTTATTTACGTACAGATTTGAAAGCTGCTCTTAATTCTTTGCTAAAGATTTCCGGTTGTTCCCAAGCTGCAAAGTGACCACCTTTTTCCAATTTATTGAAATAAACCAAGTTTGGATATGCTTTTTCTGCCCAGCTTTTTGGTGTTGTATAAATTTCGTCAGGAAAAGCACTTACTGCTACAGGAATTTTCACATTCTTTGGAGCAAAGAAAGCAAGTTTGTTTTCCCAATACAAACGAGAAGATGAAACCGCAGTATTTGTTAGCCAATACAAAGTAATATTATCAAGAATATCATCTTTTGTCAAACCTTCGTTTTTTCCTGCAAAAGTACGCGAGATCAATTCCAGACTTCTTGCGTCATGATCTAATATCCATGAAGCTAATCCTATTGGTGAATCTTCAATTGCATACAAAGTTTGAGGACGATTTCCCATTTCCTGAGCATATGCCAGACCGTGTTTGTAGAAAAAAGCCAGTTGTCCATAAGCTTTCTTTTCATCTATTGAAAGGTTTGCAGGTTCAGGCTGATCTGTAAAGGCAGCAGCATTAATTTCATTAGGCACAGCTCCGACCATATTAGTATGTAATGCGATAAGTTCCGGTGCAGCTTGTACACCCATCATATCTGTAATCAAAGCGCCCCAATCACCACCTTGAGCTACAAATTTTTGATATCCAAGACGTTTCATTAAAGTTACCCATGTTTTAGCAATTTTCTCTGGTCCCCAGCCTAATTCGGTTGGTTTTCCTGAAAATCCGTAACCGGGAATTGAAGGGATAATAACATCAAAAGCATCTTCGGCTTTTCCGCCATAAGCAGTTGGATCTGTCAAAGGACCAATAATTTTTAATTGCTCAATTATAGAACCTGGCCATCCGTGAGTAATGATTATTGGCAAAGCATTTTTATGTTTAGATTTTACCTGAATAAAATGAATATCAACACCATCAATCGTAGTGATAAAATTGGGGTAAGAATTAATTTTGTTCTCAATCTTATGCCAGTCATAATCGTTTGCCCAATATTTAGCAAGTGATTGAATTGTTGCTTGAGGAACACCTTGCGTATTATCAGTAACAAGTTCTTTGTCCGGCCATTTTGTGTTTTGTATTCTGCGTTTCAAATCATCAAGTTGTGCTTGTGTAGCATGATATTCAAAAGGACGAATAGATTCTGAAGTATTGTTTACTGTTTGTTTTTTCTGAGCAAAACCAGCTGTTATCATCAGGAATAGCAAAGCGAAGGTAAAAATACCAGTGAAATTTTGTTTGTATTGTTTAATTGTTTTCATTGTTTTTGGTTTAAAGGAATAATAATTTTAGATTTCTGAAGCAAAGGTATTTTGACAATCCAGTCGCTACAATCAGAGAATAGGTTAAACAGACGAAGTGGGGAATGAAGCGGACAATTTCAAATGGGAAATGCCTTGATAAAGAATGTGGGATAAATTAGCCTTATTGTATATTTTGGTCTATAACTTTTTGTACACGAGGTCCAATAATTAGTATAGCCGGAATAACTAAGACATAAGCCATTCCCCATGATTTAAGCCAGACTTTTAAAAAGTTTTCGGTAAAACCAAGATTGATTGCGATTAAACTAAAAGAAATAATTCCTGTTGTAATAACACCCATGTAGAGTGCAAATGCAATTTTATTTTTCATAATTAGATATGTTTTATTAAAAGCACCATATTGCTATGATGCTTTTCAGTTGAATTAATTTTGCTGTTGTTGATAATGTTCTGAATTGTTATTTTCTGCTGATTTCTCTTAAATCAATAGATACTAATAAAGGTTCTGGAAACAACGGAGTATTATCTTCCTGTCTTATATATACATTTCTTTTAGTGGCTATTTTGATGCCTTGTACGTCGATATAATCAGATAAATAATGAGCTGCAGTTGCACCTCCGGCAATATCTACATTATAATCATGTCTTTTAATAAGACCATCTTTGTCGATATAAAAAGTCTGTACAGGAGAATGTGTAGCAATTTCTTCCGGAAAAGTCACTTGAAGCCTTTTAAATGTCTCTCCGTTTTCTTTCCACGGTTCCAATTCTTTTACTTTGTAACCTTCATTTACAAAATTAAAAGGCGCATTAAAGTACGTCCACATTGCATATCCAGTAAAGTAAGCAAGCTGAAGTCGGCTCCACGGAGTTTCTGTCGTATATCCGGCAAAAGAATCACGAGGATTTGAAAGCTCTTCCAGAATTTCATCTTTACTATTTAGTACCTCCACATGTCCTGGTGTAAAAGCGGTATGCCAATCTTCATTAAGAAAAGGCGAATGTGATGTAAATTGTTTATTGGTGTGAGAAGTAACATAAATATCATCTACAGATCCTGGATGTCCAACCATTGACCAAAGAACTCCATTGCAGATAAGTCTTGCTGAGACAGTCTCAAACTTATTGAAATTTTCCTGACCACCATGATATGTGCAAAAAAAAGATTTGCCTTTATTCCTAAGGAAGGTTTTGAATGTGCGGATAAGTGAGTTTATAGTATAAAGGTATTGCAATAGATATAAGTATCTTGTTTATATTCAGTTTATTATCTTTTAATCATTCTATTTGTGTAAATCATAAGAAAATACATTTATAAAATTCTGTAAACAACACTTAGAAGATCATTTAATGTATTGTCATACTATTAAAGGGTAATTTTACATCGTAATACTTATTCAGTTCTAAGAATTCTATTCTACAGTAAGCAAAACAAAAGCCTCATCACTTCCATCTATTTGATTTTAGAAAAATTGCCATTATTGTAATGCGTAAATTTTTCAAGTTTAAGAATGTCCGTTTGGGCATCCACTTCGCCTGTTTGAGATATTTCTTGATTTTAAAGGGCTTGTTATCGTAATACTTTTGACGAAGAAATTAACTGATAAACAAATAATTTAAAATCAAACACAATGAAAACAATTCACACAAACAAACGAAACATCGCAAATATTTTTGCAATTGGTGCTTTCATTTTGCTTACCACAACTGGTTTTGCACAAAAGAATTCGGAAAAAGGTAAAACAGATTCAGAAACGATTCGTCCTTATCATATTAGTATTTCAGAAAAAGCAATCACAGAACTTCGTGAACGCGTAAATGCTACAAGATGGCCACAAAAAGAAACGGTACAAGATCAGTCACAAGGAGTAAAATTAACACAAATTCAAGGTCTTGTAAAATATTGGGGAACAGATTACGATTGGCACAAAACAGAAACTAAGCTAAACGCATTACCACAGTTTGTAACCAATATCGACGGATTAGATATTCAGTTTATCCATATAAAATCAAAACATAAAAATGCCTTACCAATTATTATTACACATGGATGGCCGGGATCTTTCTTTGAACTTTTGAAAGTTATTGGCCCTTTAACAGATCCAACTGCTTATGGCGGAAAAGCTGAAGATGCTTTTGATGTTGTAATTCCTTCAATGCCCGGATATGGTTTTTCTGAAAAACCAACAGGAACGGGTTGGGGAGTAGAAAAAATAGGAAGCGCCTGGGATGTACTAATGAAACGTTTGGGATATAAACATTATGTAGCACAAGGCGGCGATTGGGGTTCTGTAATTGCAGATGCAATGGCGCGTCAAGCTCCGGAAGGATTATTGGGTATTCACCTGAATATGCCGGCAACTGTACCTGCTGATATTGCCAAAGCATTACAAGACGGAGATCCGGTACCTGCAGGATTATCGGTTAAAGAAAAAGCAGCTTTTAATTCTTTGAATAAATTATATACCAGAGGCGCAGGATATGCCGGAATGATGGTAACACGCCCTCAAACTTTAGGATACGGACTTACAGATTCTCCAGTTGGTTTGGCTTCATTTTTCTTAGATAAATTCAATGATTGGACTTACAGCGGTGGTAATGCCGAAAAATCACTTACCAGAGACGAAATCCTTGATGATATATCTTTATACTGGTTTACAAATACAGCCAATTCTTCGGCTAGTTTATATTGGGAAAACAACAATAACAACTTTAATGTTGTAGAGCAAAAAACACATGACATCAAAATTCCGGTTGCAGTAACGGTATTTCCGGGAGAGATTTATCAGGCACCAAAAACATGGACTGAAAAAGCCTATAAAAACCTGATCTATTTTAATGAAGTAAACAAAGGCGGTCATTTTGCTTCTTGGGAAGAACCACAGCTTTTTACAATAGAACTTCGTGCAGCTTTTAAATCATTAAGAAAATAAGAAAAACTAATAAAATAATACCTAACAGGTTTCTAAAATCTGTTAGGATATTCAATCAACTACTATTCAAATTAAAACACTATGAAAACAAATAAAAACTTCAGCTTATATACAATTGCAATGTTATTTTTTATGGCTTTTGCTTCACATAACGCTTCGGCACAACAATCAGGAATAAAGCGCACCGATTTACAAAAACATGATCTAAGTATTCCAGGAAGAGAAGCCGTTCAGGCAAGAATTGATTTTGATGCACATTCGGCTTTTGGAAAACATTATCATCCAGGCGAAGAAATCATTTATGTATTAGAAGGCACATTAGAATATGAAGTAGAAGGTCAGGGAACTGTAACGCTAAAAGCAGGAGAAGTTTTGTTTATTCCCGCAGGAACGGTTCACTCAGCCAAGAATAATACAAACGCAAAAGCTTCTGAATTGGCAACGTATGTTGTAGAGAAAGGCAAACCAATTTTAGTACTAAAAAAATAGTTTCAGGTTTCAGGTTTCAAGTTGAAATGCGAATAGTTTAACCGCAAAGAGCGCAAAGATTTTTTACTCGTAAGTTTCTATAAAGACGCAAAGATCGCAAAGCTGTGTGAAAATAAACTTTGCGAACATTGCGTAAACCTTAGCGCACTTTGCGGTTAACTTATTTACAATTTACAATTCATAACTAACCCATTGTCCATTTCAACTTTTACTTTGTCCACTTCGCCTTTTTTCTCCTTTTAGAGCGAATATTGTCGAGATACCTTTGACGAAGAAATTAACTGATAATGAATTAGTTTAAAAAATAAACACAATGAAAAATATAGAATCAAACCGAGTTTTAAAAGTTGCTGCCGTACAAATCAGCCCCGTTTTATATAGTCGTGAAGGTACAGTTGAAAAAGTAGTCAACAAGATATTAGAACTTGGAAAAAAAGGCGTTCAGTTCGCCACATTTCCGGAAACGATTGTTCCTTATTACCCTTATTTCTCTTTTCTGCAAGCTCCGTTTGCAATGGCAAAAGAACACCAACGTCTATTAGAAGAATCGGTTACGATTCCATCGGCAGCAACCGATGCAATAGGAAATGCAGCAAAAGAGGCAAACATGGTTGTTTCGATTGGCGTAAACGAACGTGATGGAGGAACCATTTACAATACACAATTGCTTTTTGATGCAGATGGAACAATAATTCAGCGCCGTCGCAAATTAACTCCAACTTATCACGAAAAAATGATTTGGGGTCAAGGTGATGGTTCAGGATTGCGTGGAGTCGATAGCGCAGTTGGCCGTATTGGTCAGCTTGCTTGTTGGGAACATTACAATCCGCTATTTAGATATGCATTAATTGCAGATGGAGAACAAATACATTCAGCAATGTATCCGGGGTCAATTTTTGGACCATTGTTTAGCGAGCAAACAGAAGTTAACGTTCGCCAACACGCTCTTGAATCTGCTTGTTTTGTGGTTGTAGCAACCGGATGGTTAGACGCAGATCAACAAGCTCAGATTGCCAAAGATACCAACGGACCAATTGGCCCAATTAGCGGAGGTTGTTTTACAGCTATTATTGGTCCCGACGGACAAATTATTGGAGAAGCCCTTAAATCTGGAGAAGGTGAAGTAATAGCCGATATTGACTTTGCACAAATAGACGCTCGTAAAAGACTGATGGATGCAAGTGGTCATTACAGTCGTCCTGAATTGTTAAGTCTACTTATTGACAGAACTCCAAAACCTCATGTTCATGAACGTATTAGCGTTAACGAACAAACTGTTTTGCAAGACTAATTTTTGCAGAATAAACAAGAATCAAAAAAAACAAAAGAAAAAACAAAATGAAAAATAAAGTAAAAATCATTGCTTATACATTAGGAGCAATATTATTTGCACTTGTGTTTAGTGAAGTTACAGCACAGGAGAAAATAAAAACAGACGAGACAATTCGTCCTTATCGTATCAATATTTCGAATGCAGATTTAAAAGATCTTAAAGAACGCATTCAGGATACAAAATGGCCTGGTAAAGAAACCGTTGACGATCAGTCTCAGGGAGCAAATCTTTCTAAAATGAAAGACTTAGTACATTATTGGGGAACAAATTATAACTGGAGAAAAGCTGAAGCTAAATTAAATGCTTATCCACAGTTTATAACTAAAATTGACGGTGTAGATATTCACTTTATACACGTTCGTTCTAAAGAAGCAAATGCAATGCCTCTTATTTTAAGTCATGGATGGCCGGGATCAGTATTTGAATTTATGAATGTGATAGGACCACTTACTAATCCTGTCGCTTATGGCGGAAAAGCCGAAGATGCTTTTGATGTAATAATACCTTCATTACCAGGTTTTGGTTTTTCAGGTAAACCTACAGAAGCAGGATGGAATATTGATCGCATAGCAAAAGCATGGATAGTGTTAATGGATTGTTTAGAATACAAACATTATGTTGCTCAAGGTGGTGACTGGGGTGCAGGAATTGTCAATTCTATGGCATTACAGGCACCGGCAGGATTACTTGGTATTCACAGTAATTTACCGGCAACATTACCAACAGAAGGAGGTAAAGCCCTTGCAAGCGGTATAGCGCCAGAAGGATTTTCTGAAAAAGAACGTGCTGCTTTTACACATCTTAGCAAATCAATTAAGGAAGGTGATTTTACATATAAAATGACAATGACCTCAAAACCACAAGCCGTTGGTTACGCCTTAAATGATTCTCCCGCAGGTCTTGCAGCATGGTTGCTTTTGCATCCCGGTTTTGCTAACTGGTCGTATGGTACAGATCCTAAACAATCTCCAACAAAAGATGAGGTTCTGGATGATATTTCATTGTACTGGCTTACTAATAGCGCAACTTCTGCGGCTCGAATTTACTGGGAAAACAGAAACATCGAGATTGTTGGTTCAGCTTCAATGAAAACAGATCAGATCAAAATACCAGTAGCAATTACTGTATTTCCTCATGACGTTTTTACCTCACCGGAAACATGGGCAAGAAAAGCGTTCAAAAACTTAATCTATTTTCACGAAGTAGACAGAGGTGGACATTTTGCAGCATGGGAACAACCGGAATTGTTTACAGCAGAACTTCGTTTGGCATTTAAATCTCTGAGATAAATCTCCGAATCAAATAAATTAACAAAATATAAAATCAAGAAAACAAATTAATTATAATACACAAACAACATGGAAACAAATAATGAAAAAGTGCTTTACACAGCTGTAACGCACACAACAGGCGGAAGAACAGGTGAATCTCGCAGTTCAGATGGTAAATTAGATATTAAACTTTCGACTCCGGGATCTACAGGTCCTGGAACTAATCCGGAACAATTATTTGCAGCAGGCTGGTCAGCTTGTTTTATTGGAGCAATGGGAAAAGCTGCAGCAAATTTAAATGTAAAAGTTCCTGCCGATCTTTATGTTAGCACAGAAATAGATTTAGTATCAGGAGACGACGGATATTCATTGCAAGCACGTTTAAATATTAGCTTGCCAGGTATAGATCCTGAAGTTGCAAGAGCTATTATAGAAGGCGCATCACAAACGTGTCCTTACTCAAAAGCTATAAAAGGCAATATTAAAACAGAGTATAATCTTATCTAATTAATTTTATCTAAGAAAAACTCATTTAAAGGTTCTGATCTCAATATAAAGATTAGGACCTTTTTTCTTTATAGAAGAATCACATTTCATAATTCACAACAAGACAATTCACAGCAAAACATTTCACATTTCACATTTCACAACAAACAACTCACAACTCACAATTCATAATTCAAAACTCATAACTAAAAGACTGTCCATTTCAGCTTTTACTTTGTCCACTTCACCTTTTTTCATCTTTTAAAAAGAGTATTACCGAGATACCTTTGACGAAGAAATTAACTGATAATCAACTAATCAAAACATTAATAATTATGAAAACAATATTAAAAATCAAAAACAGTTTTACAAATGCAGTTTTATTAATTGCCTTCCTTTTAATAAATGCAGTAGCAATTGCACAAACAGAAAAACAAGAAAGTTCACTTGGAACCTTAAAACAAATCAACGCAGGATTATTAAATGTAGGTTACACAGAAGCAGGACCTTCAAACGGAACTCCGGTAATTTTGCTTCACGGATGGCCTTACGACATTCACAGTTATAACGAAGTCGTTCCAATTTTAGTTTCGAAAGGCTATAGAGTAATCACACCATATTTAAGAGGATCAGGAACAACTCGTTTCCTTTCAAAAGATACCTTTAGAAACGGACAACAAGCTGCATTAGCAACCGATATTATTGCTTTAATGGACGCGCTTAAAATTGATAAAGCCATTATTGGCGGTTTTGACTGGGGCGCAAGAACAGCAGTTGTAATGGCGGCACTTTGGCCAGAACGTTTAAAAGGATTAGTTTCGGTAAGTGGTTATTTGGTTGTAAATCTTGAAGCCAACTTAAAACCATTACCTCCAAAAGCAGAATTGGGATGGTGGTACCAATATTACTTTGCTACCGAAAGAGGAAAAGCTGGTTACGCACAAAATACCTACGAATTCAACAAACAAATCTGGCAAATCGCTTCTCCATTATGGAATTTTGACAAAGCCACATACGATCAAACAGCACAATCTTTTGATAATCCAGATCACGTAGCAATTGTAATTCATAACTACAGATGGCGTCAATCGCTTGAAGCAGGAGAATCTAAATACGATAGTTTAGAAAAACGTTTAGCAACAAGACCAGCAATAAAAGTTCCTACGATTACAATAGCAAGTGACTTTGATGGTGCTTACGCAGATGGAAAAGCCTACGCAGATAAATTCACAGGAAAATATGCCCACAGAATCCTAAAAGGCATAGGACATAATGTACCACAAGAAGACCCAAAAGCTTTCGCCCAAGCAATTATAGACGTAGACGGTTTTAGTAAAATGTGAATTGTAAAATGTGAATTGTAAAATGTGAATTGTAAAACGAGAAAACTATTCATTAGATATCTTACGCTCAACATTTCACAATTCACAACTAACTTTTCACAATAAAAACATTTCACTTTTCACAAATAACATTTCACACAAAAAAACAATTATAAAATAGTCATGGAAAACAACAACATCTTACAAGTAGAAAAAGTATTGTACACAGGAAAAACGCACACTACTGGCGGTCGCGAAGGAGCATCACAAAGCTCAGACGATCAATTGAATATTAAACTTAGTTCACCGGGATCTTCACGTCCGGGGACAAATCCGGAGCAGCTTTTTGCAGCTGGATGGTCAGCATGTTTTATTGGCGCAATGGGAATTGCAGCTTCTAAATTGGGTATCAAATTGCCCGCCGATACAGCCGTAGATACCGAAGTAGATTTATGTCTAACAGCAGGAGAGTATTCTCTGCAAGCACGTCTTAATGTAAGCCTTCCTGGAATAGATTCTGAAACTGCAAGAGCTTTGACAGATGCAGCACATCAAACTTGTCCTTATTCTAAAGCTACAAGAGGAAACATTAATGTAGAAATTAATATTCTGTAATAATCCAAGTAAAAGCCTCTTCAATAGTTGAGGCTTTTTTATTAACTACTTTAAATAAACACATATTATGAAAAATACAAAAGTCGCAAAGACATTATTAGCCACATTGATGCTATTTATCGGAACAATGGCTTTTAGTCAAAACAATCCTGACAAGAAAGCAACAAAAGGTTTTGCCTTATTAGAATTATATACTTCCGAAGGTTGCTCGAGCTGTCCTCCCGCAGATGAATTAATGGGAAGAATCCAAAACGAATATAAAGACGACAATGTTTATGTTTTGGCTTATCACGTAGATTATTGGGACAAACAAGGATGGAAAGATATTTTTAGCAATCCCGATTATACCAAAAGACAATACGAATACGCAAAATTCCTCGGAAAAGAACCAATCTATACACCACAAGTAATCGTAAACGGCAAAGCAGATTATATCGCTTCGCAGGAAACTGTTGTGAGAAACGCGATTAAAACAGCACTTTCTAAACCAGCCATTGCCAATTTATCATTGGAAGCGACTGAAATAAATAATAGAATTTCCGTAAATTATAATGTCGAAGGAACTTCAAAAAATAGTAGCTTATTAATTGCTATTGTTCAAAAAGCAGCCAAAAGCAATGTAAAAAGAGGAGAAAACGCACATCGTATTTTATCACATTACCAAATTGTTCATCACCTGCACACCATAAACTTAACGATGGATAGATCTGGAATTGCTATAATTAATGTTCCTAACGATTTCAATACAAAAGATTTTGAAGTAATTGGATTTATACAAGATTCAAAAACCGGAAGTATTTTAGGCGTAAACAGAGCAAATTTTCAAGTCTCTTCCTTATAAAAATTAATAAAAAATAAAGTCGACAAAATGACAGTTTCAAATACTAGTGATTATATATTAAGATATTAATAATTGATAAACAGTTCATTTATATATTTTATTTAAAGTTAAAATTTAGGTGTAAAAAAGCAATTTATTTTGTATTGCAAAAGTCAAAATGAAATAAATTGCCTTTCAAAAAATCCTATCTTTGACAAAGCAAGAGCTAAAAAAACAGATAAAAAATTATGGAAAAAGTAAAAAGCTTTCACGTTTCCCGCAAGGTGATTTGGGGAAGTTCTATAGCATTGGCAGTTCTTGCTTCGATTCCCAAATTATTTGATGCCGATTCAACACCTGGAGACATTGTCATCAATTCGTCAATTACGCTGATGTTTTCCATTTTTATATGGTATTATAACATTTATAGTTTGCCAAAATTTTCGACTCAGCGCGTAAATAAAAGCTTGTTTAACTGGAAACTTTTGCTGAGCGTCATATTAGGAATTCTGATAATGGTAATACTCGTAATTGGACATCAGGAACTTTTTCAGATCTCAAAAATGGATGCGCCAATAATGTTCGAATTGCGAGGCGTTCTGATTAATTTGATTGTTTATATGTTTCTGCATTTGCTTTTCCAGAACTATCAGACGCAGCAAATGGGAATGGAACTCGAACGTACTCACGCAATACATCTTGGCGCGCAATACGAACTTTTAAAACAACAAGTCAATCCGCATTTCTTGTTTAATAGCTTAAATACATTAAAATCGATGGTAGATATTCAGGATCCGCAGAGTTCTGATTTTATTCTGAAACTATCTGATTTTTATCGTTTTACACTCGAAAGCCGAAAATTAGATTTAATACCGCTTCGCGAAGAACTTCAAATTTTAGATTCATATGTTTATTTGCTAAAAGCCCGTTTCGAAGACGGATTTGTTCTCATAAACGAAGTCAATCAAAAGCAATACGATTCGGCAATTCCGCCATTTACTTTGCAATTATTAATCGAAAATTGTATCAAACATAACGTTGTTTCACTCGATAAACCTTTGCAGATTAATTTATATTCAGAAGATGATTTTCTAATTATCGAAAATAAAATGCAACTTAAAAGAGGCGTATTATCAACAGGCGTAGGTCTTGAAAACATTAATCAGCGTTTTATGCACCTGATCCATAAAGAAATTGAAATTGAAAAAACCGAAACTATTTTTAAAGTAAAAATCCCAATGATCTATGACTATCATAATAATTGAAGATGAAGTTAAAACGGCCAAAGCACTTGGTCAGCTTATTTTGAGTATCAGACCAGATGCTCAAATTTTGTCGTATATACAAAGCATAGATGGAGCCGTAAGTTATTTGATGGAAAACGATCAGCCCGATCTTATTTTCATGGACATTCAACTTGCAGATGGATTATGTTTTGAGATATTTAAAAACGTTGAGGTTCTGTCACCCGTTATATTTTGCACCGCTTTTGACGATTATGCCATTGAAGCTTTCAAATCAAACGGAGTCGATTATGTGCTAAAACCCTTTTCGAGAGAAAGCATTGCAAACGCCATAAAGAAAGTAGGCGAATTGAAGAATTTCTTTCAAAGAAATAAAAAAATGATGCCGGATTTCGAATATTTATTAACCAGAACTGGCGAAAATACTGGAAAAAGCAGTTTTTTGGTTTTCAAAAACAATAAATATCAAACCGTTCTAACAGAGAATATTGCTTTTTTTTACATCAAAAATGAAACTCCAACGATTATGACATTTGATAAAACCGAATATCAAATTACACAATCCCTTGATGAGGTTCATAAACTATTATCTACAATGCAATTCTTTAGAATCAACAGACAATATTTGGTTAATTTCTCCGCAATCAGAGAAGCAGAACATTATTTTTCGCGCAAATTGATTCTAAAATTAACCGTTCCCACAGAAGAAAAATTATTGGTAGGAAAAGAGAAAGCTACTGCGTTTTTGAGTTGGTTAGAGAATAGGTAGGCTATTATCTATTATTATTATTATTATTATTATTATTATTATTATTTACACTATTAAGTTTAATTTAAACACAATCTTTTGTGATTTCTCCTTCGTCGAAATGACAAAAAAAGTTACGAGATTAATTAATCATAACATTAAGACAAATAAAAAAGCTGATTTACAATAAATCAGCTTTTGTTGTTATAAGTATTTTTCCGGTAACCGTATTTTGAATAAACCCAATTAATTCAAAGTCTTTCAAATTATAATTCCCAGGTTTTAGAATCTTTACTTTTCCTTGTTTTTCAGTTAAAGAAAAAGAATTAAGTCGTCTCACAATCTGAACATGATGTAAAATATTGCCTTTGTTTTCGCCCCGAATTACATTAGAAGTTGCTTGTTTTTGAATTGTAGCGACAAACAAACTAGTATTTTTCTCCAGTAAATTAGTCTTGAAATCTACTTCTAAAGAATCTTTATCTGATTTTGCATTCAGAGTCAGATCTACTGTTGTTTTGGTTTTTAAAGCATCTGAAACTTTCTGTTTTAAAGCGGATTCATTATAGCCCGCAAATTCCGTAGTTCCGTTAATGATAAATTGAGGCGTGTACATGACAAACAAGTGAAGCCAATCCTGATATTTCTGTTGGCGATTCGTAAATTCATTCGAACTGAATTGATCTTTCCACCCCAAACGATCCCAATAATCAACATGATATGCCAGAAAATAAATGTTTTTGTCCCCAGTTTCTTGTTGCAATTTTGCCATTAATTCATCGGCGGGAGGACAACTCGAACAACCTTCTGAAGTAAAAAGTTCTACAACAGCGAAGCCATTATTATTTGAGATTTCTAGGTTTGTTTTTTCAGATTTGGGCTCTCCAATTAATTCTTCGTGACTGTCCGGAAACATGAAACAGTTGAGAAAAAAGAGAACCGAAAGTGCGATTACCGCAACTATTAAAAGTGCATTTTTCATGATTTTTAAGTTTAAAATTTTACTTTAGATAAAGCGAAATAATTATATGTTTTTTAATGTTTTGAATAAACCAAAAAATGTCTGAAATAAACCTTCAGACATTTCTAGTTTGATATTTTTTATTTTCTGAAATGAAGAGAAATTTTAAGCTTCTATTTCGTTTTTAACGTAAGTTGCAGAATATAGTTTTCTAAACATAATGTACGTTACGCTTACCATAATAAAGGCAATTATCGCATCGATTGTAGCAGGAAAACCTAATACTGCTACTTTTGAAAAGAAAGCAAAAATGATGTCAAAGAAAACGCCTGCAAATACCCATTCTTTCAACCTTAATAATTTATTCGGAATCAAAAGTGTAATAACTCCGGATACTTTCATTACGCCAAGCAAATAAATAAAGTGCGTTGGATAACCTAATTGTTGTGTAATTTTCCAAACTACAGGATTTGTTGTAAGTTCAAAAAATCCGCTGGCACCAAACCATAAAGAAGTTAAAATAATTCCTGTCCAATAAATAATTTTTGTTGTTTTTGTGTTCATGATTTTAATTTTTAAGTTGTTAAACAGGACAAATTTGCGACAGAAGGCTTCGGAATCATATTGCTTTTTTGCCGAAACGGACAATTTTAGATTTGAATCAGACATTCTAAACTTTAAGCTTTTCTATAGAACTAAAGTTTTGATGTAATCCGATTTCGTAACTTTGAAAAATACTTTCTCAACAACTGAAATTCATATAATAAGAATGGGAGCCAAAGAACTATTAAAAGAACATATTGCCAAAACCGCTTCATTAACGGACGAGGATTTCGATTACTTTTTTTCTCATTTTTCACCACTTTCCTTTAAGAAAGGACAAACGATTGTAAGCGCCGGAGATCATGTTGATTGCGAGTATTTTGTGATTTCGGGCTGTTTAAAAGCCTTTTTTATAAATGACGAAATCAAAATGTATATCCTTCAGTTTGCCATGCCTACATGGTGGACTTCGGATTATAATGCGTTGTACAATCAAACAATTGCAACCATAAATATTGATTGTATCACAGATGCCGAAGTACTTTGCATTTCTAATAGTGACCGCGAAAAACTGTGCAAGGAATTCCATCAGGTAGAACATTTTTTTCGCTGGAGAACCAATAAAGGATATATCGCCTCACAAAAAAGGCTTTTATCTTTTATGAATAACAATGTCAAAACCCGCTACGAAGAACTTTTGGCATTATATCCTCAATTGTATAATCTTGTTCCTAAACATTTGATTGCTGCTTATTTAGGCGTTTCAAGAGAAACCTTAAGTCGTTTGCAGGCTCATAAATAGATTAATTATTATTATTATTATTATTATTATTATTATTATGTGTTTAAGCGTAGTTTGTCATTCCGAGGAACGAGGAATCTCCGCAAGAAACTCCGTAAACAAAATCGCGCTAGAATTTGCGCACAGTTTAAACCCGACAGGTTTTTAAAACCTGTCGGGTTTAGCACGATATCGTTCACAGAAGAAACTCCGCAAACAAAATCACCAATCTTTGTCGAGCTACTCGCGGAGATCCTTCGTTCTTCAGGATGACAAGATTGGGTTTTGATTGCGTATGATGGATTAAAATCCATCCCTACAATATATTTTGTTCCTCCGGAACGCCTAAAAAAATTCCGAAGGAATAATGCATAGATTTTAAAACCTTTGTACCTCTGCATCTTTGTCCCTTTGAACCTCAAAAAAAAGAATGTGATCTAGGTCACGTAACCAATTTTTATATCCGCCGTTCCTTTGTATTGAAGTTTTAAACACACTTAAATACAATAAAAATGGAAACAACAAATTTTAAAATCGTAAGCTCAAATAGCAACGTAGAATGGACTGGTAGAAAAGTTACTGGTGCACATAATGGTACAATTGGTATCAAAGAAGGTAATTTCATCTTGAATGGTGGAAAAGTAAAAGGAGGTAATATTGTTATTAATACCTCTACAATAAAAATTCTGGACATTGCAGATGCTGCAACAAATGAACAATTTGCAGGACATCTTGCGTCAGACGATTTTTTCTCTATCGAAAAATTTCCAACCGCATCTTTTGATATTCTTTCTGTAAAAGAGTTGTCAGACAGCACTTATTATCTTGAAGGAAATCTTACTATAAAAGATATTTCGCATGTTGTTGGTTTCGAAGCAAGTTTAGAGAATGCTGAAAATGCAATTACACTTTCAGGTAAATTGATTATTGATCGTACCAAATATGATATTAGATTCCGTTCTGGGAATTTCTTCAAAGATTTGGGTGATACATTGATTTACAATGATTTTGAATTGGATTTCAATATTACTGCACAAGCAATCTAATTTAGAACAATCTAAAAACTAAAGTCATGCCTTACGTAAAAATAGAATTGACCCGCGAAGGAGTAACTCGCGAGCAAAAACAGGAATTAATAAGCAGAATAACCACTTTGATTACAGACGTTTTAAACAAAGATCCGCACTTAACTCACGTTGTAATTCAAGAAATTGAATTGGACGATTGGGGTTACGCAGGAGAACAAGTATCAGTATTAAGAGAAAAAGGCATTACAGCCGATAAAAAATAAATATCATGAAAAAACAAACCATAATAGTTACCGGAGCAGCATCCGGAATAGGAAAAGGAATCGCCAAATATTTTTTGGACAGAGGAGATAATGTTGTCATCAATTCATTAACGCCAAGCGCATTAGAAAATGCTTTTAATGAATTTGGAGCAGGAGATAATCTTGCAATGTTTGCTGGTGATGTGAGTAATGTTGAAACTGGAAAACAATTAGTAGCTTTAGCAATCCAAAAATTTGGATCCGCAGATGTATTGGTAAATAATGCCGGAATCTTTGACAGCAAACCATTTTTGGAAGTTGACGAAGCATATTTGGATAAATTTCTAAAAACGAATCTAAAAGGGACGTTTTTTACAACACAAGCTGTGATTCCGCAAATGTTGGAACAAAAAGGCGGAGTCGTAATCAATATAGGAACACCGTTGGTAAATCACGGTTTGGGCGGATGGCCAGCTTCGGCTCCGGTTTCGAGTAAAGGAGCAATTCACGCCTTGACGATTCAATTGGCTGCCGAATTTGGAAAACAAAATATTCGCATAAATACTGTTGCACCAGGAGTTATTAGAACTCCAATGCACGGTGAAAACGCAGATCAGAGTGCAGGTTTACATTTATTAAACCGAGTAGGAGAGATCGACGATGTTGCCGAAATGGTTTATACCGTAGCAAAAAGCAACTTTATTACCGGATCAATTATCAATGTTGACGGTGGTAAAGCAGCCGGACATAATTTAAATTAAGTTGAAAACTTTTGCAATAGTAATAGCTTTAATGTCCTGCTTAACGGCGGGACTTAAAGCACAAAATAAAATTAAAATGGAAAATCAACAAGTAGAAATAAAAGTAATTACTGATGTAGTAGAAAACTACTATTTCAAAGGAATTTATGAAGGAGACGAAATCTTACTAGGAAGTATTTTTCATCCAGGATCATTACTTTTTGGCGATGTAAAAGGACAACCTTACTTCAAAACTGTAGATCTTTATTTGGATGGCGTAAAAAACAGACAAAGTCCAAAAGATTCCGGAAAACCTTTTAAAGGCGAAATTCTGAACATAAAAGTCGTAAATTCAATTGCGATTGCAGAGATTAATGTTAAAATGTACGACTTTAATTATCGGGATTTTTTATCTTTCCATAAGATTGACGGCAAATGGATTATTGTCAATAAAATGTTGACAGACATTAGCGAATAATTTAAACTCTAAAGCGATGTGGTACAATACAAAAGCGAAGGAACTGTTAGGAATTGATTATCCGATATTGCAAGGACCTTTTGGCGGTAATTTATCAACCGTAGAATTAACTGCGACGGTTTCTAATCTTGGCGGATTAGGAGGTTACGGAGCTTATACTTTAACTCCGCAGGAAATTTATGAAGTCGACAAACAAATAAAAGCGGCCACGAATAAACCCTATAATATTAATCTTTGGGTTTCAGATCATGATATTCCCGATGGCGGTTTAACCGATGAACAATTTGAGAAAACAAAAGCGCTTTTCAAACCTTATTATGACGAAGTTGGGATTCCGTTACCGGAAAAACCAGCACCGTTTCAATCGAGATTTGAAAATCAATTGCAAGTTATTTTAGACGTTCGTCCAAAGGTTTTCAGCTTTATGTTTGGTGTTCCTTCGGATGATGTTTTAGAACAATGTCGAAGATTAGGAATTGTAACAGTAGGAGCAGCCACAACACTTGACGAAGCCATTTTTCTCGAAAGTAAAGGTGTTGATATGATTATCGCTTCGGGTTTTGAAGCAGGCGGACACCGACCTTCTTTTTTGGCTTCAGCCGAATCATCTGTAACCGGAGCTTTTGTTTTACTACAGTTAATGCGCGAAAAAATTAAAACTCCTATTATTGCTGCTGGAGGAATCGCCGATGGAAAAGGAATCGCCGCAGCTTTAACATTAGGCGCAAGCGCAGCTCAAATCGGCACAGCATTCTTAGCTACCGATGAATCGAATGCATTACCAATTCACAGAGAAATGTTATTTTCGGATGCTGCAAAATACACAACACTTTCGCGTGCTTATACAGGAAGACTCGGGCGCGGCATCACAAGCCGAATCGCAAAAGACATAATCGGAAAAGAATCAGATGTTCTACCTTTTCCGTTACAGACGACTTTTATTTCGCCATTACGAAAAGCAGCGCTCGAACAGCAAAAATTGGATATGATATTATTCTGGGGCGGACAAATTTCACCAATCTTAAAACACACAAAAGCAACATCATTAATGCATTCCTTAATTGAAGAAACTACAGCTTATTTTGAGGATTTGAAGTTGTAACGCCTAGTTTGTCATCACTTCAATACAAACTCATTTCAAAAACGGAATGAGTTTTTTTATGCTTTTTCTACAACAAAAAAATCATATTTGATGTTTTTCATCAATCAAGTGTATGAATTTATGTTATAAAATAAGAAAACTTCAAAAGATTTTTTTATTGGTAAATATTTATTTTACAGTCATTTACAACCTGAAGAATAAGCTTTTGAAATAATTTCTGAAAAAATATTCTTAAACTATACTAATTTTATAGAATTAGTATATATATTTGCATCACAGAAAACTTCTGTATGATACTTATCCAGAAAGACTGAGGGAATAGGCCCAATGATGTCTTAGCAACCTGTTACCAAATAAGGTGCTAAATCCTTCCTGCCTTGCGGGACAGATAAGAAAGATTTCCTCAAAATCTGAATAAGATCATAAATGTTAAAACCTTTTTATTTTTTAAAATGAAAACAGACTCAACTTTATACGCGGCTTATGAATTTTTGAATTCAATTTTTGATGCAAATAGTATTGCTGTTTTCCGAATGCGAAAGCATTAAATTCTATCCAATTTTCCCTTTAAATAGCATTTGCTAAAATCCATTTTACATTGGGTTAAAGGAATTCCCTTGTCTAATTTCAACTAAAATAAAAATCATATCATCACTTAAAAATCAAAACAAAATGAAGAAAATACTATTAGGCTTCGCACTATTTTTTGGAGTTGCACAAACTCAGGCGCAAGATACCAGCTTGCAATTAAAAGGAACTGTTGTAGATACAGTTGCGCAGTATGTTTATCTGCAGAAATTTCACAATAAAATGTTTACCACAATTGATTCGGTAAAAGTAAAAGACGGAAGTTTTAGTTTTAAAACCAAAGTAAAAACGCCTGAATTGTACGGTTTAAGCGTAAATAAAGAAGATAGTCCTTTATATATTTTCCTTGAAAAAGGTCCAATAACGGTAAAATTAAATCCAAAGAAATACTATAGCGAATCTGTAGTTGAAGGTTCTGAATCTCAGAATTTATTCGAAACCTACAGAAAATCGAAAGATGTAGAAATCAGTAAATTCATTACAGAAAACCCTAAATCTATTGTTTCGGCTTATGTTTTGTACAGAAACTGGTCATACAGATTAACGCCGGAGCAAATTACTCAAAACATTGCTTTGCTTGATAAAAGCCTTCAAAGTACCACTTACGTGAAAGAATTAAAAGAACTGGTTACCGTTTTGAACGGATTGGCGGTTGGGAAAAAAGCCCCTGATTTTACCAGCATTAATCCCGAAGGAAAACCAGTTCGCTTTTATGAAAATTTAAAAGGCGGTTACACTTTAGTTGATTTCTGGGCTTCATGGTGTGGACCTTGCCGAAAAGAAAACCCAAATATCGTAGCGGCTTACAAAGAATTTCACGATAAAGGATTCAATATTATCGGAATCTCTTTGGATAAAAAGAAAGAAAACTGGATCAAAGGTATTCAGGACGATAATTTGACCTGGACACATGTTTCTGATTTGCTTTTTTGGAACAGCGCCGTTGCTAAATTATATGGCGTAAGAGCAATTCCGGGGAATTATTTGGTAGATTCAAAAGGAATTATCGTAGCAAAAAATCTTCACGGAGAAGAATTACAAACGACGCTTAAAGCACTTTTAGAGAAAGGGATTTAAAGACTATTTTTCATTTTTGTCATTCCGAGGAACGAGGAATCTCCGTAAGAAACTCGACAATCATAATCGACAATCTTTGCAGAGCTACTCGCGGAGATTCCTCGTTCCTCGGAATGACAAATGAAACGAAAATATTCTTATGAAAATGATTGCCCTAGCCCCGATAGAAGTGGAAATCCTTTTGTGGCGGGGTTCGCCACAAAAGATTGAAACGGATAGCGGGATTAGCTCCTAAAAAACATTTGGTTTTATCATAGAAATCGGAATGACAAACAGAACTTATATAATCGCAAATAATAAATTTAGTTAATTAAAATGATAAGGAAATGAATGCTATTGAGACAGAAACGAAACCAATTGAATTGGAGTGTTATTTTTCTAAATTCAGAGAAAACACAGTAGGCGTTGATCATACTTTTAAATCGGTTTATGGAAAACAAAATTTGCTGTATGCAGATTGGGTTGCCAGCGGAAGATTATACGTTCCGATTGAGGATATTATGCTTAATAAAATTGGTCCAATGATTGCCAATACGCATTCACTTTCAAGTCAAACCGGAAAAACTTCGACTTATGCTTATCAATATGCCAGAGATGTCATAAAAAAGTCTGTTAACGCCAGCGAATCTGATGTTCTGGTTACAACCGGAACCGGAATGACGGCAGCTTTATCAAAATTGCAAAGAATAATGGGTTTACGCGCGAATGACGATAATGATAAACCAGTTGTTTTTATCACGCACATGGAGCATCATTCTAATCAGGTTTCGTGGTATGAAACGAATGCCGAAGTTGTGATTCTGCCTCCTGATGAGAACAATTTAGTTGATCCCAATATTCTTTCGGAAGAAATTAAAAAGTATGCCGACAGAAGTATAAAAATAGGTTCGTTTACCGCTTGTTCAAATGTTACAGGAATTATTACGCCTTATCATGAATTAGCTAAAATCATGCATGAAAACGGCGGACTTTGTTTTGTTGATTTTGCTGCTTCGGCGCCATATGTCAAAATCGATATGCATCCTAAAGATCCACAACAGCAATTAGATGCTATTTTCTTTTCGCCTCATAAATTCTTAGGCGGACCGGGAACTTGCGGTGTTTTGGTTTTTAATGAGCAATTATACAAATCTGATTTTCCGGATAATCCCGGCGGAGGAAATGTAAAATGGACGAATCCGTTGGGAAAATATTGTTATAGCGAGGTCATAGAAGTTAGAGAAGATGGTGGGACACCAGGCTTTCTACAAGTAATAAGAACTGCCTTAGCTTTAGAATTAAAAGATAAAATGGGCGTTTCAAACATTAAAAACAGAGAAAAAGAATTGCTTGATCTTTGTTTTTCAAGACTTCAAAAAATAAAGGGTTTGTCGATTCTGGGTGATCTTACAACAGAACGAATTGGATGTGTTTCTTTCGTAATCGAAGACATTCATTATAATCTTATTGTACGACTTTTAAATGACCGTTTCGGGATTCAGGTTCGTGGCGGCTGGTCTTGCGCGAGTACTTATGCGCATTATCTTTTTAATATCAATGAGAAAAAATCGACAATAATTACAAACGAACTTTTAGAGAAAAACCAAACCAATAAACCCGGTTGGGTTCGTTTATCGCTGCATCCAATTATGACAAATGATGAACTTTCGTTTGTTTGTGATGCAATTGAACAAGTTGCTTTACATTCTAAAAAATGGCAGAAAGATTACGAGTATAATTCGGTTACAAATGAATTTGAAAACCCTGAAATAAAAGAAACTATAGCCGAAGAAGTAAATGATTGGTTTAACTTCGAGTAATACATGAGATAAAGATAGATAACGTGAACCCGACAGGTTTAAAAAACTTGTTAGGTTTCCAATAAAAAATATTCCGTAGGAATATCTCGTCGGTAGAAAAAAAATGGTATTGTTTGAGTTTATGTCCTGTAAGGACATCTGACACGACAATAGGGAATATGTATCATTTATCAAACGTTCCTACGGAACGTATAAATCGCAATTCAAATTTGGTTTTACCGATCAAACATTCCTAACGGAATGAAATTGGTTTCCGAAAAAAGAGAATTATTTTAAAGATTCAATAATTTTCTCTCTGTGTGTAATTCCCCAATTTACCAATGTTTCGGTTACCGGAAGCACAGATTTTCCATATTCTGTAATTGCATACGCTACAGTTGCGGGTTTGGTATCTTGTTCCGTTCGGCTTACTAATAAATTTGTTTCCAGTTCCTTTAATTCCTTACTGAGCATTTTGGCTGAGATTCCTCCAATTTCGCGTTGCATTTTCTTAAAATGAATCGTTTGATGCGTTCGATTGGTTAAGAAACGCAGAATCATAAGTTTCCATTTTCCTCCCAATACATCCAAACTGTCACGCATTGCCATAAGTTCTTCTGAGCAATTGGCTTCGCGAAGTATTCCGTTATCATTAATTTTTGCCATACTAGTTTCTGTTTGGTAACCGGTTACCTCGGGTTAACTCATAACAAAAATAAAGCTTTAGCACTATATTTTTGTATAATAAAACAATAAAAATGAAAGCAATCGTACTACAAGAAAACAGAGAGTTTCTTCTGGAAGAAATAGAAATTCCGCAACCTGAAAACAATCAAATTCAGGTAAAAATTATAGCTTCAGGTTTTAATCCGATCGATTATCAAATGACCGAAGATGGATCAGAAAGAAAGCTTTTGCGTTCTCCAATTCTCGGTCGTGAATTTTCCGGAATTGTATCAGCAATTGGCACAAACGTAACCGATTTTAAAATAGGCGATGCCGTTTTCTGCGGATCTGGAAGCATGGGATCTAACGGAACTTACGCCGAATATATTTGTATTCCCGAAGCCATTGCGGTACATAAACCTTCGAATATTTCTTTTGAAGAAGCAGCGGCAATTCCGTCAGCGGGTTTAACGGCTTTGCAATCTTTTAAGCGTATGAATGCTAATTTGAATGATTCGATATTAATTACGGGCGCTGCGGGCGGAGTAGGTAATATGCTTGTGAAATTATTGATTGCAAATGACTATGAGAATTTTATTGTTACGGCAGGAAATGAAAATAGTATCAATTCCTTACTTGGTCTTGGTGTAAAATCGGAAAAAATCATCAACTATAAAAAGGTTGAAATCTACGAAACCGCGCTTTCTTTAAATGAAAATAAAAATTTTGATTTTGTTGTGGATTTGGTAGGAAACAACACAGCAGAAATAGGAGCGAGACTTTTAAAAACAAACGGAGTTTTTGTAGATGTAACTAATTTTTCGACACCTGAATCGCGTGGAATTCTTTTTACTAAAGGCGCTACAATCTTAAATATCTCGAACTACGTTTACGGACTTAAAAAACGTTATGATTATTATAAAAACGGATTAAATGAGCTTAGATTGTTGTTGCAAAACGGTATAATCTCACCGCCAGAAATTCAAATAGTTGGAAGTTTTGAGGTTTCTACAGTTACAACTGCACATTCGATATTACGCGAAAATAAAACACAAGGAAAGAAATTAGTAATGCAAATAGACGAAAGATAAATTATAAACGAATTAATCAAGAAAGTAATTAGAAAAATCCGTTTTTATTGGCGTTTTCGCTTTAGCGAATCAGTAAAATCAGCGTCTAATTTTGACGCGAATAAAACAGATTTACTTCGTAAAAACGCGGATCTAGCACTGGAATTAATTAAATAAAGTAACAGAAAATTCTAAATATCTAAATAGAAGAACTGTTACTTTTTTAAATTCAAAATTATCCCATAAGCTTCAGCGGCTTTATGAACCTGAATTGTCCAGTCATCGGCAGCATTATCATCTGCGCCGTCTGAAATATATTTTAGACACAAAAACGGAATATTCTCTTTCATCGCAATCATAGCAAGAGCGTAAGCTTCCATATCTACGACGTCATATATTTTTACGTCGTGTCCCATTTCAAAATTATCGCCGGTTCCGCAAATTCCGATTTGTAGTTCCGGCATTGTCAAACCATATTCTAAAATTACCGGTAAATCAGAAAGAGGCGTTTCATATAACGCAAATCCTAATCCGCGAACGTCCATATCTCTTTGAACAAATTTGGTGCAACAAATAACATCGCCTTTTTTAAAATGGCTGCTTCCTGCTGATCCAAGATTAACAATAAGAGACGGTTTTTTGGACTGTATCGCTTTGGTAAGTTCATAAGCAGCGTTTACTTTTCCAATTCCGGTAATTAGTGTGTTTTGTCCATCAAAAACATCGCCGGCTTCAACTGCTAAGGCAAACGAAAAAAGTACATTCTCTAAGGCAAAGGATTGCTCGTTGTTAATCTTTATCATCAAAATTTTATTTTTCAAGATACAAATATGCTTAAAAGAATTATGTGAATAAAGTAAAAAGTAAAATGTTTGATTTGTATTGGTGTTTTAATTGGGAATTTAATTTTATTCACTTCGCTTTATATTCTTAATTAATTGAAAAATCGCACATTAAAATTCTGTAAAACAGTATTTTGTAATTACTCGTACTTCTTGTTTTAATTATTCGTACTTATTTTTTGAAACAAATGAGTACGAGTGTTTTTATTCGGTCGCGCAGGACTGGTTTCTTTCTGAGATTTGTATCAGAATAAATTTCTAACCTTAAAAAACGATACCATGAAAACTTCCCTAAAATTATTAGCAGCAGTATTATTAATAAGCACTTTTTCTTTTGGACAAGACATTACGAGAAAAATCGATTCCATAATTAAAGACAATTATCAAAAGAATCCTGATGTAGGTATTAGCGTTGGTTTTATTCAGAATAATAAAGAATTCTATACTTCGTACGGAAAATTGAATGCGGAAAGCAAAGCGGAAATTAATAAAAATTCTATTTTCGAAATTGCTTCTATTACCAAGATTTTAACCGCAAATTTGGTTGCACAAGCTGTTTTGGAGAACAAAATAAAACTAGACGATTATATCGATAATTATCTTCCTCAACAATATGTTTTGAATGAAAATCTAAAAAACAAAATCAAAATTTCTGATTTAGCTTCTCATCAATCTGGTTTGCCTGATATAGATTTCGGAAAATTAATTGCACAAGATCCGCAACAACCAATAAATAATGTAACTGAAAAAACATTGGCTGATATTATCAATAATTGCACAGAACTTAAAGATTATGGTAAATACCGTTATTCTACAATTGGAATTACTTTATTGGGACAAATAGTAGAGAAAGCGTATAACAAGACTTTTGATGAAATTATTAGAGAAAAAATCATAAATCCGTTGCATATGAATAATACGCTAACTAAAGATTTTGATGTAAAAAACAGAACAACTGGTCACAATCCAGAAGGCGGAATCCAGGAATTTTTCAAATGGAATGTTACTGCGCCTGCGGGATTAGTAAAATCGAATGCTACAGATATGATTAAGTATTTAAAAGCGGTTTTAAATAAAGAAACTACGGTTGGTAAAGCGGCATTAATTACTGAAAAAACGTTCTATAAAGTTGATAACAGAGAATTAGGATTGGCTGTAAATATTGATTCAGGTGATAAAAACACGCTTTATATGAAATCTGGAGATTCAATGGGACAATCTTCTATAATATGTTATGACAGAACTAAAAATTGGGGAATCATAATTCTTCTGGATAAAAGAAATTCAAAAATGAGATCGAATTTGTTAAACACTATTACAGAGAAAGTTATGCAATAAAAAGCTCAAATTATTAGTATAGTTCAAAAGCGTTAATTTTTAAAATTGACGCTTTTTTTATGTTTTTGAGTTAGTAAACTTTCGAAATAAAAAACAAACAAAGCAGAATAAAACAGCACAAAGGAAAAACGATGTAGCAATATTAATAAATTATTAAATGAGCAAATCGCAAAAAATATCGATTGCGGTTTGTCTTACTTTTGTAAGGGTCTTCTTTAACAATTTAAAATTGCATTATGAGTTCTAATTTGGTAGTAAGGTTACGAAATGGAGATGATTCCTCTTTTAAAGAAATCTACGATTTATATCATTTTAAAATATTTTGTTTTGTAAAAAAATACACTGCACAACTAGCAGATTCAGAAGATGTGACACAAAATGTTTTTATCCATCTTTGGAAATACAGAACAAAATTAGATCCGAATGTTGAGTTGGAAGCCATTTTGTTTAAAAGCTCAAAGCAGGAAATCTCAAAATGGTATAAGAAACAAAACAGAATTTTTTCTGTAGAAAATGATCAGTTGATTAAAGAACTTGATTATGTTGCTGAAGTCGATGATGATATTAGTTCTAAACTGGAAAAAATAGAATATCTGCTTAATAAAATTCCTGCCAAAAGAAGAAAAATTTTTAATCTTCATAAGTTCGAAGACCGCAGTTACAAAGAAATAGCGGCAGAAATGGATATGTCTCCAAGCGCCGTTGCAAACCAAATTTCCAAAACATTGCAATTCCTTAAAAAGAATTCGATTAAGAATCACGAATTGTATTGGTTTGCGCTTTTTTTTGTGAGTCAGGTTGAATTTGTATCATAAAACCAACTTGTATTTTTTAGTCCTTTGATTAGGCTAATTTCTTCTGATTTAGCGCTAATAATTCTTTTTTTGTATTGAAGTCAAAGTTAAGTAAATGTTCTTCTACATTAAGAAAACATTAATTAAGATGACTACCCGTGATATTTAAATCATTGGAAATCTAATGTAGTTGAATCGTGGAGATTCGTGTATGATTTTCCAAACACTAAAGTTGATTTTAATGAAATCCAGAAAATTAAGAGAAGAATGGGACGCAATACCCAATAGAGGTATTTTGCCAAATGAAAGCACAACTCGTATGTGGAATACGATACGCAAAACGACAGTTGATAAGTATAGGAACTTTTATAACTGGACAGCGGTTGCAAGTGCCGTAATTATTCTTTCTTTTAGTGCATATCAGGCTTTTCTTCATTCGGGTTTTCCTAAACCTGAAATTACTTCAACAATAACATTTAATAAAGATGTGCGACTTTTGAATTTACCTGATGGAACGCGAGTTTGGTTAAACGAAAATTCTGAAATCGAATATCCTAAAAGTTTTATTGGAAAAGAAAGAACGGTTACTTTAAAAGGTGAAGCTTTTTTTGAAGTAAAACGCGATCCGTCACATCCGTTTGTGATTAGTTCCGGAGCTATAAAAACGACTGTTCTTGGAACTTCCTTTAATATTAAAGCTTACGGCGATAATCAACCTGAAGTAAATGTAAGAACTGGAAAAGTAAAAGTCGAAAGTTCACAAAATACGGTATTGCTGGAAAGAGGTGATAAGGCAATTTATGAAGCGGAAACTTCGATGCTAAACAAACAAAAAACACTTGTTCTTGAACCGGAATGGAAAAAGGTCTTAATCTATGTTGACGGATTAACATTAGCCCAAGTTCTGGAAAAGCTGAAAGTAAACAATCATTTTTCGGTAATGTATTTAGACGAAGATCTAAAGAATCTTAAAATTCAGGGAACTCTTGATACGAGACAAGGTTTTTATGAAATGTTTCAGACCATTGCTTTTGCTTTGGAAATCAAGATTCAAACTACCGGAAACAATACTTTTCTCATTAGCAGATAATAGTTTCTAAACATTTTGAAACAATAATTTACAACTGAATTAAATCTAAAAAACGATTTAAGAGAAGTTGTCAGGAATCGCTCGCTTTAAACTGAAAATATTTGTCCACAATATTATATAAAAAGAATTCTAATAAACACTAACAATCATCAATTATGAACAATGAATTTTCGAGGCGATTTGTCGTTGCCTTATGGATTTTATTTTTCGGAGTTTTCTTCGGAACAAATTCAATTTATGCGCAAACCGGAACTGTATCGGTTGATTTTAAAAATTCTTCACCACAAAAAATCATAGATAATCTGAAATCCCGCACGCCTTATCAATTTGTTTATCAAAAAGATCTGGATCTGGATTTGCCATTGGTAACCTTAAAAAAAGATAATGTTTCGATAGACGAAATTTTAAGTGATTTGCAAAACATGACCAACTTAAATTTCAGAAGAAAAGAAAATAATATAGCCGTAAATAGTAAAGACGGCGACAAAAAAAAAAAGAAGGGAAAAATTACAGGTAAAGTCGTAGATGTCAAAGGACTTTCGTTGCCTGGTGTAAATATAAAAGTAGCTGAACTGAGTATTGGTGCACAATCTGATATTGATGGTAACTATGTCTTGGAATTAGAACCTGGAGAATATACGATTGAAATTAGCGCAATTTCGTTTCAAACGCAAAAAATTACTGGAGTTAAAGTTCTTGAAAATGGCGAAACTCCGCTTGTAGTTTCTTTAAAAGAAGATGCGGAATCTTTGAATGAAGTTGTCATTATTCAGGATTATAAGAAAGCAACGGCTTCAGTAGGAGGTATGTTGTTACAGCAGAAAAAAGCGGCTCAGTTTTCTGATGGTATTTCGGCAGAGCAAATTGCGAGAACTCCGGATAGAGATGTGGCGAGTTCCTTAAAACGTATTACGGGTGTAACGACAATTGGCGATAAATATGTTGTGGTGCGTTCTATGGGCGAAAGATGGAATCAAGCGGTTATGGACGGAATCGCTTTGCCAAGTACAGATGCTTATCAGCAGAATTTCTCTTTTGATATTATTCCAACTGCTATTGTCGAAAGTATTGTGGTGAGCAAATCTGCAACGCCAGATATGTACGCCAATTTTGCCGGAGGATATGTAGAAGTTAAGACAATGGATATTCCGAAAGAAAACTTCACTAATTTTTCTATTAGTAATTCTTATAACAGCAAAAGTGCTTTTAAAGAGCGATTGACAAAACAGGAAGGCGATTATGATTATTGGGGATTTGATGATGGCCGACGTGATTATCCATCTAACCGTCCCACAATAGATCCTCCAAAAACTGAGGCGGAATCAGGTCCGTTTTTGGATTACAGCAGACTATTTACTGAGGATAATTTTTCTACTTATAAAACCTATGGCGCTCCCGGAACAACATTGCAATTTGGTATAGGAAGAACTTATCAGTTAAAAGATAATAACAAATGGGGATTTGTAGGTTCAGCAATTTTTAAGAATACGCAGGAAAAACTAGAAATTGAGCATACAGAAAGAAATTTTAGAAGTAATACTGATTTTTCGCCGGAGAGCGATAAAGCATTGTACTCCACTTTTACAAAATATGGCTTTAAAAATTCAGGAGCCAATTATACTTATAATTCGACTTTAGGCGGTATGTTTAATGCGGGTATTCAGTTGGGTAATCATAAAATTACTGTGCGTAATACTGTTATGCATATTTATAACAATCAATTAACCCAAATTACAGGCTGGGAAAATGACGATGCTATAGATGGGATTTTAGACGGCAGCAAACTTGCAAATACTACAGAGTCTAATTATCCTGTTTACACCACTTTTATTCAGAATAAAATTGAAGGAAATCACAAGTTTGATAACCTTGAAGTTAATTGGTATGGTGCCTATGGAAATGTAGCAAAAGATACCAAGGACGCAACATTTGTAACTATTAGCAAGGAAAAGGTAGGCGATGATGTACTGACATCTTACGGTGTTAATAATAATGGTAAGAACAATTTTCCGTTTAGCAGAAGTAATTTTACTAATGACGAGGCCGATTATAACTGGGCCATTAATTTAAAATATACTTTTAATTTTGGTGATTCTTTTACAAATGATCTTAAAGGAGGTTATTTTGGGACTTACAAAAGAGCAACAAATCAGCAAGCATCTGCTAAGTTAATAACGGTTGGTCAGACAGCTGAGCAGGCTACTATTTATGAACCGCTTTCTAAATTCTTAGATGGATCAAATTATTATTGGGGAGGTTTTGGATGGCAAGATTTTGGGATATACGGTAATAAGTATGAAGGCGACGTAAAAATACATTCCCCATTTTTAATGCTCGATGATAAAATTGGCCGATACGTAAGGTTGGTTTGGGGAGTAAGAGCCGAAAGCTACATTTATACCGAAATACAAAGCCAATCTGAATATCCTGATGGTTTAGCAAAAGATCAGGGTAATGATAAAGTTTGGCAATTTCTGCCATCGGCAAGTTTAATAATTAGTCCAACTAATAAAATGAATATTAGATTGGGGTATAATAAATCTGTTTTGCGTCCACAATTTGCAGAGCGTTTGGGTATTCCTTATTACGATCCAATTCGTTCGGCTAAAGTCTACAATTACTCAGATGGATTGGTTTCAAGCGTAGCTAATAATTATGATCTTAAATTAGAATGGTTTCCTTCTGGTGCTGAGATTTTATCTTTTGGTATTTATCATAAAGATATTGATAATCCAATAGAATCAGTTGGTTTCCGCAATACTTCAGATGGAAGAGATATCTACGTTTTGAACTCAAACAATGCCAAACTATGGGGAGTTGAATTTGAGTTTTATAAAAATCTTTCTTTCTTAGGAGAAGGCGGAATATTAAAAGATCTTTTTGTTTACGGAAACGCTTCTTTCAATGATACAAAAGTAACTTCTTATGTTAATATAGATGGAACGGGAGGACTTTATGAAGCCAACAGGCCTTTGTATGGGCAATCACCTTATACTTATAATCTTGGTTTAGATTATGTAGGTGACCGTTTTGGTTTTAGTTTAAGACAGAATGCGATTGGAGATCAATATATATTGGTAGGATTTGAATACAGGGCCGAAGAAATTCGCATGCCATATGCGATAACGGATGCTCAGGTTAGTTACAAATTTTTTAAAGAAAGAAATCTGGAATTAAAATGTAGCATGAAAAACATGTTTGATACAGGCATTAATACTTATAATAACACTAATAGTTATAGTACAATTACGGATGTTCCCTATGGAGCAAATCCAAGAGATAGATATAGTCTGGGTGCTGGGGCAACAAAGAAGTACGATGAAGATATTGATCAGGTTGTATTTAAAGCTAAAAGTGGCAGGACAATAAGTATATCTCTTAATTATAGGTTTTAAAGTTGCAAAATTGAATCATTAGACGATCAAACATTTTATAAAAACAAAACCTTAGAAAAGTATTTTACTTACATCTAAGTTTTGCTTTAACGGACAATTTTAATAATAATTAATTCTTTATGAAAAACTTTTTTCTATTTGCAATCGCAACTCTACTTATGAGTTCTTGCCAAAGTGATGATACTGCCGATGCTTCTTTTTCTATGAAAGCTACCAGCGCTGATTACTCCGGATATCCAGCTACAGTACAAACGGTTAGCGGAGATATTACAACCAATACAACATGGACAAATGACAGGGTTTGGGAAATTAATGGAATTGTACGTGTAAAAGCTGGAGCTACGTTAACCATTCAGGCAGGAACGTTTATTAAAGAAATGCCTCTTCCTGAAGGTTATGCTACAGGAGTTCTTGTGATTACTAAAACAGGAAAAATTGATGCACAAGGAACTGCAAATGCACCAATTATTTTTACTAGTTATAATTTATTGGATGGCAATGCAAATACAGTTGCAAGGCCTGGAGATTTTGGAGGTATAGTACTTTTAGGAGATGCTCAGGTAAACAATGGTCAGTATACAAATCTTGTAGAAGGATTAGATTTCAATCGTCTGTCAAATTATGCCGAATTATATTACGGTGGTACAAATAATGGTCATAATGCAGGTATTTTAAATTTTGTGCGTATAGAATTTCCGGGATGTACCTTAGGATATGAAACTTCATATACAATTGAGGCAAACGGTTTAACATTAGCCGGAGTGGGTAGCGGAACATTTATCGATCATATCCAGGTATCTTATGGTAAAGATGATTCATTTGAGTTTTTAGGAGGTAAAGTAAATGTAAGTCACTTAGTTTCTTTTGCTCCAGACGATGATAATTTTGATTTTGATCTTGGTTATACTGGAACAATTACAAAAGCTATCGCAATTGCTGACGGTAATTCAAGTCACAGTTATAATGTTGGTGGAAGCACAGATTCAAATGGTATCGAATTAGATAACAACGCTGGAGGTACTACAACTATATTAATCACTCGTCCGGTTATTTCTCAAATGTCTATTATAGGTGTTAGCTCAACTACCGTTGCTGATCTATACGAAAATGCTATCCAAGTACGTAGATTAGGACAAATCAGTCTTGCTAATGTCACGGTAACAGGATATAATAAAGGTATTAATTGGGAATCTCCATCATTGCCATCAAATTCTACATGGTCTGCATTATCAATTCATGGATTTGATAACCCAATAACGCCAACAGCAACGATTTTAGGTCTTGGTAGTGTTATTTCAACTGTAGCTCCTGCACCAAAATGGGGACTAACACAGCCTTTTTTTAACGATGGAACATTAGATCTTAGCGGAACTACGGGAGCATTTAAAACAGAGGCAAACTGGACAAATACATGGACCAAGTTTAATAATTTCTGATTTTTCTAAGTTAATAAAAAGGAAGAAAAAATATGTTTTAATAAACTTTTTAAAACATGCGGTTGCTTATCTGTTATGTAATATTAAGAAACCGTTAACAATAAAATCAGGCATGATATTTTGCTTTTTTGAAATCTAATACTTAGTAAGTACTGTGATTGTGTAGGGGAGATTTTACAACACGATGCTTAATATGTTTTCCATAGAAACTCTTTTTTGAGGGAGAGTTTTTATAAAAAAAGTTCTTTGATAAATTTTAAATAAATAAAATAGTAAAGGTTGCAGATATTCGGAATCTTCAATACAAAGCCAAATCACCATAAAGCGGCATTAGGTTTATCATATCCATAAACATCTAGCTTTTTATTTATTCTAAAATTTAAATGAGAATTTGACCCTGATCCTTTCATTAGATCAATCCTATAATGAAAGATGGAAGTAGGCGTAAACCTCCGGCGGTAAAGCGGAATCGTTTATTGAAGAAAAAGAATTTACCAAAAAAGAGAAAGACCTAAGGAAAGATATTTTGCTGCTCTCTCCAAAGGCCTAGTTTAATAGCAGCAAATATAGCAATAATTCCAATTATTATGAAAAAATTTTTTCTATGTGCAATGATAGCTCTGGCTGTTACTTCTTGCCAAAATGATGATTCTTCTGCTGATTCTTCTTTTTCTATGAAAGCTGCTGGTGCTGATTACTCAGGATACCCAGCAACAGTACAAACTGTAAGTGGAGATATTACTGTAAACACAACTTGGACTAGCGACAAAGTTTGGGAAATCAACGGAGTAGTAAGAGTAAAATCTGGTGCTACATTAACTATTCAGGCAGGTACTTATATTAAAGCAAAACCTCTTGCTGCAGGTGTTGCAACTGGAGTTCTTGTAATTACTAAAACAGGTAAAATCGACGCACAAGGAACTGCTGCATCTCCGGTTATCTTTACAAGTTACAATTTATTAGATGGTAACGCAACTACAAAAGCAACTCCTGGAGATTTTGGTGGAGTTGTTGTTTTAGGAGACGCTCCGGTAAACAATGGATTAACTACAAACGTTATCGAAGGATTAGGAGATCAGCCTAATGTTTCTGATTTCTACTACGGAGGAACAAATTCAGTTCACAATGGTGGAGCTATTAACTATGTACGTATCGAATTTGCAGGACGTATTCTTGATGCTGCAACAGGAGTTGAAATCAACGGATTAACTTTTGGTGGTGCTGGTTCTGCTACTGTGGTTGATCACGTTCAGGTTTCTTACGGAAGAGATGATTCATTCGAATTTTTTGGAGGAACAGTAAATGTAAACCATTTAGTTTCTTTTGCTCCAGATGATGATAACTTTGATTTTGATCTTGGTTACACAGGAACAGTTACAAAAGCTATCGCAATTGCAGACAGTAATTCTACTCACAGTACTTCAGGTAGTGGATCTACATTAAGCCCGGATTCAAATGGTATCGAATTAGATAACAACGCTGGAGGTACTACAACTACATTAATTACTCGTCCGGTAATTAATCAATTGTCTATCATTGGAGTTAGCTCTGCTACAACAGCTAATTTATACGAAAATGCAATCCATGTTCGTAGATTAGGACAAATCAGTCTTACTAATGTTACTGTAACTGGATACAATAAAGGAATCTACTGGGAAGCTCCTTCATTGTCAAGTAACTCTACTTGGTCTTTATTATCTATTCACGGATTTGTTAATCCAGTATTGCCTACAACAACAAGTTTAGGTCTTGGAAACACAACTTCAACAGTAAGTCCAGCTACAGCTTGGGGACTTACTCAACCATTCTTTAACAATGGTACATTAGACTTTACAGGGGCTACAGGAGCTTTCAAAACAGAAGCTAACTGGACTAACACTTGGACTAAGTTTACAAATTTCTAATTGTCAGGTTAATAAATATTTAATTCAGCATGGGCAGCATTTTTGCCCATGCTTTTTAAAAACAAAAAATAAAAAACTATACTATTTATTTTACTAATGATTACAACTGCTTCATCTGCCCAATTTAATATGGGAAGATGATTTTGAGGATGAAGACGTTTCTGATTGCGTTTTACCCGATTGATAACACGTAAACCTCTGGAAATAAAGCAGAATAGTTTGTAAAAAAGTATTTATCAAATACGCACTAATTAATTTATTATGAAAAACTTTTTTTTATTGGCCATTATAGCTCTGATTGCGATTTCTTGCCAAAATGATGATCACTTTGATTCTTCTCCTCCAGTGGTAGTAGAGCCTGAACCTGAGTCTCCTGAAGAACCGGTAAGTGGTAAATTCACAATATGGGAAGACGATTTTGAAGATGGAGACGTTTCTGATTGGGTTTTGCTGGATAAAGATGGAAATAACAGTAATTGGATTGCCAGAAAAAATATTCAATTAGACCTAAATACTGGCGCTATAGTCGGGGGGGATATAAATATTTTAGGAACATATAATGTAGATCTTAATAATGGCGCACCTCTTGACCAAATAGAACAAAATTGGGCCATCATGCCTGCAATAGATTTATCTTATTACGGCGGAAAAATTGAACTCAATTTTACAGCACAGCCTTCGGTTTACGATGGAAATCACAATATTTTAATTTATGGATCTACATCATCAGATCCGGCCACAGCCAAACTTTTAGGAACAATATTGTTGACTAGAGGATCCTCTGTAGATGCAGCATATTTTGCAGATTACACATTAGATATTTCAGAATTTAAAGGCAGTCATAATGTTTATATTTCATTCTTAAACGAAAACACAAGCTTTGTAGGCTATGAAATTGACAAAGTATGGATTACTGCCGGTGCACTTTTAGAAAACGTTTCGAAAAAAGCACCTAAGTCAAACTAAAACAGATATTTCTAAAAAATAAAATTTATCAAAAACTAAAAATAAATAAGTAATTGTTTTTATCGAAGAACAAAAACAGTTGCTAATTACATATATAAAATGAAAAACAAGATTGTAAACGCACTTTTTTTTTTAATAGCACTTCTCTTTTTAGAGTCTTGCACAAATGACGAATTAGTTCCTTATTATCCGGAACAAAAAGCGGGAAAGTTGGTTATTAGAGGTTATAATGCACGCGCAGATTCTATTCAGATTGCTGTTAATGGCAAAATAGTAAAAATTGGAAATAAGAATGCATTCGTCAAAAATATTGTCAAAGATTATGATTTTGTGATCTATGAAAATGCGCCCAAAGATGTTGTGATTACAAATAAAAGAAGCAAAGAAATTTTGCATTCCTATCACATAACAGACAATAAAAGCATTGATACAATTTCGTTTTATCACAAGAAAGATTTATGGGTTGACAATGTTTTAGCAACAAAACCCGGAGTATTAACAAAGGCAGGAAATGCAGGTTTTAAATTTATTTTCCCAACATTCAATAAATACTCAAATACTGCATATAAAGGAAATCTAGACGGAATTATACGAAATTTAGATGGAGAAACTTTAGCTGTAGCACAAAACATCGGACAAAATCAATACAGTACTTTCGTTGAATTTCCGGCTTCATTGCCTCCAATTATAAAAATGGAATTGGTAAAACACGGTACAACAGAATCCTATATTGCGGGAAAGCAAATTTTTGTTGTGATGTTAATGACAAAAGACAAATCAAGATTGATTGTACTCGATGAAAAAAAGGGGGATAATGGTCAATTTTCTGGTGTAGACGGAAGTTTGAATCTAGTGGACTTTTTTGAATTCTAATAGCATTATTTTAAGAGTTTAAGTTCCATAATTTTAAAAGTTTAAAATGAAATATTCTTCTCTTATCAGAATCCTTTTTTTTCTTTTTTTTGGTATATTTTTAATTTCCTGCGAAGTCGATGACAAACCGGAAGTATATGAAGAAGGTTCCAATAAATACACAAATGATTGGATCTACAATCAAATGAAAAAGTATTATAAATGGAATGAAACAATGCCTGATAAGGGAGATTTAGCCATAAACCCAAAAGAATATTTCAATAGATTATTATATAAATCAGATCTGTATTCGTATGCTGTGAATCCAAATTTACCCGAAACCGTTCCGCAGAGTTTGCGCAGGAATTTCGGATTTGATATTTCATTTGTAGAATATCAAAGTAAAATTTATGGTGTGATTTTATATGCTTTAGAAGATTCTCCGGCTAAAAATAACGGATTATTAAGAGGACAATTAATAACTGATATTAATGGAGAAGAACTGAATTTGAATAATTATGAGAAGATTTACAAAAGCATAATAACTGCAAATCATTTAGATTTAAAAGTAGTTTCCTATTCAAAAGAAACGGGTTTTTCTAAACCGGAATCAGTTTCTTTATTACAAGGATTTTCTTTTTCTCAGCCTATTTCTCCGAAAGTATTTACAAACAACAATACTAAAATTGGATACGTAGAAATTCCGCATTTTGATGTTGGTCAAGCCAAATTATTCCAGCAGATTTTTCAGGAATTAAAAAATCAGAATATAACCGAATTGTTTTTGGATTTAAGATATAATGGAGGAGGAGACGTATCATCAGCAACAGCTTTAAGTATAATTATTGCGCCAAATATAAAAGCGAGTGATCTTTTTATACAATTTGAAGGAAATAAAAACGGAGGAATTGTAAAACAATCTTTTCAGCAAGCTCTGGAAAGTAACGAACGCAATGTGAGTTTTGAAATCCTTAAAAATACACATCCGGATATTAAAAAAGTGTACATTTTATGCGGAAAACGAACCGCTTCTGCTTCAGAAATAATGATTAATAATCTTCGTCCTTTTATGGAAGTTATTACAATAGGCGAAAAAACCGTCGGTAAAGATGTAGCAGGTTTTCCAATAGAAGACGACAGAATTCCAAATACAAAAGGCTGGATTTTATATCCTTCGATTTATAAATTATTTAACGCAAAACACGAAGGCGATTATTCAAGCGGAATAAATCCATCGATCGCCGTTGATGAATTGCAGGAACCGGAGATTTTCCCATTAGGCAATCGTTCAGAACTTTTGTTAAGTACAGCAATAAATATGCAATCCGGAAATACCAATAAAGTAAAAACGACAACAGCAAGATCATTACCATTATCTAAAATTTATATCGATGCTGATCCGTTATTGGTTAAGCCTTAAATTCAAATTTTTAAATATTATTTATATTAGAGTATCTTAATTATGCAAGGAATAAATTCTTCAGAGCATCGTATTTTGTTGGCTGCATTTCGAAAATTTGAATATATGGCTATGATTTCCAAGAATAAAATAGAGGAAAGTGAAGATGCTAACACGCGAAAAGCCATGCAGGAACTTGATGCGCTCTACGATAAATTTCAGGTATTATTTGTGGAGTTAAAAAAATGCAGCGAAGATTACGAAATCAAAAAGAAATCGACCCGAAGCATCATCAATAAAAGTTTAAGAAAACTAACGCCTGTATTTATTTAAAAATATTTATTTTTTAGCATTAGATTTATTAAATAGGCTCCAGCTTTAGCTGGAGGTACTTTATTTGGACAATAATAAGGCTTTAGCCAAATTAGGCATTTGGGCTAAAGCCATTTATAATTGATTATCTATAAACTCCAGCTAAAGCAGGAGCCTATTCAAAAAAACTTTGCGACTTAGCGTCTTTGCGAGATATTTTTTCGCCATCGTATTATAAATTCTGTAGAGATTATACTTTTCTAAACTGTCAAACAAATAACTCGAGCTAAGTAATTTTAGAATTAGTATAATCTCAGTTTAAGCTATAATTCATGAATTAACTCATAAATAACATCGGTTTTTTTGAGTTTTATTAAGAATATAGCATCCCATTAAAAACAGAATGCTTTCTAAATATCTGAAATAGAGTTGTCTTTAAAAAAATAATAAAAGTTAAGAAGTAAAAAAGCAATTATGACTTGATTTTTATAGATTTGTATAATGTATTATTCCCAAAAATGAGTTGGGATACAATTATAAAATCTAATGCCGATGAAATCTGTTACTTCAATATTTTTGTTCTTATTTTTGGTGTGTTCTAATTCTTATTCACAATTAAGTGCAGATAAAATATTCGAAAGCTTTAAACAAGGAGAACGCACAAATTGTTCGTCGATTGCTTTTATAAAAGCATCTTTAAATATTTACGGATTAGATAATCTTTTTGAATATCAACAAATAGATGAGAATCTGCATAAAATAACACTAAAAAACGGCGCATCATTTAACCTTAATAATGACGAATTAAGTAAAGCCAAAGAATCTGCCGGATTCGTATTTATCAAAGACAATTGTGACAGCGAAAAAATAACAGATTACGCTGTATTGACCTACGCAGTAATGGCAAAGTATAAGCAAATTGTAGACAAAGAATCAACTTTTGACAGAGCCTTAGAAGATCTGGAAGACGGTGCGGTTTATACGCCAACAATCTACAAGTATTTAGGATTTAAACTAGGAAAGCAAATACAAAAACTAAAGCGAGAATCCGGAAGTGAATTTTGTGGAGTTGTTGCCTGGTCATCTGCACATGCTGTTTTTGTTTGCGAAGAATTTATGGATTATTACGGCAACAAAAAAAGCATATGGATAAAATATCCTGGTCGTTTTAGAGTAATCAAGTCCTAATAAATTCTGGAAAAATGAGTGCAAATATGTTGAGATTTCAAAAACATTAGCAATAATTACACTTATTATTACGTCGCAAAACAGTTCTAAAATAGATTTCTTAACGATTTTTGGATTTAGAAAAGTAATATAAATCGCCTATAATAGTCTCTATAGATATCTAAAATAGCATATTACGAAAAGTTAAAATTTTATTAAAAAAAAAGAAATCAATAAAGTTGCAGTTTAAGTTTAATTATATATTTTTGTTTCATTAACAACCAATTACATTATGAAAATGAAGAGCAAGATTTTTATACTAAGTATCCTTTTCTTTTTGACTACAGGAGCTATCTCAGCACAAGCAAAAAATGCACCAAGAAGTATCATCAGTACAACGGCATTAATCCGTAAATACCATGATCAAAAAGAACTTAGTGCTATGCAAAAAGGAGAACTTTTAGAATTATACATCGAACGTATTAAAGTTCTTGTAAAAACTCTTCCTTACATCGCTTTGGTTACTAAGCCAGGGGTTACTATGGCGGATTTAGGTATTCCAGACGATTCTGAACACAAAAAAGTATTAGATGCACAAGCAGAGGGTACAACATTATTTTTGGATACAACAGTAGATTTTCAAAGAAAAATGATGCCTTACTCAGATAAAGGAAATTTAATTGCTGCAATCTTATTTTATGAAAGCACATTGAAATCATTACACGAGTTCAATGACTTGAACTAATTGTAAGACAATAAAATAGAACAAAATTTAGAACCTCCAAAGTCATTTGATTTTGGAGGTTTTTTTTTGATAAGTATGACTGAAAAAAATCTTGCAAAGTCGCAAAGACGCCAAGTTTAAACACTTTCTTTGCGACTTCGCGACTTTGCGAGATTAATTTTATTTTCTAAAAGCTTAACTTAATGACATTGCCTTTTTTAGGGATGATAAAAACGACGACATTAATTTCAAAAGTTTATAATTTAAAATTATATTGTAAATTAGCTGAATTGCATTTAAATACTTTTAGAAGTAAATAAAATTTTAAAACTGACTTTTATGCCTTGGAATCCCAAAATATATAATGAGTTTAAAGAGCTACGAAATAAACCGTTTTATGATCTGATGGATTTTATAAAAGAATCAGAATCTACAAAGGCAATTGATTTGGGATGCGGTACAGGAGAACAAACCGCAATATTGGCCAAAAAATTCAGTAAAACTGATTTTCTGGGTATTGATTCATCAGCAGATATGTTGGACAAATCAAAAACTTTAGACGCAAAAAATCTTCGTTTTGAGCGCGCAAATGTGGAAGATATAGCAGAATCAAATCAAAAATGGGATTTGATTTTTAGTAATGCAGCACTACAATGGTCAGATAATCATGAAGTTTTATTTCCTAAACTGATTGATTTGATTAACCCAAAAGGTCAATTTGCAGTTCAAATGCCTGTTCAGAATGAAAATATACTAAACAAAATTTTATATCAATTAGCAGGCGAAGAACCTTTTAAAACCTATTTGAACGATTGGAGAAGATATTCCCCGGTTTTGAGCATCGATCAATATGCGCAAATTATGTTCGATGGCGAACTTGAAGATATTCAGATTATGCAGAAAATTTATCCTATGATTGCCCAAGATAATGATCATGAAGCACTTTATAATTTTATTTCCGGTTCAGCCCTGATTCCGTATATAGAGCGTCTTGATAAAGAACAACAGAAACATTTTGTCAGTACATTTAAAGAGAGAATTGCAGAACATTTCCCAAAGCTTCCTGCAATTTATGCCTTTAAAAGAATTTTACTTTACGGAAGGAAAGCTTAAATAGATCATTAAAAACTAGTCTTAAGATGGAATCGGGAGCAGAGATACTTTTAAAATCGGTTAGGGAAATTTGTCCTGAAATAACTGATGCTGAATTGTCTCAATACGCTTCAAGATTGACATTTGAAGAACTTCATAAAAAAGACTTTTTTCTACAAGTTGGTAAAGTCCAAAAATCAATAGGTTTTATTGCAAACGGATTAGTTCGTTCTTCATTTGTAGATAACGATGGCAACGAAATCACGGTCGGTTTTTATTCCGAAGGCGATTATGCCACACATTATCCAGCTTTTATAACAGAACAACCCAGTAAATATTCAATTCAGTGTTTAGAACCAACTACAATGGTTTGTCTTTCCTACGAAGATTTGCAATGGGTCTACAAAAATTTGCCCAGCTTTGAAAAATACGGACGTTTAGTTGCCGAAGAAATCCTAAAACGACAACAATCCCGTATTGAAAACTTCATATTTCAAACTGCCGAAGAGCGATATATTGATTTTATAAAACACCATTCAGATCTGTTTAACAGAATATCTGTTTCTCATCTTTGCAGTTTTTTGGGTATTGAAAGACAATCATTGACCAGAATCAGGCAAAAATTAGCGCATCAATAATATTTTGACACATTTGTGTCACGAACCCCTTTCTATTATTTAAAATCTTTGCAGTGTCAAATTAAATGAACTGCAATGAAAACGAATATCTTACTTATACTTGGGCATCCATCTGAAAATTCTTTTTGTAATGCATTATTAGACGCTTACAGAAAAGGAGTAGAAAGTAGAGGAGCAAATTGTAAAACGATTTATATCTCCAGACTTGATTTTAATGTAAATCTTTCTGACGGATATAAAAACGGAGAAACTTTAGAACTCGAACCAGATTTAGTCCATTCGCAAGAACTTATCAAATGGGCAGATCACGTTGTTTTATGCTACCCAAACTGGTGGGGTTTTATGCCAGCAATCACCAAAGGATACATCGACAGAATCCTACTTCCTGACTTTGCATTCAAACACCATTCCGGAAAAATATTCCCCGAAAAACTTTTAAAAGGAAAAAGCTTAAGGCTTCTTGTTACAATGGATACGCCAAAATGGTGGTTTTATCTCATTTACCGGGCCTCACAATATCAGATCCTTAAAAACATTGTTTTTGGTTACGTAGGATTTGACCCAATCAGATTTTCAACATTTGGTTTTATGCGAAAATCAACTGAAAGCCAACGAAATAAATGGCTAAGAAAAGTAGAAAAACTAGGAAAACAACTTAAATAAATAGAATTATAAAAAAGATAATCCGCTAGGATTTAAAGATTGGTAACAAAAAATAATAAAATCAAACATCATGAGACATTTAGCAAACGAGCAAAAAGTTGCTCAAATCAATCCGGAAAGAGGTTTCAGAATTCACTTATTAGTATTTGTATTAACTATTCCGGCAATTTGGTTGATCTGGTTTTTTACAGACAGAACTTATTTATGGCCTTTGTGGCAAACCGCTGCATGGGGAACCGGTTTATTGTTTCACTATCTGGGAGTTTTTGTTTTCAGAAGTAAAAAGACAATTTAAAAAACGGAAAAGCTGAACACCGTCAAAAAAAGTAAGCACTAATTATAAAACGAAATGATATGAAAAAAAGAATCCCTAAAATGCTCACAGCAGTAGTAGCTTTTTCAGCGTTTTCATTATCTGCATCAGCTAAAGCTGCACATAAAACTCTAGCTGAAGAATTTAAAAGCGAAGAAATAGCCGCTATAATCACTCGTTATGAAGTTAAAGAAGAATATCAGGAGAAGTTCCGTAAGATATTGAGTGATTATGTATTAGAATCTCTTTCTGATGAAAATAATATTATGTCAGAAGCGTATTTCGAACAAGATAATCCATCAGTGCTTTGGTTATTTGAACGTTGGTCGAATAAAAAAGCAATGAAGAATTTTAGAAACAATTCAAAATCCAAAGCAGTAATTAAACTTGGAAAAACGGCTTTGGTTAAACCTGAAAAAATAATTGATATAAAAGATTTAGAACCTATTTCTAAACAAGAATGGAGAAAAGTCAGCAAAAAAGAAGACAATCAATTAACAATCATGCTTTTTGTAGACGCAAAAGCAGGAACTGAAGAAAGCTTCAAAAATATCTATCATACGGCAATGCCAAAATTTAGAAGTGAACCAGGAGTTGTAACCTATCAATTATCACAATTAGAAGAAGATAAAACCCAATTTGTGACTTTCGAGAAATTCCGAAGCAAAGAGGCTTTTGATTATCATTTGAATTTTCCGCCCATTCAGCCAGTGATTGATTATTTGAATACCAGTATTAAAAAACAACCATTTCAGGACGGAATTCACAATCTAATTGAGTTTACACCGCTTACTCGCGAATAACGAAAATTTAAAAAAATCCTCACAAACAATTAAATCTAAAGAAAATGAAAACAATAAATAAAATGATCGTTGCAGGTATAATAAGTGTACTTGCTGTAGCAAATGTAGAAAGTCAGGTAAAAGTAAAAACTAAAGAAATGAAAACAAATTACAGTAACGAGTTGGCAGTTGTAAATCAATTATCTACTCAATCGGCAGTGGTAAATATGCCAGTAACAAAATTATTAGACGCACCGGGAAATGAAGCTTTAAAAGCATTCTTTTTTACTCCCGTAAAAGACAAAACCGTTTTAAAAGGAAAGAAAATCGCAGTTCTCGTAGCAGATGGTTTCGAAGAAATTGAATTAACAGGTCCGGTTTGGTATTTTAGAGAACTGGGAGCAGAGGTAGAAATTGTCGCTCCAAAATACAATCCTGCTCCGGAAAGATACGGATTGGCATTTCCTGAAATGGCAAAAACGCACATAATGGCAATTCAGTATTTGCAACCAGTTGGTTGGATAAAATTTGACAGAACTGCAGATCAAATAAAAGTAAGTGATTACGATGCTGTATTTATTCCGGGTGGAGCTTGGAATCCTGATAATCTTCGATATGATAAAGATGTTATTAAATTCGTTCAGGATTTTAATAAATCAGGAAAACTAATAGCTGCAATTTGTCATGCGCCAGTTGTATTAGCATCGGCAGATATTTTGAAAGGAAGAAAATTAACAGGATATTGGAACATTCAATCAGATTTGAAAAACGCTGGCGGAATTGTACTTGAAGAAACTGTTGTAACGGATGGAAACATAGTAACAAGCAGACATCCAATTGATGTAGCCGATTTTTCGAGAGCCGTTGAAAACTGGTTAGTTAAAAAATAATTATAAGAAGTTCTGATAGTGAGGAAGTGCAATTTTCTTCGCTATCAGAATATTATAATAAAATAGAGTTTTTTTAATTTTTAAAGTCGGCTGTTTTACAAGGAATATTTATAAATTTATAACATGAAAGCAATAGTTATTGGGGCAACAGGTGCAACGGGAGAATTTCTGGTTGATGAACTTCTTAAAGACAAAGATTATACAATAGTTACAGTTTTTGTAAGGAGATCAATTGGAAAACAAGATCCTAAATTAGTCGAACAAATTGTCGATTTTTCTAATATCGAATCGTTTAAAGATTTGATCGTTGGTGATGTTTTTTTCTCTTGTTTAGGAACAACTTTAAAAACTGCTGGTTCAGAAGAGAATCAACGTAAAATTGACTTTGATATTCCCGAAAAGTTCGCCAGTTTAGCCAAAGAAAATGGAATTTATTCGGTGGTTTTGCTGTCTGCTTACGGAGCTTCTGCGCAAAGCAGGATTTTTTATTCTCAGATAAAAGGAAAACTCGAAGACAGAATTGCTGAACTGAATTTTGAGCAATATATTATTTTCAGACCGGGATTACTTTTGAGAACCGGAACAGATCGTTTGGGCGAAAAGATAATGGCGCCGTTACTAAATGTACTTAATTCAATTGGGATTTTTCGAAAATACAAACCATTACCAACAGCTTTATTAGCAGAGAAATTAGCAAAGGCACCTAAAAAATTGCCAAAAGGAACTTCTATTATTGAACTGAAAGAAATATTTAGTTTTTAAGAAGGGTATAAATTTAGGATAATCCATAAATTGAACTTAAATTAGTTCAAAACCAATAGTAGTAAAAGGTACTAAAGCCAAACTACAACATAAAACTTTCATCTATGATTATTGAACTTTTAGATACCAATAAAAATATTACAAGAGTAAAAAGCATTGATGAAATACCTAAAGATCTAAAAGGGATAAATAGTGTACAGGTTGTAAATTATGCAAAGAAAGACGTTCCTGTCTTTGAAAAGCTTTTTGATATCGATACCACGATCCTTAATAATAGTGAAGATATTGAAATCAGTTCTCATTATTTAGAAAAAGAAAATCAATTGGCATTTAATTTTTCGTTCCCTTATTTTACACCACAAAATAAAATCGATGAAGTGATTGTTTCCTTTATTCTTAAAGAGAAAATGATGTTTTCGTTCATGGATATTAATTTTGAGAAATTTATACCGGAAAATAAAAAACAGGAACACTTTGATAAAATAAAAAATCTGCCTTTTACAATAGATACATTTCTGCAAATGATGATTGGGATCGTTCCCGATTATTTTGCTGATTTAACGGAGATTATTTCGAAGAATATTAAGACAATCTATTTAAGATTACAAAAGGAGAATGACTTTTCTGAGCAAGGATTAAATGAAATAACCGCTTTGAAGTTCAATAATTTTATCATCAAAGAATCTCTCAATGAGTTCAGGCGAATTTTATTGATGCTTAGAAAAAGCGATAAACTGGAAGCCGAAGTTAAAGATGCAATTTTACTGGAATTGACAGATTTAACGGTAATCAACGAATATGTTCAGAATAATTTTGAACGTCTGGAAGATCTTAAAGATTATGTGTCAACAAGAATAGATCTTCAGCAAAATAAGATTTTTAAAACCCTGACGATAATAACAATGTGTATTTCTTTGCCAATGCTTGTTGCAGGAATTTACGGAATGAACTTCAAAAATATGCCGGAATTAGATTGGGAATATGGATATGTTTTTGCGATTACGCTAATACTTTTATGTTTTGTTGTGCCGTTGATATGGTTTAAACGAAAAAAATGGCTGAATTAACTAAAATTCAGCAACGAATTTCATTTTGCTTAAGCGCGTGAATTTTCGGGAAATAAATGTTGTTTTAGCTTTATGAAATTGTTATTAATGTGTTGATAAATAATCTATTAAAGCATTTTTTTTTAACAGTCGTTTGAGAAAATTAATTTTATATTTGAAATAAGTAACTGACTTATTAATTTAAAATATTTTACTATGGATAAAGCTATAAAACTAAAAGTACGCAAGGAATTAGATGGCAAACAGCAGTTTAATATCATTAAATTAAAAGGAAGTTTAATTTCTCTTGGTTATACAGAAATAATACATATTCTGGATCAGGACGACGAATTTCACATCAATTCCTTCGAAACGCCGGTTGAAACTAAAAATGAAGTGCAGGAATATATTGCAGCATTTATTAGCAAAGAAAATCTTGCCGATACAATTACCCTTTATAAATAATATTTTGGCGGATTGTCTTTGGATTTGCAATTAGAAATAAAACTCAGCTAATAATTTAGAGACAAAATCTAGTTTAGTTTCTCGGTACTTTCCATTCTCAGGCAATGTTCAGTTCCAAGAAATAGGGGATTCCCATGTTTTTCAGACCAAAAACCTTCCAGAACATCTTTGGTGATGCATCTGTAAACAGCGACGCCTTTATAAGTTTTATTATTTTCGCCTTTATAGCTGAAATTAATAACCAGAATATTGTCTTTGAAGAAACCGTAGCCTTTTTGTTCCTGTGTGTCGTTAATAAGCCATTTAGCAATAACTCGTTTATCATTGTCTAATGATAAACTCAAAATACCTTTGTAGGTCATTTCAAGACTTTCATCCTGATTACTTCCGGAAATGGCATAATTCCCGATTAGTTCTTCTATAATCATTTATTTTTTGATGCAAATTTGAGCAAAATAAGGCAAACAAACCTTATTTTTCAATTGAAACGTGAAATTTTGTCAAACTATAATTTCCAGATTTTAATTAAAAAAGCGTTAATCCAAAACTCCATCCAATCCATGCACTTAATCCTTTGTCATTATCTTTTAAGACATTATAACGTTTTGTTCGATCTTGGACAAAAGTAGAAGTAGTGATATTGGCAGCATTTTGATCATTTTTTCCATTCCAATACAGATTAAAAGATGGTCCGGCAGATATTGCAACACCTTTGAATATGCGGAAAGTAAAAGGAGAATCAAATTTACCTAACGAATTGTATTGATCCCAATTGCCTAAATAAAGATATTGCGTACTGATCTCGGGATTATAGGTAACACGCTTTCCTAATTGGATATTCTTTCCCAATCCAATCCCAAAAGAAGTTAGTTTTTCCTCGTTATTTCGTTCGCTTCTTCCTGCCATCAAAATAGTATAGAGTTTATTATCCCCCGTTTTTATAGCAAGATTTATATCTGAAATTTCATTACTTGTAATACTTATTTTTTTATAACCATTCTTTTTAAAGTTCAATAAACCAAAACTATAACCTGATTCTGAACCTGTAACGTTTATTAATCCAATTTGAACGCCATGTAATTCTTTGGCATAATTAAAAAGCCCAGTGATTTGAGCGCCACGAACGGTATCTTTCCCGATATTGTAAATACCGGAAAGTTGTAGTCCGTTTTGAGAACCACTTACTGTATTTTGAATACCGGAAACCTGAATCCCTTTAGAATCTTTTTTTACATTATTGTAAATTCCGGTTATCTGAAGTCCAATTTGTGAACCTTTTACACTATTGTGAATACAGCTCATTTGCAGCCCATTTAGGCTGCCAAATACATTATTATAGATTCCCGCGAGTTGAACTCCTTTGACAGATCCTCCAACGGTGTTGAATATTCCGGCCATTTGTAATGCATAAACATTCATTCGGTTGATGTTGTAAAGTCCAGCCATTTCTAGTCCGCGAACTCCGCCAGTGTATCCTCCCAATAAGTTCAAAGAAAAACTACTGTTAATTTGCGAATTCATCATACCGCGCGTGCTGATACTCGGGATTAAAGAAGCCTGAACGGGCGCTTTGGCAATAAGCCCGCCAAGATTGAGAGATTGTATTTTTTGTCTGGAAGAAATAAAGAAACGTCCAATTCCTGTGCGTTCCACTTCAGATAAATTATCCGTGAAATAATCTGAACCATTTTTTTGGGAATCTTTCTGAATTGTAATTTCAGCGAGCAACATCATAGTGATGCTTTTGTAATTTTCTTTTGTAACGGTCAACTCGACGGGCTGTTGTAGATTTTTTAGTTTTAGTTCAAAATAACCTTCCTTATTTGTTAATGTCGATTGCAGCGCATTCTTTTCATAAACACTGACATTCTGAAGACGTTTGTTCGTTTGAACATCAATAATGTAACCGCTTACTATATTGAAATCACCGGAGACAGTGTTTTTTTCCAGTTCGAGATTAAGTTCAAGCGGCGCATATCTAAGAATAATAAAACCTGGAGATTCTTTATATTCATACTTATTATTTAGCAATTGATCTAAAATATCTTTTACAGTAGATTGCTCAGAACGAATACTTACAATACTATCTTTTGGAACCAGTTTACTATAATAAGCAAATCTAAAACTACCTTTTTGCTCCATTTCTTCTAAAATAGTACCTAATGGTTTTTTATCGCCATCGATAGACATTTCGTTACCTAATACAGATTGTGCATTGGCATTAAAAAAAACACCAGAGACAAACAGAAATAAAATCCAAACGACAATAGACCTTGAATTGATCAGCATATAAAAAAGGAATTACTTTAATAGAATTTGGTTGTTTTTACGCTCGATTTTAAACAAAAATGTTTCCTGAATTACTTCTAAAATCTGATCCAGTGATTGATCCTTAAAGATTGTAGTTATTGGTTTTTCGTGCAATTCAGGATTTTTAATAATGATATTGACATTATATATTTCGTTTAACGCTTCGACCAATTCCTGTAAAGGCGTCTGATCACAAACGAGTTCCTTATTGCGGTAATAATTGTATAATCTGCCTTTGCTAATGCTTTTTAACAACTTTAAATCCTGATCAGAAATGATTACTTTTTCGCCATGTCTTAATTCTACCTGATCCTTGTTTTTGCTCACTTTTACAATTCCCGTTTCAACATCTACAGTTGTTTTTCCATTTTTGTTTTTCACATTAAAAGAAGTTCCTACGACTTGTACCGTAACATCATTAATTGTAATAATAAAAGGCTTTGTTTTATCGTGAGAAACATTAAAAAAAGCTTCGCCTTTTAAGGTCACCGGACGAGTATTTCCCTTGAACTTTTGAGTAAAAGTCAATGATGAATTTTTGTTTAAAGTAATGGTTGTCCCATCTGGTAAAGTATCGTTTAGAATAGAGTTTGTCGCCTGTATTGTAATTAAAGTATTAGCTGATTTATTTTCGAAATAAGAATAACTTAACCAACCCAAAGTGCTAATTAAAAGAACAGAAGCAGCAATTTGCAACCAATTAAAAGAGGATTTTTTCAGGTTATGTACAGGAACATCCTTCTCCTGAATCCGATTTTGCAATCGTTTCCAGGCTGCATTTTCATCCACGGTAGTATTTTGGGCAAGTACAAGACTGTCTTCCCATATTTTCTTAAAACCATTGTAATAATTTTGGTTTTTTTCATCGGCTTTAAGCCAAATTTCTACTGTTGCATTTTCGTCTGCATTAGTTTCGCCAACTAGATATTTCACTAGTAAATCATCGTTCATATTCCTATTGTTTTGGCTCATGATCTTCGGATTAAATATAATAATTGTAACAGAAACGGAAGATATTCAACCAGTTTTAAACGTAGTACTTTAAGTGCTTTTCCCATTTGATTTTCGACAGTTTTAATCGAAATATTCAACTGATCGGCTATTTGCTGATATTTAAGCTGCTCGAAACGACTTAGCTGAAAAATAGTACGGCATTGCGGTGGCAATTCGCTAATTGCCTTTTGAATTTTGTCTTCGAGTTCAGATGCCATCATTTGATTGGATGCATCTTCATTTGAGGATTCCATATGACCTGAATATTGAATTTGAAAAGAAGATTTTATTTTTGCATGTTTAAGGTGATTAAGACTCTCATTATGAACCGCTCTGTAGAGATAAGCCTTTAATGAATCATCAATTTGCAATTGATTTCTTTTTTCCCAAATCTTAAAAAATACATTCTGTACAATTTCTTCGGCAATGACATCATCTTTCATAAAAGTGTAAGCAAAAGCGTGAAGGTTTCTAAAATACATTTTAAAAACCTTTTCAAAAGCAGCTTCATTTCCGTTCTTTATAAAACTGATAGAATCTATATTGCTATACTCCACTAATACGTTTTGACATTCAATCAAAGATAGATACTTTTTATATTTAATATTATTTTTTTGATTAATTGTAAGATGCATTCGACTGATAATGCATCCTGTTATGATTGGTTAACAGGGTAATAAAAGCTTCAATTGTCGTGTTGATATCAAGTTCAGTATTTAAACCAAATTCGTAACTATGAATAATACAAATATGATCTGAGAGATAGGTAAAAGACAGCGCTTGATCTGTTTCTTCGGCATGAACTATTTCATTATTTAAGGCTGTTGTACAATTATCTTTTCGGCTAAAGTATTTGAAAAGTTGGTATTGAAATTCTTGTTGCTTTTTTTGACTTGTTCGCATGATATAGATAATTTGAGAGGTTGAGCGGTTTCTTTTACTAATTTTTGTTTGGCAATAACATCCGGACTGGCAAAAATGTAATACATCTTTTTCCGAAAGCCATTAGCATTTTTCACATCAGTAATAATATCCTGGAATTCATGAATATTAAGATATAATGGGTTCAGTTTACTTTTGAGCAAACTGGTAATGCCATATCTGGGTTTTTCTTCTTCGTATTGAAAAGAGCCAAATAAATGATCCCAAATCATAAAGGTTGCACCAAAGTTTTTATCCAGATATTTTTCCTGACTTCCGTGATGTACGCGATGATTAGACGGAGTTCCAAAATGTTTTTCGATAAAAGGATGCAGTTTTCCAATGGCTTCGGTGTGTACCCAAAACTGATACAATACACTAAGCTGATTGGCGATAAAAAATACAGCAGGATGAAAACCGGCAAAAATCAATGGAATAAAAAATACAATTTTTGCATATTGAAACCAGCTCTGCCTAAAACTCACGGTAAGATTGTAATGCTCTGCCGAATGATGAACCACATGAGTCGCCCAGAAAAAACGGCAATAATGAGAGATTCGGTGTGTCCAATACGAACTAAAATCATACAGAATAAAACACGGAATCAAAGTCCACCAATTCAATTCCATGCGATATGGGAGTATATTATAAATTCCCACTACAACATACAACAAAACGGTTTTCATTAAGAGATTGACTGTTAGATTACCAAAACCAATTAAGACAGAACCGAGGGTTTCTTTTTTGTCATGTTCTTTTTTCTCTAAGAAATAAAAAACAACAAATTCAACCAAAGTAAAAAGCAATACGATTGGCAAAGCGTAAACAATTAAGTTTGGGGCACTTTTTTCGATCTCATGAATTTTTTCTATGGCAATTGGGTCTGCGCCAAAGAGGGATAGCTTAATAAAAATTTTAGTGATGATTGCGAACATGATGATTGTTTTTTGATTGATTTATGCGATTTGAATGTTGATTGTAAATAGCGAATGATGTAATTCGACTTTTTGGCAAAGACCATTTTGAAAATGATAATCATTATAATTTCCATCAGGTAATACAATGCGATAGGAGTGAAGGTCAGTTTTTTTGATCGCTAAGAATTGCTGAAAACTATCCGAATAAACCTGATTTTGGCTCACCGGTTCTCTGCTATAAAGCAACATGAGATTGTAATCGATATATTGTTCTTTGATTTGTCCTTTTTTATTTTCCGCTATAGTGTTGTAATTTGAGTTTATAAGCTGAGTAGTTTTATTAGCTTTCTCTTTTCCGTTAACCTGACGTTTTACGTAAGAAGACACTAATTTTCCATTTTTAAAATAAGAACCTTCTTCAGTTTTTACATTAATGCCAAAAATAAATTGTGTTTGTACTTGAGAAGAAATTTTCAGAAAGATTTCATCATTATTGGTTTTCTGATAAAATTGCATTTGTCCAATAACAGTCCCATTTCTGAGCACATTATAATGAACCGTTTTTTCTTGTGCGGAAGAAGTTATTAAAAAAAGAAAAAAGAGTACAGCAGTATATTTTTTTGATAACCAAAACAGGAATACGACAGTGATAAATAGTAGTATCATAAGGTAACTTGAGATTAAAATGAATGAATTGTACTGTTGTTATAGTAGTAATACAATCGAATCACATTTTACCCCTATGTCGCTTTTTATTTTTTTTTGAAAAAAGAAAATCCCTTTGTTTTTAAAGGGATTTAGAAGAGTATAGTTTGATCTCAATTAAAATTGACTCATGTACATGCAGTTTGTACTTTTGCACTTATGAATGATAATTTTATAAACGAATATTTTGGGATAGGAATACAAAATGGTAAAACGCCTGAAAATTTGGGTGTTTTGTGGCGATCAGCTCAAAACCTGGGCGCTACTTTTATATTTACCATTGGTAACCGATATGCCAAACAAGCTTGTGATACTCATGATGCGGTAAAAGCAATACCTTATTTTCATTATGAAAATTTTGAAGATTTTTATGAAAATTTACCAAAAGGAGCGCGATTAGTTGGAGTTGAATTAAATGACAAAGCTTCAGATTTAGAAACCTTTGAACATCCAAGACGTTGCGTTTATTTATTGGGAGCAGAAGATCATGGCTTGTCTCTAAAAGCAATGGAAAAATGCCATCATTTAGTGAAATTTAAATCTATAAAAAGCCTGAATGTTGCCGTTGCTGGAACTATTATTATGTACGATAGAAACTTGCCAAAACCAAGATCTTAAAGTAAATCCATCAAAAACTACAATAGTACCAATATTGCAATTAATACTACTTTAAGTATTTAAGCGTAAATTTTTCTTTACGGAGAATAATAAGAATAAGAAGTTTTTTATTTTTTCGTCAAGCGAAGAGCGTAAAATCGAAAACGCTTTGGTTATCTGCGCTTCAACGGTTTTGATAGAAACGTCAAGATGTTCCGCGATTTCAATATTGGTTAAACCTTCTTTTTTGCTCAGAATAAAAACTTCTTTGCATTTTGGCGGAAGGTTTTGAATTTCTTTATTAACGGCATTTATAACATGTTGCAAAGATTCTGAATCATCTTCCATAACAATTGAATTTAAGGCGTCGTAATAGGATTTCTCTAAAGAAAATAAAGATTGATTTTTTCGATACAAATCAATAAACTCATTGTAAACTAATTTATAAAGAAAGCTCTTAATGGCATGATTTGTTTTTAAGCGAGTGCGCTGTTCCCAAACTTTTATAAATACATTTTGCACGATATCTTCGGCACTGTAAACATTTTTTACCAGACTATTGGCATAAACACAAAGTTTGTGATGATACGTGTCGATCAAATAAGTATATGCTTTCTCGTCCCCGTTTTTTAGAGATTCGATTAATATATCGTTATCGTTGTAATCTTCGCTTTTCATAGAAACAAATATATAAATTTATAATTTTTACGACCCAAAATGATAGTTTTTTTGCCAAAAACATTGCGTTTTTCTCTTTTCTATTGAATTTTATTACAAATAGAAAATCAGTTGAAAATGTAAAGGTATATTAAATTATTTATTAATTCTATGTGATTAATAGAGTTTTTGAAATTTTATCTTGAAAGAAAAAGATTTCAAATAATAAAAAAATCACTAAAATGAAAAAAAGATTATCAAATTGTTAGGGTTTTGTTTTTTAGCTTCGTAATAATATTTAAAAAGAGTAAAATGACAGTGAAAAAGTCAGAACGATTAATCGTGAAATTCATCACGAATCAAGCCAGTCAGGAAGAAATAGAAACCTTGACGGAATGGCTTAAGGAAGAAGAGAATCAAGTTGTATTTAAGGATTTTGTAAAAACCAATTATGCAATAGATGCTGTTGTAAATACTTTTGATTCGACTGAAGTGAGAAAACAATTATCTGAAAGAATTCAGAAAGAAAATAATGTTTTTCAGAAAAGAAGATTTTCATCTTATTACAAATATGCAGCTGTTTTGATTGTAGCTTTTGGATGTTTTTATTTCTATAAGAATTCAAATTTGTTTCATTCGAAAGGAAATGTTGTAGTTCCGAGACAAGATGAAATTGTACTTCAATCAGAAAATGAATCATCAGAAACAATTGATACATCAGAATCAAGAAATTTAACGGATAAAGAAGGCAGAATAATTGGAAAACAGGAAAAAAACAGATTAGTATATTCGAATACTTCTTATAATGGAAAACTGGTTTACAATACATTGAAAATTCCGTACGGGAAAAAGTTCGAAGTTCAATTGTCAGACGGAACTGTGATTCATTTAAATACCGGAACATCATTGCGATATCCGGTTCAGTTTGTAAAGAATCAAAACCGACAAGTTTATTTAACCGGTGAAGCTTATTTTGAAGTTGCAAAAGACAAAGCGCATCCGTTTACCGTAAATACGCAAGAGGTTGATGTTGAAGTTCTAGGAACCAAGTTCAATGTCAATTCGTATACTGAAGATGTAAGTACAGATGTAGTTTTGGTCGAAGGAAAAGTTTCGCTTTATAAAGACAAAAAAACAACCGAAAATCAAGTGTATCTGACGCCGGGATTAAAAGGTTCAAACACACGCGGGCAACAGAAAATCTCGACAGAAAGTGTCAATACAGATTATTATACGGCTTGGGTAAAAGGAAGTTTAGTATTTAAAAACGCTTCTTTTGAGTCGATTATTAAAAAGTTAGAACGTCATTATAATGTGACTTTCATCAATAAAAACAAAAAACTTGGTAAAGAAATTTTCAACGCACGTTTTGATAATGAACCTATCGAAGTTGTACTGAAATATTTTAGCGACAGTTATGCGATTGATTATAAGATTGATGAAGATGTGATTACGATTAATTAGAGTTTGTAGAGAATAGAGAAAAGAGAATAGAGAAAAGAATATAGAAGCAAGAGACAAGAGTGTAGAGGAAAGAGAATAGATAATAGAGGCAAGAGTATAGAAGCAAGATGCAAGATTATATCTTATAGACTAAAGTTTACGATCTGGAATTAAGATGATATAGCGAGGAATCTAAAATCTAAACTCAACAATCTAAAATAAAATTATAGACTAAAGTTTACGATCTGGAATTAAGATAAAATGACAAGGAATCTAAAATCTAAAATCAACAATCTAAAATTAATATCAACAATCATAAATCAAGAGAATAGATGTATAGACAAAAGTTTACAATCTAAAATCTAAAATCTAAAATAAAAAGAAGCCTATGTAAAAAAAAGTTCCACGAAAAATGGATCGTTATTTAATAAAGAACCGGAAAATGCGCCAACATTTTCCGGTAGGATAAAATGCGATCGGTAAACTAACCAACCACAATTAAAAACATTTAAAAGTATGAAAAAACTATTGAACAAAATCAGGTTCGACAAGCCTTTTTTGAAATTTGATTTGAAGATGAAATTGACTACATTATTTTTATTGACCACTTTGACAGTGATGCAGGCGGGAGTTACTTATTCCCAAAAGGCAAAAATGTCATTTAATGCCAGCGACATGACCGTTGGAAAAATAATTGAAAAGATTGAGTATACTACAAATTACAGATTTGTTTATAATGTAAGATCAGTTGATTTAGACCGCAAAATAGACGTCAGTCTCAATGACGTATCTATAGAAGCGATTCTGGGTACGATTTTTAATAATACAGGAACTGATTTTAAAATTTCAGGAACTCATATTATTTTAACACCTAAAAAAGCTCCTGCAGAAAAAGCTGTTGTAGTTCAAAAAGCAGCCGAAGATTTTATTGTAAAAGGTAAAGTTACAGACGAAAAAGGGAATCCTTTGGCTGGTGCAGCAATTTCTGATAATGGCTCAGGAAACGGCGTTCAGACTGACTTTAATGGTGAATATCAGATTATTACTGTAGGAAAGGAAACTACTTTAGCATTTGCTTATTTAGGATTTGTAAGACAGGAAATTAAAGTTGCCGGAAGAAGCGTTATTAATGTCGTGCTTAAAGAAGATACACTTGAATTAGGCGAAGTTGTATTGACTACAGGATATCAAAATATTTCATCTGAACAAGCGACAGGATCTTTCTCTAGTTTAAAGGCAAAAGATTTTCAAGAACAGCGTTTGAGCAGTTTAAACAAAATTCTAGAAGGACGTATCGTTGGTTATCAGGACGGAAAAATTCGTGGTACCACTTCGATGAACGGTTTAACGACTCCATTATATGTAATTGACGGTTTCCCGATAGAAAATACAAAATTTACGGAGAATTTTGGTTTAGAAGAAAATCTTCCGAATCTGAATTTAGAAGATATTGAAACTATTACAGTTCTAAAAGACGCAGCGGCTTCGTCTATTTATGGTGCACGTGCGGCAAATGGAGTTGTAGTAATCACAACTAAAAAAGCCAAAGCCGGAAAAACTAATATTTCGTTTTCAAGCAACTTAACCGTAACTCCATATAGAAATTACACCGGAAATCTTACTGATGCAGGTGATATTATTGGTTTGGAAAAAGGATGGGCAGATGCAAACCCAAATTTAAAAGGTGCAAATGCAAGTACATATGCACAATCTTTATTAAACAATGCGGTATTTACAAGTCAGGGAATGCAGACTTTGTTAAATGGTTATGCCGGAAATATTTCGCAAGCGGATATGAATAATCGTTTGACTCAATTGGGTTCTCAAGGTTATAAATATTATGATGATGTTGCCAAATATGCAAAACGAGATCAATATTTTATTCAGCATAACGTAAGTTTAGGCAAAGCAACTGAATCGAATACTTTTAATGCTTCGTTGACTTATAAAGGAAATAAATTTGAAGATAAATATTCTGATAACCAATCTGTTGGTCTAAATCTAAAAAACTCAACTGATATTACAAGCTGGTTGACTTTAGATTTAGGAACTTATATCAATTATGGTGAAAGTAATACACAAACTTATGATCCTCTTACTCAAAAAGATTATAAAACTCAGATGTACAACCAATTGGTAAATGATGACGGATCTAATTTTACGTCTACAGCCGCATCTCGTTACAATGATTTTACGCTACAATCCATGAAGAATTATGGACTTTACAGCATGGATATTACGCCAATGGATGAATTAGGGCGAAATATAAATGAGACTAAAAACTTCTTAAACAGAACTTTTGCAAAATTTAATGTAAAATTCAGTAAAGCACTTACATACAATGCAATGTTTCAGTACGAATATGGTGTAGATCGTGGCAGTTTATTAAGAGATAAAGAATCGTTTAGTGTAAGAAAAGAGGTAAATGAAATGGTAACTCTTGCTAATAATAAAGCAGTTTATAATTTGCCTTATGGAAATATTTTGAAAGAAACGAATCAATTTTCTAATGCTTACAACTTCCGTCAGCAATTGAATTTTGATCAGACTTTTAATAATGTACACGATGTAACCGCAATTGCCGGTATGGAAATTCGTCATTCAAAAATAGAATACGGAGATAAAACACGTTACGGTTGGGACGAGCAAACTTTATCATACACACCGGTAAATCAAGCAGATTTGCTTAAAGTTTATGGTTCTGTTTTTAACGGTTCAATGGGATTAAATGATTTCGCAGCAGATCGTGAATTGGTAAACCGTTACGTTTCTTTCTATACAACAGGAGGTTATACGTATGACAAAAAATATTCTTTAACAGGAAGTTTGCGTTGGGATCGTTCTAACCTTTGGGGAACAAATAATAAATATCAAAATAAACCAACTTGGTCTACAGGAGCAGCGTGGAATATTGATAAAGAATCATTCTTTGCAGTCGATTGGATAAACGCTCTTAAACTTCGCGCTTCTTATGGTATTGGAGGAAATGTTGCTAAAAATGCAGCACCGTATTTAACAGCTTCTTATTATGCTAATCCAAATGTAGGCGGAAATCAGGGTTATGTTAATTCACGACCAAATCCTGAATTGTCCTGGGAAAAAACAACAACAACAAATATTGGTGTCGATTTTTCATTCTTCAAAAATAGATTAAGCGGAACTTTTGATGTTTACAACAAAAAAGGACAAGATCTATTATCGAACAGTAACGGAATCCCAACAGAAGGATTTGGTTATTCTACCTATAAAATAAACAACGGAGAAATGACGAACAAAGGTGTTGAAGCTACTTTAAGAGGAACAATTGTAAAAACAGATTCTTTCTCTTGGGATGCTTCAGTGCTATATGCCTATAATAAAAACAAAGTCGATTACGTAAAAGTTGAAGCTCCGGTATATTACTTACAGTTAGATGTTCCATATGCTTATCCAAAAGTTGGCAAAAATTACAATACTATTTACGGTTACGAATGGGCAGGTTTAACTGATAAAGGTTTGCCTCAGGTTTATAATGCAAATGGCGAAAAAGTAATTTATAATCCGGCAGATTTAAATGCAATTCATGATTATGGTTCAACTGTGCCAACACATAGCGGATCATTTCATACGGCTGTAAACTACAAGAATTTTTCACTTTCGGCATTGTTTATCTATGAGTTAGGGCATAAAATCAGAAATACATTTTTACCAATGTTAGAGAATAATTATTCTTATGGAATAGGTAGTTATGTAACAGATATTACAACTGTAAATAAAAATATTGAAAACCGTTGGCAAAAACCAGGCGATGAAGCTTTTACCAATATTCCTCGTGCGGTTTATGAGTACGAAGCCGATTTCACATCAGATTCTCGAGACATTTATCGTTATGCAAATATTAATATTCTTGATGCCTCAAATATCAGATTAAGCAATATTTCTCTAGCCTATAATTTGCCTTCGTCTATTATAAAAAGAGTAAAATTACAAGATGTTCGTTTTAATCTGAATGCAGAGAATGTCTATACTTTCGCTAAAAGTAGAGACGCTAAATTTCTTTTAAATGGCTTTCAATCTCCAAGTTTAGTTTTTGGTGTAAACATTAACTTCTAATTTAAAAAAACTACACTATGAAAAATATATATAAAAATATACTTTGCATTTTAGCGCTAGGATTGGTTTTAGCATCTTGCTCCAACTATTTAGATGATGCGCCAAAAGGATCTAAAATCCCAACAACATTGGCAGATTATGAAGCTTTTCTTCGCGATGAATATACCAATCAAAGTGTTGATATTGCACAAGCTTCGACTTTGATCAACGATAAGTTTATCGATATTGCAACTCTTGCAGCGCAGCGTTTGACAAAAGCCAACTATATGTGGGACGAAACCGCAGATCGTATCCAGTTAAATCAAGCAGACGAAAGACAATATTATGGACAATATGCCGGAATTTCGACCTTTAATTTGATTATTGCAAATGCTTTAACAACAACAGAAGCAACAGAAGATCAAAAAAGAGCAGTTTGGGCAGAAGCAAAAATTTTACGTGCAATGTCTTACTATAATCTGGCTAATTTTTATGCAGACACTTATGTAGCTTCAACTGCAAAAACAAAATTATCTGTGCCTTTAATAACAAGTGCCGATATTAATGCGCCAAGCAAACAAGTGACCATTCAGGAATTGTACGATTTTATTTTGGCCGATGTAAAAGATGCATTGCCTTACTTGCCAAAAGTTTCTCAAACAGCTTTACATCCAAATTTAGGAGCAGGTTATGCCTTTTATTCCCGCGTTTATTTGCAAATGAATAATTATACAGAAGCCTTGAAATACGCTGATTTGGCTTTGGCCGAAAACAATAAACTGTACGATTGGGTTGCGTATTATAATGCTAATAAAGCCATCATAGACATTCCTAATTCTTATACTGCTACGCCATCTCCAATGGGATTTGACTATGTTGAAAATTACACATTTCGTCATGGCGAAAGAACCTATTTGTCTACAGAATATAGTATTCCGGTAGAACGCGCTCAGCGTTTTGAAGCTGGAGATGTTCGTTTTAAATCACGTTGGAAACTAAGAACCGTTGGTGCAGATACGTATTACAGAAGAACCTTGTCAGGAATGTTTAATTATGGCGGAATCACAACTGTAGAAGTCTATTTAATTAAAGCAGAATGTCTGGCTCGTGCAGGACAAATTAGTGATGCACTAGACGTTTTAAATAAAGTGCGTAAAACACGTATTGAACCAGCTGCTTATCAGGATATTGCAACTGCAGATAAAACAGTTGCGCTAAACGCTATTTTCAAAACGAAGTATAATGAACTTATCCTGACCATTATTCCTTTTGCAGATGCACGTCGTCTAAATGCCGAAGGAACTTATAAATTGAGTTTATCAAAAACTGCTGATGGAGTAAATTACGCATTAGCATCAGATTCTCATTTATGGACAATGCCATTTCCTCAAGGAGCTACAAAAAATCCAGGAAACGGAACTATAACTCAAAACGTAGCAAAATAAAAACTTTAAAGCTTCCTGATTAGGACTTTCGAAAAGGAAGCTTTTACTTAAAATATCAATCTAAAAATGAATACAATTAAATTTAAAGTAATTGGATTATGCATCTGTGTATTTGCATTTTCCAACAATATTCAGGCGCAGAAGAAAAAGCCTGCCGTTGCAGCAACCTCTTATAATCTTGAAGGAAATATAACCGGACTTGAAGACGGAACGACTATAAAATTAATTCCCGGAGCAACACATTCATCAGAATCTGCAGTTGCAGAAACTACTATTAAAGGCGGCAAATTTACCTTTACAGGAAAATTAAATGAACCTCGTTTATTTTATCTTGAGTTTGGAAAAAACAAAGGATACATTCCGGTTTTAATAGAAAATGCTACAATAAAATTAACAGCTGAAGCCGAAGTTTTAAAACAAGAAGATGGAAAAATCAATTTTAAAAATGAAGTAGTTTCAGGGTCAAAATCTAACGATTATTATAAAAAAGAAACCGCTTTTAGAGAAGAATTAAACAAAGATTACGAAGAATATCATAAAGGAACTGAAGAAGTTGCAGAAGCATACGGAAAAGCAAGAGTCTCAGGAAACAAAAAACTAATGGATTCTATTGGAAATTCTCCTGAATGGAAAGCTTTTGAAGCAAAAGAAAAAGCATTTTTTAATAAAGTCGAAACAACAACCGCAGATTTAATTACAAGAAATAAAGCAACCTGGTGGGGACCATTTTTTATGATCACACAATACAGTTATTTCACACCGGATCAAAAGCCAATTTATGAGCAATTTTCTCCAGAAGCAAAGAAAAGTTATTACGGTCAATTGGTAGATAAAGATCTTAATCCAAAGTCTTTAATTGGTACAAGCGTTGCAAATTTTGGTTTAAAAGACAAAGACGGAAAAGCCTATAATGTAAAAGATATCGTTGCAGGAAAAAAATACATTCTGATTGATTTTTGGGCATCTTGGTGCGGGCCATGCCGAAAAGAAATTCCGAATTTAAAAACAGCTTATTCAGAATATGCAGGAAAAGGATTTGAAATTTTAAGTATTTCAATCGATAAAGACGAAAAAGCCTGGCAAAAAGCTTTAGTACAAGAAAATATGCAATGGCATAATCTTCTGGATGACAATAAAGTGAGTAATGCATTTAATGTGAAAGCAATTCCGGCAACCTATTTAGTAGATAGTAAAGGTGTAATTATTGGTGATAATTTAAGAGGTGCAGAATTAGAAGCAAAATTAAAAGAACTGTTGAAATCATAGTTTATAGTTTACAATTCACATCTCACATCTCACATTTCACATTTCACATTTCACAGTAAAATAAATAAAAAAAATATCAAACATGAAAAGTACAATCTTAAAATCAGGTTTATTAGCCTTAGCGCTAACAGCCACAATTAGTTCTTGTTCTAAAAAAGAAGAAGGATTTACAATAAACGGAAATATTGCCGGACAAAAAGACGGAATGGTTTATTTAGAATTTCTTGACGGAGATCAAAAAATACCAAAAGATTCTGCTAAAATCGTAGACGGCAAATTTACTTTTGCAGGAAAGGTAGACGAACCTTTGAGATATAGTGTTAAGCTAAAAGGGCAGGAATTCGGTAGAGTTTTTGTTTTATCAAATGAAACTATAAATCTTGTTGGTAATAAAGACAGTATTTTTAATGCAAAATTGACAGGAGCGATTCAGGATTCGATTTATATGTCATATTATAAAAACGAATTTACAAAGATCCAGAAAATTGCAGGTCCGGTTTACAAAGCGTCAGATTCTATAAGTCAAAACGGAAAAGTAAAACTAACTCCGGAGCAAAAAGCAATGATGGACAAACGTTGGGCAGATTTACAAACGTTGGCAGATGATCTTACTTTTAAATTTATTAAATCTCATAAAGATCAGATTGCCGGAGCTTTAGTTCTTGACGATCGTTTGGTAACATACGGAACTCCGGAACAAGTAAAAGAATATTTTGCAGTTTTGAGCCCTGAAGTTCAGAAATCTTATTTCGGTAAAAAAATAAAAGAAGGAATTGCACTTAACGATAAAACTGCTGTTGGTGTTGCAGCTCCCGAATTTTCGCAAACAGATGTAAACGGAAAAGTGGTAAAATTATCTGATTACAAAGGGAAATATGTTTTGGTAGATTTCTGGGCAAGTTGGTGCGGTCCATGCCGAAAAGAAAATCCAAACGTAGTCGTAGCTTACAAAGCCTATCACGATAAAGGATTTGAAGTTTTAGGCGTTTCATTAGACGATAAAAAGAATCTTTGGCAAAAAGCAATCGAAAAAGATGGCTTAAGCTGGACACACGTTTCTGACCTGAAAGGATGGAAAAATGATGTTGCCGTTTTATACGGAGTAAAACTAGTCCCAACCAATTACTTAATTGGACCTGACGGAAAAATAGTAGCTAAAAATCTAAGAGAAGAAGCTCTTCAATCTAAACTAAAAGAGATTTTTAGTAAATCTTAGAAAAAATTAAACACATAGAAACGTAGTTTTTTAAATTAAAAATTGAGAATTAAAAATTTAAACTTAATTCGAAATTTCACAAACCTAATGTGTCTTTTAAAAAAATGAAATGCCTTTTCAGACAAAGAAATGCTATGTCTCTATGTGTTAAAAATTAAACACAAACCATCACAAAAAATGAAAAAATACATCTTCGTGGGCTATTGCTCACTAGCTTTCTGTACGCTTATTTCAGCGCAAAATAAATCGGTTAATTTTAAGAAAATCAAAGAATTAGGTGGGATTGAAGAATATTTATACCAACCAAACGGTATGAATGTTTTACTCCTGCAAGACAATGCTTCGCCAGTTGCAACAGTGCAAATTGTGTATCGTGTTGGTTCTAAAAACGAAGTTTTAGGAAACACAGGATCAACACATCTTTTAGAACATTTAATGTTTAAGGGAACGCCAAGTTTCAATAAGAAAAACGGAACAACGATTACTGATGTTCTTCAAAATACCGGAGCGCAACTCAACGCAACGACTTGGTACGACAGAACCAATTATTTTGAAACATTACCAAGTGACAAAATCGCATTGGCATTACAAATTGAAGCCGACAGAATGCGTAATTCTTTATTATTGAAAGAAGATAAAGACGCTGAAATGACAGTTGTTCGCAACGAATTTGAACGCGGAGAAAACGATCCAAACAGTTTATTAGATAAAGAAATTTGGGCAGCGGCTTACATTGCGCATCCGTATCATCATTCTACAATTGGATGGAAATCAGATATTGAGAAAGCGCCAATTGAAGTATTACGTAATTTCTACAACACTTATTATTGGCCGGATAATGCGACTTTAACCATTATTGGCGATTTCAAAAAAGAGAATGTTTTTGAATTGATCGAACAATATTTTGGTAAAATTACAAAAGCACCAAACGCAATGCCTCAGCCCTATACCGAAGAACCGGAACAATACGGACCTCGCAAAATTGTAGTTAAAAAACCGGGTGAATTAGGCGTTGTAAACAAAGCTTATAAAATTCCGGGAGCTTTACACGAAGATTTACCTGCTTTGAATATTCTGGCAGAAATTATAGGTTCAGGTCCATCAGCTATTTTAAACAAAACTTTTGTAGACACGCGTTTAGGAATTTATGCGTATTCTAGCGCAACAAATTTTAAAGAAGTTGGACTTTTTAATATTGGAGTTGGTTTTCCGACGACTTCAAAACACGAAGATATCGATGCTAAAATTAGCGAAGTTGTAGCCAAAATCCAGAAAGATGGCGTAACACAGGAAGAGGTAAATCGTGTTGTGGCCAATATCAGCGCACAAACTATTTTGGCTCGTGACGGTTCTGGCGTAATTGCTTCACAATTAAACGAAGCTATTGCAGCCGGAGATTGGACAGATTATATTACGGGAGTTGACCGATTGAAAAAAGTAACGCCAGCAGATGTTTTACGTGTTGCTCAAAAATATCTAGTTGAAGATCAAAGTACAACAGGATATTTTGTTCCGAAGCAAAATGGATCTCAAAATCAGGAATCGGCGCAAGCCAACAATTTTATGCCGGAGAATGGACCGTTTTATTACAGACATCCAGAAAACGGACACGATCATAATGAAGCTTCTGAAGTTCATTTATCAGAAGAAAAAACTACGACGAAACTAGTTTCTGCAGAAGATAAAAGTAGAATTGAAAAAACAGCTTCGGCTTACAAAAGAGAAAAAATAGGAGGAATTGATGTAGTTTCTGTAAAAACATCAGCTAAAGATTTTGTAACCGTTGCAGCAAGTATTTCGCTTGGAAATTATGCGAATGAAAACAAAAATCTGGCAATTCCGTCTTTAACGGCTTCAATGTTGTCAAAAGGAACAACGCTGAATGATAAATTTAAATTCTCAGAAAAACTCCAAAAATTAGGTGTAAATATCAACGTAAATGCTTCTACAACTAAAGTAAATATTGGTTTTAAATGTCTGAAGAAAGATTTGGATCAGGTAATCACTTTATTGGCTGAAGAATTAAGAAATCCATTATTTGATGCCAAAGAATTCGAAAATCTAAAACAACAATTTACAGGAAACATTCAGCAAAATTTAAATGATCCGGGCGAAAGAGGAAATATCGCATTGACACAAGCTATTTATCCAAAAGCAAATCCGAATCATGATTTAAGCGTTGAAGATGATTTAACGAATGTAAAAAAAGCAACTTTGGAAGAAGTAAAAGCGTTCCACAAAAAATATTTTGGACCAGCTTCCATGCATTTGGTTATTGTTGGCGATACTGAAGGCGCTAATTTGAATACTTCATTAAATAAATCTTTCAAAAACTGGAACGGCGGTGTAATTGAAAATATGAAGTTTGAAGAAGCTGTAAAGGCAAATTCTAAAACAGAAGTTATTACAATTCCGGAGAAACCAAGTGCTGAATTGTTCATCGGACAATACACAGGTTTAAAAAGAACCGATGCAGATTATATTCCGTTTTACATAGGGAATTATACTTTAGGCGCTGGTTTTGCTGGTCGTTTAATGCAAACAGTTCGAGACAATGACGGTTTAACGTACAACATTTCATCTGGAACTGGCGGAAATATTGCAACTGGCGGATATTGGATGGTAAATGCATCGTTCAATCCAACTTTATTCCAAAAAGGATTGGACGCTACAATGGTTCAGGTGAAAAAATGGGTAAACGACGGAATTACTTTGGAAGAATTAGAAAACAAGAAAACCAATTTAATCGGAAGTTTTAAAGTCGGAATGGCAACCACAAACGGAATGACCAGAACAATTTTAGGTTTTATAGAAAGAGGTTTGGAACCAAGCTATATTGACCAATATCCAAAAGATATCGAAAAAGTAACGTTGAAACAAGTAAACGACGCGATCAAAAAGTATGTTCAGCTAGACAAAATGATTATCGTAAAAGCGGGTTCATTAGATAAAGAGGGGAATCCTTTGAAGTAATTTTTTTTTTTGGGGAAGTTAGAAGTTAGAGGAAAGAAGTTAGAAGCAAGAAGCAAGATTGTGTTCAACTTTGTCAAAGTTTAAAACTTTGACAAAGTTATCGCAATCCAAAACCTGAAACCTGAAACCTGAAACCTGAAACCTGAAACCTGAAACCTGAAACCTGAAACCTGAAACCTGAAACCTGAAACCTGAAACCTGAAACAAAAAAAACAAAAACAATTTTAATAGTTGTCTTTCATTTTTAAATCTGAATTAGTAAGCAATTTTTTGTGAAAGACCCAAAAGAGCTGTTTTGCCGACAGCTCTTTTTTTAAATCAAACTTAAAATATCAAAACAAAAAAACAATGAAAAAATTGATCTTAACCTTACTATTGCTTGTGAGTTGCAGTATGTTTGGACAAATGTATAATCCGGTAAAATGGACTACTTCTGTAGAAAAAATATCAGACAAAGAATATGTTTTAAAAGCCGAAGCTGCGATTCAGTCCGGTTGGCATTTGTACGGACAATATATAGAAGAAGGAGGACCATCGGCGACAGCTTTTTCGTTTAAAAATCCAAAGAATAACTTTGAATTAACAGGCAAAACTACCGAAGGAAAAGGACATGAAGTCGTGGATAAAATCTTCAATATGAAAATTAAATATTTTGAAGATAAAGCACTTTTTACGCAGAAAATAAAATTCAAATCAGATCAAATTACTAATATCGCAGCCGAAGTTGAATTTATGGTTTGCGACGATAGTAATTGTCTGCCGCCGTCATCAGAAGAATTATCTTTTAAAATTCCGAATTCAAAAAAGTTGGCTTCCGCCGAAGAAACTTTAACAGCAAAAGATACAACTGTTGCTGAAGAAAAAACGACGGTTAAAGCAATAGAAAAAGCAGAAACACAAATTGAAAATCCAGCTAAAAAGAAAGATTCAAGAGGTTTAATAAGCATTTTTATTATTGCATTTTTATCAGGATTTGCAGCTTTATTGACACCTTGTGTTTTTCCGATGATTCCTATGACAGTGAGTTATTTTACTAAACAAAGTAAAACCAAAGCCGCAGGAATTAGAAATGCTTTGATTTACGGATTTTCAATCGTGATTATTTATGTTTTATTAGGCTCAATTGTAACGGCCGTTTTTGGTGCCGATTCTCTGAACGCGCTTTCAACGAATGTTTGGTTCAATCTTATTTTCTTTATTTTATTGGTTGTTTTTGCCGTTTCTTTTTTGGGTGCTTTTGAAATTATGCTGCCAAATGCATTAGCCAATAAAGTCGATTCGCAAGCAGATAGAGGAGGGTTAATCGGGATTTTCTTTATGGCTTTGGCTTTAGCGATTGTTTCATTTTCTTGCACAGGCCCAATTGTGGGAACATTATTAGTAGAAGCAGCTTCAAAAGGAGGAATCGCGCCAATTGTTGGAATGTTAGGATTTTCGACAGCAATTGCATTGCCATTTTCATTGTTTGCTGCATTTCCGGGCTGGTTAAATGCTTTACCAAAATCTGGCGGATGGCTGAATACGGTAAAAGTAGTTTTAGGCTTTTTAGAATTGGCTTTAGCTTTCAAATTTTTATCAAATGCTGATTTGGTTTTGCAATTGCATTGGCTGGAAAGAGAAGTGTTTCTAACGATTTGGATTGCCGTTTTTGGAACTTTGGCTTTTTATTTATTCGGAAAAATAACATTGCCGCACGATTCTCCTTTAAACCATATTTCGGTTGGAAGATTAGGTTTTGGATTAATTGTTTTAAGTTTTACAATTTATCTGATTCCTGGACTTTGGGGCGCGCCTTTAAAATTAATCAGCGGATTTGCGCCTCCAATGCAATACAGTGAATCGCCAGACGGATTTGGCGCTTCTAAAAGTGTTGGCGAAACAAAGTTGACTTTACCAGAAGGCGCAGAATTTGGTCCGCAAAATATTATCACTTTTCATGATTATGATAAAGGAATGGAATTCGCGAAGAAAAATAGAAAACCAGTTTTATTGGATTTTACAGGTTATGCATGCGTGAATTGCAGAAAAATGGAAGAATTGGTTTGGTCAGATCCAAAGGTTTTAGGCGTTTTGAAAAATGAAGTGGTTTTGATTTCATTGTACGTAGACGACAAAAAAGAGCTTCCGGAAAACGAACAATATGTTTCTGAAACAACGGGCAAAAAGATCAAAACGGTTGGAAATAAATGGAGTGATTTACAAATCAAAACCTACAAAGCCAACGCGCAGCCTTTTTACGTAATTGTAGATCAAAACAGCGTAAACTTAACGGAACCTTCAGCTTATAATCCTGATATTACAGCTTATTATAATTGGCTGAATACGGGAATCAAAAACTTCAAATCATAATTGTTTTTAGAAAAAATAGTCATGGAATCTATCATAGAAAAAACAATAACAACAGAATTAGAACATTATTTTTCTAAATTCAGAGGAAACACAATTGGCGTTAATCATTTTTTCGAATCAGTTTACGGAAAACAGAAAATATTGTACGCAGATTGGATTGCCAGCGGAAGATTATATTTTCCAATTGAAGAGATAATGCTCAATAAAATTGGCCCGATGATTGCCAATACGCATTCGTTTTCAAGCGAAACCGGTAAAGCATCTACATACGCGTATCTACATGCGCGAGCAATTATCAAAAAGCACGTAAATGCCAATGAATCTGATTGCCTGGTAACCACAGGAACCGGAATGACAGCAGCTTTATCAAAATTGCAACGCATTATGGGACTTCGTTCTGAGGATAATATTTATAATGTAAAGCTGCAATTTGATGACGAAAGACCGGTTGTTTTTATTACACATATGGAACATCATTCTAATCAGGTTCCTTGGTACGAAACCATTGCCGATGTTGTGGTTTTGCCTGCAGATGAGAACAATTTGGTTGATCCAAAAATCTTGTCTTCAGAACTTGAAAAATATAAAAACCGAAGTTTAAAAATTGGTTCGTTTACAGCTTGTTCAAATGTTACCGGAATTATCACGACGTATTATGAATTAGCCAAAATCATGCATCAAAACGGTGGTTTTTGTTTTGTTGATTTTGCGGCTTCGGCACCTTATGTTTCAATCGATATGCATCCGGAAGATCCCGAAAAACAATTGGATGCAATTTTCTTTTCGCCTCATAAATTTTTAGGCGGACCGGGAACTTGCGGTGTTTTGGTTTTTAATGAGAAATTATACAAATCCAGTTTTCCTGATAATCCCGGTGGTGGAAACGTAAAATGTACCAATCCGTGGGGCGAATATCATTATAATGATGCAATAGAAGTAAAGGAAGATGGCGGAACTCCGGGTTTTCTACAAGTAATTCGAACGGCTTTGTGTTTGGAATTGAAGGAGCAAATGGGCGTCGAAAACATGAAAAACAGAGAGAAAGAATTACTGGATTTATGTTATTCAAAACTTCAAAAAATAGAAGGAGTTTCTATTCTGGGTGATTTAAATACAGAACGAATTGGATGCGTTTCTCTAACTATTGAAAACATTCATTATAACTTAATTGTCCGCATTCTAAATGATCGTTTCGGGATTCAGGTTCGTGGCGGTTGGTCTTGTGCGAGTACGTATGCGCATTATTTATTTGGTATTAATCGGGAAGAATCTGCAGAAATGACTAAAGAACTTCTTCAGAAAAACTTAAGCAATAAACCGGGTTGGGTTCGTATTTCTTTGCATCCAACAATGACCAACGATGAGCTTTTATTTATTTGTGATGCCATCCAAAAAATAACTTTTTATTATAAACAATGGCAGGAAGTTTATAAATACAATTCAACAAATAATGAGTTTGAGAGTATTATAAATCAGGAAACTATTGCTGAAGATGTTAAGGAATGGTTTATTTTGGAATAAGATAGTTTAAATGTAAAAAGGCGCTAATTATATTAAATTAACGCCTTTTTCTGTTTTTTGGAAGTCTGTTTTTTAATACAGAAATGTTTTTTCCTGTGTATGGATGTTTGATTTAATACTTAAACCGTGAATCTTAAATAAAATAAGAAAACAAGAAAAACAAATCCATTAACCAAAATGTTTACTTATTTCGTTTTATTCTAGCTTTGATGGCCCTTTATTGGATTTGTTGAGAATATTATTTTATCATGTTGTAAATCAAGATGATTATCGAATATTCTATCCTCTTTCCCCCAATGATTAGTTGCAATTAATAGCCCTCCTGATATAATATAGTATTTTTTATTATCAGTAGTGATTTCAAATATTCTCCTTTCATATTCGCATAAGTTTTTGTCTATATCTAAAGGTAATTGGTCAATTGCTATTTCTTTAATTTCTATATTATACATAAAAACAGGAATCCCTATATATGCTACATCCCATATTTCAATGTCAATATTAAAGGAGTTTTCTAGTGAATAATCTTCATCATCAGAATATAACATTGTGCTTCTTAAAAGTAAAGAGCTATGACTAACAATATAAGCCCAAATTCTAAAATATCGGTTTGATTTATAAATCATTTTATTTAATATTTGTTATCAATTAATTCGGTGAGTAACGATTATAAGTTTCAAAAATCCCCTCATCTTTATTATAGGAATGAAAAGTTGTTTTACTTAATAAACCTGGATTATTCCAAATTGTATGCATTTCCCAATTTGTATAGTCCTTCCAACTTGGTCTCATTGTTGGATTAAATTTTGAATATCTGATCCTCGAAAAGCCTTCGACATAAAAGTGTATATTATCATATCTGTGCATTGCATCTAGAATTGCAGCTTGATTAAATCCAGTTGAAAAGTTTTTGTAAGTATCAAAACCTTTAGCTTGAGCAAATTCGAATAATCCTGGGACTTTTTGATATCCTGCTTCTTGTAAGCCTAATGCCAAATTAGTCTCTATTCTTGTTGCTTTTTGCGCAAGTAAAAGTTGGCGACTTGCTCCGTGAAGTGCCAAAACTTCGCCACCAACACCCACTTCAGATAAAACAGTTACTCTACTTGCTGAACCAAGTCCCTTTAATGAAAATAAAGAAGGGATAGCTTCGCCTATTGCTTCTGCAGTTATCTCTTCATTATCACTAGCTAATCGATCGATATAATTACTAAAAGAACTATTAATGCCTAAATAAAGTCCTGCCGTATTTGTTTTTGTATATTGAGCGTCATATATTAGCATATTAGCATATGGCGACATAAAGGTAGACCCTCCCAAAATTCCTGTTCCCGCGATAAGCATTTCAGATAGATTTGCAATTCCATCAACTGTATCACCTACATAATAAAGAGAACTTACTAAGCTTTTTGTTCCTGTCCAAAGTCCTCGACTAAGCGCTTTCGTTTCACCAAATGTTGGAAAAAAAGCACCACCATTTGAATCAATTCCATTTATTGGATTATTTCCCATTCCTAAGTAAGGAGATGCATATTGTGCATATGGATCAGTCGACAGCCATCTTCCAATTCTTCCATCCCAAAGACGTAATTGAAAAGCTTCCATTCCGTTTTCAGTATCTAATTCCTGTCCTTGAAATGCATAACGATACTTTAAAAAGGATATACTACGTCCTGGCAGCTGCTCTCCAAAAGGATAATAATCATTAGATAATTGCGTAGTAATACCAGTTGGTGATTTTTGTATAACGGCTCTAACATTTCCTAGATGATCAGTAATTTCATAATTAATTACATTTGGCGTTGCTCTGTTACAATTTCCTAAACGCCCCATTCCATAAATAGTTTCTTCTATTGAATCCAATGTTCCGCTACTTGAAAAATTATAGACGGCTAATGTATTACCTGAAAGATCTAGTGCATAGAAAGTCGTTTTGTCTAAATTATATGGACTGGCGGTTGTATAGCTTTCTTTTTTAATACGCTGTCCTCTTTCATTGTATAAGAACTTCACAAGTGTATGGTCATTTTTTAGTATTTCAATAACTAGTCCTTGTGTATTGTAAAGATACTTTAAATTTTCAGAAATATTTTGTGTTAATTGGCCAATAGCATCATATTTGTAATTCTCGATACTTTGATTGCCAAGATCAGCAAGATTAGCAACCGGAGTTGTGACATTATCTTTAATAAAGTTTAATTGATTTTTTCCTGTGTTATAATTATAGCTTAAGTCATCCTGAGTAATTCCGGAAGCATTGCTACGTTTCATTGTTAAAATATTGCCATTAGCATCATAAGTAATGTCACCTTCTTTATAGCTAGTTGCCGGAGTGATTATAGCGCTGCCTGTGTTTACATTTCCATAAGTTGCATTAGTCAGCCAATTGTCACGATTGTAATTGTATAAATATGCTTTTTGTTTAGCTCCTGATTGATCTTCAGCAAAACCTCTGTTAGCCCAACGGGCAGCTTTTATGTTTCCACTATAATCTGCTCCTATAGTTGGAGAAGAAGTTATGTTTCTTCCGGTTCTTAGATAATCTCCATTATAATAATCCAATGTTAAGCCAAAAACATCATTATTGTCTCCTCCAGGATCTTTAGCAGATTCTAAACTAGGGTGATTGATGCTTTTAAGTCTTCCTCCCAGAGTATATACATAATCCAATCCTTGTGCGCCTTGCCCGATATTTGTTCTTTTTAATTCACCAGTTTTGTAATAAGTATAATCGGCATGTGTAATAAAGTTCTCAGGGGATAAGCTGGTCGCTGTTTCGACCTTAGTCAATTTACCATTATTTGGATCGTAAGTGTATTGATGAACAAATAACTCAGTTGTGTTTTTTTGAAATAACACCCTTTTTACGTAACTATTATGGTCATATTCATAATGGGTAGTTTTAATACCAATACCATCAGTATATTGAGCAATCCATTCTGTTCTGCCATATAAATCATAACTATACCAAGTGATAGCATTTATTATATTATCTGTATCTGTTTTATAAGTTACAGCAATATTTCCTGCTAAATTATTTTGCGAACTGGCCAAAGACGTAGCTAAAGTTGTTAAGCTTAGGGAAGAAGGTATTGTTAACGAGTATGGTGTTGGTAATGAGTTGTCTTCGTTTACAATATTTTCCGTATAGTCATAAATAGAAAAACTTCTTTCACTAACTGCCCCGCTTATCAACGTAGTATTATCAACGGCATTCAAAGCTAAACTCCATATTCCAGTAGTGCCAGTTATTATACCGCTTTCTATTGGCCTGCCAAGTCCATCGTAATTAGTATAGGTAACTTGAGAGTTTTGTGCTTGAAGAGCACTTTGAGAATAACGAATACCTCCTTCTTTTCTATAGGCAGATTTATTTATTCCTTGATCAGGAGAAGTAACTTCAATTAGTTGTCCTAAAGTATTGTACTTGTATGTTGATGAAAAAGTCGATGCAGTCATGTGTGCCGGACTTGCGATTATGGAGGTATTATTCGTGTAACCTTTTGGTTGTATAGTTTTTACCAATTGCCCGGTTTTGCTGTACACATTTACAGCATAATCATAATAATTTACGTTGTAAGTAACTCCAAGATCTTCAGCAAGAACATTATTAATCGAACCGTTACTTCTGTCAATGTAAGTTAAGCCTAGAGAATAAGTTGGTTTTGTAATTAATTCAATTCTGTATATCCCTGATGGTATACTAGATTTTTCGGCTGTTGTTAATAAATTACCTGTTTTTAGATTATATACGTTGTATAGATTTGAACTTACTATAAAATTAAGAGTGCCTCCACAACCTTGTGGTAAATGGATATCTACGTATCCTTGTGGGCCAATTAATGATTTTACATTATATGGTGTATTAGCGCCTCCAGATTTTGCAGTTGCCAATAATTTTCCCTCACTATCAGTAAATGAAACATTTTCGATACCATTAGCATCTATCCGAATCGTTTTAAAATAGTTAAGATCCGCAACTAAGTTATTTGGGTTATTAAAAATATCGCTAACTTTATTAAGTATATCTGCCTCACTATAAGTATCCCAACTACCAGATAAAATTTTACCTGGATTATTTATATTTATGTTTATGTCACCAACTCCAGTTTCATTCCTAAAATTAATCTCATTTAAAATTTGTACAATCTTTGTTTCCCCGCCAAGGATAACTTTATACAATTTACCTCTTTGTAAAGGATAATTTGTTTTTACAGCATATGGAGGTGCTCCTAGTCGCAGCATTATATTAAAACCAGGCCCAGGAATTGATTCTAATGGCATAACCTGATTTTCTGCAGTAATAGTTCGCATAAAATAGGACGATAGCCCTAAGTTATCGTATTCGGGAAATTCTTTTTTTGATAAATACGATTCTAAATCTCGGTTATTTTCAAAAAAAGAAGTGCCATATACATAATACATTTCCTGAGCAGCAGGGATTGTGTACGAATAACCTGTCTTCCATTCGCCATTTATTTTATTACCACCTGTAATATTTATTATATTTCCAGGACTTAATTGATCATAATTGTTTTGCGTGAATGGATGTGTTGCGGTGGCTTGATAAGGTTCATAAGTATTCTTATCACTATAATAGTTAGCTAGACTTGGGCTTGCAGATACATCTGATAAAACTGCAGCAGTTAAAACAAAACTGCTTCCTGGAGTAGCAGTAATCAAAAATTTATCGCTTAAGGTAATAGTTGGAGCAGTTAAACTTACTGTTAATCCCGATGTTACTGTTCCAGTAACAGAAATAGATTGTGAAGCTTTATAATTATTATTTGTACTTATATTATTAAGCGAAAGTATAGTAGGATATGACTCATCTTGTGATTGAGAATTACTCTTTAAGAAATTTGTTTTTTCAAAAGTATCCAATGGTGAAGGCGCTATCAAGGAAGTTTTATCGGGTCTGCCTAAATTATCAAAGGTTGTTTCTGTACCCCAAATTTTATCTGTTGCATATTCTTTGGAAAGCCTAACATCAGATTTTGCTAGATTGTCAAAATAAGCTCTTGAACTTCCTGTTTCATTTCCTTTAGTATCATATGTAGTTGAATGTATCCAATGATTATTCTTGTCATAAGGAAAATCACTCCCCGATAAATCATAATTAAAATTTAGTTTCCAACCTGTTGACAATGGGGGGATAGATACCATTTCATAAAATATCAGGTTTTGATTTTCAATTTTTGCACCATAACCAGTAGGATTACCATTGTTGTCTTTTAAAGGGCCTAAATCATTATTCATAATGGCTGGACTAGTAGCTAAATATGCAATTATACCAGTTTTAAGACTGCAATCATTTATTGGATAAGTCACATTTTCAGTTCCTAAATAAATTGTAACATCTCTTTGTGCGGCTGATATATTAATTGACGCGCCGCTGCCAGTTGAACAAGTAAACACATTTCCTAAAGAAAGAGAATAATTTATTGACGGTCCAACCATTCCAGACTTTAAATTTGGACTTGTTGCCACCGATGAGAATGATGCACCAAATAGTGTATATACCACAAGGCTATTATTCTGAATTTTTGCATAATAACCTGTATTGTCATCACCGTCGGACGATAAAATTGGACCTAATTCAATATCCGGTAGTGCAGGGGAAATATTTAGTATTTTTATAACACCTGTACGTACTTTTCTAGCGCTCCAGGTATTCAAAAAATTTACAGATAAAATATTATTTTTTATGGATATTGTACCTGTTGCACCTGTTGTTTGATAAGCTGGCGAGAAAATGTCTGTAATTAATATGTTTTGACTGAAATCAGGATAAACAATGGTATATGGTTTTATCTTAGCAATCGTATCTAATCCAGGATTACTGAAAGTAACCATTGGAATAAATAATAGTAAGTATATGTATTTTTTCATAGATATAGTTTCTTTGGATTTTAAAAAATCTAGGACAAAAAGTCTGAAAATTTTGATAGCATTAAATTACCTGACTAGAAATTTATTATTATATGTGTTAGATTTTACTAACTTAAATCCACCAGTGATTCCGTTACTCACATCATCAATTATTTCAGAGTATGTTTTGATAATTCTCCCCCCTTTATCATATTCAAATTTAGTAGCCAGACCATTGTTGTTGATTAAATAAGTTAGTTCATCCCACTCATTATAAACATAGCCTTTAATTGAGGATGTAACAGGACGGATCATTAAATCATCAAAATATACTTTTGAATTGTCTAATGAATATAATTCAATAGTACAAGCTGATTTAGGAAGTTGAACAAATGCCGTTTTAAGCTGCCAATTTCCAGCAAATATATTGTCGCTTAAAAAGTTCACAACATTATTGTTTACTTTCAAAATAGCTTTTGCAGCATTATTCTTTTCAACCCAAATGGATATCTTATATTTCCCAAGCTTATGTTCTCCATTTTTCATTGAAACAGTAAGTTTAGATAAAGAAGTTGTTTCAACAGATTTTTTACCTGTATGAAAAAATAAACTGCTTAGCATTGATTCACTACTTACTGAAATTTCTGAATCAAGCCAGATTCCGTTATTTGCTTCTCCACCAGTATAAAAAATTTCACCGTAACGGGCATTTCCATTAGTAGTAGTTTTTGTATCAAAGTCTCCAATTTTACTACTAATATAATTATTGTTGATATCCTTAGATTCTAAAACAGTTGAATAATGGTTATACAATGTTATCTCAGATAATTGCTTCCATTGAGATGGTTGTACAACATCAATTCCTACCTTAGTCGGTAAAGGCCAATTGAAATTATCATCATTAGTATCATCGAACTTTTTAATGTTTCCTCCAGTAGTTAATGTTCCTAAAAATATTCCATTTGCATCTTTTACACCATTCCATACATATGACTTATGTTTTCTCCAGATTTTTTCTTTTTCATTGAGCGGTTCAGCTTTGCTTCCGGTAATATCTTTATATTCCCACACATTACTCCATGTTGTTATGCCTGCACCAGTTTCTTTCCAAGGTTTTATAGCATCATTTTTGTCAAAAATATATGAATAGTTTGCTGCAGTTTGCAGTAGCATATTTTTATTAGCAATGTTATCTACTTTAGCTCCCATTTGTGAGTATTTTTTATACGCTGGTATAATCTTGCTTTTAAAAGATTGACCATCACTCGTAGTAGTTGTGCTTTCAACTACATTTCCGGTTAAGAAATCAAATTTGTCATAAGTAGTACTATTGGTATAACCACCTTGACTAGTTGTAGTTTTTATTAACTGATTAGGATACCAAATTTTACTAACAGAATTAACATATAAACCATTTACAAAATACTTATTATATGAAACCATACCTGTGTTAGGATCTGGATTTGCAGTGCTAGGATCAGGTTCTTTTTTACCAGATTTAGACAAATATGATTCCTGTTTGGTGCCTAATTCATCTTGTGTATTGTTTGGTATTGCGTACTCATTTTTTAAGAAGGATTGCAATTGGTTTTTTGAATTATAATTTTTTACAGATAAAAGCCTGCCAAGGTTACTCAAGCTATTTTTAATATTGTATTTTGTAAAATTCAAAGGTAACCACATATTTAATGTCTCATTTTGAGCTTTTTCAACTACAAAATGTTTTCCTAAATTGTAAACTGAATTGATATCATCTTTATATTCGGGTAAAGTTTCAAAATTGTAATCTGTTCTCGAAATTAACTCATTATTGCCAGCTGTTTGTTCAATAGAGACATTACTATACATTACTATTGGAGGTGGTAATTCAGAAACATATGGAATTTTTAGATTGTCAGATGGTACATAAGATATTACTCCAGACGATTTATAGTTTGCATTAAGGACATCTTTATCTGTACCAATTTTATTATAATAGTAATTTGATTGTGCAACTAAATTTGTACTTTCAAAAGTGCTAATTTTTTTGACCCTTATTCCACCACCTTTACCATAACTAGAAGCACTAGTTGCTATTACACCATAATCATCTGATTCATAATCAATAGTCATCTTAGAGCCCGTAGGTGTAGTGATTTCACTTAGACTCCATGTATAGGGTGCATTTTTATTATATCCCCATTTGTCCTGCTCATTTAAATTGTAAGAGGTTGAAGGGTTATTGTAATTAAATTTATATTTTGGTAAATAAGAAATGGCACTATGGCCTAAAAATTCTACACTATTTAATGTTAATTTACCTTTATTAGGGGCTAATGAGTGGGAAGAATTAGGAATTGACGAGTAATTGCTTTGAAAAACAATAACTTTTTCGGCATTTGAGTCTATATCGATACCATTTACGTCAGCCGCATCCAAAACATTTTTGCTTTGATTTATTGCAATTTCTTTTAAACTCATATCTAATTTTGAATAGTAAATCCCTTTGAATTCATCTTTATTTTGTATTACTGAATAATCTCGTTTTACAAGCTTAGCAATGGTTACTTCAAATGATCGGTTTTTATATAAATATCCTTTGTCGTTCAATGATTGGTTGCCTTTTGTTTTATCAAGAATTAAGCTGTTATTTTTAACGAGTACTATCTTGTCTAGTTTTAATGAATAATGTATTGGAAAATCAATGTAAGTATGCACTCTTTGGTATCCATTCATATAAAATATCCAATTAGAGTCATATATTGGGTAATTCGGTAAATTTAAATATTTAAGTTTGTTGTCTAAATCAAGACCAGTAAGAGCTGAAGAAAATGTTTTTGGATTGGTTGTACTATTAAAAGTAGAAGAGCCATTTGTAGATTGTGTATTGTATTTTGCTACATTTTCAGCTGTGGCATCTTGTCTAACACTTTTTATGAAATAAGCAGTATGTGTCCTTGTTCTAACAGCATCTAAATAATAAATTTGTTTCCTCCCTTTATAATATTCATAGTGGTCAGCTTCAGTTCCACTTCCTTTAACAAGATTGCTTTTTCCAGAACTGCTATTCCAAAGATATCCATCTGACCATTTTCCATAATCAAATTCTACCCAATAACCATAATCTTCTTTATCGACTTTGCCATTATCGTTTTTATCTACATAATCAGGTCCTGTCACAGCTGTTAATAACCAATCTGTAGCATAAGGAGCATTAAGTTCTCGTTCTAAAAATTTGGAGTCTTCATTATTTTGATCACTAAAATTTTTGTACCAAATTTCATAATTAATTACTGGCAATGAATAGTGATATGTTTTTCCATCAATATCTGTAATTTGATATCCTCCAATAGATTCAGGTTTGTAAATTTCTGTTTGATTTCGATCTAGGTTTAATGCTTCAATGAAACCGTTCATTAATTTTGCATTGCCTGACTGAATTTGTGAATTAGTAAACACTTCAATATGTTTTCCTGTTCTTTTTCTTTGATTGTTTTTTAATGGAATATTGTCATTTGTTGTTACTTCATTAAAATTTACACTTTTATCTGTTTTGGCCATTAAAAGAGGATCAAGCGTGGTAGTAGATTGAGAAGCAGTTGTAATTTTTGTCCTATCTACCCTTAGAAAAGAAGAATTTGTGTTTTCAAAATCAAAAAATATTTTTTTATTTAATTTAAGGTCGATATCAGCAGTATTGTATGCAGTAAAATAAGAAATATTATTGTCATAATATCCCTTTTGAACACCAAAATTACTGTCAGAAACATTAAATAGATCAGATATTGTTGCTTCGTGCCCCAATTGAACTTCACTTGTAAAAGTTGGAGTAATCATACCAGAAAGCCCTTGTGCTTGTACCTTATAATTATCGTAATTAGGGAGTAAAACATTATCACAAAGATAATTTTTAGGCAAATCTAGAACATTATCAATATTTGTTATTCCTTCATCATAGATGGCTAGCTTGTTAGTATCATATTTTATAGGGTTTTTATAATCTGGATTAACATTAGAGTATAAAATTCCATTATAAGTTGCCAGCTGCTCTTGAAAAAAACTATACTTTATTTTTCTGTGCTCGTAACTGACATAAAAACCGTATGCTCCCATTGAAAAACCAGTGTAAGAAGATTGAATACTTAGTCCGTCTTGCGAAGAATTCGTTGATCCTGCGGCTAATCCAGTTCCTGAAGAAGTTGCATTCCCTCCAAGGCTTCTTAAAGAACTGAAAGAAATATCATTTGAAAATGTAGATGGGAGTCCTTCAATACTTCCAGAATATTGAACACCTATGCCAAAAGAAGTTCCAGCACTTCCCATTGTTAAAGATCCATTAATAGGGCCATATCCGAGAGCCACACCACCACCCAAAGTTTTGTTGGATCCCCAATACGCACCTACTCCGACTGAAATTCCATTGAAGTTTGCACCAATTTCAGCTTTATAAAAGTTCAATTGACTTCCTTGATCATAAACAAACGAATTGTCATTTCCTGCTTCTATATCGTCAGGGTAACCATTGATATTTCTATTAATAGCTCCGGGATTTAAACTCCATCCTAATCCTAACCATGAAGCTTCCTGATCCATAGCTATACCAGCATGATATGATAAAGCTAGTGGATAGCCACCTTCGGGACTGGGAACATTTAGTAGAGGTAAAACATAAGATAAATCACCTGTTGCTAAACTAATCATATCGGTGGCATCTACAGGTTCAAAATTTGCCGCTTCAAATGAATTAGGCCCATTATTAGACGCAAATAAATTATTAGGGATTAATGTTGGGAAAAAGATCAACAAGAAAAAAGTGGCAATAATACGATGGCGCTTGTGGTATTTGGTCATGGTAAAGAGTTGGTTTTAAAAACGTAAGTGGGGTTCGTTTGTTAAGGCTTTGGTATCTAATTTAAATTTGATATCTCCAGTATCAAGGCCTAAATCTTCAATAACAAAATTGAGGTAGTCTTGTTTAAGATATTTGGTATCGCGAGGATATACAATCATGATAGAAGTAGAGTTACTCATGCCGTACATTCGGGGATAAATAAAATCGGCTAGGGCAAGAGTGTCTTTTGTGGGCGTATAAACATGAAGTTTTTCTTCCATGCCAAAAGCCAGATCGTTTACCATTTGTCCGAATTTGGCTTTATCTCTTGCAACGCCATTTAGTAATTCCTGATCATTTTTTGACATGGAGAGGTTAAAGTACATGTATTTACGGTACTGTTTTCTTAGCTTCTCTATTTGAGCAGGATTGTTATCATCTCCTAATTCTTGCTTAACTAAGAGATCAGTTGGTCTATATTGTAGAATATAGTCTACATCAGCAACTGTTTTTTTGTAGTTGTAACCATTGTCTTCGTCTTGTATATACGTGTTCATTTCCTCTTGTGTATCAAAATTTTTGGTACAAGAGGAAATGAATAATAATAAGAGGAATGGTAAAAAATTATTTTTTATCATATTCAGCATTAAGGCCTTTTAAAACTTCTTCAGTTAAATCAGTAGATTCATCAGCATACATAATGTTTCCTCCACCGCTGGCACCAAATATGATTTTGTAATTATGATCTTTTCCGTATTCTTTGATATAATCATTGATATCATTAATTACGGTTTGAGTTACTTTTTTGTCTTCTTCCTGGATTTTTTTCTGGATAGCTTCCTGGTAGCCATTAATTTGCTGTTGTTTATTAGATAACAACTCTTGCTTTAATTTTAATTCTTTTGGAGATAAACTAGCTCTTTCTTTTTCGTAGTTTTTTAGTTCACTTTGCCAATTGCTAACCAAAGAATCTACGTTAGCCTTCATGAGTGTAGCTTTTTTCTCAAATTCGGCTTTAGCAATTTTAGTTTTATTATATCCGATTATTAGTTTATTAACATCTACATATACTAGTTGAGAACTTGATTTTGCAAAATAAATTGCGACAATACTTAAAATTACTGCTAACACAGCAGCGTACAAAGGGATTTTTTTCATTTTATTTATTAGGATAATTTTGGGCAATATTATTACTTAAATGTTAATTTAACAAGGCATAGATTGTTTATTAGTACTCTGTTTTTGATTTATATTAACAGAGTATACAATAGCGCAAATATTGTGTTTTAGTTTTATTTTTCTTTACGGGAAACCACATTAACAAGTATTTTTTAATGATTTCTTTTTTTGCAAAATTTAGTTGTTTAAATCTTTTGTAATTTTTGCTTATTTATTGATTTTTGAAAAAACAATTTTACAGTGATATCATTCCCGTTTTCTATAGATGAACCTCATTCAAGTGTATAATAATTCTCCGTAATTTCTATTAAATAAAAAAAAGCTGCCTAAAAATAGACAGCTTTAAATAATAAATTATTAAAGGATTATGAATTCAGGTATTTAATTCAGTTTTTAGAATTAATTAATTTTAACCAAATGTGCTTCAATTGCAGCTCTGTCAGATTCATATTGTACCGGAAGTTTCAGGTTTTTACCTAATTCTTCTAACGGTTCATCAACTGTAAATCCAGGGTTTTCTGTAGCGATTTCAAACAAAACTCCTCCTGGTTCTCTGAAGTATAGAGAGTGGAAATAATTTCTGTCAATTTGTGGCGTAATTTGCAATCCGTATTCTTCGATTTTTTCACGGAAGTGCATTAAAATTTCGTCATTTTCTACTCTGAAAGCCACGTGATGCACAGTTCCGTTTGCTCCTAAACCGCTTTTTTCTTCCGGTAATTCTACCAAGTCAACAATGGCAGCATTTTCTACTGCATCTGTTGCGTAACGATATCTGTTTACATCCTGGTCAATCAATTTGTAACCAAATATATCCGTTAAGATTGCAGCAGTAGCTTTGATGCTATTCAAAGTCAAAGTGATATTATGAAAACCTTTTGTAGCAACGTCAGCTTTTACTTCGTCAGTTTCCCAAGCTTTTCTGTTATCGCCAGTTTTAGATTCGATTAATTCTAATTTTAAACCGTCCGGATCTAAGAAAGTAAGATATTTTTCTCCGAATTTTTCAGCCGGTTTATTATAAATTACATTGTATTTTTCGAAACGTTCTTGCCAGAAATCAAGACTTCCTTTTGGTACAGAATATCCAATTTCTGTTGCCATTCCAGAACCTTTTCTTCCTTGTTGAATTCCTTCTCCCCAAGGGAAAAAAGTTAAGATTGTTCCCGCGCTTCCAACTTCGTCACCAAAGTAAAAATGATACGTTCCGGGATCGTCAAAATTCACTGTTTTTTTAATGAATCTTAATCCTAATATGTTAGAATAAAAGTTGAAATTACGTTTTGCGTCACCAGCAATTGCAGTAATATGGTGTAAGCCTAAAATTTTATTTTCCATGATGTTTTTTATTTATTTAGTTGTTTTGATTTTCTTATACAAATTTACTTCGGTTATAGCTGTCTATCGATTAACCTAGATTAAGAAATAAAAAAAGTCATTATTTTTTCATTCGCAGAGTAATAACCAAATAATATTCCGTTCTTTTTAATTGCTTATTTATTAGTAGTTTAAAGATGTAAAGTGATTTTTAATTATACGATATATCGTAATTTTATGGATAGGAATTGTTTTATTTACAAAATCAATAGTATTTTAATAAAGGGTATTTCTTAAATTTACCCTATTACCGCATCAAAATACCACGCCAATTATCGTTTATGGAAAAGCCGACAGATCAGACCGCAATTATTATGAAGAGATTGCAGGAAAGAGAAAAAGAACAAATGCTGATTTTGTCCATTTGCAGCGCGCTTGCTCAGGCTTTATCCAAAGAAGAATTTAATATTGTTGTGAATGATTTATTAAAGGAACATTTTAGCTTTGATGATTTTATTTTGGCTTCCGCCGATGAAAAAGAAACCGAATATCATGTTTTTTATCAATTTTTGGAGAAAAACGGAACGTCACAAAAACAGACGATTAATGATGGCTTTTTTGATATTTGTCTGGATTCTGCCGAAGCTGTTATTTTCGATCTAAAAACAATAAACGAAAAACAGAATAATTTTCCTCCTTATATAAGTACGGTAAATAATAAAGGTTTTAAAAACGGAATTGGAATTTGTCTTCCTTATATAAAGGGAAATCGGAATGTGCTTTTTCTTTTCTTTAAAAACGCTACGACTTTTAGCAGAGAATCCAACCGAATTATTCGTGGAATTGCTATGCAGCTTTCTATTACCATCAGAAATATTATGATGACGGAAGAATACGAAAATAACATTGCTGAATTGAAAGTTTTGAAACAGAATTTAGGTGAAAAAAAAGCAGAAGTTTCAAATCTAAATAAGGAAGGTTTTCACGGAATTGTTGGCAACAGTAATGCTATGCAAAATGTCTATGAATTAATTGCTCAAGTCGCGCCATCGCAATCTACAGTTTTGATTTTTGGTGAAACTGGAACTGGGAAAGAATTAGCAGCAAGTGCGATTCATGATTTGTCAATGGTTTCGAATAAGAAAATGATTAAAGTAAATTGTGCTTCGATTCCTGTAAATCTTATCGAAAGTGAATTATTCGGACATGAAAAAGGCGCTTTTACGGGAGCAACAGAACAAAGAATTGGAAAGTTTGAACAAGCCGAAGACAGTACGATTTTTTTAGACGAAATAGGAGAGTTGCCTTTAGAACTTCAAGGGAAATTACTTCGCGTTTTACAGGAAAAAGAAATTGAAAGAATTGGCGGAAATAAAACCATAAAAGTAAACGCAAGAGTTATTGCGGCTACAAACAGATCACTTGAAAAAGAAGTCGCCGAAGATCGTTTTAGAAGTGATTTATATTACCGACTAAATGTATATCCGATTCCTTTGCCTGCTTTGCGTGATCGCCCGGAAGATATTGCCGTTTTAGGAAATTTTTTCTTAGAAAGACACGCTGGAAGAATTGGTAAAAAGATTAAAGGTTTTTCTAAAAAAGTCCTTAATAGTATGACGGCAAATTCGTGGCCGGGAAATGTGAGAGAATTAGAAAATATGGTCGAAAGAAGTGTTTTGTTTGCCAAAAACGATGTTATTAGCGAAATGACTTTCCCTCAAATTTTTATAACAGAATCTAATACTGAAAGTGATCTGTACTTAAAAACATTGCAGGAAGTAGAACGCGAACATATTTTGAAAGTCGTAAAAAAATGCAACGGTAGAATTTCTGGTCCGCAAGGCGCTGCTATTTTATTAGACTTGCCCGGAACAACTTTAATTTCGAAAATGCAGAAATTGGGCATTAAAAAAGAACATTTTTTAAGTTGATTTATTCTTGTACAACATTTATTTTGCCAGAAGAAAAAGCCCAGAAAACAAGCAAAATCATACAGATTGCCAAAGCAATTGCCGGAAACTGAAAAGAAATTCCGAATGCGACTATATACGTTGGAAGTCCATATAAATAGTTATTTCTGATTTTCAGGATTGCCGAATTTGTAATTCCCGGACGTAAAAGCTTTTTGTTTTTACTCGCAATAAACCACAAAAGATTGTACGAAATATTGATTAATACAAAGATTCCTGTATAAAGCGCTACGGCAATATTGGAAGCTTCTCCGTCAAAAAAACGTGCTAATAAAGCAGTTGGAAATGATACAGCAGAAACCAGAAAAAGAATCAATCCGTTGGCAAACATAATGGCAGTATTACGGCTGTAAATTTGTTTGAAAATCTTGTGATGATTGACCCACATGATAAAAATGCTGAAAAAAGATAGCGTAAAAGCCAGATACGATGTCCATTCGCCTTTTAGATAAACCAAAAGATCTGAACCATTTTTGATACTATTTGTGTCCGGAACATGAAGATCCAGAACCAAAAGCGTAATCGCAATGGCAAAAACAGCATCGCTGAAATTCTCGATTCGTACGGTTTCTTTTTCCATGTTATAATTTCTGTGTGATTTTTAACTGCAAAGTCCGCAAAGGTTTACGCAAGGTTCGCAAAGTTTTTAGACAAAGCTTTGCGAACTTTTTATTCACAAACTTGATTAACAGTATGAAAAAACTTTTGCGAACTTTGCGGTAAAATTTTTTCTAGTGTTTAGATTATAATTTGATAAATATTGATTTTCGCAATTTCGTTTCAATATTTTTCGTTTTGTGTCCTTTTCCTGTGGTGTCTTCTACCAATAAAATAGAACCGGTTTCAAAAGTTCTTTTTTCGCCAAGCGAAGTTTCGATTTCTACGCCACCTTCTAATAAAACAATATATTGACGATCCGGCGCATTATGAAAATCGTAATCGTAAGAAGGTTTAACTTCTCTAAAAACAATTGATTTCACAGGTTCATCATCCGATAGAAATCCGATGTCGCCATTGTTTTTCAACGGAACTTCAAAATCTTCAAAATGACTTTCGCCATTTTCGTCGCTGTAAACTCGGGTTATCGTGATCATTATTTTTTAGAAAAAATAAGCGCATTTGCACAATCTACTTCATCCTGACTAATGGTATGTCCCATATTTGGATAGATTTTTTTAGTAACGTCTGCGCCTAATTTTTCAAGAAGTGCTTCGGTTTCGTTTACTCTTTCAACCGGAACATGAAAATCAGGATCGCTCGTTCCGATGAAAATAGGAGTATTTTCGAAATTTCCTGTGTAATGATTTTCATATACTTTATCGCCAATAAGTCCGCCTGTAAAAGCTACAACGCCACCATATTTAGCAGCATTTCTGGCTGTAAATTCCAAAGCAAGACAAGCTCCCTGCGAAAATCCTAAAAAATAGATGTTCTCTTTCTCAATTCCGTTTTGCTGAATAGCAACTACAACTTGATGAATTGCTTCTAATGATTTTGAAAAAGATGGTTCGTTTTCTTCCAATGGTACTAAAAAGGAATACGGATACCAGGTTCTGTTTTCGGCCTGAGGCGCAACCAATGCAAAATCTTCAACTTTAAGATGTTTCGCAATCGAAAGAATATCGTGAGCACCAGCGCCACGTCCGTGTATCATAATCAGGGCTTTTTTGGCTTCGTTTAAAGGAATACCTTCGGTTATAACGTCTGTATTCATGAGTTTTGTTTTTAAATTAATGTTGTTGAGTAGTGTTGTTTAAACAGGAATATAAAACTTTGCGACTTTGCGTCTTTGCGAGATTATTTTTTTCTAAGTAACGAGAAATTTGCGCGCAAAGACGCAAAGTCGCAAAGTTTTTAAAATCTGTCGCTGTTCAATTATTTCTTCCAGATATCTGCATATTCATCCGGATGTCTTTTGAATTGCGCATGAACATAAGGGCAAAGTGCCAAAACCATCATGTTATTAGCACGAACATAAGAAACCATTTCTTCCAGAAGTTTCTTAGCATAACCTTTTCCTTCGGCTTCCGGTTCAACTCCAGTATGGTAAACCGTTAGTAAATCATCTTTGATGCTTACGGTCATTTCGCCTAGTTTTTTTTCATCAACATAAAGATTAAAAGCTCCATGTTTTTTCTCGTCTAATTCTAGTTTTATTGTTTCCATATTTATTTTTTATGTCTTGGTTTAGAATTACAAAGTTCGTTAAACTAGGAGTTAAGTCTACTTAATGTAGATTAATTATAATCTTGTTTTATACCTAATTTTTTCATTTTTGAATACAAAGTCTGCGGTTGTATTTTTAGCAGTTCTGCGGCGCCTCCAATACCCGAAACTTTACCGTTGCAGGATTGTAAAGCATTCATAATATGTTCTTTTTCCATTTCTTCCATGGATTTCATTTTTCCGGAATTCTCCAAAATAGAATTTACTGTATTAGACGGAAGATCAAATTTTTTGATTTCATCTGTTTTGGCAAGCAATACATTTCGTTCTATTAAATGTTCTAATTCCCTGATGTTTCCCGGCCAGTTGTATTGCATCAATTGCTCTAAAGCTTCGGCGCTAATACTGTTGACATTTTTGCGGGAACTGGCGGAATATTTCTTTAGAAAATAATTAGCCAAAGCTTCAATATCTTCTTTACGTTCTTTTAAGGTTGGCAATTGTATAGGGAAAACATTTAATCTGTAATATAAATCCAGTCTAAAACGTCCTTCGGCAACTTCTTTTTCCAGAGATCTGTTGGTTGCCGCAACAATACGAACATTGATTTTAATGGTTTTATTTCCTCCAAGTCGCTGAATTTCTTTTTCCTGCAAAACACGCAATAATTTTACTTGAGAATCTAGCGGTAATTCACCAATTTCGTCAAGGAAAATAGTTCCGTTATTGGCTTGTTCAAACTTCCCGATTCTTAAAGCATTTGCTCCTGTAAAAGCACCTTTTTCATGTCCAAACAATTCACTTTCGATAAGGGAATGTGGCAAAGCAGCACAATTGACAATCACAATAGAATTTGATTTATGTGCTGAAAGATCGTGTATGGCGTGCGCAACTCTTTCTTTTCCTGTTCCGCTTTCGCCAAGAATCAATACAGAAGTTTCTGCGGGAGCGACAATTTTTATTTTTTCGATTACTTCTTTTAAAAGATGGCTTTCGCCGATGATTCCGTCGATTTCCTGATTTTCGGCTTCCGTTTTAATTTCGGTAAGAGTTCCTTTTTCCTGTTCAAATCTATATTTAGCAATGTCAAGCATCACAATAAGATCTCTTTCTCTAAACGGTTTTACCATAAAACCATAAGGATGCGTCGCTTTTACAGCTTCAAGCGTAGTTTGATTGGTATTTGCAGAAATATAAAGAAAAGGCAATTGCATCTCCCGTAATTCCCAAGCCAAATCAATTCCTGTCAGATCATTTTTTAGCATGATATCCAGCAAAACCCAATCCGGTCTTTTGGCTTCGATTAATTTTCGAGCCTGAACTACAGAAGAAGCAATACCGGTTATTTGATAACCCGCTTTTAACAACATGATTTTTAAGTCATTTGCTACTATAAATTCATCTTCAACAATTAGAATTTTCTCCTTCATTTCTTAAATTTATATAATTTCAGCATTATCAGATGATCCTTCAAATTCTGTGTTTCTGGTAAACGTAATTTTGATTTTCAGTCCGTTATCACTTTTCATATCAAAAATACCATCAATTTGATCGCTTAAACCAATCATTAAATTCATACCAAGAGAATCTCTTTCGGTATCTTCAAAATCTGCCGGAAGACCAACGCCATTATCATCAATGATAAGCTGATATTGGTTTCCCTCTGTGTTTTTTAGCGAAACATGTACTTCACCTTTTCTGCCTGAAGGAAAAGCATATTTAATAGCATTATTTATCGCTTCATTTATAATTAATCCTAACGGAACTGCTTGAGCAACATCAAGATATACTTTTTCTGTGTCTAAAACAAAAAGAATATTTCTATCAGTATCAAAACATTCTTTCATGTAGTTTATTAATTCATAAATATACCATGACATATCTATATTAGACAGATTATCAGATTGATATAATTTTTGATGAATCAATGACATCGCATGCATTCTGTGTTGACTATTTTGTATAGCCATTAAAGCATCTTCGTTATCCAAATATGCTGATTGTGTGTTTAATAAACTAATAACAATCTGAAGGTTATTTTTGACACGATGGTGAATTTCTTTTAAAAGCCATTCTTTCTCGATCAGCATTTTTTTGTTCAGCTCGTTTTGTTCGTTAATCTGTTGTCGCTGAATTTCTAGTTCTTCGTTCTTTTTCTTTTTAGATCTAAAACTATTGTACAAAAAAGCCAGAAAAAGAATCAAAACCACAACACTTCCTATAAAAACATATCTTACAATTGTGGCATTATGAATTTGTATCTTTTGCAATTTTGCTTCCTGCGTAAGCAAATCGATATTTTTATCCTTTTTTTCGCTGTCAAATTCTACTTGAAGGCTATTAATTTGTTTGCTTTTTTCGCCTTTAAAAACCGAATCGGAAAGACTTTTATAAAGCTGATAATGTTTGATTGCATTGAGATAATCACCTCTCGCAGAATCGGCTTTGAACCAAACTAGATAACTTTCAGATCTAATATTATTGTTTCCGGTTGCTGCTGCACAGGAATCCAAAAGTTTAATGGTTCTGTAGAAATCATCATACTTTTTTACCTGAAGATGATAAGCAGAATAACTTCTTAAGACCGCAATACTATTCCCGTTTCTTTCGGCATTTTCGCCATAATAAGCGACCAATCTTTTGTAATAAATTGCTGCTGTAGCATTATCTTTCTTTAGTCTGTAAATATTAAATAAAAGATAATTTTCGACCATTTGTCGCTCAATATTCGTGGTCGGAAAATTAACCTGCATTTCCTTTATCAATTTAAGCGCATCATTTTGTTTTTTCTGACGAATAAGCAATGAACAAAGGTTCTCAGCAATGGTTCTTACATAATCTGTATCCTTATAATATTTGGCAATTTCTAGCGCTTTATACCAATATTCTTCGGCTTTATTATTTTGGCGTAAGTAATAATAAACCAACGCTGCACGATTATAAATCGAACTCAATTGCAATGAATTATCACGCATTGCAAGAGCAGTTTTTTCGGCTAATAAAGCATATTTTAAAGCTTCGGGATAATTTCCTTTTTGGGTATAAACCTGAGAAAGAATATTATAAACACCTTGTAATTCCTTAAATTTAATTGTTTTATAAAGCGCTAAAGATTCCAGTAAAATAGGATCAGCTTTATCCGGATTTTCGTTACTGCTGTATAATTCGCCTAGTTCTTTTAATGCAGTTGCTTGCTTTTCTTTTGCGCCTGATTTTTTGAACAATGCGATAGATGTTGTTTTTAATTCGGCTTTTTTATCCAGATCATTTTCATAAATGGCAAGTTCAGCATAACTGTCTCCTTGTTGTTCGGTTAAATTATTTTTCTGAAAATAGGCGAGTGCTTCATTCGTCTTTTTTAGTCCGTTTTTAGAATCTCCTTTTTCCCTGAAAATCTGAGCTTCTAATAAAATTGCTTTCCCTTTCCCAAGTTTATAATCTAAACTATTGCTTAGATTTTTGGCTTCGGTATTTATCGCATTTGCGTTGTCAAGATCCGTTTTAAATTCACCTGGTTTGGTGAGATAATAGTTGCTTAAAGCTAAAAGCAACTCCACTTTTTGGTTGTCACTTTTAGCCGCAGCTATTTTCTTTTTTAATTGATCAGGATCTTCTTTTGACTGCGCATTTGTGTGCGTAATCAGGAACAAAAATGCAGCTATGGTATACAGAATGCATTTGTGGTTTTTGACTGCTAAATGGGGACTATTATTCATTTTTTAAAGATAATCTATTATCAGATATCTGCAAATCTGTATCTTAAATTTGCCTATTTTTCGCGGTGATAATGGTAACATATTAGCATGGCAATTCCAGGAATAATTAGAGTTCCTAAACCAAAAAACTTTCCTGCAATGGCGCCTAAAAAACAACCTACCAAAAATCCCATAATAGTAACTACTTGTTTCTTAAAACTTAGCAGAATTTCAGCATCTTTTAATCCGTTTTTTAATATGCTGCCTAAATCCAAAGAAGCTTGTGTTACATTTCCGGTCATCATAGTTGTTGGACCATGAGTTTCTTTAGCATATAATTTTCCAAAAGCATTCTGAAGTCCCATTGCAAAAACGGTTGCCATTGCGATAGTATAAATCGTCCATTCTGAAAATATCTCTAAAAAGCCAAAAGCATAAGAAGCAATTCCGCTTAAAACCAATACGATACCTTCCCAAAATAAGATTGTATAATGATTTGTGTTTTTTAAGGCGATTCTTCCTCCGGTAATAACGGCCATAATAAATACCGGAAATGTCAGTAATTTTATCCAGGCATGCACATCAGAACCTTTAATGATCTGATAAGCAAAGACGATAAAGTTACCCGTAACGTGTGCCGAAAATATAGAATCTGCCGCAACAAATGTTACAGTATCGCAATACCCTGCAATCATGGTTAGAAGCAGGGTTACGTACCAAATGTTTTTTTGTATCTCCATAATTTTTATTATTTAAGGTGTGAACGAAGCATCCACGCCATTTTTTCGTGATTTTCTAATAGTCCGGTGATATAATCGCTGGTTCCGGCGTCGTGAAGTTCGGCAGCAAAATTATTGATGTTTTCACGTAAGTGAATTAAAATGCTTTCGTGATCTGCCAATAATTCTTTGATATAACCTGCGCTGTCGTTTTTCTCTCTTGATTCTTCAGTAAGATGCGTTAATGCCAGATATTCTTTTAAAGTTCCCGGAGCATAATGACCTAAAGTTCTGATTCTTTCGGCAACAGCATCAACAATTTCGTCAAGCGCTTCGTATTGTTGCTCAAAGAAGATGTGTTTGTTGTAGAAATCCGGGCCTTCTACATTCCAATGTGCTTTTTTTGTTTTGGTATAAAGTACAAATTCGTCAGCCAAAACTTTAGTCAATACATCTACAACTTTTGTGATGCTTTCTTGTTTAATTCCGATGTTTGCTTTCATTTTATATAAGGTTTAATAAATAAGAATCAAGTGAATATTTTCCTGCTCCAAGCGCAAGAATTAATAATAAAGACAACGTGTACATATAAGGAACGTCGCGTACTTCGAGTGAATCTTTTCTGTGTACGACAAAATATCCTACGGCTGTAACGCCAATAGTTGGCAAGACAACAAGTCTAGTTCCGATGCCCAGAATAATTAGAAACGGAACTACAGTATCAGAAAAAGTAGCGACTAATCCGTTTAGTTTTTCCGGTAAATGCAACGGATTCGGAACGTGTTCTCTTTGTCCATTTTCAACTCTGAATTTCTTCATTCCGTGTACTCTGAATAACTCAACTGCAAGTAATACTCTAAATGCTAAAAATGCCGCATTATTGAAGGATGTTCCTAAATCTGAGTAAAGGATTTGTTTGATAATTTCGATCATCTTTTTTAAATTTAAAAGGCAAAACAGGAACAGCCCAAAGCGCCCCAAAATGCGTTATAGTTATTTACCGGTACATTGCTCATTCTGGCAATATCATGACTGTGAGCATGAACATCGCAGCTTCCGGAGCAACTGTGTATTTGAGAAGTCAGACTTGGTTTTGCGTCTGCTTTTGAGTTCTTTTCGATTGCGCTTTGCAAATTACTTTTGGCTGGATATCCATTGTAAATATTAGTTGGCGACCAATCTGGTAATATCGGAATGTGAGGCGGTGAAAAGGAGGAGAAATCTCCGTTTGCATACACAATTTTTCCGTCGACAATAGTTAGATCTGCTTCGATTTTTTTGATGTCTTCGTCAGGAATAGAAAAGTAATCGCTGTCTAAAACGACTAAATCAGCAAACATTCCAACTCTGATATCTCCTTTTTTAGCTTGTTCCTGAGAGAACCAGGCGCTTCCTCTGGTGTATAATTCAAGAGCTGTTTCTCTGCTTAATCTGCTTTCATTGTACAATTGCAAACCTCCAACCGTTTTTCCAACCGTCATCCAATACATTGAAACCCACGGATTGTAACTGCTTACTCTTGTCGCGTCAGAACCTCCGCCAACGGGAACTTCCATTTCGAGCATTTTTTTAATGGGTGGCGTATTTTCGGCAGCTTTTGCACCGTATCTGTCTGTGAAATATTCACCTTGATATGCCATTCTGCTTTGCACTGCGATTCCGCCGCCTAAATTTTTGACGCGTTCGATGTTTCTTTCGTCAATAGTTTCGGCGTGATCAAATATCCACGGTAATCCGTTAAACGGAATTTCCTGATTGATTTTTTCGAAAACATTCAAAAATCTTGTGATACTTTCGTTATAAGTCGCATGAAGTCTGAACGGCCAGCGATTTTCGACCAAAAGACGAACTACTTTTTCTAATTCTGCTTCCATATTTTCAGGAAGATCAGGTCTTGGCTGAAGGAAATCTTCAAAATCAGCTGCAGAAAAAACTAACATTTCTCCCGCACCATTATGACGGTACATATCATCGCCCTGATATAATTTTACGGTATCAATCCAATCTTCAAAATCCTCGAATTCGTGTTTTGGTTTTTGAGTAAAAAGATTATACGCGATTCTTACCGTTAATTGTTTCTTTTCGTTTAGTTCATTTACAACTTTATAATCATCGGGAAAATTCTGAAATCCTCCTCCGGCATCGATAACACTTGTGATCCCAAAACGGTTCAACTCTTTCATGAAGTGACGCGTCGAATTGATTTGATGCTCATACGAAAGCGTTGGTCCTTTTGCTAAAGTTGAATACAAAATCATGGCGTTTGGAGTCGCAATAATAAGTCCGGTTGGTTCGCCGTTACTATCGCGCTCAATTTGTCCTCCGGGAGGCGCTGGCGTATTTTTTGTATATCCAACGGCTTTTAATGCGGCTCTGTTCATAATTGCTCTGTCATACAAATGCAGAATAAAAACGGGAGTTTCGGGCGCAATTGCATTGATTTCCTGTAAGGTTGGCATTCTGCGTTCAGCAAATTGAAATTCAGACCAACCGCCAACGACACGAACCCATTGCGGATTTGGCGTACGATCAACTTGTTCTTTCAACATTCGAAGTGCATCTGCAAGTGAAGGAACACCATCCCAACGCAATTCTAAATTATAATTTAATCCGCCACGAATAAGGTGAATGTGAGAATCGTTGATTCCGGGAACAACTCGTTTATTTTGAAGGTCGATTATTTTGGTTTCCTCAGATGCAAATTCCATTATGTTACTGTCGTTTCCAACTGCAATAAATTTTCCGTCTTTGATTGCTACGGCTGTAACATTTGGCGTTTCGGCATTGAAACTATGAATCTTGCCATTGAATAAAATTAAATCTGCTTTCATAATTGAATTATTTAGCGTTAAGTTTTGCAATTGCTTCTTTGATTCCTTCGCCTGCAACATTGTAGAATGATGGCCCGGCAAGCAAAGTAATTTTTGTTAAAGGCTTATAATCTGATAATTTTTTATCTTTTAAAAAGGTTTGGGTTCTGTAGGCTTCAAAAGAACCTAAAACTACATTTGTCGCTACCAAAGCCGTTGGAGAATCGATTCCTGCATCTTTAATATCACTTGCAAAAGCGAAGTTAGAAACACCTAAACGCAAAGCTTCGCGTGTGGCAACACTTCCTACACTAATCATCAAATCCGGTGTGAATTTATTGCGGTCACCAAGACCAATAAGCAATAATTGTTTGGCTGCCAAAGTTCCTTTTGGAGGCGTAATCAATAAAGTTTCAAGAGAATGTCCAGTGAATTTTCCGCTTTTGCGTAATTCGGTAATAATTCCTTTTAAGGCATCGTCTAAATGTACCATTCCGTTTAAGTTTGCAGGAAGGGCAGGAGGGTTAAAGATATCACCTTCAGTATATTCGAAAACGCAGGCAACTTGTAATTCTGCTTCGGCGGAAGATGGTCCCTGAACCAATCCGTTTATGGCAACTCCGTCAACTTTTCCCCAAGTGGTTGTTGATCCGAGTGTTGCTGTTTGTGCAAAAGAAACATTAGCAAAAAATAATGCTGTAAAAAGAATTAGAGAAGAATTTCTAAGTCTGTATGTGGATAAAAGTGTGGTATTTTTCATCGTTATGAATTTAGTTAACGTTATTGTAATGGTGAATTTTTTAAACACATAGAAACATAGATTTATATTTTGAAATGAATAAAAAAGAGTATCAAAAGAAACTAGTTTCTCACACATAGCTATGTGTATTAATGCAAGTGAAACGCCTTTTTTGACTTTACAAATTCTATGTTTCTATGTGTTTAAATTAATTATTTCTAATGAATTATGTTGTTAAAATTTAAATGCGAGTCGGGCATTAAAGAAAACGCCGTCTTTAGAATTTGGAATTATGTCGTCGATAAAAGCGCCTGTTTTAAAATATTGAATTCCGCTTACGACTGATATAAATTTGTTGACGCTATAGGTGAAATTAGCCAAATAAGCCGTCCCGATATACCGTTTGTCTGAAGCACTTCCGGGAAGATTTAGTGTTCCGCTTGGTCTGTAAACACCGTCTTGCAGTGAATATCTCCAGTTAAAAACCACATCGACCTGCATCTTTAATTGTGGCAATAAATCCATCGTGGCATAAGGATGAATGTCGATAAGGTTTACCGGACCCACTTGCGGACTAAAACCAAAATATCCTCCTTTTGGATACAACGGATTAAACGTTTGCAGGTTTCCATTGCCTTGATTTTGATCTCCTGAGATATAATCATTTCGAAGGTTTATCGTTGGTTTGAACTTTATGTTTTCAAAGGAATAACCTAAATCTGCAGAAGCGGTCCAGGCATTAATATTTCCAGAACCAAAACTCCCAAATTGATAAGCAGCTTCAAGATTATAAATAAAACCTCCGCCGTATTTCCAAAGTCTTGCGCCTATTGTATGTCTTTTTTCGGGAGCAATTCCTTCTTCAAATAGTGATTCTTTTTTTTGTATTCCGAGATAATAAAGATCCAGATTTCCTGCTTTTGGGAATATTATTTTGGAATAAGCGCCCCATAAATTGATTTGTTTCGACGGTTTATTATCAAAAACGCCTTTGTAAACCGTGTCTGCCATCATAGCAAAACCGTCAATCGAGAATCGGGCAGAAGAGTACATTATTTTGGCTCCTGTAAAATAAAGCCTCGCATTTGGGCCTTCTCTTACTGAAATTAATCTTCCGGAACCGTAATCAAGTTCTTGTCTTCCGGCACGAACGGTCAGCTTTTTATCTTCTTTTTGATAGAGATTTACATCTAAAAAAAGATTCTGAACGTTCAACTGATCTTCGTCAATTCCTCTTGGACCGTTGATCCTGCCGTCTTGCAAGGCGCTTCTTAATTGTGCAAATACTCTAAAGGTTTTTCCTAAATGAACATCGGCATGAAGATCGTAACGTTGCAGAAAAAAGTTGTTGTGACCAATATTTAATCTTCCCCAATCTTCATTATTGAAATCAACGTATTCATATCGGGCTTCACCTCCAAGAGACATATAAAAATCTTTCTGCTTGTTTAACGGAATAAATTTTATATTCTCATAAAAGTTTCTGCTTGAATCTTTTAGAAATTCGTAGTTTTCGTCATAACGCAAAAGTTTAAAGTTTTGTGCCGATGCAATGCTTCCCATAAAAAGAAAACACATTACGATGATTCCGAAGTTCTTGTTTTTTGACGATATGGATTTTGATGATTCCAAGATAATGAAGCTTATGAGGTTTTGTTTATTTGTTTCAGGTTTCAGGTTTCAGGTTTGAAGTTTCAGGTTGAAATGAATTAGTGTTTCAACATGTTGTGCGCATAATGAATTCCTAAACCGTAAGATCCGCCGTGTTTTTTCATTAAATTCGTTACCGGAACATACGTTTCCTGACGCGCCCAGTCTCTTTGAAGTTCTAATATATATTGGATAGAAGTTATAGGTTGTGCACCAACTTGTATCATTCTTTGTATCGCGCGTTCGTGAGCTTCGGTGCTTACATCTCCACAGGCATCTGTGATTACGTAAACTTCATAACCTTCTTCAATGGCAGATAAAGCCGGACCAACTATGCAAACTCCTGTCCATAATCCTGCAAGAACCAGTTTTTGTTTTTTTGTTCCTGTAATGGCTTTATAAGCATTTTCGTCTTCCCAAGTATTCATTGTCGTACGATCGATATACCCTGAAGTTGCGATTGGATAATATTCTTCAATTTCCGGAAAAACTGGTCCTGCAAAACTTTCTTCAAAAACTGTAGTTACAATTGTTGGAACATTGAAGATTTTTGATGCGCCGCAAACAATAGCAACATTATTACGTAATTCGCTTAAAGCAATGCTGTTTGTCGCAAATGCCATTTGTCCTTCGAAATCAATTAATACTAATGCGTGATTGTCTGGTGATAATAAGTTTACTGATGGTTTCATAAGTTTGATATTTAATATTATTAATTAAGCTAACAAGATGCCAAATCTGTAATTGGCTATTATATTGGTATGTAGGAGATAAAACGATATTTTTTGGTTACGATATTTCGTAGATTTATTATCGCTTTAGTGAAATTCATTAAGAATGTGTTGAAAGTTTACGGATCATTTCAGCGGAAACGGCGTCGGCATAGATTCCAAAAGCGCTGGTTAAAACACCTTTTATATTGTAGATTTCAGATATAATTCCGTAAACAATATCTTCGTCTCCGGGATCTGTATCTCCTTCAAAACGGAATAAATATTCGATTTTGAATTCTTCCGGTGACATCGTTTGTTTGTTATTGTTGTAGCGAATACAGTTTTCATCAAGATTGAAATTTTCGGTAAAACCTTGTTGATTCAGCCATTGCAAAGCTTCGGTAACGGTATCAAAAGAGGGTTGTTGAATAGTACTCATGGTTGGAAAGTTTAAAAAACTGCCTGTAAAAGCGAACCAATAAAGGCAGTTTTGATTTGTGATAAATACTTATGCTTTAATGAAATCCAGAATATCGTTGTTGATAGTTTCTGCTTCTGTAGTTGGCATACCATGAGGAAAACCAGGATAAGAAATTAGTTTTCCGTTTTTCAAAAGTGCTGCAGCTCTTGGCGCTTGACCGTAAGGAACGATTTGATCATCTTCTCCGTGTAAAACCAAAACCGGAATATCTAAACTTTTAAGATCTTCTGTAAAATCTGATTCAGAGAAAGCTTTGATTCCATCATGATGTGCCAAAACTGAACCCATCATCCCCTGACGCCACCAATTGTGTCTAATTCCTTCCTGAACTACTTTTCCTTCGCGGTTCCATCCGTAAAACGGAATTGGGAAATCATAAAAATATTGTGCTCTGTTAAATCCCGTTCCTTGTCTGATTTCGTCAAAAACTGATAATGGAACTCCTTCTGGATTTGATTCGTTTTGAATCATAATTGGCGTTACAGCGCTAATAATTACTGCTTTTGCAACACGTAATTTTCCATATTTTGCTGCGTAACGTATTACTTCGCCACCTCCGGTTGAGTGACCAACGTGAATTGCATCTTTTAGGTCAAGAAATGCAGTAAGTTCTGCGATATCTGATGCATAAGTTTCCATATTATTTCCTTCTGAAGTTTGACCAGAACGACCGTGTCCGCGGCGATCATGTGCAATAACTCTGTATCCTTGTTTTAAGAAAAACATCATTTGAGCATCCCAATCATCACTTGATAATGGCCATCCGTGGTGAAAAACTACTGGTGTTCCTGTTCCCCAATCTTTGTAAAAAATTTCTGTTCCGTCTTGTGTTTTAAATGTGCTCATCTTGTTATGGTTTTAGATTATTAAATTGTTTGTGTAATTGTTAAAATTTGAATTATAATAAAGTGTTATTTTAATTTTATTGATGTTGTTTGATTTCTTTGACAAACTTACAGTAGTTTCGAAAGTCTGTCAGTTAACCTAGATTAAGAAAAAAAATAATCTCGAAATTGATATGTTCACGTTCTGCATTTTTAAATACTTTTTTATTTGATGCAGAGTAATTTTCAAACAACATGCCATTGAAGTTAAGCGGTTGTTTTTAAAGGAATTGTGATTTTTGGATTGATTTTTATTTTACGGTATTTCGTAAAATTATTAGCAGGAGATTATGATTTTATATAAATTATATAAAATGTATTACTCTTTTTGTTCTTTAAGTTTGAGCTGAATTAGAAAATAAGACTGGATTTATAACCTGAAATCTTATTATGAATGGTAGTAAAACAAAAAAATACTAATCTCATAGAGGTTAGTATTTTTTTGGAAGGTATTTTATATAGAATTTTAATGCTTTTCTATCGAAGTTCCTTTAAAATCTTGAAGACTTCGGTAATTTCATAATCCAAGGCTTTTATTTTTTCTATTGTTTTAGAGTTAAAATGCTCTTGTTTGGCTTCTTTTTCAATAGTAGATAAATAATTGCTAAGATCTTTTAGCATGAAAATATCCAGACTGGATTTCATATTGTGGCAAATTCTCATTGCTGTATTGTAATCGTTATTGCGAATGGCTTTGCCTAATTCTACAACTTCGCCAGGAATTTTTTCCAGAAAAAGATCAATCATATCTTTTCTAAAATTTGCTTCACCGCTTGAAACCTCATCAATAAAAGAAAAATCAATGATTCTCTTTTGTATCGGATCAACATCTTTAGTTATAACTGTTTTTATAGCTTCTAAAAGTTGTTCTTGTTTGAAAGGTTTAGGAACGTAAGCATTCATTCCAATTTTATAACAAAGTTCCTGTTCGCCCACAAGAGAGTGTGCGGTCATTGCAATAATAGGAACGTTTAGGTTCATTTCGTTTCTGATGTATTCTGTCGTTTGATAACCGTCTTTTATTGGCATCTGAAGATCCATCAACACTAAATCATATTCATTTTTGGATAAAAAAGCAATTCCTTCTTCACCATTTCCAACAATATCCAATTTAAAACCAAAATTATGAATAACACTTTTTACCAGTTTTTGGTTTAAAACGTTGTCTTCGCAAAGAAGTATTTTAAGATTTCCGGGATTATAAGCAGTTGTCGTTTCAACTGTGGTTTCAATAGGATCTGCTTTTTTATAAGTAAGAGTAAAGAAGAATTCTGAACCAAATCCGGGTTTACTTTTTACCTGAATTTCAGAATTCTGCAATTCAATAAGTTGTTTTACAATATTAAGACCAAGTCCTGTGCCGCCAAATTTTCGTGTTGTACTTTCTTCGGCTTGCGTAAATCTTTCGAAAATACTTTTAAGTTTCGCTTCATTAATACCAATTCCGGTGTCTTTTACAGAGAATCTAAGCGAATATTGATCTTCGGTTTCACTAATCTTTTTTACAGAAATCGTTACTTCACCTTCTTCTGTAAACTTTAGTGCATTTCCAGCAAGGTTAACCAGAATTTGATTCAATCTTCCCTGATCGCCAATTACCATTTCCGGCATATCGGCATCGAGAAAAAGATTGAATTCGACATTTGCAGCAACTTTTACTTTTAGTAAATCATAAACGTGTTTCAGCGTGTTTTTTAAATGGAACGGTTCTTCATCAATTGTCAAATTTCCGGATTCAATTTTAGAAAGATCCAGAATATCATTTACAATTAAAAGTAAATTTTCCTGTGCAATTTGTACACTATTAACATAATCACGTTGAATTGTATCCAGAAAAGTTTGTGCCAAAAGATCTGTAAAACCAATAATAGCATTTAATGGCGTTCTGATTTCGTGACTCATGTTAGCTAGAAAACTATCTTTTGCCAAAACTGCGCGCTCGGCAATTTTTTTCTGAGCTGCCAGGTCAATATTTTTTGTTCTTAATTCTAATTGATTGATAATGTGCTTTGCAACAATCGAAAGGGCATTTCGTTGGTTTTCATTCAACTCTTTAGAAACATGGTCGATTGCACAAATGGTTCCAATATTATAACCGTCAGGCGTTGTAAGCGGAATTCCGGCATAGAATCTCACTTTAAAACCATCAAGAACATTTGGATCGTCTTTAAATCTTTCGCTTAAAAAAGTATCGGATATTTCAACCAATTCCGATTGCATGATTGTATATCTGCAAAAACTAATATCACGAGGGACTTCTGTTACTCCAATTCCAATTTCAGATTTAAACCATTGTCTGTTCTCGTCTATAAAAGAGATATGCGCAATGGGCACACCGCAGATATAAGCAACGAGTGCCGTTGCATCATCAAAAGCATATTCAGGCAAAGTATCGAGAATATTGTAACGCTTTAATGCCGCAAGTCGCTCTGTCTCGTTGTGAGGTATAGGTTGTAGTAGATTATCCATTCAGTCAATAAGGAAAATACAAAAGTATAGAGAATGTAATATAAACATATGTTAAATATGGCTCAGAACTGATTATTTCGCTATTTTAGAGGTAAAATTATATCATTTGAAGAATAAAATAAGAATATACTTCTATAAAAATGTTTGCAAAAGTTCTCTTTAATTTTGTTAAGAAATACACATGTTCTAAAAATATAGTATTAATTTAACTGCTCAAATAAGATAGGACGAGAGTATATATTAAAAATAGATATTAAGGTCTAATCTTAAGGATTTTAAAAATAAAATACCATGGAAAATTTAAAAAAAGCGTACATAGCCGGAGGTTGTTTTTGGGGAATGGAAGATCTGTTTCGCGTGCGACCTGGAGTAAAAGATACCGAAGTAGGTTATATTGGCGGAGACAACGAAAATCCAACCTATCCAAATCATCCGGGACATGCCGAAGGAATAGAAATTACATACGATGCTAACGAAACTTCGTTTAAAGAATTATTAGATTATTTTTTCAGAATGCATGATCCAACAACTGTAGACAGACAAGGTAATGACAGAGGTTCAAGTTACAGATCAGCTATATTTATCCAGAATGAGCAGGAAAAACAAGATGCTGATGAAGTAATTAAAATTGTTGATGATTCGGGTAAATGGCCGGGAAAAGTAGTTACAACGCTGGAACCTTATTCTAAATTTTGGACTGCCGAAGAATATCATCAGGATTATCTTGTCAAGAATCCAAATGGTTATACTTGCCATTTTGAGCGATTCGGAACTTCTTTTTTATAAACGAATTATTTCATAAAAAAGCATAATTAAAAATCTGCGTGATTTGAAAACTATTGCCTATAATCTCCGAAAAAGTAGAGATTATAGGCTTTATTTATTTTAATACTATATATAGGTTATACGTCGAAAGCTTCGCTGGTTAGAGTCAGAGCAATTCTGGGAGTTTTTATAAATTCGATTAATCCAAAGTTTTTTAATTCGGAAGCCAAATTATTGATTTCATCTTCTTGTCCTGTTGCTTCAAAAACAGTGAAATCTTTTTCGATTAATATAAATCTGGCGTTGTATTTTTTAAGTAATTGATTTATATTTTCTTCATTAATGAAACTAGAAGTCATTACTTTGAATAATCCCATTTGTTTCCAGACAATTTCTTCGTTTGTGCTGCAATAACATTTGAAAACTTCGATGATTTTTTCGATTTGAAGCGCAATATTTCTGGCGATTTCAAAAGTTTCTTTTATAACGAGCGTACATCTGTACATTTTGTCAATTTCGCAAGTAGAGATATTGAGGCTTTCTATACTGATTTTTTTTCGCGTAAGCATAATGGTTATTTTATTGAGTAATCCCATTTGATCTTCGGTGTAAGCGGTTAAAGTATATTCTTGTTTCATTTGAAAAGTGTGTCTAAATTGTTTGAATTATTAGTAGTTAGTGTTTTCCGGAAATAAAAAAACCTTTCTCATTTATGACTGAGAAAGGTTTTTATTATACAATAGAATCCTGCCTCGTCATAAAAGACGAATAATGATAATTGCGATAATGATAATTTGCACTGAATTTTTCATGTGTATTTTAAATAAAAAAACCTCCCGAAAAGGGAGGTTTTAAATTGTATCTGTGTACTTATTTATATAACATCCCTGATCATTATCGAATGATAATAATGCTGCTAATAATAGTGATGTTAATTAAGTTTTTCATTTTGTATTTCTGATGTGCGACAAATGTATTGATTTTTATAATGCTAAAGAAAGTTTTTTTCAATGGAAGTATTTTTGTTAGAATGCAAGATTAGGTTAGAGAGGAATCTTTCGATAAATACTATTTAATGAGTTTTATTACCTTCGTATAAAAAATCCAAAACCCATGAAATTTTTTCAGCTTCTTTTCGTGTTTATTATGTTTCCAATTGTATCAAATTCACAGGAAAAATATGTTATGGAAACTTCGGATAAAGCTTCCACTCATGGAATGTTGATCTTTGGAAAAAATAAAATTTACGCCTATCATCTTCCAATGTTTCATAGTCCGCACAATTATCAGATAATTTTGGAACTTGAATTAGATGAGACAGCGAAGAGCTTATTTATCGAAGATCAGAAAAACAATCCTGAATATGCAACTTATACAATTGAGCCAGAAACTTTTGTTTTGCCTCAGATGATTGTAAAAGGAAATTCCTTTACGGTTGATTTGTATCGTGGTCATTTTGAAAGAGGTGGAAAAAAAATAGCTTCAAAGATTAAAGTCGTAATCAAAGAAGTTTTGTTTTACAACAAATTTAAAAGTGATGAAAAACGTTCTGCTGTGAGCAGTTTCATTTTATTTGGAAATGATAAAGAGCAGTTTATGGCTCATTTGCTGACTAATAAGCCAGATTTTGATCAGATTATAGAAGTGAAAGCTCCAATTGATACTATACTTAAAGAAAAGAACAATGTTGTGATTAATACTGATTTAACCGAAAATTCAGTTCTTGGAGTTAGTGGAAACGAAATTGAAATATCGCTGAATATAAAGTATTCGATAGTTTTATTAAGACAGTTATATCTTGAATTTGGAGATTTAAAATAAAGATATTCAGATATAAAAAAACGAGTTGAAATATTAAGGAACAATATTTCAACTCGTTTTTTTGTTCTGCAACTTTCCGATACTGAATGTAATTTACTACTCGATTATGGATAACATTATAACTTCTGTTTTTGCTATATAATTATTGATACTTGAAAAATATACATAAAATATTGTTAAAATAGTTGTATATTTTTAAATAAGCAAGTGGTTAGTCAAAAAAGGGATAATATAATACTATCATGTGGTAATATCGGCATTTTTCTTAACTCAGGTTTAACATAATTTTACAAGTGTTAAAAATACACTAACCAAATTGTTAAATTATGAAACCAGCCACGCATGTTTTAAAAAGTACAGCAACATCTTCTCAAAGAGAAAAGTTGTTCTATACGATTTTGTTTTTGTTTGTTGTTTTTAGCTCATTTTCACAACAGAAAATTAGCGGAAAAATTACAGATGCAAATAAGATTCCTATACCGGGAGTATCAGTTTTAGAGAAAAATACCTCTAATGGCGCTGTAAGTGATTTCGATGGAAATTTTGAGATTACACTTAAAAATAAAGATTCAAAATTAGTTTTTACTTATATGGGTTTTATAACTCAGGAAATTTCTGTTTTAAATAAGAAAGTAGTAAATATTGTTCTTCAGGAAAGTAAACAAGAATTAAATGAAGTAGTTGTTGTAGGATACGGAACTCAGAAAAAATCAAGAATTACCAGTGCAATCGCCAGTGTAAAAGAAAAAGATTTTACAAGAGGAGCAATTAATGACGCTTCAGATCTTATAAAAGGTAAAGTTGCCGGTTTAACCATTACTAACGGTTCAGGAGATCCGGGTTCATCGCCAAATATTACATTACGTGGATTTTCAACTTTAAAAGGAGGGACGGGTCCTTTGGTCTTAATTAATGGTGTACCGGGAAGTATTGATACGGTAGCTCCAAATGAAATTGCGTCAATTGATGTTTTGAAAGATGCTTCGGCAGCAGCAATTTACGGAACCAGAGGTGCAAATGGAGTAATTCTTATTACAACCAAGACCGTAAATAGTGCAATAGAACCAACAATTACGTACTCAACATTTGCTACAACATCTAATTTTGCTAAAAAAGCTAGATTTTTAGATGCCAATCAACAAAGAAATTTACGTTCTCAAGGCGTTACATTACCTTTTACTGATGGCGGTGCCAGTACAGATTGGTTAGACGAAATCTCAAGAACAGGATTTTCTCAAAATCATAATTTAGCTTTAAAAGGTGGAACTGCTAAAACAAATTATATAGTAAACCTTAATTATGTGAATCAAACGGGAGTTTTTAATAACACCTATAATAAAGAGTACCGATTTTCATTTGATGTCAATCATACCATGTTCAATGATAAGTTAAAGATTAATTTAAGCTTACTAAACGGAACACGCGATATGGGTATTGACGAAGGTATTGCTGCATATGCTTACAGACAAGCAATGATTAGAAATCCTACTGCTCCTGTATATAACCCAAATGGTACTTATAATGAAGATCCAAACAAGCTTCAATATTACAATCCAGTAGCGATTTTGAATGAAACAACACAGGATAGAAATAGTACATGGCAAAGATTTACGGCTAATTTAACTCTGGATTTATTACCGGGATGGGATGTTAGTACGCAGCTTTCAAAAAATAAAAATACAGCTTTGAATGGTTATGCCGAAAGTAAACAACATTATTCAAATACAATAAATAAAAGAAATGGCGTTGCTTCAAGAGATACAGGCGCTACAGATAATGATTATGTTGAGATAACATCAAAATATCATAAAACTTTAGGAAACCACGACTTTACAGTATTAGGAGGTTATAGCTATCAATATACTGTTAATGAAGGATTTTCTGCCCGTAATTCTGATTTTCCAACGGATGCATTTTCGTATAATAATTTAGATGCAGGAAATGGTTTGTCAGATGGTACTGCATATATGGACAGTTATAAAAATGACAGTAAATTAATTGGATTCTTTGGTAGGTTAAACTACAATTTCAATAGTAAATACGATTTGTTATTTAGTATCAGACGAGAAGGTTCTTCTAAGTTTGGAGAGAACCACAAATGGGGTAATTTCCCGGCGGTTTCTGCAGGATGGAGCATCAATAAAGAGTCATTTCTAAAAGATGCTACTGCTATAAATACTTTAAAATTAAGAGCTGGTTATGGAGAAACAGGAGTAATACCTAATGATCCTTATATGTCAATGACATTGTATAATTATGATGGATATTTCTTTAGTAACGGAAAATGGGTTAAAGGTTTAGAACCGGTAAGTAATCCAAATCCTGATTTGCGTTGGGAGAAAACTGCAGAGGTAAATATTGGTATTGATTTTGGATTTTTCGATAATAGAATTTCAGGAAGTTTTGATATCTATGATAAAAAAACAAGTGATATGTTATGGGATTATGCTGTACCAACTCCTCCTTATTTGTTTCCTCAAATTACGGCAAATGTTGGAAAAATGGAAAACAAAGGATTTGAAATTCTTCTTAATACAATTCCTGTAAAAACGAAAGATTTCACTTGGAATTCTTCAATGACTTTTTCGCACAATAAAAATAAGTTAACGAGTCTTTCTAATGATTTATATAAAATTGAAGGAGACTTTTTGAATACCGGAAACACAGGAGATCCAATTTCATTTGAAACACACAGATTAGAAGTAGGACAATCAATTGGTAATTTCTGGGGATTAAAATCTGTAGATATTACGACTGATGGAAAATGGATTGTTGAATTGCCGGACGGAACAAGAAAAACACTTACTACAGAAATGTATAACGATGCTAACAAGCAATATTTAGGAAACGGTATTCCGAAATATTATGGTGGATGGACGAATACTTTTACGTACAAAAAATTTGATTTAAGTGTTGTTTTAACAGGAGCTTTCGATTTTCAAATACTTAATACACAGCGTATGTTTTATGAAAATCCAACAATTGCTTACAATATGTTAGACACTGCATTTGATAAAGTGTATGATAAAGCGGTATTAAATTACAATCAAACTTATGTAAGTTATTATGTTGAACAAGGAGATTATGTAAAAGTAGATAATGTAACCTTCTCCTATAATTTTGATGTTACACCATTTAAAATTTTAAATGCAATGAGATTGTATGTATCTGCAAATAATTTGGCTACAATTACAAAATATAAAGGATTGGATCCGGAGATAAAAAGAGAAGATCCTTTGTCGCAAGGAATGGATGGAAGAGATAAATATCCAAGTACAAGAGGTATCACACTAGGTTTAAATGTAACTTTTTAAATTAAATCAAAATGAAAAATAAAAATATAGTATATAAAATTCTTATTTCGGGCTTATTCCTTTTAGGAACAGGATGTACAAATCTTGATGAGACCGTTTATGACAAAGTAAGTGCCGAGGATACTAAATTGACTTCGGAAGATTTGGCGAGTATTATTGCTCCGGCTTACAATTCATTTAGACAAATTTATTCAGATTGGGATGCTATTTTTAACCTGTATGAAGATTCGTCAGATCTAATGGTAACGCCTCAAAGAAACGGTATTGGTTGGGGAGATTATTACATTACAATGCACAAACATACTTGGGGTACAGCACTTCCTATGGCAGAAGGTAACTGGTATTATATGTTTACAGGTGTAAATAAAGTCAACAGAGCCATATATCAAATAGAGCAAATAGAAGGTGTTGATAACAAAGAAAATGTTATTCAGGAATTAAGAGCATTGAGAGCAATTTATTATTATTTGCTATTAGATAATTTTAGAAATGTTCCAATTGTAACTTCATATATCAATCCTCCGGGATATTTACCGGTTCAAAATACAGGAAAAGAAGTATATGATTTTGTCGAAAAGGAATTAAAAACAGCTTTACCTTACTTAAGCGACAAGAATAATTCGTCGACTTATGGTAAAATTAATCAGTGGGCTGTAAAAATGACTTTGGCAAAATTGTATCTGAATGCCGGCGTTTATTTAGGAACACCAAAATGGGATGAAGCTTTGGCTCAGGTAAATGATGTTATTAATAATGGAGGTTTTAAATTGAACGCTAATTATCGCGACAATTTCATCATAAAAAATGAATTTTCTACAGAGCAAATATTATCGATTCCTTATGATCAGGTAAAAGCTCCGGGAACAAGCTGGCCATACAGAACATTGGCAGCTGCAAGTCAGGCAACTTTTGATTTGGCGGGTGGTCCTTGGAATGGAACTGGTGGAATACCTCAATTCCTAGATACTTATGATCCGGATGATCAAAGATTAAAAGATTGTTGGTTAGGTGGTAAGCAATTTACTAGTAAAGGAGAACCGATAATGCTGGACGATAAAGTAACACAATTTGAATATATTAACTACATGACCAGCGTTGATGGTTGTGAGCCAAATGAAGGTTTTAGAATGGTTAAATATGAAATTGGTCCAGGCGTTGTAGGACAAGCAAGTAATGATGTTCCTTTTTACAGATTAGCAGATGCCATGATGATTAAAGCAGAATGTCTATTAAGAAAAGGTGATGCTGCCGGAGCTGCAGCCATTGTTACTGAAGTAAGACAAAGAGATTTTAAAAACACCAATCCTGCTAAAGCAATCGTAACAGGCGCTAAACTTATGGGAGGAAGTGTTTATAAATACGGAACTTATCAAGCTGGAGTAATTACAGATTATGAAGGCGGAGCAGATATTCAATATGGTGGTTTCCTTGACGAATTAGCATGGGAATTTGTTGGAGAAGCGCATAGAAGACAAGATTTAATTCGTTTTGGAGTATATTCAAAAAAATCATGGTTCTCTAAAAAAGCAGATCCAAGTGGAGATTTCAGAGCTATTTTTCCAATACCACAATCAGAAATGGTTAAGAATAGTAATCTGAAACAAAATCCTGGATACTAGAAAATAATAGGAAGATTTTACAAGTTGGTTGCTTGTAATTATAAGTGTGTGAAAAGCTGTTCCTTGTTTAGGAATGGCTTTTCATTTTTAAATCAAACAATTATGAAATACAAATCAAAAATTATAAAAGCTTGTTTTTTTCTGATCGTTTTTCAATCTTTTTTTTCTTCGAAAGTAATAAGTCAAACGAAGAATAAAGAATTAAAAATGAATTTCTCAATCGCTTCTCAAAATCCCGAATCTCATTATCTGGAAGTTGTTTTGAATTTTGAAAATCTGTCGTCGAACAAGACAAATTTAGTACTTCCGGTTTGGACGCCAGGTTATTATTTAATTCTCGATACACCAAGATATATAGTAGATTTTGATGTAGAAGATATAAATGGAAATAAAATAAAGTGGCATAAAAAATCCAAAAATTGTTGGGTTGTAGAAAACGGAAAAACAGCTAAAATTAAAGTAAAATATAAAGTTTTTGCCAATAAAAAATCAGTAGCAGAATCTTATGTCGATGCAGAAAAAGCTTTTTTAATGCCGAATACCATTTTTATGCACGTAGAAAATGCGTTAAATAATCCTGTTACACTAACTATTAATCCGCATAAAAACTGGAAAAAAGTCTCAACCGGATTAAAACCAATCCATGAAAATGAACTTACCTTTTCAGCCAAAAATGTCGATGCATTTTATGACAGTCCGATTTATTTGGGAAATCAAAAAACAATAAATTTCGAGCACGAAGGAAAATCATATTCCTTAGGTATTGCAACTCCCGAAGGATTAAACGAAGAAAAGTTCACCACAGATCTCAAAAAAATAATGACCGCAACAACGGCAATCATGAAAAAAGTTCCGTACGATTATTACAGTTATATTATGATGGAATCCGGTGGTGGAGGTCTCGAACATTCAAATTCACAAGCGATATTCACCAACGGAACTTTCGATTTTAAATCTCCTGATGAATACACCGATTTCTTGAATTTTGTAACACACGAATATTTTCATCTTTATAATGTAAAAGCCATTCGCCCAATAGAATTAGGACCTTTCGATTATAATAAAGAAAATTATACGACCATGTTATGGGTTTCAGAAGGTTTTACCGTTTATTACGAATACATTATTATGATGAAAGCAGGTTTACTCGACGGAAAAGAAGCCCTAAAATATATTACAGAATCAATAAAACGTTACGAAAATATCGAAGGCAGCAAACATATGTCGTTGTCGAGATCAAGTTTTGATATTTGGCTCAATTTTTTTAATAACGAAAGCAACGCCAAACAAACTACAATATCCTATTATAACAAAGGACCAATTATTGGATTTTTGCTAGATTTAGAAATAAGAAACAATACCCAAAATCAAAAATCATTAGACGATGTAATGCGTTTTTTATACAATGAATATTACGAAAAAAACAAAAGAGGATTCACCGAAGCCGAATTCTGGAAAGCTTCTGAACAAATTGCAGGAAAGCCTTTAACAGAAATAAAATCGTATGTTGATACCGTAAATGAAATTGACTATCAGAAATATTTAAAATACGCAGGACTTCAAATAGATTTAAATCCGATAAATTCTAATGCAAAAAACGATAATCTAATCGAAAGAAATTTTGAAATAAAAGAATTACCTGAAGCTTCAGTATTACAGTTAGAAATCAGGAAATCTATTTTTAAATTGTAAAAAAAATAATCTCGCAAAGACGCAAAGTCGCAAAGTTTTTTTGAATAGCATCCAGCTTTAGCTGGAGGAAAATAAAGCCAACACAAAAGGCTTTAGCCAAATGTTTACATTTAGCTAAAGCCTTAATTTTTTTCAGACAATTTTAAAAACAACTTAAATAAAAACTTTGCGCCTTTGCGTCTTTGCGAGATTAAAAAAAATCCACGACAAAACAACTAAAATTGCGCACGATAATGCGAAGGCGAAATTCCTTTTAGTTCCTTAAATTTTCTATTGAAATTGGCAATATCCTGAAAACCGCAAAGTTCAGATACAGAAGCAATCGAAAGATCTTTTTTGTTGTGAAGTAATTTGCAGGCATTTTCAATTCTGATTTCAATCAAAAACTGAAAAAAAGTTTTATTAGTACGTTTTTTAAAATAACGGCAAAAAGCATTTTTACTCATATTCGCCTTTTCCGCAACTTCATCAAGCGTAATATTTTGATGGTAGAATTCAATCGCATATTCGAAAACGGCACTCATTCGGCGACCTTCATCATCCGTATATTTCTTTTTGTAAACAAAAGAAGAAAGAGGCGTTTTTTCCGAAGAAATAATAATATTTATAATCTTCAGAAAAGAAGCGATGCGTTGTATTTTATTCTGTTTTTTTAGTTTATTAAAATGATGCGTAATTTTCTTATGATTCGAAAGTATTTTCATACCATACTCGGATTCTTTAAAAAAATCATCTACGGAACTCATGTCATTCAGACTAAAAAAATCTTTACCAAAAGAAGTTTTAGTAAAAAACAAAGTCAGCATTACAGATTCCGGACTAGCCTCGACATTACTTCTAAAAACATGAGGAACATTCTCACCAATTACTAAGATATCGTTCTCTTTATAATCATTTATAGAATCTCCAACGATTAAAGTTCCCGAACCTTTTGCAATATAACTTATCTGAATTTCTTCATGTTGGTGCAATTGATCATAGAAAACACTTTCGATGTCTTCCTGATAAATTAGAGCTTCTCTTTCTGTTTTAGGTATTTTAAAAGGTAGGATTTTCAACGTAATGTTTTTTAGATATGTAAATATTAACAAAAAAAACAGATTATACAAAAGAATTGGTAATATAGTACTGATAAAGGCTAATAATGACACAGAACTACTTTTTTTTAAGCTTTATTTTTGATAAAAATTATGAATATGAAAATTAAATGGGATGGCGTAATGCCAGCTGTAACAACAAAGTTTACAGCAGAAGGTCAACTGGATCTTGTAATGTTCGAGAAGAATATTAAAGCACAAATTGAAGCTGGAGTTAATGGAATTATTTTAGGCGGAACTCTTGGAGAAGCAAGTACATTGACTAAAGAAGAAAAAGAGATTTTAATAAACAACACTTTAAGAATAGTCGAAGGAAAAATTCCGGTTATTGTAAATATTGCCGAGCAAACTACCAGCGAAGCAATTACTCTGGCAAAACGTGCTGAAGAGTTAGGTGTAAATGGTTTAATGCTTTTGCCTCCAATGCGATACAAAGCTACAGATCACGAAACCGTTGTTTATTTTAAAGAAATTGCTCAAAGTACTTCTTTGCCAATTATGATTTACAATAATCCTGTAGATTATAAAATTGAGGTAACACTTGATATGTTTGAAGAACTTTTGAAACTTGAAAATATTCAGGCAGTAAAAGAATCAACGAGAGACATAAGCAATGTAACAAGAATCAGAAACCGTTTTGGCGATAGATTAAAAGTGCTTTGTGGCGTAGATACTTTGGCATTAGAAAGTTTAGTGGCTGGAGCCGATGGTTGGGTTGCAGGTCTTGTAGTAGCATATCCTGCCGAAACCGTGGCAATTTATAAACTGGTAAAAGCTGGAAAAGTAGACGAAGCAATCGCAATTTACAGATGGTTTATGCCATTATTAGAATTGGATATTTCTCCGCAATTAGTTCAAAATATAAAACTAGCCGAAGTAGCAACAGGACTTGGAACAGAAAACGTAAGAGCACCAAGACTTCCGTTGCAAGGAAAAGAAAGAGAACGCGTTTTGTCGATCATTGATTTTGCAATGAAAAACAGACCAGTATTGCCAGCCTATAAAACTATTTAATTAAAGATTAAAAGAAAGCGATGACTACAGGAAAAAATTATATTGGAGATGTGCTTTCCGCGAAAGGTAAAACGACTTATAAAACAATAAATCCCGAATTAAATTCGGAGAATGAAACTGTTTTTTACGAAGCTACAGCCGAAGAAATTTCGCAAGCCGTAGCATTAGCCGAAGAAGCTTTTAAAACTTACGGAACAATTGCAGACGTAAAAAAAGCAGATTTTCTGGACGCAATTGCCGAAGAAATCGAAGCTTTGGGCGAAGATTTACTAGCGACTTATATTCAGGAATCAGGACTTCCGGCAGGAAGAGCAAATGGAGAAAGAGGCAGAACAACCGGACAATTAAGAGCGTTTGCAACAATGCTTCGCGAAGGTTCATGGGTTGAAGCGATTATCAATAAAACAGAAGGAAAACCGGATATCCGGAGATTACAGATTCCAATTGGACCTGTGGTCGTTTTTGGAGCAAGTAATTTTCCGCTTGCATTTTCTACTGCTGGTGGCGACACAGCGAGCGCATTGGCAGCAGGTTGTCCTGTAATAGTAAAATCGCATCCGCTTCATGCGGGAACAGGCGAATTGGTAGCTTCGGCTATTATAAAAGCAGCCAAAAGAACAGGAATGCCAAATGGTGTTTTCTCAAACCTAAACAGCAGTGGTGTTGAAGTTGGAGTAGCTTTGGTAGAACATCCGTCTGTAAAAGCGGTTGGTTTTACCGGAAGTATAAAAGGCGGAACAGCACTTTGTAAAATTGCAGCCAACAGGTCTATTCCGATTCCGGTTTATGCCGAAATGGGAAGTATAAATCCCGTACTTATTTTACCTTCTGCTTTAAAATTAGAAAGTGAAAAATGGGCTAAAAATTATGCTGCTTCAATTGTGGCAGGAACAGGACAATTTTGTACAAATCCGGGGCTTATTTTAGGAATAAAAAGCGCCGAGTTAGATAATTTTATTACTATTTTAGCTTTAGAGACAGATAAATTAGACGCTACTTGTATGCTTCATCCTAATATAAAAAAGCAATACGAAAGTCTAAAATCAGAAGTACTTGGACAAGAAGGATATACGCAGGAAACTAGTTTAGATAAAGTTGTAAAACCAAATTATGCATTGCAAAATATAATTGCTGTGGATGGTGAAACCTTCTTAAAAAACAAAACATTTCATAAGGAAGTTTTTGGACCTTTTTCTGTAGTTGTCAAATGCGATGATGTAGAGCAGCTTAACACAATTATTCTGGAATTGGAAGGGCAATTGACAGGAACAGTTTTAAATGCTGATTTGCAAGAATGGGATAATTTCAAAGAAACAATCGAAAATCTTAAAAATAAAGTTGGAAGATTGATTTTTAATAATGTTCCAACAGGAGTAGAAGTTTGTTCGGGAATGACTCACGGTGGGCCATTTCCTGCAAGTTCAGACAGTAAATTTACATCTGTAGGATTAACAGCAGTAAAAAGATGGGTTCGTCCGGTAACTTTTCAGGATTGGCCGGATCAATTATTACCAAACGCTTTACAGGATAAAAATCCTTTAAATATTACCAGAACTGTAAACGATATACTAACAAAGAACGCTATATAATTTATGCCAAGAAAAACCTTTTTTTGTGTTGATGCACATACGTGCGGAAATCCGGTAAGAGTTGTCGCTGGTGGTGGTCCCAATTTGGTTGGAAACAACATGAGCGAAAAACGACAACATTTTTTAAAAGAATACGACTGGATTCGTAAAGGACTTATGTTTGAACCCCGCGGTCACGACATGATGAGCGGCAGTATTTTATATCCGCCAAGCAATCCTGAAAATGATTTCGGAATTTTGTTTATCGAAACTTCGGGTTGTTTGCCAATGTGTGGTCACGGAACTATCGGAACCATTACAATTGCTATTGAAGAAGGATTGGTTACGCCAAAAATTCCTGGAAAAATCAAGATGGAAGCGCCGGCAGGACTTGTTCAGATCGAATACCAGCAAACCGGTAAAAAAGTGGATTGGGTAAGACTAACGAATGTAAAATCATATTTGGCAGCCGAAGGTTTAACTATTGATTGTCCGGAATTAGGCGAAATTATTTTTGATGTGGCGTATGGAGGGAATTATTATGCGATCGTAGATCCGCAAAAGAATTTCTCTGGAATACAGGATTTTACAGCCGGAAAAATTGTTCAGTACAGTCAGGAAGTGCGCAAACGCATCAACGAGAAATATCCAAATATGTTTATTCATCCTGAAAATGATACCATTCGCGATGTAAGCCATATGTTGTGGACAGGAGATCCTATCGATCCAAGTTCTTCAGGACGAAATGCCGTTTTTTATGGCGACAAAGCAATCGATCGTTCACCATGCGGAACAGGAACTTCGGCGAGAATTGCACAGCTTCACGCTAAAGGGAAACTAAAAAAAGGAGAAGATTATATACACGAAAGTTTTATTGGAAGTAAGTTTATTGGCAGAGTCGAAGAAGAAACTTCTATAGGCGACATCAAAGCCATTGTACCAAGTATTCAGGGTTGGGCAAAAGTTTACGGTTACAATAATATCATTATTGATGAAGATGATGATCCGTATGCTTTTGGTTTTCAAGTGATTTAAAAAAATGATAATATAAAAAAATCATTGGTTTACAGAAAAACTTCTTACCAATGATTTTTTAAATTTATAATACGAATGAAAAAAGTAAGTATAATTGGTGGAGGAATAATTGGCTTATGTTCAGCTTATTATTTAGCCAAAGAAGGTTATGAAGTAGTTGTTTTCGATAAATCAGATATGAGCGACGGTTGTTCTTACGGAAATGCCGGAATGATAGTTCCTTCGCATATAATTCCGTTGGCACAACCCGGCATGATTGCACAAGGAATAAAATGGATGTTTGATAGCCAAAGTCCATTTTATGTAAAACCCAGATTAAGCATGGATTTAATGAAATGGGGATTACAATTCTACAAACATGCCAATTTAAAGCATGTAGAAAAAGCAATGCCGGCACTTTGTAATTTATCGCTTTTGAGTAAAGACTTGTATCAGGATTTTGCAAAACAAAATAACTCCTTTTTTTATGAAGAAAAGGGACTTTTAATGCTTTATAAAACCGAAAAAACAGGCGAAGAAATTCACCACGAAGGAATTCTGGCAGAAAGATTAGGTTTGGAAGTTGATTTTCTTTCGAAAGAAGAAGTTTCAAGATTAGAAACTGGAACTGCTACAAACGTAATTGGTGGCGTACATTACAAAAGCGATGCACATGTATATCCTCAAAAGTTCATGCAATTTCTTAAAGAAGAATTGAACAGATTAAATGTAAAAATTCATTCGCAAACTAACGTAAATGATTTTGTTTTAAAGAATAATCAAATTGCAGAAATCATAACAGATAAAGGAAATTTTGCAACCGACGAAGTAGTTTTGGCAACAGGATCCTGGAGTCCGCATATTGCTAAAAAACTGAATGTAAATATTTCGATTTTACCGGGAAAAGGATACAGCTTCACGCTAAATGATCAAAGCCATAAACCGTCGATTCCAACAATTTTATGCGAAGGAAAAGTAGCTGTAACGCCTATGAACAATGATATTCGTTTTGGAGGAACAATGGAAATAACGCATACCAATGACACCAAAATCAATCAAAACCGATTACAGGGAATCGTTAACTCAATCAATGATTTTTATCCGGATTTAAAAATTGAAATGCCAAAAGAACAAGATACATGGTTTGGTTTCAGACCTTGTACACCTTCGGGAATACCAATTATTGCGCGAGATAAAAAACTTAAAAACTTAACTTTAGTTACAGGACATGCCATGATGGGATTAAGTCTGGCTCCTGCAACGGGAAAAATTGTTGAAGAAATCATTTCAGGAAAAGCGACTTCTGTAGATACGCAAATGTTTCAACTCTAAAAAAATCAGCTTCATTTTTAACCAAAATTGAAGCTGATTTTTTTTATTAACTAATACTATGCCTCTGGAGCTTTACATTTTATTATAACTCACTATTAATAAAAGCAAAACTCACATTACAAAATTCTAAATACTGACCACATTTAGAATTAAAAATGATTATCGCATTTTCAAACAAAAAACAAAAACAAACCAAAAAATGAAAGACCAGAATCATGAAGAATTTAAAAAAGAATTAGGACTTCTCGACGGAACCATGCTTGTAGTAGGTTCTATGATAGGATCCGGAATATTTATCGTAAGTGCTGATATTGCTAGACAAGTTGGGTCAACGGGATGGCTTATTTTAATTTGGCTGCTTTCGGGAATAATTACTATGATTGCGGCGGTAAGTTATGGCGAATTGAGCGCGATGTTTCCTAATGCTGGCGGACAATATGTGTATCTAAAAGAAGCATATAATAAATTAATAGCTTTTTTGTACGGCTGGAGTTTTTTTGCTGTAATTCAAACCGGAACAATTGCGGCGGTTGGAGTGGCATTTTCAAAATTTGCAGCTTATTTAATTCCTGCCGTAAGCGACGAAAATATCTTATACGAAATAGGCAATTTCAAACTCAATGTCGCTCAAATTGTTTCTATTGTAACCATTATTTTTCTAACGTATTTAAATACTCGTGGCGTAAAAAACAGTAAGATTCTGCAAACTATTTTAACGATTATAAAAATACTTTCTATTTCAGGATTAATCATCTTCGGATTTACTTTAGCGGCAAAAGCCTCAATTTGGAATGCCAACTGGACAGACGCCTGGACGCCACGTTCTTTTAGTGCAGAAACTGGTTCTTGGCTTCCTATAAATACTACGGCTTTGATCTCCGGGATTTCAGCTGCAATGGTTGGGACTTTATTTTCCAGTGATTCCTGGACAGGAGTTACTTTTATTGCAGGAGAAATAAAAAATCCAAAGAGAAATGTTGGATTAAGCATGTTTCTGGGAACTTTAATCGTAACAATCATTTATGTCTTAACGAATTTAATGTATGTCGCAGTTATTCCGTTAACCGAAATTGCAACAGCAAAATCGGATAGAGTAGCGGTGGTAGCTTCAGATTATATTTTTGGAGATATTGGAACGTTAATTATTGCGCTTATGATTATGATTTCGACATTTGCCTGCAATAACGGATTAATTATGGCGGGAGCCAGAGTGTATTATACCATGGCAAATGACGGTTTGTTCTTTAAAAAAGCAGCCAATTTAAATAATGCAAGTGTTCCTGCGTGGGCACTTTGGGCGCAATGTATTTGGGCTTCGGTATTATGTCTTACCGGTAAATATGGTGATTTATTGGACTTTGTAATCATCATTGTTTTGATTTTTTATATCCTGACGATCTACGGAATTATACGTTTACGTAAAAAAATGCCAGATGCTATACGTCCTTACAAAGCAATTGGGTATCCTTTTTTACCGATTTTTTATATCATAATTGCTTCGGCTGTTTGTGTTTCGTTATTGTTTACGAAATTTTCAACTTGCGGTTGGGGAGTTTTAATTATGTTAATCGGAATTCCTGTTTACTATTTAATAAAAGAAAAAGATTCACATTAACCAGTTGAATATAATTGCTAAAAAATTTATTTAAACACATAGAAACATAGATTTTATAGTAAAAAAGAATGTAAAAAGAAACCCATTTCTTTCACATAGCTAGTCCCGAAGCGTAATGTCTTTAAGTTAATTTTTTTTAGACAATTATGACTTAAAAAAAATCTCGCAAAGGCGCAAAGGCGCCAAGTTTAATGCACTTTTTGCGATTTAGCGACTTTTCGAGAGATTTATATTCGGTGCACTATTAATGATATTTTATTGATTAATGATTTTTTCTATCTAAATGATTTCAATAAGAACTTTCAGAACATTCTACCTCAATGTGTTAAAACAATCGATTATGGCTCTGGGTTAGTATTTAATAACTGTTTTTTTACAATTCATCGTTTTTGATGGATAATATAATACTACATTTAGTTAATATTAGCCTATAGTTGTCGATTAATTATGTCTATTTTTATTAATATTTAAATTATGGGAACAACTAGCAAAAAAATAAGTGTATTTTTAACACTTTCATGGTGTTTGATAACTCACGCTCAAGGAACTTTGAAGGAATATAAAAAGGCAAATGCCGTAGATTCTTTGTTTAAGAATAAAGTTATCAATACTCCAAAAGAATTTCATTGGATTGGAAATGATTATGTGTGGTACAGTAATAATCTGCTAAAAGGAAAAGAATTTCTTTTGGTTGATACCAAAGAGCATAAACAAACACAAGCTTTCGATCATAATAAGTTGGGACAATCTTTATCAAAAATTTTAGGCAAAGAAGTAAAAACAAATGATTTACCAATTGAAAATTTAGAATTTGATAAAACCCTGTCAACTTTAATTTTTACAACAGATACAATTAAAGTTTCTTGTAATTTAAAGACGTATGAAATAGTTAAAATTGGAACTTATAAAAAACCATCAAAAACAGATGATTATTGGGGCGGTAATTTTGATGAATTAGGAAATAAACCTGTAGGTTCTCCGGATTCTTTGAATGTTGCCTTTATAAAAAACTATAATTTATATATAAAGAATAAGAAAACAAAAGTAGAAACGCAGTTAAGTTTCGACGGCTCAAAAGGCTTTTATTATTCATCATATTTACAATGGTCGCCAAACAGCAAGGAAATAATGGCTTATAAAGTGAGACCTGGAGAAGATCATAAAATTTATTTTGTTGAGTCAAGTCCGGCAGATCAGTTTCAGCCAAAATTGCAAACCAGAGATTATTTAAAACCGGGAGATCAATTGCCGTTTAAAAGTCCGCAATTGTTTGTTGTGGATTCAAAAAAGCAAATTTCGGTTGCAACCGATTTATTTCAGGAGCAATATGAGTTGAGCGGAATCGAATGGAAAGACGACAGCAGCGCTTTTACTTTCGAATACAATCAAAGAGGACATCAGGTTTATCGTGTTTTGGAAGTAAATGCAACAACCGGAAAAGTAAAAGTTATTATAGAAGAAACCAGTCCGACATTTGTGGATTATAGTGGAAAAAGATACCGTTATGACCTCAAAAAAAGCAATGAAATTATTTGGGCTTCTGAACGTGACGGCTGGAATCATTTGTATTTGTACGATGCCCTTTCGGGGAAAGTAAAAAATCAGATTACTAAAGGAAACTGGCCCATAAGAGAAGTATTAAAAGTAGATGAAGAAAAGAAACAAATCTATTTTACCGCCAGCGGATTAGACAGCAATCAGGATCCGTATTTATTGCAGTTTTGCCGAATTGATTTTAACGGAAAAAACTTTACCAGATTAACGACGGAAAACGGAAATCATAAAGTAACTTTTTCATCGGATTATAAATATTATGTCGATCAATATTCAAGAGTTGACGCGGCGCCAATTACGGTTTTAAAAAACATTGATTCTCAAAAAACAATTGTAGAATTACAAAAAGCTGATATTTCGGCATTGCAAAAAACAGGATGGATCGCTCCGGAAGTTTTTACAGCAAAAGCCAGAGATGGCAAAACTGATATTTGGGGAATAATTGTTCGCCCAACAACTTTTGATCCAAATCGTAAATATCCAATTATCGAATATATTTATGCAGGGCCTCAGGATTCATTTGTACCAAAGAATTTTCAGCCTTATTATTGGGCAATGTCTTCTCTGGCAGAATTAGGATTTATCGTGGTTCAGATTGACGGAATGGGAACTTCGAATCGTTCAAAAGCATTTCATGATGTATGTTGGAAGAACTTAAAAGATGGTGGTTTTCCAGATAGAAAACTTTGGATGAAAGCGGCTGCAGCCAAATATCCTTACATGAATATTGACAAAGTTGGAATTCACGGAACATCGGCAGGAGGACAAAATGCAGGAGCGGCTTTGGTTTTTAATTCTGATTTTTATGATGTTGCCGTAGCATCTTGTGGTTGCCACGATAACAGAATGGATAAAATGTGGTGGAACGAACAATGGATGGGATATCCGGTTGGACCAGAATATGAAGCGTGTTCTAACACGGCAAATGCAGCACAATTGGGTGGAAATTTAATGTTGATTGTGGGAGAATTAGACGATAATGTTGATCCGGCGTCAACGATGCAATTTGCAAACGCCTTGATAAAAGCCAATAAAAACTTCGAGTTGGTAACCTTTCCCGGAATGGGACATTCGGCGGGAGGCGATTTTGGAGAACGCAAACGAAGAGATTATTTTGTACAGCATTTATTAGGCGTTATTCCGCCAACGTGGGAAGAAATTTATAAGTAGAAAATTCCTCAGATATAAAGAAAAAGGAGTTTTGTAAATCATAAGAAAAAGAAGTAGTGATGAAAAAATATCAGTTATTTATTTGTGTAATATTAAGTTTTTGGGCTTCGTGTACCACAACTTTACGCGCACAAAACGGCGACCAGATTTTAGACGGAATTGGAGAAACGGGATTAATTGCACGCTATGTTTTTGATGGCGATGCAAAAGATTGGTCGCGAAATAATTTACATGGAAAAATTCAGGATACAAAAGCAAAGTTTGTAAATGACGAACTATTTGGCACCGTACTTTCTTTGCCTGCAGACAGTAAAGCTTTCGTTTCAATTCCCGGTGACGGATTAATTGGCGAAGAATCTTTGAGTATTTCGGGATGGATTTTCTTAAGATCGGCACAAAAAAATCAACGCTTTTTTGATTTCGGAAAAAACACAAATTCACATTGGTTTTTTGCACCAACAGGAACACAAAATGAAGATGGAATTCAAACCGAAGTTAGCACCGAAACAGGAGCAAAGTACAAGATAAAAGGTACAGCTTTAGAAACCGGAAAATGGAATCATGTTGCGGTTGTAATCAATATTCCATCAAAAATAATCAGCACTTTTGTGAATGGTGTTTTGGTAAGTGAAACCAAGAATGTAGAATTGGATTTAGCTAAATTATTCGATTATAATTCGGCAGAAAAAAATAAACTTTATATTGGAAAATCGCTTGGAGATGAAAACATTTATCTGAATGCAAAACTTCATGATTTCAGAATTTACAGAGTTCCATTAACAGATAAACAAATTACCAGAATTTATAACAATGCATTAAAAGAAGGTCAGGAAGAAGAGTCTGGAGAAGAACAAGCTACAGATTTACCAAAGTTTCCTGCTGGAACGCCACAACTTTACAATCAATTTCTAACAAGTGTTTCTGATGTTAAAGTAGAAACCGCCGTAGGATCGCTTCCAAGATTGCCAAGTTATATCAAAGGAGTTTACAAAAACGGAATTCAAGGCCCGGAAGTTCGTGTAATTTGGCCTTCGCCGAAAGATAATAATCAAGTACTTAAAGGTGGACAATATACTGTTACCGGAATTGTTTCTGGAACAGATTTAAAACCAAAAGCGATTGTAACAGTAAAAGATGCAAAAGAAGCTGCAACGCCAGAACGCAAACTGGAAGCTTTTAAACTAGAGCAAGTTGTATTGAATTCTGATGCTGACGGACACGAGACAAAATTTGTTGAAAATCGTGATAAATTTTTATCCACATTAGCAACAACAGATCCGGATTCGTTCCTTTATATGTTTCGCAATGCTTTTGGACAAGAACAACCAAAAGAAGCCGAACCACTTGGCGTTTGGGATACGCAGGAAACTAAATTACGCGGTCACGCCACAGGACATTATTTAACTGCAATTGCTCAGGCATATGCAAGCACAGGTTATGACAAAACACTTCAGGCAAATTTCGCCAATAAAATGGAGTATATGGTAAATACACTGTACCAGTTATCTCAGCTTTCGGGCAAACCAAAAACAGCAGGAGGAAAATTTGTGTCAGATCCAACTGCTGTTCCCTTTGGTCCGGGCAAAACCGCCTACGATTCTGATTTAAGTCCGGAAGGCATCCGTACCGATTATGAAAATTGGGGAACTGGATTTATTAGCGCTTACCCGCCGGATCAATTTATAATGCTGGAAAACGGAGCAATGTACGGAGGACAAAAAACGCAAATTTGGGCGCCTTATTATACTTTACATAAAATCTTAGCGGGATTAATGGACGTCTACGAAGTTAGTGGAAACGAAAAAGCACTTGAAACCGCAAAAGGAATGGGAAATTGGGTTTACGCTCGTATGAAAAAGCTTCCAACAGAAACCCTGATCAGTATGTGGAACCGATATATTGCAGGAGAATTTGGCGGAATGAACGAGGCAATGGCAAGATTGTACAGAATCACAAAAGATCCGCATTATCTTGAAGTAGCGCAGTTATTCGACAATATCAAAGTGTTTTATGGCGATGCAAATCACGCTCACGGATTAGCCAAAAATGTGGACACTTTTAGAGGATTACACGCCAATCAGCACATTCCGCAAATTATGGGCGCGCTTGAAATGTACCGCGATTCAAACACACCGGATTATTACCGCGTAGCTGATAATTTTTGGTACAAAACCGTAAACGATTATATGTACACAATTGGCGGAGTTGCCGGAGCTAGAAATCCAGCAAATGCGGAATGTTTTATAAGTCAGCCCGCAACGATTTACGAAAATGGTTTTTCGTCTGGCGGACAAAATGAAACTTGTGCGACATATAACATGCTTAAGTTAACAGGAGATTTATTTCTGTATGAGCAACGTGGCGAATTAATGGATTATTACGAGCGTGGTTTATACAATCATATTCTTTCATCGGTAGCAGAAAATAGTCCTGCAAATACATATCATGTTCCGTTAAGACCTGGTTCTGTAAAACAATTTGGAAATGCTCACATGACAGGTTTTACTTGCTGTAACGGAACTGCAATTGAAAGCAATACTAAATTTCAAAATTCAATTTATTTTAAAAGTGCCGATAATAATGCGCTTTATGTAAATCTTTATGTGCCTTCGACTTTAAACTGGACAGAAAAAAATATAACTGTAGAACAAACAACAGATTTTCCTAATGAAGATTTTACCAAATTAAAGATTAAAGGAAACGGCAAATTCGATTTAAAAGTCCGCGTACCACATTGGGCAACCAAAGGATTCTTTGTGAAAATAAATGGGAAAGAAGAAAAAGTAAAAGCAACACCGGGAAGTTATCTTTCATTGAATAAAAAATGGAAAGATGGCGATATAGTGGAATTGCGTATGCCATTTCAATTTCACTTAGAACCGGTTATGGATCAGCAGAATATTGCGAGTTTATTTTACGGACCAATTTTATTGGCAGCTCAGGAAACGGAACCAAGAAAAGATTGGCGTAAAGTAACTTTTGATGCAAATGATATTAGCAAAGCAATACAAGGAAATCCTAAAAAACTAGAGTTTACAATAGACGGAGTTTCATACAAACCGTTTTACGAAACTTACGGACGTCATTCGGTTTATCTGGATGTTACACTGAAATAATATTTAAAAAGTTAGGCAAGCAGATTTAAAAACTTTGCGACTTTGCGTCTTTGCGAGATTAATATATAAAGTTTTCTTAGCAAAAGAAATTTGCGCGCAAAGACGCAAAGGTGCAAAGTTTTTATATGTAAAGTTAAGTTCAAAAAAACCTTTAGAATCATCAAACCAAAAACATGAAAAAATCAATTCTAAGCCTTATTTTATTTTTATTTACGGTAACATCTTCATTTTCCAGTGAACTAATAGATGTCGTAAATACTTTTCAGGCAGACAAAACCGCTTTACAAAATTTTTATCCCAATAGAGAATCGGAGGAATATTATGTGCGTTTTTCTAAGTTTTATGCCGATTGGGAAAAAACAGTAAAAAATATTGATTTTAAAAGTTTATCCAAAGACGGAAAAGTGGATTATTTATTATTGAAAAATCTGATTAGTAAAGAGAATTATTTTTTGCAAATAGAATACAAAGGATATAAAGAAGTCGCTTCTGTTTTGGATTTCTCCGATGATATAAATGTTTTTATCAAAGAAAGAAGAAGAGGAAAACATCCGGTTTCTGATCAATTGGCTAAAGCTTTTGATGTTGCAGCAAATAACATTGATAAAAAAACAGAGATTTTAAAAACCAAACCTTTCAAAGATTGGTTTGCCGCCGATAAAGCAGCAAAATCTGTAGCTTATTTTAATCAATCGGTTAAAGAAGCTTATGAGTTTTATTACAGTTATGATCCCGATTTTACATGGTGGATGGAAAAACCGTATAAAAAATTAGCAGAGAAATTGAAAGCTTACGAAGATTTTTTAAAAACAAATTATTCTCAAACCAGTATAAAGGATGACGGAAGCGGTATTATTGGAAAACCAATTGGAAGAGAAGCAGTAATTAAAAGTTTGTCTTACGAATATATTCCGTATTCTCCTGAAGAACTTATTGCAGCCGCTCAAAGTCAATTTGAATGGTGCAAAAAAGAAATGATCAAAGCCTCAACTGAATTAGGTTATGGAAACGATTGGAAAAAAGCATTAGAACACGTTAAAGATACTTATGTTCCCGCAGGCGAACAACCGCAAGTGATTACAAATCTTTACAATCAATCGATTAAATTTATTGAAGACAAAGATTTAATTACGTTGCCGGATTTGACAAAAGAAACCTGGCAAATGATTATGATGACGCCGGAACGTCAAAAAGTAAATCCGTTTTTTACCGGAGGCTGGGAAATCAGTATTTCATATCCAACTCAGGATATGGATCAGAAAGACAAATTGATGAGTATGCGCGGTAATAATCCTAATTTTTCTTTTGCAACCGTACAACACGAATTACTTCCGGGACATAATTTGCAGTTCTTTATGAACAGCCGTTACAAGTCGTATCGTCAGCCTTTTGATACTCCGTTTTGGATGGAAGGTTGGGCTTTGTATTGGGAAATTATTCTTTGGAACAAACAATTTCCGCAAACTCCGGAACAAAAATTAGGAATGTTATTTTGGAGAATTCACCGTTGTGCCCGAATCATTTTTTCATTAAAATATCATTTGGGAGAATTGACACCACAACAATGTATTGACTTATTGGTAAACGAAGTTGGACACGAAAAAGCTAATGCCGAAGCCGAAGTCAGACGTTCTTTTGCCAGCGGAGACGCACCTTTATATCAAGTAGCTTATATGACCGGAGGTTTGCAATTTTATGCTTTAAGAAATGAATTGTTAGCAAAAGGATGGACAGAAAAACAGTTTCACGATCGCGTTTTAAAAGAGAATATAATGCCGGTCGAAATGCTTCGGGTTTTGTTAGAAGATTTACCGGTTTCTGAAGATTATAAAACGAATTGGAAGTTTTCGACGGATTTCAAATAATGAAAATAGTTTAGATTTTATCATTTAAAAAAGTATAACTAAGAACTAAATTTAATTGGTTTAGCTCTTAAAATAATAAGAATTATGAAGAAAATACAACTTTTGGCTTTAGTATTTTGTTGCACAATAGCTTCGACTAATGTGCAGGCACAAGAATATTGGGATCGAATTAAAGCTAAAAAATCAACGCTTGAAGTCGAGAAAGGATTTACTGTTTTGAATACAAAATCGTTTGAATTGAAAATATTAAAATCTTCTCAAACGGTAGCGGCATTATCGCCACTTTCAGATAAAACTTTTGATTTTACACCGGGAGAAAGACTTTCGATTCGTGATAAAGACGGACTTTATCAATTGGGAGATATTAATCTTCGGGTAAAAGCTGCCGACGGAACTTGGAAAAGTTATTCTACAGCGGCCAAAAGAGCTTCTGTAACTCCGCTGAATGTTTCGGGAAATGTTTTGGCTGCAGCCGATCTTTCGAACACATTACCAGCAGATATTCCGGTAACGATAAAGCGTTTTTACGAAGAAAAAGACGGGAATTTAGTTTTGCGTTTTGAAATTACGAACAAATCAAATACGACTCAGGAAATTGGAGCTTTAGGTGTTCCGATGGTTTTTAATAACATTCTGGAAGGAAAAACATTAGACGAAACACACGTTCACAATGTGTTTTTTGACCCTTATATTGGTAAAGACGCGGGATATCTTGAAGTAAAAAGATTAAGCGGTCATGGTCCGGCATTGTTAGTACTTCCGGAAGCAAATATGCCTTTTGAAGCGTATCGCCCGTTATTGGATGATGAAACGCCAAGAAGTATTGTTTTTGAAGGATTTCATGAATGGATGCCATTTAGTAAAGCTTACGCCGATAATGAATGGAAATCAGCTGATCAATGGAATACACCAACTTCATTAGTGCTTAAAGCGGGAGAAACTAAAAGTTTTTCATTGAAGTTTGTATTGGTAGATCAAATCGAAAATATTCAAAACAGTTTAGTTCAAAACGATCGTCCGGTTGCAGTCGGAGTTCCGGGTTATGTTATGCCTCAGGATGTTGATGGTCAACTTTTTCTAAAATATACTAAAGCAGTAAAATCTTTTAAAGTAGAACCTGAAGGCGCTTTAGTTGTTGAACAAAAATCAAAAAATAAAAATGGTTATTTTCAATATGCTGTTCACGGAAAAAAATGGGGAAGAGCGAGATTAACCGTTGTATATGAAGACGGATTACAGCAAACAATCAATTATAAAGTAATAAAATCAGAAACTAATGTTGTAGCTGACTTTGGAAATTTCCTGACAACAGCGCAATGGTTTGACGAAAAAAACGATCCGTTTCACAGAAATCCTTCGGTGATCTCTTATGATTATGAAACTAAAAAACAAGTAACTCAGGACAGTCGTGTCTGGATTTCAGGTTTAAGTGATGAAGGTGGAGCAGGAGGCTGGCTTGGTGCAGTGATGAAGCAATTGATTGAACCTAAAAAAGAAGAAATAGAAAAATTACAGCAGTTTGTAGATAAAACATTATGGGGAAGTATTCAGTATAATACGGCTGATACGCTTAAATACGGAGTTAAAAAGAGTGTTTTTTATTATGAGCCAACTTTAATGCCGGAAGGAACTTACAGCAAAGATGTTAATTATAAAACATGGGCTGCATGGGACAAAAAAGGTGCAGATGATCCGGGAAGATCGTATAATTATCCGCACGTTGCTGCTGCTTATTGGACAATGTACCGTTTGGCGAGATATCATGATGGTTTGGTTACGAATCATGCGTGGGATTGGTATTTGAAAAATGCTTACGAAACGAGTATTGCAATGACAAGATTAGCGCCATATTATGCACAGTTTGGACAAATGGAAGGAACGGTCTTTTTGTTGATTTTGAAAGATTTAAAAACCGAAGGTTACACAGAAATGGCCACTATTCTAGAAGCTAAAATGAAAGAAAGAGCTGATCATTGGAGAACTTTAAATTATCCTTTTGGAAGTGAAATGCCTTGGGATTCTACAGGTCAGGAAGAAGTTTATATGTGGTCAGATTATTTTGGATATACAGATAAAGCAAAGATTACTTTAGATGCTATATTGGCTTACATGCCTACAATGCCACACTGGGCTTATAACGGAAATGCGCGTAGATATTGGGACTTTTTATATGGTGGAAAATTGTCAAGAGTAGAGCGTCAGATTCATCATTACGGATCGACTTTGAATGCGATTCCGGTTTTGGAACAATTTAGAAAAACACCAGATGATTTTCATTTATTAAAAGTTGGTTACGGCGGATTATTAGGCGGAATTTCGAATATTACCGAAGACGGTTTTGGAGCCGCAGCTTTTCACTCTTATCCTGAAACTTTAAGAATTGATTATTTATCAGGAGATTATGGTTCTGGTTTCTTTGGTTACGCGGTTAATACGGCCACTTTTATTACCAATGAAAAAGATTATGGCTGGGTTGCTTTTGGAGGAAATGTAAAAGAAAAAGGAGATGAAATTGTAGTTGATATTACAACGGCAGCAAAATCTAAAGTATTCATTGCACCAAAAAAAATATGGTTAACATTAGATGCAGGAACTTTTAACAAAGTAGCTTATAATACTAAAACTAGCGCAATCACGATTACTTTAGATCCTAAAACAACTTATACGCCAAATGCTTATTTAAGAGTAGATCAAGACGTTAAATTATCGTATGAAAAAGTGAGAGGTGCTTATAAAATTGCTTTGAAAAATAAACCTGTTGAAATTAAATTATAAGATTCAATGCCGAAAAAGAAATTATTTTACTGTCTAAGCATACTTATTTTTACAGGAACTATTCTTGCTCAAAAAGATGTAGATATAAATGCTCCGGGAGCCAAAAATCCTATTTTGCCGGGTTGGTTTGCCGATCCTACAATTAAGAAATTTGGAGATACCTATTACATCTATGCCACCACAGACAACGAAATGCTGGCATCAGGCGCTCCTACAGTCTGGTACAGTAAAGATTTTAAAAACTGGTATAATTATATCATGGAAATCCCTTCTTTTTCGGCAAAATCGATTACCAATTTTTGGGCTCCCGATATTATTGAAGGAAAAGATGGCAAATATTATTTGTATTTTGGAAATTGCGAAATAGGCTGCAATATATATGGCTATGTTTCAGATTCTCCCGTTGGACCATGGAAAAAATTGAGCGAAAATGATACTCCAGTGATTTCAAACGGATATCCCAAAGAGAATTTTCCATCTCTGGATGCACAATTTTTTACAGATACAGATGGTAAAATATACAGTTATTGGGGAACTTGGGTACATTATAATGGCGGATATGCTGTTGGCGAATTGAACAAGAATAATATGAGTGAAATGATGCATTCGACCAATATTCCATTAGAGCAAACACCGGCGCCTTTTGAAGCTGCTTATATGATGAAAAAAGGTTCTAAATATATCCTGATGTATTCCGGAGCGTCTTGTCATGATGAGACATATAATGTTCGTTATTCGTATTCGAATTCGCCATACGGACCTTTTACGCCCGGAAAAAACAATCCGATTTTGAGTACCAATGAAGATCAAACCGTTCATGGTCCCGGTCATCATTCGATCTTGCAGGAAAAAGACGATTATTATATCGTTTACCACAAACATGATTATCCAATGACTCGAGGCGGACTTGCGAGACAGGTTTGCATTGATAAAATGATTTTTGAAAACGATTCAACGATCAAAAAAGTTGTTCCTTCAAGTAAAGGAATTGCGGATTTAGTGAAGTCTGAAGTTCCGGAAAATATTGCTTTTGGCACAAAAACAACAGCTTCATCATTCTATCATTTAAAATCTACGCAATACGATTATGAGTATAAACCTTCGTATGCGACGGATGATAACAATGCTACAATGTGGAAAGCTGCTGATAATACTTCGGCGCAACATTTAATTATTGATTTAGGTTCTGAAAAGAAAGTAAAAAGAGTAATGACTCAATTTGAATTTGCGAGTTATTATTACCAATATAAATTGGAATATTCTGCCGATGGAAAAAAATGGAATTTATTTGCTGATAAATCCAAAAATCGTACAGCCGGAAGTCCAATGATTGATGATAATGACGTAACAACCCGTTTTATAAAATTAACGGTTTTAGGCACTGAAAAAACTGGACTTTATGCTGCAGTTTGGAATATTAAAGTCTACAGTTCGTTATTTGAAATTCCGCTGCAATTGCACAACAAAGAATCGAAAATAAGTCCGGCTCTAAAGAGTTCTAAGAAATTATTGGTAGATTTTGATGCGAGTAAAATTCAAAATAATGCAGCTATAAATTCAGTTTCTAATAAAGGATCTCTTGGTGGAATTTTTACTAAAAGTGGCGAAGTTTCTTTAGAAAATGTAGACGGAATAAAAGCTTTCAATTTTAAAAATGGAGCTTTTACTTTAGATAAAGCGGTACCAAAAACATTAGCTTGGAACGGATCTTATACCGTTGCAACTTGGGTTAAAAATCCTGAAATACCAAAAGAAGGAGATATTCTGTTATCGTGGTGTGACAGAAACGAATTTGGCTTAGCCAACTCCTACAATACATTAGCTTATAATAGTGGAAGTTATGGCGCAGGAGTACATCTTGACGGTCATTTTGATATGAAATACAATAAAGTTCCCGAAGCTAATAAATGGCATTTTATTGTTTTAACTTTTGATGGGGTTGTAGAGAAAGTATATGTAGATGGCGTTTTAGACAATTCGCAGAATATGCTTTTATCTTCAGCAATTGATAAAGCCAAAATTATAATTGGAGCATCTGATATTGGAGAAAATTTTTCGGGTTTTATGGCTTCTTTACGTTTGTATGATTATGCACTTAATGAGCAGGATTTAGTTAAACTGATGAATGACACAAGTAAAAATAAAAAATAAAAACGCCTATCAAGAGTTGAACGTTTGCAATTTGTGCCGTTAGGTACTAAATATTGGTAGTCATTACAGGTTCGAAATTCTTTGGCGTGCCGTAGGTACGCAACAATATGATACCTATTGCGTACCTACGGCACGCTAAATTTATTCTAATTCATGTTTCTACCAATATTTAATGCCTAACGGCACTTTTTACCCTTTGATTGGCATTATAAAAATAACTTCTTAACTGCAATACATCATTATTAAAAAATAAAAGATGAACCGATTATTACTTTTACTATTTACAATTGTTTTTTCTGGTGTTCAGGCGCAGGAAAGTTCTATAATTAAAATTGAAACCGAAAATTCAGCTTTGGTTTTAAAAGTGGGTAAAAACAAGAAATTGTATCAAACGTATTTAGGAACAAAGCTTGATAATGGTTCAGAATATGAATTAGTTTCGAAAGAAAACACAAAGAAGTTTGTAGTAAATGATGGTAATCCTTTAATCGATTTGCGTCATTTGGCTTATCCAACTTTTGGAACAGACAATTTGTTTGAACCTGCAATCAGGATAACGCATAATGACGGAAACCCATCTTTGGAATTGGAATATCAAAAACATACTTCTCAAAAAGTAACGGATGATATTTCGGAAATTACGATCCAATTAAAAGATCCGCAATATCCGGTTTTTGTCAACCTTCATTATAAAATATTTTACTCAGAAAATGTAATAGAAACCTGGACAGAAATTCAGCATCAGGAAAAAAAATCAGTTGTACTTTATAATTATGCCTCGGTTGCATTGCATTTAGATTCAGATAAATATTGGCTGACTCAGTTTTATAGTGACGTTGTTGAAGAAATGAGAATGGAGGAAACTCAGCTTCTCAGAGGCGCTAAAACTATTGATTCGAAGTTGGGAGTAAGAACGAATATGTTTGCATCGCCAAGTTTTTTTCTTTCGTTAAATTCAAAATCTACCGAAAATAACGGAGAAGTAATCGCCGGAACAATTGCGTGGTCGGGTAATTTTAAGCATACGTTTGAAATTGATAATAACAATGAATTAAGAATCGTATCGGGAATAAACGAATTTGCTTCGGAATACAATTTAAAACCCGGAGAAATATTCAAAACACCTGCTTTTATTTATACATTTTCGAACAAAGGAAAAGGGCAGGCGAGTAGAAATTTGCATACTTGGGCAAGAAAATACGGAATTAAAGATGGCGAAAAACCACGTTTGACTTTATTGAATAATTGGGAAACTACTTTTTTTGATTTCGATCAGGTGAAATTGAGCAATATGTTTCAAGATGCTAAAACCTTAGGCGTTGATATGTTTTTGCTTGACGATGGTTGGTTCGGGAATAAATATCCAAGAAGTGGTTCGGTTTCCGGTTTGGGAGATTGGCAGGCTACAAAATCAAAACTTCCTGATGGAATTGGTTTTTTAATGCAACAAGCTAAAAACACTAATGTAAAATTTGGTATTTGGATTGAGCCAGAAATGGTTAATGAAAAAAGCGAATTGTATGAAAAACATCCGGATTGGGTTTTAAGTTTACCTAATCGGGAAAAGAGTATTTATAGAACACAATTGGTTTTGGATTTAAGCAATCCAAAAGTTCAGGATTTTGTTTTTAAGGTTGTTGATGATATTATGCAAACAGAATCAGGTGTTGCTTTTTTTAAATGGGATTGCAACCGAATGATGACAAGTGCTTATTCTACTTATTTAAAGAATCAGCAATCGCATTTGTTTATTGAATATACAAAAGGATTGTATAAAGTTCTGGACAGAATAAAAAGTAAATATCCAGATTTACCGATGATGCTTTGTGCGGGTGGAGGAGGAAGAGTCGATTACGGATTACTGAATTATTTTACGGAGTTTTGGGCAAGCGACAACACAGATCCTTTTGACCGCGTATTTATTCAATGGGGATATTCTAATTTTTATCCTGCATTGGCGACTTGTAACCATGTAACTTCGATGGGAAATCAGTCGATAAAATTTAAAACAGATGTCGCAATGATGGGCAAATTAGGTTTTGATATTCATGTTGGCGGTTTAAAAGAAAACGAATTAAAATATTGTCAGGAAGCAGTTTCTAATTATAAGCGATTAAGCCCGGTGATTTGGCAAGGAAATTTGTTCCGATTAATTTCTCCTTACGAAGACAGCAGAGCCGTTTTAATGTATGTGAATGAAAACAAAACAAAATCAGTGCTTTTCTCTTATACGCTACATCCACTTACAGATCCTAATTATAGTTTGGTAAAACTCGAAGGACTTGACGCTTCAAAAAAATATAGCGTTAAAGAAATTAATTTAATGCCTCAGAGTAAAAATACTTTTGAAGAATCGGGTACTATTTATTCCGGTGATTTCCTGATGAAAATTGGATTGAAAGTTTCTTCTTCCAGACAAGAAAGTAGCGTTGTACTAGAGATTACAGATGTTGATTTGATGAATTAGTTTTTAAAATTTTAGGTTTTTCTAGTGTGAGAATTAATAGTTTGTAACTTATTGTATAACAGAATGGTATATTTAAAGAATAGGTAAAATAGTATTAAATATGGCTAATATTATCTTACAAAATAATTAGTGTAGTTTTTACATTTACAAAAGAATGCTATTTCTTAACCTATTAATTAAATAAACTATGAAAAAACTATTACTACTGATTGTCGTTTTTCTATCCAGTTATTTTGCAATTGCACAGAAAACGCTTTTTACTCCCACAGAATGGAGTGACCCCAACAATGAATTTTATAATAAAGTGTCCAACACCAGAAAGTATGAGTCTACGAACTTTGTACTTTATTGGGGCGATAAAGTGGGTACAAATCCTGCAACGTATTCTGATACAGCATTAAGATTTACTCCTAAATCGGTTGCAGACACGCTGGAGACAAGCTTTAAACGCTACATTACCGATTTGCATTTTATTAATAATGCGCCAACAACAAATTTCGGAAAATACAAGATCATTATTATGATGATGAACACTTGGAATTCTACAGATCCACGGTTAGAAGCCTTTGCGCAGGCCAGCTCATTTAGCAATACAATTGGTGCTATGTTCGTACATCCTGAAGCAACAAGAGATGGCGGAGCATTGTCGCATGAGTTTGCCCATACGCTGCAAATGATGATGACCATTCAGGAAAACCCAGGTGCCGGAAGAGCATTTGCCGGATACGATTGGGCGAGTCCGTTTTATGAAGGACATGCCAATTTTATGCGTGGCCAGGCTTATTCTCAATGGGCAGAAATTGACGGAACTTTGACCCGATGGATTCAGACCAAACATTTTATGTGGTCTTCTAATCGACATCATTACACCAATTTTCATTTAATGTATTATGTGCAGGAAAAAGAAGGTTTTGATTTTACAAGAAGAATGTGGGCAGAATCTATGAATGAAGAGCATCCGCTTGAAACCATCAAGAGATTAAAAGGCTTTACACAAGACCAACTTGATGATTATCTTTGGGGATATGCGCAGCGACAACCGGCATTCGATTATCCTATTCAGTGGAATTCTCAAATAAATACTACTAGTAATTTTGGAAAAACCATCAGAAACGTTTACAACAGCATAAAAACAAATATGCCTCGTTATACCAGCAGACAATATACTTTGCTTACAAAAGTTACGGGTACAACGGATCAATATTATACTAATAGTGACTGGGCTCCACAAGATTACGGAATGAATGTAATCCCTTTATATCCAACTTGTACAGGAACCCAAAAGAAAGTTACCATTAAATTTAAAGGACATTCAGAGGTTAATCCAACTCAGGCAGGATGGAGATATGGTTTTGTTACTACAAAAACAGATGGTACTATTTCGCGTTACAGCCCAATGTATAAAACAGATGGTGAAGCTTCGTTTACGCTTAATACCTCAACAGAAGCCAATATTTATCTTGTAGTTTTTGCTGCGCCAAAAGTCCATGTTAATTACAATATGGATGTTGGTTACCCAAAACAAAGAAGATATCCTTATGAAGTAAAAATTGCAAATGCTACACCGGAAGGATTTCAGCCAGCGGCTAATTTTAGAAGTTTTCTTAAAACAAACGGGCATTTACATACCAACGGAGGCGGATGGGTTTCTAATACTGCAACTGTTGCATCTACAGTATATGTAGGTCCTTACGCAATTGTAAGAAGCGGAAATATTTCAGGAAATGCCCGTATAGATGATTACGCTATGGTAGAAGGAGGAACTATAAATGGTAATGCGATTGTAAGAGGAAATGCGTGCGTCTACAATGCTACTATATCAAACAGTGCCATTGTAGAAGGTAATGCCTGGATGGAAGGCGGATCAGCTGCTAATACGGCTAATATAAAAGGAAATGCGATGTTGTTTGCAGGTGATTTTGGAAGTTCGGTTGTAGTGGGTGGCGATGCAGAAATTGGCAGTTGCTCGACACCAGGTGTTTATTTACAATTTCCGTATTGGAGAAACGGAAGAGATAATTGCGACGGTAAAGGAGCCAGCGATACTTCTAATATTGATATCAACTCAACATTTACCAACTTTACAGCTGCACAAATGGCGTTTAGCACTACACCTAACTGTACTGTAACCACGCTGGCAACTGCTAAATCAGTTTTTGAAACCGAAGTAGATTTAAGTGTTTATCCTAATCCGACAAAAGAGAACCTGAATATAACTTTTATGCAAACGGAACAAGATAAAACAACCGTTGTATTATTTGATATTAATGGACAAAAAATAGCAACAATTGCAGATAAAGTTTATGAAGTTGGCAGAATTGATATCCAATACAATTCTGGCAATTTACCTGCTGGTGTTTATCTATTGCATATTCAAAGAGGAAATGACGTAGTAAGTAAAACATTTATTAAAGAATAAGTATTCAATATTTGACACTATTCTAAAAAGTGTGAAGTTTTAAAAAATAAAGGGTTTGACTTTTTAATTAAAGTCAAACCCTTTTTCTATTTTATTTTCCAGATGCAGAAGTTAGCAGTCCAGTGTTTACTGGGGTTTTCAGATGGTGAGGTACAACAGAGGTACAAAATCTGAACAAAATATTGCGAAAAATCAACAAACAAACCTTGATTTTCAAATTAGAATCTGGAGTTGTCAAACTGTAAAAACATTTTTTTCGAAGAACACATTAACCCAATGGTTAAAACAAATATATAAAATATATTTTATAGAAAAAGAAGCTTATTTATATTTTAAGAAGAGCAGAGCAGGATTCGAACTTAATGGTCTGAAGTCTTACCTATACTACATTTGTCAATTTTTTTTAAGTATTGTGCCATGCTTTTGACACGAAACTCAAAATGTAAATTTCTAAACTTTTTTAAATAAATATATATGTTAACTTGTTTTAAATGAGTGTTATAGTTTTGTTTTTCAAAAACAAAGTTAAGTAAAATAGAACAATATATAAAAAGTATTGAAAATTTTCCCTTGAGGAGAAAGGGGTTCTCAAATCTTTAAATTAATGTCAGTAAACCTAAAAGCATTAGCAATTTTCAGAGGATAGCGTGGAAGATGTTTGAGTTTTTTTATTTTTTATTGCTAAAGATTTTTTTAACTAAGTTGAAATTATTAATTTAGTTTTGAGGCAATTAAGCAATAGGCAATTGAGACTTATGGCAGGGAAGCATAAAAAATATGAACGTATTTTTAAAGTGAATGCTGTTACGCTAAGTTATGAAAAAAGTACTATTAAAGAGTTTGCTGAAGAACTTGGAATATTACCATGTTTATTAACACGTTGGCGAAAAGAATATCTAAAATTTGGAGAAGGAAGTTTTCCAGGATCGGGCTATGATAGGGTACATCCGTATGAGAAACCTGTTTTTGATCTGGAAAAAAAATCAAAAGAATATGAACTCAGATACGAGATTTTAAAAAATGCAACTCCTTTTCTTTACCGAGGTAATTTAGCAATTTATCAATTCATCAGAGATAATGAATATAAATACTCTATACTGAGAATGTGTGAAGTGTTAGAAGTGGGTTATGCTAGATATCATCGATGGAAAAATAATGGTATTTCTGAAAAACAACGTCAGATAAATATATTAAAAGACGATATAACATCGTTGTTTTTTCGCTTTAAAAAGCATTATGGCAGATATAAAATTACAAAAGAACTCCATAAGCTGGGGTATAAAATATGCACAAAGAGGGTAGGGTTTTACATGCGTCAATTAGAATTAAATTACGTCAAGAAAAGAAAATTTACAGCAACTACCGATTCAAAACATGGTTATTGTATCGCTCCAAATGTTTTAAATCGAGATTTTAAAGTAAGCGATTATTCTAAAGTATGGGTTTCGGATATTACTTACCTTCAGACCCAAAAAGGTTTTTTATATCTCACGATTATTATGGATTTGTATGACCGAAAAATAATCGGTTGGAGTTTGGGATCGCGGCTTTCCACTATTAGGACGACATTACCTGCTTGGGAAATGGCGATAACTAACCGTAAGGTATCAAATGGATTAATATTTCATTCTGACAGAGGAGTTCAATATGCCAATAGGGCATTTCGAAATAAATTAGATTCATATAAATGTATAAGAAGTATGAGTCGTAAAGGAGATCACTTAGATAATGCTGTTTCAGAAAGTTTTTTCAGTTCACTAAAAAGAGAATTATTAGATCAAGGAAGTAATTTGCTTACAAGAAAACAGATGAAAGCAGAAATATTTGAATTTATCGAAAACTGGTATAATAAGAAAAGAATACATTCGACATTGAATAATAAAACTATAGAACAGTTCAATACAATCAATAATTTAAAGCAGCTAGATTAATTGTATTGTTCCATTTAATAAATATGTATGTCAATAATATTAAAAAGTTTTTTTTTCATCAATGTATACCATATAGATTAAGATTATTAGTATGAAACGTTCAATAAAAAAAGCTTTGCAAGAACAAAAAATTAATACGCTTGAACAAAAAATTAAAAAATCAGATTTGAAATTTGAAATTCTCAGAAATGCAGGGAAACATCTTTATGAAGGGAAATATAGAGTTTTTGATTTTATATTAAGCAACGAAAAAATATACTCTATTAGGTTAATGTCAGAATCTTTGGGTATAGATAGAAGAGAATATCATAGATGGAAAAAGCAACCACTGAATGAAACTCAAAAGAGAAAAATCTTAATACAGAAAGAAATAACTTCATTATTCTTTGCTTTTAAAATGCGCTATGGCAGTGAACGAATTGCCGTAGAACTTCAAAAGGCAGGATATCAATTATCAGGTAGAACAGTAAGAAAATATATGAGCGAATTAGGTTTGTCAGGGATAGTAAAAAAGAATTAAAATCTGCGTACAAGTTTTTAATTGCGTACAAGTTTTTAATTTAGTGTCAAAAAGAATGATAAGAAGAATAATTAGAAATCAGTTCATTTGTTTATAACAATTACTTTATTTTTGTTTACATAGTTTTTAAAGTTTTATTTATCAGCTGATTATATATTTATTAAATATTAGATTAAAAGATATGGCGTATGAAAAGTTAACATTAAAAGAAAAACAATTTTATTTAGAAAAATTTGAAAGTATTTTGGTTTCTAAAAAATTATTTCTACAAAAAGATTTTTCTTTACCGGAACTTGCCATAGAAAGTGGTATTCCGCTTCATGTAATTTCGTATTTGCTTAATTCAGAGATTAATCTTCATTTCAAAGATTATATAAATTTGAAAAGAATCGAATATTTTAAAGAGAAAGCTAATGATGCTGATTGGAACGATTTAGCACTAAATAAAATGATTTTGGCTTCAGGATTTCAATCAAGAGTGACCTGTCATCGAGCATTTCTAAAGCATGTTGGCGTTACTCCATCAAAATATTTAAAATCAAAAAGTATAGCCTTAAAAGAAAAACAATTTTATTTAGAAAAATTTGAAAGTATTGTGGTTTCTAAAAAGTTATTTCTAAAAAAAGATTTTTCTCTACTGGAACTTGCCGCAGAAAGTGGTATTCCGCATCATAGAATTTCGTCTTTACTTCATTCGGAACTTAATCTTCATTTCAAAGATTATATAAACTTAAAGCGAATTGAATATTTTAAGGAGAAAATTAATGATGCTGAATGGAATGATTTAACACTACAAAATATGATTTTGGCTTCAGGATTTAAGTGTGGAGTTACCTGTTATCAAGCATTTATAAAGCATGTAGGTATTAGTCCATCAAAATATTGGCAATCAAAAAGGATCGCCTTTATTTAATACTCAAATGAATTGTCGTTAGTTTTTTGCGGCAAAATCGGAGGCAATTTCAAAATTTGTCAGTGATAATTAAAAAAAAAAAAGATGCATTAAAAAATCTTAGAGCTTTTAATTACAATATATAGTTTTGTCTTTTTCCTTTCCAGAACCTAAAGCTGCGAGCAGAATGCTTCTAGTATTATTTTGTTGGAATGTTTGGAACTTAGAGTATAAATATTTAATTTAGATTGCTTAAAAAGAGAATAATATAATGATTTTATTAGAAAGATTTATTGGATATTTTGTTTAAGTAACTTTATTATTATGTCCATAAGCTGATCAAATATTTTCTAAATGCTAGAACACAAAATATGAACTTTGATAAGTTAACATCACAAGATAAGCAATTTCATTTTGCAAAAGTGGAGAGTATTTTGGCTTCTAAACAGCTATTTTTAAAATTTAACTTTTCTCTGCCGGAACTTGCGCAAGAGGTTGGTATGCAACTTCATATGGTTTCGTATTTAATTAATTCAGAAATTAAGTATAATTTTAATGATTATATAAATTTGATGAGAATCGAGTATTTCAAAGAAAAAATTAATTGTGCTCAATGGAATGATTTGAAACTTGAAAAAATGATTTTGGCTTCAGGATTTAATTGCAGGGCAACCTGCCATAGAGCATTTATAAAACATCTCGGACTAACTCCATCAAAATATTTAAAATCAAACTGGATGGCATTAGAGCATCGAAAAACTTCTGAAAAACTTTCTTAAAAGCTTCTAGTACAAATAACGATCGATGCTTAGTAAATTGGTGAAAATATCCAAATGTATAAGGGTTCTGTCGCATCTAGAATAACTTTTATCTTTAGAATTTTAAACTGATCAAAAAATGAATATTAAAGGTCATTGTTATTCAAAATTTATTATTCTTCAGGGAGTTTATTTTAAATTAAGATTTATACTTACTTATCGTGACGTTGAAGAGATCATGAAAATGCGAGGAGTTTCTATTGATCATGCTACGATCCAACGCTGGGTTTATAAATTTACACCTTTCATTGAATCAGAGATGAAGAAGAGAAAGGGTAGAGTGGCAACAAGCTGGAGATTGGATGAAACATATATCAAAGTAAAAGGTATTTGGTGTTATTTATACAGGGCAGTTGATAAATTAAGGCAATACGGTTGACCTTCTTTTGACCAGAAAAAGACAGAGAATGATCGCTCAGTATTTTCTAATTAAAGCAATTCGTAATAACTACAGGCCAAGAGTAATAAACATTGATAAAAGCGATTGTAATACAGCAGCGATCAAAGTTTATAACAAGCGTTCGTTCTCAAGGATTATGATCCGACAGTGTAAATATCTCAACAATATTGTAGAACAGGATCATCGTTTTCTCAAGTGGTGTATACAAAACGGATTAGGTTTTAAAAGTTTTGAATCTGCAAGACGAACATTGAGTGGAATCGAAGTTGTTCATATGCTGAGAAAGAATCAAATGGTTATACCAGGGATAACTATGTTTAAATCATTCTGTAAATTGGCAATTTAATATTAAATTACTTAAATTCTTATATTTGATTCTGACAGATGAGACAGAACCAATTGAAGAATTTAATAAACGTATTAATTATAAAATGTAGCTTAACTTTTACTTCAATTTTTAGTTGCATATCCAAAGGATTTGGAGCAGGCAATATTGTATGAGTTAGAGATGGAGAATCTAGAGATTTATAATTTCGTTATTCGAAAAATAAAGATGCTAGATTATTGTACAATTGCTTTCGCTTTCAACGAACGAACAAGGCTTCTTTTATTCATGTAAGAGCGTCCCGGAATATCAAGTTTAATTGCTTCCTGATACAATTCTTCTTTTGTCCATTCTTCATATGGTCTAATTCTTTCTCCTTTATCAGTAAAAGAATTATAGTAATGAGTGTTAATTTGATTTAACATATCTTAATAGTTTAATTAATTTTTTATGATAAATTAAAATTCTATAAAAATACAGTTTTTTTGTTGTATAATTCCTATAATAATTTTCATAATTAACTATTAAGTAAGGTTTTAATGCATAAAGGCATTCAATTTTTTGGAAGAATTGGATTTTTTTTAAATTTTAGGGTTCTATATTCTAAAAGGAATGCAGCGGGAAAGATGAAGTTAGAGGGTGCAATATTATTTATCAATAATGCCAGTTAGAATTATCATTGAGTTGGAGTTTTTAATACGACACACAAGGAGCTAAATAAAGTACTTGCAGTGCATAGAGTAAAAAATAAGATATTATATTACAGAGCCAGTATCATGCAGAACCCATCCTTCAAGTATAATCATGGCAGATTTTCACAGTCCTCTCAAAAAGGTAATACACTACGGTGTATGCAGAAAATTGATAGTTAATACAGTTTCAAACCTAAACTTCTTATAACCATATTTTACAGGGGGTCTAGTTTTCAAAAACACCATGTGCCACTATTTTGTCACAAAACTCAGAGTACTAATATTTGCTACATTTTTAGGTATAATATACCTGAACCTAAACTTATTACTGCTTTTTTTGCTGAAAGATTATTTCAACAATACTTCTAATAAAATAACCCGATGGTTAGGAAGAATTTATTCCTCGGGTTATATGGCGGAAAAAAGCGTCCTACTGCATTTAAACAATAGCAATAATATGATCTTTTTTTAAGCTAAATGACCTAACCTTTAAAATTATCCAGATTTTAAAGGTTAGGTCATTTAGTATGAAAATACTATTTTAATTCAATAGTTTAATTATATAAAATTTGCCTGATATGGGTTAAGAAAAAATTAGGCAGATAGAGGCTTTTAATAAAAAAGACATAAATAGTTTAAATTTATTTATCGGGCTTTTGTAAGAGACATTTTAATTGCCAAAGTTGTCAAAACTCCAGCCATAAACCATTTTTGTATTTTTACCCAAACCGGATTATTTGAAAAGAATACTGAAGCTTTTGATGCAGTTAAAACGATTATAAAATTGACACTAAAACTAATTATAATTTGTGTAATACCTAATTGAATACTTTGGATAAAAACAGAACCATATTCAGGTTTTATGAATTGCGGAAAAAATGATAAATAAAAAACGGCAACTTTTGGGTTCAAAACATTGGTGAGAAAACCAATTCTGAATAATTTGCCTGGTTTGTCTATTGATAAATTATCCGAAGTCTCAAAAATTCCTTTACTATTTGGTTTTATGGCTTGAAATGCTAAATACAAAAGATAAACAACTCCAATTGTTTTTAGAATAGTGTATGCTATCGGTACGGCAAAAAGGATTGCAGTCAGACCAAAAGAAACCATAGTAATGTGAAATAAAAAACCACAAATTACTCCGGCAAGCGATATTATTCCTGCTTTTTTTCCTTGTGTAATGGAACGTGAAATCAAGTAAAGCATGTTTGGACCAGGACTAATTACCAGTACAAATGCTGCCAAAGAAAAAAGTAAAATTTCATTAAGGGGTATCATATTTTATTGTTTATAAATTAAATTTAAAATACTTGTTTTCTTTTTTCAAGTATTTCTGGTTAAAAATATAGCTTTTTAACCAGAGCATGGCTTACTTAGTTACTGATTTTATCAGGCTATACTACTAACATTTTTTGACTTTATGCAGGTAGGGAATTAGGATTATCCAAGTCAGGTTTAGTGCAAAAACGGTCTAAAACTACAAAAGTTAAATCTATTATCTGAATTCAACTTGCACAAAATCGATGCTAATCACATAGTGTTCTTATCGGTTTAAATGCTTTTTGTTTTCTTTTAAATACAACATCGCTTCTTTGACTGCTTGTATTGAGCTTTTTGGATTAAAACCCAATTCAGTCCTTGCTTTTGTGATGTCGAAATTTTGTTGAAGTCCTGAAAACATGGCGATATCTTTGGTACTCAATAAAGGAGCTTTTCCATTTATCTTACTGCCAATTTCCATAAACCAGGCAATCATAAATAACATCGGTTTTGGAACTGCCATAGGAAGTTTTATTTTCAAGTCCGGAAATAACTCCTGTGCAAGTTGTGTTGTCTCTTTTATGGAAGTACACTTTTCATTTGCCAAGATATAACGTTCCCCGTTTTTTCCTTTTGTTGCTGCTAAATAGCAACCTTGAGCAACGTCTTTTACATCAATCCAATTTAAAGTGATGTCTGTTTCAACCGGTATTTGCTTTTCGAGAATTAAAGAAATAATATTGTAAGAAACACTTAAAGGTTTGAAAGCAGTGCTGCCAATCATTGCAGATGGTAATACGGCAACCAATTCTATCTTGTGCTTTCGGGACAATTCAAAAGCTAGTTTTTCGCCGTCATTTTTTGAATTGTAATACATATCTCTACGGTCAGGATTCTGTCCATAACTTTCTTTAGTCGGGAGCTTGGAATAATTTAAAGCAGCAATAGAGCTTACGTACACAATTCGTTTTACGCCAGCTTCTGCTGCGGCTTCAACAATATTTTTTGTACCTTCAATATTGATGTCATAAATTTCTTTTTTAGGGTCTTTGGCCCAAAGTTTAAATACAGCTCCAACTGCGTAGAATGTTTCTACACCTTGTAAAGCGTTTATTAAGGACTGTTTGTCGGAAATATCAGATTGTACAACTTCACAATTTAAGCCAGTAAAAGGTTCTTTGTTTTTGATGTTGCGAACTGAAGCTCTTACCGGAATGCCTTTGCCAATAAGTAATCTTACCAAGTTGTTGCCGAGATGCCCATTTGCTCCTGTAACCAATGCTAAATTTTTCTGTGCCATTTTATTTGTTTTTATTATGACACAAAATTGGGGGATGTTTTTTTTAAAATACTTCGCAAATGTTACTTAATCATTTGCTTTCTAATTCTGCTCAAACTTTTTGGATTCATTCCTAAAAACGAAGCAATGTATTGAAGAGGAACATTGTGTACAATTTCAGGATAATTTTTAATTAACTTTTTATAACGCTCCTCTGCCGTTAAGGTTGCTAAATCTTTTGAGCGGTTTTCGTTGTATGTAAGAGATTGCTCAAACACCCAAATGCTAAAATCTTTAAATGCCACACTACTTTGAAGAAGAAAATCCAAGTCAACTTTTTCAATTCTCAAAAGTTCGCATTCAGTAATGCATTCTACATTTTCATTAGATTTTGTCTGGTTGATAAAATTGGTATAAGAAGTGAAAAAACCAGGCGGGCAGTTAATATGGGTGGTAACTTCATCACCTAAAGTATTGCAATAAAACAGTCGCATAAAACCTGATACGACAAAATAAAGATATTTTGGGACTTTCCCCTCTTCTTCAATAATCCGATTTTTAGGAAATAATATAGGTTCAAAATACTTTTTGCATAGTTCATTGTCCGGGTCTGTAAGTACAATTTTGGTACTTATCAGATTCAATAATTGGTCGTACATTATTAATATTAGAATATCTATTACTATTTTAGTCTACTGCTTGATTGCTGCTAAAATTCTTGATTTTCAATCAGTTGATGGTTTAATAGCAGGGTATTTTCGACTAGGCGAAAATACGATTAATATTATTCAATTTAAGTTGATCATTATAATTTTGAAAAAAAGCCTCGTCTAAATCGTTGTCTGTGATAGTCTAATGTTTCAAAGTGCACCGATTCTGAACCTTTAATTTTGTGAGGATTTATAAAAATTGAAAATAGTCCTAAAATAAAAAAACCTGCAAATCATTGAATTTTCAGGTCTTCAGACATTTTTTATGGCTTTTTGAAAAGATTGAAAATTTTAAATTTTCGTGCTTTTCGGCCTTTCCGTGGGGAGAGCAGGATTCGAACCTTAAGTTCGGAACCCGCGTATTTCCTACGGTTTTATTTTTTTCAACCTAGTGCGCCAGGATGTTGCCATAAAACTTAAACCACCAATTTTTTTAATATTTTTCAGGTAATTTAACGGTTTAATTTTTTTAAACTGAATGTTATAGCTTTTGATGTGCTGAATTCCAAAAATACGCAATATTCTAGAAACTTTAAAAAAAATATTTTGATTGTTTTTTGAATGGAAAATTTTATAAAACGCCTTAACTTTTTGTGGCATAAAAGGTATCTACTCCAAAATTAAAGAAGTATAAAAATAATCCACAATTAGTTTGTCAACCTGAAATTTATTTTTGAAAAGCAGGACTTTGCAATGCTTAACTGCCTAATTCCATATTCCATTCATTTCGGTAAGTATTATAGGATGTCCTTCGGTTACAACGATTGTGTGTTCGTGCTGTGTCATGAAACCTCCTTTATTTCCTACCATTGTCCATCCATCCTGTAAAGTTTCAGCAATGGTAGAGGCAGTCGAAATAAAAGTTTCGATCGCAACAACAGAATTCTTTTTAAACCTTGTCAAATTAAACCGGTCTATGTAATTGGCTATTTCATGCGGTTCTTCATGAAGGCTTCTTCCAATTCCGTGACCAGTCAAATTTTTGATGACCTTGTATCCTCGCTTTTTCGCTTCTGTCTCCATTAAAAAACCGATATCGGAAATGCGCACTCCGCCTTTTATATTATAAATAGCTTTATGTAAAATTTCTTTTGAAGCTTGAATTAATTTTTCGTGCTGGTTTATATCTTCTCCAATTACAAATGATGCTCCGTTATCTGACCAGAATCCATTTAATTCGGCTGATACATCAACATTTATTAAATCACCTTCACTAAGGATTTTTTTATCTGATGGAATTCCATGGCAAAATTCTTTATTGACACTAATGCAGGTCCATCCCGGAAATTCATAAGTTAAATATGGTGCTGATTTTGCTCCTATGTCGTTTAGGCGCTTACCTCCGCATTCGTCCAATTCTTTGGTAGACATACATGGTTTTGCGAAGTTTCTCATTTCTCTCAAAGTGAAAGCAACGGCTTCGCTGGCCTCTTGCATTCCCAATAATTCTGATTCTTGTTTTATTGACATAAGTTTATTTTAGGCAATCGATTATTTCTTATTTGCTTTAGTTTCGAAAACTTTAAGGCAGAAGTATTAAAAAGTTCTAAGATTGGTTTTAAAGTAAAAAACGATTAGGATCTAACATAAAAATTTGTTAATTCTATAAAGGAAAAGTCTCCTGCCACCATTCTGCCACAAAACTTAAAACGGCAAAGTATCTTTTAAAAACCGCCTTAGCATTTTGATGCAAAATTGGAGGCAACTCCAGTTTAAAACAATATTGATTCTTCTATACCAATCGGATGGCCGACCTGCGCGATGTTAATATTTTCAGTAAGCACATAATTACTGCCGCTGTGCGTATTCTGACAGATCTGATAAAAAATATTTACGGTTTCTCCCGAAATTGCTTTATTCGTATTTTAATTAATGATAATTTTTATTATAAATTTTTGCGTATAGTGTCTTTTTAATGCTAAAAAAGTATCAAATTACTATTTTAACCATCTTTTTTTTCCAATTTCCCCCCTTTAAGAGTACTTAACTTCGTATTACTTTGTGTCGTTGCGAATAGTATTGTTAAATATTATTAATGTATTTAGCTTTAAAGAGAGTCGCAAAATTATAAATACATAATTTACTAACTAAACCACCAAACCCATGAACAGACCCTACGATTAATAGTAAAAAAAATGCAACCTGCTATTTAGAATTAGCGAGTTTTTATAATACAGGTGCATTGCGTGATTATTACTCAATAGTAAAATTATACATTTTAAGATATTGCGTAATGAGTTGAAAGAGAAATCAGAATATTTAATTTAACAATTTATACAATTTTAAATCAATGAAAAAAAGATATGTAATTATGCTGAGCATCCTTTTATCTGCATGCTCTACAGATGAGATTAAAAAAGTGAATGAGACAGCTGCAACTGAAATTGCAAATCCGGTAGTAAAGAATAATTCATCAACAGCTAAAGTAGGAGCTGCATCTATTGCGGGATTGAACTGGGCAGACGGGCGGGACAATTTTGTCGATGGCTGGGTTATTCTCTCAGGATTAGAAGCAGGAGACACATATAGTACCGTTGTAGCAAAAACAGATGCGGTACTAAATGGATTTACAAGTAAAATAAGTGGTGTTAATACGATACGCATCCCGATTAATCCTCCTTCGGTTTCAGAGAGTTGGTGGGCAAGTTATCAGGGGGTAATAGATAAAGCGACTAGTAAAGGTTTCAAAGTCATTATTGCATGCTGGGAGTCTTCCTCCTCAAAGGATGGTATAATTGACAATACTACAGCCTTTTGGAGTATGTGGAATACAGTTGTAACTAAATATCAAAGCAATTCAAATGTTTATTTCGAACCATTCAATGAGCCGCATGGATATACTTTAGCGCAACTAACAACTATTTATGCTCAATTTCTTAGCAACTATCCGAATGTTCCTAAAGCAAGAATAATTTTGGATGGAACAGGATATTCTGAAAATGTGACCGGAGTGGGAGCAGATAGTCGCTTTACGAGCTGTTTATTAGGATTACATAATTATGCCTTTTGGGCAACCAGAAGTGTGACTCAATGGAGAGCGGATTGGCGCAGCCGAATTGGTACTTACGGTAGCCGAACTATAATTACTGAATTTGGCGCTACGATGAACTCCAACAAAGATTATCAAAATGGAAATCAGTCTGATAATGAAATCGCCTATATAGTAGCAACCAGTGATGTATGCAGGACGGATATGATTGCCAGTGTATATTGGCCAGGTTTAAGAGACGGTGATTCCTATAGCTTATTTACAAGAGGTGGCAGCGGAACCAATATTACTATTAATACAGTTAGTACCTCTGGTATATTTCGAATAAGATATGGTTGGGGAGAAAATTAATTAAATATAGTTTAGCATTTTTAAGAAGGTCAATAATTGACCTTCTTTTTTTCGCTTATCTTGAGCGATTTATTTGCCGATGTGAAAATTAAATTTATCATCATGTTACGGGATTCTGTCTCATCTGGGAATAACCTTTATCTTTATAATTTTAAACCCATCGAAAAATGAATGCCAAAGGTCATTGTTATCCAAAGTCTATTATTCTGCAGGCAGTATATTTTAAGCTTAGGTTTACTTTAAATTATCGAGATGTTGAAGAAATAATGAAGATTAGGGGAGTGTTTGTGGATCATGCTACGATCCAACGCTGGGTTTATAAATTTACACCTTTCATTGAATCAGAGATGAACAAGAGAAAGGTCAAAATGGGGGCGGGCTGGAGATTAGATGAGACCTAAATCAAAGTAAAAGGCATTTGGTTTTATTTAAACAGGGCAGTTGATAAATTAAGGCAATACGGTTGACCTTCTTTTGACCAGAAAAAGACAGAGAATGAGCGCTCAGTGTTTTTTAATTAGAGCAATTAGTAATAACTGCCGGCCAGGAGTAATAAACATTGATAAGAGCGGTTCTAATACAGCAGCGATCAAAGTATATAACAAGCGTTCGCTGTCAAAGATTAAAATCCGTCAGTGTAAATATCTCAACAATATTGTAGAACAGGACCATCGTTTTCTCAAGTGACGCATACAAAACGGATTAGGCTTTTAAAATTTTGAATCTGCAAAAAGAACTCTAAGCGGAATTGAAGTTGTGCATATGCCCAGAAAGGATCAGATGATTGAACCAGGGATATCGATGTTTAAATCATTCTGTAAATTGGCAGTTTGACTTTTAAATAATTGAATACTTATATTTAATTCTCATAGATGCGACAGAACCTAATGTTGGAGTTGATATTGTATTTGAAATTATTTGGAAAATCTGAGAATAGAGCTTAATTTAGTCATAAATTCATTCCATTGCCAGAACGAATGTTAACGGCAATTAGGCGAATGTCCAAAAAAAGCAAATCTTTTGATATATTACTAAATTTAAAATTATCAATATTCAACTATGTCAAAATCTTTTAATTATATAAAATACCTTATCCTTTTTTTGCTTTTATCATTGCAATCAAAAGCGCAAAATGTAGAGCTATTTAATCACATTTCTAATGAAGTAATCACAATACCTTCCAAAGTACTAAATGAGGAACGCCAAATTTATATTCATGTTCCAAAACAGGATTCGGCAAACCCTAACAAGACTTTTCCTGTACTGTATTTATTGGATGGGGAAAATCATTTTCATATACTTTCCGCATATATTGACTACTTAAGCCATTATGAAATAATCCCTCCAATGATGGTAGTGGGTATTATTAGTAAAGACCGCAGAAAAGACCTTACACCTACCAATAGCACAATTGATTACTTTGGAAAAGTAGACTCTATCTATAAAACAAGTGGCGGGAATGAACATTTTTTCCAATTTATAAAAGCTGAGCTGATGCCTTATATTGAAAGAAATTATAAAGCCGGATCATACAAATTATTTGCCGGGCATTCTTTTGGTGGCATTACAACTATAAACTGCATGTTTACTCACCCTGATATGTTTGATGCCTATATAGCCATAAGTCCTTCACTTTGGTGGGATAATAAGTATATATTAAAACTTGCAGAAAGCAAATTGACAAAATTAGCAGATCTCAACAAAACTATTTTTTACAGCACTGCAAATGAAGGCATTAATGATCCGGATTCATTTCACACTGATGTATTGAAATTCGATAGTCTGATTGCAAACAGAACACCCAAAGGGCTTTTACATAAATACAAATGCTACCCGGAAGAAAGCCATATGAGTGAACCGATAGTAGCTTATTATGACGCATTACGATTTATTTATCAGGACTGGAAACCTTCCTTGAAAAAGTAAAAGTTCTGTCGCATTTTGGAATACCTTTTATCTTTAGAATTTTAAACCGATCAAAATGAATACTAAAGGAGTGATTGTGGATCATGCCACGATTCAGCGTTGGGTTTATAAGTTTGTACCTTTACTTAAGGCGCGGATGAAGAAGAGAAAAGACAGAATGGGGGCGAGTTGGAGAATGGACTAGACTTATATTAAGATTAAAGGGCAATGGTGTTATTTATATAAGGCAGTAAATAAATTAGGCAATTAATTTGGAGAGGTCATCATCATCAATTGTATATACTATTATTTCTTAGGAGCTCTTCCTGCTATACGTTCCAATCTTTTGTGCCCTGCTTTGGCAAAAAAGGATTTCACTGCTATTGGGGCTAGGTTGCCGGAGAGCCCTTTTTTCTCTTGGAGAACTGCACATTCAAACCCAATTGTTGCACTTCTAAGTAATACTCAATTTTCAGTTTTTTTTAATATTAGATGCCGCAATTCTCTCACAAAGCTATTATTATTTCCACCAAAAAAATAAATAGGCTATGTGGCTGGAAAAATTAGTGCAATTGACCACTGACTATCAAAATGAAATGAGCACCATAATTCAGCTTAAATTTATATTCTATTTGTAAAATTTTACATTTAGAAATAGAGTTTGACTAACAATGATTTACAAAATAACTAATCACAAATAATGATGATCAATCTAAATTGGAACTAGGTGGTCAATTCAATCTAAGTCGACTGGTCAAATTATACCAAAAGAGTATGGTCTGACTGACCATTTTTTCCAATAACTTACCCAACTCGTTAATTTAGCTGCTGAAGTAAAAATTAGGAGAACTGAATTTTTTAGTAAGTTTGATGTAAGTGTGTTTTTTAAAAATTTCTGATCACTATTGTGATTCACTATCGCAATAAAAATGGACTAAAATTTTATGATTTAATCAAATAATCCTGTTTTGTTTTTTAGTAATTTAGACTTGGAAAATAATGTACAGGAAAGCCCCGTTTTTCTAAAGTTTACTTACTGAAAATATTGAAGTAAGTACAAAGTAAGAAATAAGATCGTGATAGGAATACATAAACGCTCAGAAACAGTTTTACTGGCAACTATTATTTTCTCAGAAAATGCAAGACCAAATAAATATACCATGGATAAAACGATAAAGCTTAGAGTAAAAAAAGAAATTGATAATAGTAATGAGCTGAAGGTATTAAAACTAAAAGGGAAATTAATCACTAAAGGGTATACTGAAATCATCCATATTACCGATGAGAATGATAATTTTTACCTTAATTCATTTTCTACTTCGCCCGATCACAAAAAAGAGGCGGAAGATTTTGTGCTGGATTATATCACCAGCAATGACCTTACAGATACTATCACCCTTTTGGGCAGAGTTCAATAAGTACTCGAGGACGCTTTTTTTAGAAGGATATTAAACCATTTTTTTAATTATTGGACCTCCTTTAGCATTTGGGAGGATTAAAAAAAGAACATTTACTTCATATCTGAGCTCACTACAATTGCAGAGGAAATAGAAAATGAAACCATTTCAGTGGATGAACCAGCCATAAAAATCAAAAGAGCATCCAGCTAATTGAGCTTTGCCAGGCCAGGTTAAAATCCACCCAAGAAGAGGGGAGTAAGATTATCAGTAAAATGTAAAATGATAACAGCTGATAAATAACACTCCCACACACTAAGATAAAGATTTTAGCGTTATGGTTCCATATAACCCAATTAAAACAGAATACTAAGACAAAACTTTAGGTATTCTTGAATTTTAGGCCTCTTACTTTTACGCCCATTATTTCTTGTAAATAATGGGCGTTTTTATTGTTACAGGCCAAATTGAGTTCCTTTTTTTAAACAAGTTAGTTGCACAATATCCTATTATTTATTTTCATTAGGCCTTTTATAGTGATGGAACTTTGCTCTGTATCTGGATTCAGAACGATATACCCCTGATAATCCAGCAGGATTAGCGCATTTAATATTTTGGCCTGATTTTCCCTTTGGGCGGCAATATTCTGGGTAAATGATTTGGAAATGTTATAACTCGGGATTACAAGGGCCGCCAGCTCTTCTAAAGTGAAGGCCTTTGCATAACTCTGGGCAAGTTTACCCAGTATTCTGTCAAAATAAACAAATGATTTTTCCATTCTGTAATAGCTTGGAATAAAAATAGGAAGATTTTATTATTTAACTAAATCATTATAAATATTTTAACAAATATGGGAATTTAAATTAGTGTGATCTTGCTTTACCTTGGTCGTAAAATTGATTTTCTTCAAACAGGGAATTTACAGCCTGTCGGAAGGCTGTTTTTTGCGAAAAATCATAATTTAGGCGCTATAAAAACTGAAGTGCACGAGTGTAGCGGCTTTTTTTTTATAATTAGGCATGTATTTTAATTATTCTGTTTTTGCTTCACTACTGTTTTGCTGTGAAGAGCGTTTGATTAAAATATAAAATTCTTTAAGGTGCCACCAGGCAGGGCACATGTCTAAAGGGCCATTATAATTATGGATTCCTGAGTAACAGCTGCGCAAAAAAAGCTGCGTATCGCTGATCTTAGCCCAGGGTTTCCAGTCTACTTCCAAAGGCGGGGGCGTAGTATCAAAATAACGGTTTATTTCTTCTTGAGTCATAGGGCAAAATTAGGCAAAAGGCCCGAAAACAAGATGGGATGTTGATGAGGCTGGCGGATTGCGCCTGGATTTAAAAAATATATAGGAGCATAAAATGGAAGATTATGTTTTTATGAACCTCGTCCTGCATTTTACTGCTGGGCGTTTTTTTTATTGCTTTTTATATTGAGTTTTTATTAAGATTCAAAAGCAACAGCCTGCTTCTGATGGCTGTTGTTTTTATAATGAATGGATTGATCAGTTTAATCAGTAATTTGAAAAAAGCCAGCAGCAACTTTTATAAAAGCCTGTAATCTTTTAGGTACAGCCAGCTGGTCGGCTTTAGACATAGCTAAAACTTCCTCAGCTTTTTGTCCCTTAATTAAAAGATCAACCCAGTTCGGATTGATGATCAGTCCGTGTCCAACGGCAGCCAGAGACAGTCCCTGTTTTACTGCTTCAATGGCATCGTCGGCTTGTTTTATTCCTCCCGCGGCTATCACCGGTATTTTTTGATCTACGTGATCGAGGATCAATTTTAAAATGGTGGTATCTCCGTTTTCTTCATCCATTGGCTTTTGGTAAAGCAGGCTGAACAAAGAAACGTGCAGATAATCAATACCCGATTCAATAAGTCTGTCAATAAATGGGAATGTATCTCTTACTCTGTAGCTTTCCGGCTCTTCAGGTGATAATCTAAATCCTATAAGAAAGGGTCTGTCTGCATATTTTTTGATAACGTCCTGAATCTCTTTTATCACTGCTAAAGCAAAATTCATACGTTTTTCTTTAGATCCGCCCCAATGGTCAGTTCGCTGATTATAATACGGGGAGAAAAAATTCTGCAATAGGAACCCGTGTGCCCCATGCAGCTCTATACCATCAAAACCTGCTTCTATAGCTCTTCGTGCCGTTTCTCCGAAAGCCCTGATCATTTCCAGAATTTCATCGTGCGAAAGTTCACGTGATATTGTTCCTCCAGCATAAAAAGCTGATGGTACTAATGCCACAGCGCTTGCACTGACAGGAATATTATCCTCAATAAGATCCAAGACGGCTTTGTTTCCTGCATGATAAATCTGAAGTATCGCTGGAGCACCGCCTCTTTTTGCGGCTGTGGCCAATTTTGAAAGGCTGGATGAGAAAGAGTCATCATAAGCGGCATATTCATTAGGGAATCCTATTCCGTTTGCCATTACCCTGGTGCAGCCTGTAATTACGATTCCCACATTTCCACTTCTAGCCTCATAATGTCTGATTTCATCATCCGCTACAGTATAATCATCGTTGCTTGCCCAGGTTGTCATCGGTGCCATTGCAATTCTGTTTTTGGTTTGGATCCCATTTTTGAATGTAAAGGGTTCTAATAATTGTTGTGTTTCTGTATTCATTATAAATCTAATTTTAAATATTGATAATCATATTTTTAAGTCAAAAGCGCAGCTAACCCCAGATGCCTGCAGGTGAAAAACTATAAATAAATATTAGTTTAGATTGTTCTCTCTAAAAACATTGGGAGGGACCCCAACCACTTTTTTAAATAGTCTCGCAAAATAATTTGCGTTCTCAAATCCGAGCGAAAAAGAAATTTCCGAGATATTCATCCGGTCTTCTGCCAATAGATTTTTAGCTTCCTTTATCAAATGGAGATGGATCAGTTCAAGGGCGGTTTTACCAGTTTCCTGTTTCAGAAGGTCACTCAGGTAACGGGAAGATACATTTAATTTATCTGCCATATAGGAAACCGTTGGAAGCCCCAGCTGCCTGACTTTATTTTCATGGTAATATAAATCAAGCAGCTGCTGAAATTTATCGCCATAAGCACCAAGAGTTTCTATACGGTTGATAAACTGCCTTTTATAAAATCGCTGTGAATAGGTAAACAATGTTCCCAGATGTGCAAGAAGAATAGGTTTGCTGTAAGCATCTGTGTTATTGTATGACTCTTTGTGCATCGTGCGCACCAGATTCCAGATTGTTTCTTCTTCACTGGGGGATAAATATAACGCCTCGTTGGTCTGATAATCAAAATACCCATAATTTTTCATCTCCTGGAATAAGGTTGTTCCTAATAAAAAATCTTCCTTGATTGCGATTAAAAAACAGCCATCCTCAGACTTGACATTTTTGAAAGTCACGGTTTGATTTGGCCTGAAGAAAATCATTTTTCCCCGTGCATGGTCAAACTCTTTTTTACCATAAGTGATATTGCCTGAAACAAATGTCTGAAAAGAGATGATATAAAAATCAGTAGTGAAAACTATATCCTCAATGCTTCCATCGCTTTTATGTCCGAAGCTAACGCTGAATAGGGGATGTTCTGGACCTTCCACCCCAATATCTCTGCTGAAACTACCGATGTCTTTATAATGTTTCATAGCCTTCAATTCATTGAATATTGATTACACTGCAAATTTCGAATTATTAATTGCACTGGATGGATACAAAAGTACCAGATTGTAGCACAATTTAACGCAGGCCGCATTTTTTTTAGATAAGACTTAATTGCAATTATGGTGGCATTTGAAATAGTGTAGGTTAAGTCTTGTTTTGATTAAGAATATAAATAATGGTATTAAATTTAATTTTATCCAAACATGTTTAAAAAATTATAAATAAGGCTTTAATTTTAAAAAAAAATAAGGATACTAATTTCAGTTTAGCCAAACATTTTGCAAATTGTGTTGTTAATGATTCAGATTTTATTGACATAGGAGTTTACAGAAAAAATGACTGAAGAGTCAATTGATAAATGCTTCAAGTTTGATTTTAGCTGAGTATTGCACAAAGAAAGAGTGGTAACCATTGCAAGAAGTATTTTGATGCAGATGATGTTAATCCAAATCCTGTTGCTAAGAGTGGTAAGTCTAAAGCTGTTCTGCTTTCTTGGATACTTTTTGTAATTTCAATTAGATTAATGTTATAAGAAGTGTTTTATTTCTTACTTTTTTGCAATGATTTTACATATTTGTTGTCAATTATCTTCCGATATATTTTTTTTTGCTGTTAAAAATATATATTTGTCACATAAATTAAGGGAAATTAATTCAGAGCAATCACATATTAAAATTGATGAGGCATATTATAAGGAACTTTTTTATTCCTTATATCCAAGGCTTGTGAGCTATAGTTTTAACTATGTTAAGGATAATTTTGCAGCAGAAGAAGTGGTAGAAAATGTAATGCTCCAATTATGGGAGAATCGTTTAAAATTTGAAAAAGTAAATGATGTCAAGTCCTATTTGTATACAATGGTCAAAAACGGATCAGTTGCAGTTTTAAAAAAACAACAAAAAAATGTCAAGCTTGATGAATCTATTTCTGATGATGTTTTAGATTTTGATTTTAATGTTCTTGGAGAAGAATTGTATTCTACCTTAATTGACGCTTTAAATTCATTGCCAGAAAAATGTAAAGAGGTTTTCGAACTTTCCTGCTTAGAGGGAATGAAATATAAAGATATAGCAGATCAGCTTCAAATTTCTGTCAACACGGTAAAGTCGCAACGCGCTCGTGCGCTCGAATTATTGAAAGAAAAACTCAAGAATCACTCCGAACTTTTATTTATTTTATTATTTCTTTAAAAAAAAGTCAAAAATCTTTCCACCCATTTTTGATGTTTCGTACTCTTAGTTATATAACATTTACTTAAACTGTTAATAACTGACACTTAATATCAAAAAATATGTCCCAGGGAAAGAAAGAAATCATAATCGCTACTCTGATAAGAAAAGAACTGCTTACCGGAGAATTATCGATTGAAGAAAATGCTCTTTTGCAGGAATGGCTTTCTGCACCGGAAAATCAGGAATATTATCAGAAAGTTATTGATTTAGAAAATTTAAAGTCAAAAGAAAGATTTTACAACGCCATCGATACTGATGCCGCATTTGAAAGAATTAAAGAAAAACTTGGTTTTGAAGGCTCATCAGTAATTTCTCTTTTTAATTATAAAAGAATATTGCGATACGCCGCTGTTTTGGTGTTTATGGCAGGAATTACTTCTCTTTTCTTTTATATGAATAATGATACAGTTTCAAAGAATCAGGAAGTGGTTGTAAAAAGTATTAAACCAAAGTACAACAATCCGACTTTAGTTTTAGCTGATGGTGCAGTGGTTTCTTTAGAACCACAAAAAGAAAAAATTGTTTCTAAAAATGGTGTCATTTCAAATTTAAACAAAGTTTTGGTTTATGATGCCAAAGACTTGAAAGGAGTTACTTCAACTGGCGATAATACGCTTATTGTTCCTGTGGGCGGAATTTATGCTGTTAGTCTTTCTGACGGAACCAAAGTTTGGCTTAATTCCAAATCTTCTTTAAAATATCCGGTAGAATTTAGCGGCAATACACGAAATGTAACTTTAGAAGGAGAAGCGTATTTTGAAGTTAGTAAGAATGGGCACAGTCCTTTTACGGTTAAAACCAAATCTGGAAATGTTACCGTTTTAGGAACTCATTTTAATATAAGTGCTTACGAAGAAGACCGAAATTTTGAAACGACACTTGCTGAAGGAAAAGTAAAAGTTTCTAAAATAAGTAAAGCAGGAGGCGAATCTGTCATTTTAAAACCAGGACAACAGGCGCGCGTAAGAAACGAGGCTTTAAAAATAGCAGAAGTTGATCCTTCCGTATACAGCGCTTGGAAAGACGGTAAGTTTTATTTCGAAAATGAAAATCTAAAAAACATTTTGACCAAAATGGCAAGATGGTACAACTTTAATGTGAAGTTTGAGAACAGATCCCTCGAGCAGATTAAGTTTACGGGAATCGTAATGAAAGAAGAGCCCTTAGATCGTTTATTAGACATTATTAGTAAAACATCCAATATTAAATATAAAATAACCAAAGTAAACCAAGCCTATGAAGTAACGATAAGTAAATAAAAAAACCGGAAAATATTGGCGTATTTCCCGGCGAGTATTTGTTCAGTCGACAAAAGAAGTCTAAAATCAATTAACCAACCAAAACATTTAAAAGTATGAAAAAAAACCTATCCGCAAAAGTTTGTGGGGTAAAATCCGCACTTTGGGATAAATTTCTTGCCATTATGAAGAAATCCCTAATATTATCAATATTTTTTACCAACATTGTTGCTTTTGCATACGGGCAAAAAGTGACCATAAACGTCAAAAATCAGTCGGTGGCAACTGTTTTAAAATCCATCACCAGAAAAACAAATGTCGAGTTTTTCTACAGTGATGATATTTTTGATGCGCAGCGAAGGGTAAATGTAACAGTAAATGATGCTGATGTCATTAATGTTATCAAAGAGCTAATTGGCGATGCTTATAAAGCCGAATTTGTAAATAATAAATTAATTGTTATTTCCCAAAATGACAAACCAAAAGCAGGCGTAACCTCTATAATAGAGGAAAAAATTAAAATAAAGGGAGTTATAACCAATGCTAAAAAAGAATTTTTAATTGGCGCAACAGTCTGGGTAAAAGGAACCAGAGAATCTTCCTTTACCAATTTTGACGGTTCATATGAGATTATGGCCAAAAAAGGCGATGTTCTTGTTTTTGAATACATGGGGTACAAAAAACTTGAAGTCACCGTAGGGAACAGCCTAATTATTAATCCTATTTTACTGGAAGATGTAAACAAACTTGACGAAGTGAAAATCGTTTCTACAGGTTATCAAAATATTGATAAAGAGCGCTCTACAGGATCTTTCTCTGTAATAACGGCAAAAGATTTAGAAAAAGTTCCTGTTAATAACGTATTGCACAGACTTGAAGGTCAGGTTGCCGGTCTGCAATTGAACATTTTAGATTCTGACAATACCTTTGTGTATGGAACTACGTTTGGGGCAGGAGCAGGAAAATCGAGCTACAATGTGGCCATTAGAGGAAAATCTACTTTTGATGCAGGCGGAACTAATGCAATGCCTTTACTTGTTCTTGATGGAACACCTACAGAATTAGATATTAGAACAATAAACCCAAATGATATTGAAAAAATTACTTTCTTAAAAGATGCAGCTGCGGCGTCTATCTATGGAGCAAGAGCGGCAAATGGGGTTATTGTAATTAATACTAAAAAAGGGAAACAAGGACAGACCAGAATTAATTTTTCTCAAAATTATAGTTTCTCTAACAAACCTTCTTTATCAAAACTGCCCTTGATGAATTCGTCTCAGGTTTTAAATTTAGAGCAGGAATTTGTAGATAAAAATCTGGTTACAGATCCGGCAAGTGTTACATATATGCTTACTACGCCAGTCAGTCAGGGAATGGATCTGATGTTTCAGTACAAACGCGGTCAAATAACACAGGATCAGAGAGATGCAGGGTTGGATGTTCTGCGTAGTCGTAATACTTATAGTCAGGCAGAACAGTATTTGCTGCAAGCTTCAACAAGCCAGAATTATGATTTGTCATTCAGCGGAGCAGAGAATGATTATTCTTATTTTATGTCAGGTTCCTATTCTAAAGAAGAAACGCAGGCAAAAGGAAGTGACGGACAACGTTTGACATTACTGTCTAATCAGGATTTTAAGCTTTTTAATTATGTAAAAATAAATACAAATTTAAGAGGATCGATCTTTAAATACCAACAAAACAGTTTAGGACTTTCTCCTTTGGGAACTTCACTGAATACTTTACTGCCTTACGATCAAATCGTTGGAGATAACGGTAACTCAGTTGATTATTACCGTCATTACTATGCCGGACAAACCATTCCGTTGGAACAGAAAGGATATCTGCCTTGGACTTACAATTATATTGATGAATTAAACAATAAGGATAATACCATAAATGAGCAAAATTTTGGTGCTACCGTTTCAGCGACATTTCCTTTATTAAAAGGTTTAGATGCCGTAGGTACGTATTCTGTAGAATCTTCAACTTCATCAAATGATAATATGTTTAACGAAAATACTTATTATGCTCGTGATATGATCAATTCTGCTACGTCAATAAATAGTAACGGCGATTTAGTATACGGAATTCCGTTGGGAGGTATTTTTCAAAGTAATAGATTTGGAAAAACAAGCTCTACTATGCGAGGACAATTAAATTATGATGGTATTATTGGCGAAGATCATTTGATTAATGCTATGGGAGGTATTGAGGCCAGAGAAACGGGTGAAACCCAAGATTCGAGAACACTTTATGGCTACAACTCACAAACTCAGACTTCTGTAGATATCCCATCAAAAAATTATATAGATGTTAACGGATATAATTATACTTTAAGTAATGGTAATGTGCATAAAGATTTTAAGAGAAGATTTTTATCTTATTATGCGAATGCAGGCTATACTTTCAAAAATAAATACACCCTTACAGGAAGTGCACGTTTAGACGACTACAACAATTTTGGAGTAAGTAAAAAATTAAGACGAACGCCTTTATGGTCTACAGGAGCAAAGTGGAATATTAAAGAAGAATCTTTTCTTAAAGATGTAAGTCTGGTAAATAATTTAAGTTTTAGGGCAAGTTATGGATATAGCGGAAATATTAATTTAGATGTTTTTCCTTTTACAAATATTAGCATAAGTGATTTAGATACTTTTTCGCAGCAGCCTTATGCTTTTATCAGCCAGCCGGCAAATCCTAATTTACGCTGGGAAAAAACAGCAATCTTAAATTTTGGATTGGATTTCTCGCTCCTAAACAGCAGATTAAACGGTACAGTTGAATATTATAAAAAAAACAGCAAAGATTTAATCGTAGACTTTCCTGTTTCACCATTTTACGGAGTATCAAACAATACATTGGTGCAAAATGCTGCAACTTTAGAAGGGCATGGAATCGATTTAAGTTTAAATGGAACTATACTTAAAGCGAAAGATTTTTCATGGAATTCGGCTCTTGTAGTTTCTTTCAATAATACAGAAGTTACAGATACCCGTCTTCAGAACTACAGTTCTTATTTAAACGGTACAGGATCAACACCACCAATTCAGGGTTATCCTTTAAACACTGTATTTGCTTTTAGATCAGCAGGATTAGATGCAGCCGGGAGAACTCAGGTATATGATAAAGACGGTAATATTGTAAATTCTTTTACTTCCCTAAAAGATATTGCAGATATGAAATATATGGGAACCAATATTCCTTCGTATTACGGAAGTTTCAGCCAGACTTTCAATTATAAAAAATTATCATTATACATTTTGGCCACTTACAAGTTTGATTATGTATTATTTAAGCCAACATATGGAGGTTACGTAAACAGACAGGGCAGATTTAATCAATATGATTTAAATACAGATATCGATCAAAGATGGAGAAATCCAGGAGATGAGGCGACTACATCTGTACCGGGAATTCAGGGTTCAACAGGACTAAGTTATGTAAGATATGTTTTTGGAGAAGATCAGATTATGCAGGGAGATCATATCCGTTTTAGAGAACTTTCTTTGAAATATGATTTGACAAGTCTGATTGACAGAGGATTTGTAAGAGGAGCTTCGGTAAACTTCACCGCTAGAAATCTTGGTTTCTTCTGGAGAAAAAACAAAGACGGTTTAGATCCTGACTTTTTACCTTACACGGGAATAAACATGAAATTGCCTGCTATGGCTATGTATTCAATTGGTTTTAATGTTAATTTTTAATTTTTTAAAGATGAAAAATTTTTTAAAATATATCGCAATTGCAGGATTCGGAGCAATTGTGTTGAGCTGTGATAATTATGTAGATATTAAGACCGAAGGGAAATTAATACCTGAAGAAACATCAAATTACAGATATCTTTTAAACAACACGTCTACACTTGACAAAAGTTATGGTAATGTAGATATACCATCAGATGATATCAGTTTTCAAAATGAGGCGCAGACTACTGCATTAGGAGCATCCGATTATTACCGTCCTTTTACTAATTTGTACAAATGGTCTGATGTTGTCTATTTTGACGGTGAGACGGATAATGATATGAGCAGTCTGTATAATGCATTGTACAATGTTAATATAGTTATTAATGAAGTAATGAAAAGTACAAACGGTACAGCTGCAGAAAAAGCTGCCATAAAAGGAGAAGCAGAAGTACACCGTGCTTTTATCTTTTTGACTTTGGTAAATACTTTTGGAAAAGCGTATGATGCCAATACTTCAGCTACAGATCCGGGAATTGTTCTTTTTACAACACCAACTGTTTCAGATGATATCAAAAGAAGCTCTGTAAAGGATGCTTATGATGTAATTCTTGGCGATCTTAATGATGCTGTAAATTCGGGATTAAAGCCTGTAAATTCTGGTAACAATGTGGCATTTCCATCCAGGGCAGCGGCCTATGCAATTTTGGCCAGAACCTATTTGTATATGCGTAATTATCCGCTGGCTTTAGAAAATGCCGAAAAATCACTGGCATTACAAAGCACGCTTAACAATCTGGAAGACTACGAATTTGCGGCTTATCCGTCAAGAAAACTAGATAAAGAATTGATATTATCAAAATGGAATGGATACGGCACTTATTCTTATGCACCGCAAATATTATCGTTAAGCAATGAATTGATCAATTCATTTGATACCAATGATTTACGCTATGTTTTGTTTACACAGCCATCAAGCAGTTTTAACTCTGAATATACTTTAGGAAGAACCTATTCTAAAGAAGGTTTAACGGGAGAAAGCAGAAATGCAGGACCAACAGTTCCTGAAATGATGCTGATAAAAGCAGAATGTCTTGCAAGAGCAGGTTCTGGCGATTTAGCAATGGCTGAAATAAATAAATTAAGACAAAAAAGATTCAGAGCAGGAGAATATGTTGCCTTGACTGCAACAGACAGTAAAGATGCTTTGATCAAAGTTTTAGCAGAAAGAAGAAGAGAGTTAATGGGAAGTGGAGGTTTTAGATGGTTTGATTTGAAACGCTTAAACAAAGAACCCGAATTTGCCAAAACCATTACTCATGCTTTTGCTGGACAAACGTTTACACTTGCCCCAAATAGTGATCGTTATCAAATGCCTTTTGCCCCAATTTATTTTGAATACGCTCCAAACTTACAACAGAATCCATAATTAGGTTAATTAATAAAGTGCACTCAAAACTACTTTGAGTGCACTAAATCAAAAAAGAAAAAAAATGAAAAAATTAAAACTGGTACTCTTCTTTTTAAGTATCACTACGAGTTTATTGGCACAAGATGCGGCGTCATTTCAGAAAATTGTGCTTTCTCCGGAACATCCAAATCCAGGCGATGAGATTACTATAACTTATAATGCAGCCGATGGACCGCTGGCCAATGCCATGTATGTAAATGGAGTGGTATATACTTTTGATAATTTTAAATGGCTTGCAACCGATATCACCTTAAAAGCAGCTGGAGATAAAAAATGGGAAACCAAAATGAAGCTTTCTGATCATGCCTCTTTTATTAACTGTGTTTTTAAATCGGATACCATTGTAGACAAAGGAGAAAAAATGCCAAATGCTTATATGTTTGCTCAGGTACCGGGAGCTTACACTGGCTGGGGAATTTTGCGAAGCAGAGCTTTTGAGAATGAAGTTCCAAATGTAGTTCATGATAGTGCCTATATCGCCGATCAGGTCGGATTGATGTGGATAAATTACGAATTGCAATATCATCCGGAATCTCGTAAAAGGATTTTTTATTACGGATTAAAACTAAAGCAACTTTCATCTGGTCAGGATCAATCTGTAGCAATTAAGAAAGAATTACGAGGTATATTGACAGATGGCAATCTGGATCACACAACGCAATATGATATTCAGAAGACTTTGTCTTTATTGCAAAATCCATCGGACAAAGTTTTTACAGATTCTGTTCAAAAGGTTTTAATGACCAAATATCCTTTAGGAGTTTTAGCAAGAGACAAACAAATTCAGGAGATAGTTAGAGAAGTTGATTTTGCAAAAAAAGTAAAATTATATGCTGATTTTGAAAAGAACTTTCCTCAAAACAAATTTGAAGATGTGTATACAGATTTAGAAAGTTTATTCTATGATAAAATGGTTAAATCGATTGTATACGGATATATTGTAAATAACAAAGATTACAATTATGCGCTTAATAGTGTAAAAACGGTTTCTTTTGGGAACTTATTAGATTACCACTGGCATTTAGTTTCTATTCCTTTCGACAGAGACAGAGAAGGCACAGAAAAAGCGTCTATAGAAACATTGAAGAAATATGCAGATATTTTTATGGGCGAAATGGAAAAAAGGCTAACGTCTGTTCCAAAAATGTACGTTGGAAAATTATCATTAAAAGAATGGCAGGAGCAGGCTTTGCAAATGATGGCAAGAGAATATTTTACTTACGCTAAATTGGCTGAGGTGACAAAAAACTATGATGTAGAAGAAAAATATTTAGCCAAAATTAAACCATTTTACGGTTATAATGATGCTACATACAATGAAGTTTACAGCAGAATGTTGTTAAGAAAAGGGCAAACAGCAGATGCTAAAAATTATATGGCACTTGCGGTAAAACAAAATCAGGTAACGCCTGAAATGTTAGCTTCAATAAAAGCAATTTATTTAAAAGAAGGTGGAGCAGAAGCTGGTTTTGATGCCTACTTACAATCTTTAAAATCTATCAGTAATATAGAAGAGCATAAAAAGAAAGTAATTTCAGAATTAATAAATCTCCCAATTGCTGGTTTTGAATTAGAAAGCAGTAAAGGCGGAACAGTTAAACTGGCCGATCAAAAAGGTAAAATTGTAGTATTAGATTTCTGGGCTATGTGGTGCGGACCATGTAAAAATGCTATGCCAGGAATGCAGATGGCGGTTGAAAAATACAAACAAGATCCGGATGTAAAGTTCTATTTTGTAGATACACAGGAATATATCAAAGATTATAAAGCGCAAACTCAGGCATTCATCAAAGAAAAAGGATTTGATTTTAATGTGCTTTACGATGGAAAAAATCCTAAAACAGGAAAAATGGATGTAGCTTATGAGCAATACTCAAAAGCATTTAAATTTTCTGGAATCCCGGAGAAAATGATTATCGATGAAAACGGTAAATTACGTTGGATGTCAAACGGTTATTTTGGAAGTCCAAGCGAATTAGTAGACGAAATTTCAATTATAGTTGAGTATTTAAAGTCAGAGAAGAAAAAATAATGAAAGCTTCAATAAAAAAATATATAAAAAGAAACTTAACTTTTTTAAGTTTCTTAATGATGACCAGCCAGTATAGTTTTGCACAAACGATCTGGCAGGGCCAGCATTATTCGTACCGAATTATTTTATCGGGCGATTTGGCAAAATACAAAACAGATTCGCTAAGTGTAAATATACCAGAACTAGAAATCAATAAAAAAGTAGTCACAACTATAAAAGGAGATAGTATATCTTTTAAAAATGAGATGTATGGTTTCACTTTTAAAGGAAAATACAATGACGATAAAAGTGCTATTTCAGGTATTTTTAATTACTATTCTATTCCAAATGCCTCAATTGTTTTAAAGAAGGAAAAAGAAATTCAGCCTTTGTTTTTTTCACAGCATCCTAAAAAGCCATATCCGTATCAGGTTATTGATATCACTTTTCTTGGGAAAAGTACCAAGTTAACTTACGGAGCAACTTTAACGATTCCTAAAAATAAGAAGAAATATCCGCTGGCCATTTTAATTTCAGGGACTGGCCAGCATGACCGCAATTATACTTATTTGGGAAGGGAGTTTTTTACAGTTCTTGCTGATGAATTAGCGAGAAAAGGAATTGCTTCATTACGAGTAGACGACCGCGGAATTGGTAAAACAACTGGAGATTTTAAAGAGTCAACAACTGGAGATTTTGCTGATGATGTTGATGCACAAATTGAGTATCTAAAAAGTGATAAAAATATTGATGCTTCTCACATCGGATTAATTGGTCATAGTGAAGGCGGCATCATTGCATCGATTGTTAGTGCTAGAAACAAAAATGTAAAGTTTATGATTAGTTTGTCTGGTGTAGGTGTAAGCGGACTCGAAATGCTGAATTTACAAAACACTGCGATTTTAAAAAGTTATGGTTTTACAGAGAAAGTTGTAAGTAAACAAATGGAAATGTACAACCTAATGTTTAAAGCTGTTTATGATACAAAAGCAACCGATTCGGTGACTCCAGTTTTACAATTAAAATTAGACGAATGGAGAAAAACACAAGATTCGACGACACTGAAAGAAATTCATATGTGGGGCGGGCGTGAGAAAGATTTTATTTACCGTTATGGTAAAGATGCCGAACGTAAATGGTACCGTTACACCATTCATTATAATCCGGAAGATTATCTGCCAAAGATTAAAGTCCCAGTATTCATCGGAAATGGAGACAAGGATATTCAGGTTCCCGCTGTTGAAAATGTAAATTCATTTAAAAAATACCTTGGTGCAAGTGATCTGACCACTAAAATTTATCCAGGATTAAACCATATGTATCAGCATTGTACAACCTGCACGCAAGGCGAGGTCAAGGAATTAGACGAAGTTTTTGCACCAGAAGTTTTAGACGATATTTCGAAATGGATTTTGACTCGTTATAAAAAATCCTAGTTTGTCACCCTGAGCGAACTCGAAGGTCGTTCCAATTGTAAAGCGGGCTTCGACTTCGCTCAGCCTGACAATCGGTATATTTTGAAGTAAGCATAGTACTGTCACCCTGAGCGAAGTCGAAGGGCGCAAAGATTGGGAAATCTAAACTCTAAGATCTAAAAATCAATATATTCATCATGAAAAAAATATTTCTTTTTATCGCAATTTTCTTTGCGATAAGTAACCTTACTGCCCAAATTTACGATCCAGTTTCGTTTACTTCTTCCATAAAAGAAATTGGAGAGAATAAATATACTCTGATCATAACTGCCAAGATTGATAAAGGCTGGCACATTTATTCTCAGAATGTCCCAAATGGCGGACCGGCGCCAACGAGTTTTACTTTTCCTAAATCGAAAAATTTTAAAACCATTGGAGCTGTTGTTGAGCCGGAAGGACACGAGGTAGACGATCCGGTTTTTCAGATGAGGATTAAATACTTTGCAGACAAAGCTGTTTTTACACAGAATATAGAAAGAAAATCTGCTGATGCTTTTGCCATAAATGCGACGATATTTTTTATGGTCTGCAATGATAACAGTTGTTTGCCCCCAACAGAAAAAGTAGTGAAATTTACCTTCAAAAAATCGGATATTCCTGTAAAAGAAGACGTTGTAGCAATAGCTTCAAAAGAACTAAAAGCCACAAAAGAAGCAGATACCATTACAAGACAGGAAACCGAAAACAACACAACAAATTTGGTTAGTGTAAGCGAAAAAGACACTCTTAAAAATCAGAAAAACATAACAGAAAAACAGGTTGCAAAAGCTGTATCTGATGACAGTCTTTGGACGCTGTTTTTCTTCAGCTTTTTAGGAGGTCTTGCCGCTTTGCTAACTCCTTGTGTGTTCCCGATGGTTCCAATGACAGTTAGCTTTTTTACCAAACAAAGTAAAAATAAAGCTGTTGGAATAAAAAATGCAATTTTGTACGGAATTTTCATCATCGTTATTTATGTAATTTTAGGAAGTCTGGTAACTGCACTATTTGGAGCTGATGCCTTAAATGCACTGGCAACTAATGTCGTCTTCAACATTGTTTTCTTCTTGATCTTAATAGTTTTTGCGTTATCATTTTTAGGAGCATTTGAAATTGTACTGCCAAGTTCGTGGATGACCAAAGTCGATCAGAAATCAGAAGCAGGGGGTATTGTTGGTATTTTCTTCATGGCATTGGCTCTTGCACTAGTTTCATTTTCATGTACTGGACCCATTGTAGGAACTTTATTGGTTCAGGCGGCAAGTCAGGCAGGAATTGCACCTATTATAGGCATGTTTGGTTTTTCATTAGCCATTGCATTACCGTTTGCAATATTTGCTGCTTTTCCAGGCTGGATGAATTCACTTCCAAAATCGGGTGGATGGTTAAATTCGGTTAAGGTGGTTTTAGGCTTTTTAGAATTGGCTTTGGCTTTCAAATTTTTAAGTAATGCGGACTTAGTTTTACAATTGCATTTATTAGAAAGAGAAGTATTCTTAGCTATTTGGATTGCCATTTTTACGGTATTGGCTTTTTATTTATTTGGAAAAATCCAATTGTCGCATGATACGCCCGTAACGCATATTTCTGTTGGAAGATTGAGTTTAGGAATTATCGTTTTGTCATTCGTAGTATATATGATTCCAGGACTTTGGGGAGCTCCGTTGCAATACATCAGTGGATTTCCGCCAGCAAAACAGTACAGCGAATCTCCAAATGGTTTTGGAAATGCTGTAAGTTCTAATACCGAAAAATCATCGCTGCCAGAAGGTGCAGAAAGTGGTCCAAACGGCATTCCTACTTTTCATAATTATGATGAAGGTTTAGCTTACGCAAAAAAAGTAAACAAACCCATAATGATTGATTTTACAGGTTATGCCTGCGTAAACTGCCGTAAAATGGAGGAACGCGTCTGGCCAGATCCAAAAGTTTTGAATGTTTTAAATAACGATGTTGTCTTGATTTCTTTATATGTTGATGACAAAAGGCCGTTGCCAAAAGAAGAACAAGTAGTTTCTAAAATTACTGGGAAAGTCTTGAAATATACAGGTCAAAAATGGAGCGAACTTCAGATTTTGAAGTATAAAACCAATGCACAACCGTACTATGTTTTAATGGATCATAACGAAAATGATCTGAATAAACCTTCTGCTTATAATCCAGATATTAATGGTTATTATGAATGGCTTCAAGAAGGAGTACGAAACTTTAAAAAACAATAATATTGTACGCTGATGAAACGGATTTGCTATCGCAAAGACGCTGATTTACACTGATTTTAAAAATCTGTTTTTTCCCCGTTTTCGCGATAGCGAATCAGTAAAATCCGCGTCTAATAATATTTCAAATTCAAAAAAACTCAAAAATAGCAAATGAAAATCTTTCAATCAAAATATTGGCTTTTTATGCTTTTTATCGGATTTAAAAGCGCAGCCCAATTTTCGACGACAATTTCGTTGAGTAAAGACGTAGTTTCGGGAAAATTAAAAAACGGAATGAAATATTATGTGTTGCATAATGAATTTCCAAAAGATCGAGTCTGCTTTTATTTCGCTCAAAATGTGGGAGCAATTCTAGAAAACGACGATCAAAATGGATTAGCGCATTTCTTGGAACACATGGCTTTTAACGGAACAAAAAACTTTGAAGGAAAAGGCATTATAGATATGCTGGAAAAAAAAGGCGTTCGTTTTGGAGCTGATATCAATGCGTACACCGCACAAGATCAAACGGTTTATAATTTGAGCAACGTGCCGGCAGCAGATTCGAAACTAATTGATTCCTGTCTTTTAGCATTGCACGATTGGTCAGGTTATCTTTCTTTAAAAGAAGCAGAAATAGATGCAGAACGCGGCGTAATTAGAGAAGAATGGCGCACAAGACGTGATTCGGATTTTAGATTGCGTTTAGAAACTGATAAAACGCTCTACAAAGGTTCAAAATATGCCAAACGTGATGTAATTGGCGATTTGAATATCATCAATAATTTTGATTATCAAGTTCTTAGAGATTATTATAAAAAATGGTACCGTCCAGATTTACAAGCCGTTATTGTAGTCGGCGACATTGATGTAAAAGAGATTGAAAAGAAAATTATAGCAACATTTTCTTCTATAGAAATGCCCAAAAATCCAGCAGAACGTTACTATGTTTCAATTCCGAAAAATAAAGGAATGGAATATGTTTTGGCGAAAGACAAAGAAGCGCAGGAAACTGCTATTGTTGTTTATTATAAAAGAGATTTTGATAAAGTAAAAAACAGCGAAATCATCAGAAGAGATTTGGTCAATAATCTCGCGACTGATATGATAAACAGGCGTTATCAGGAATTTATCCAGAATAACGAAACTTCGGTTTTGAAAATGGCAGCCGGAACATCTGAGATTTCGAGATTGACCAATTCACAGATTTTTTATCTTGTTCCAAAAAACAATAAAACGGCTGCAGGTTTTCAAGAAATGATGATCGAAACTGAAAGAGCGGTTCGTTACGGATTCACGCAAAAAGAGCTAGACCGCAATAAAGAAAGCGTTTTGAGTTATTACGAAAATCTGCTCCAAAATAAAGACAAAATTGATAATGATGAATTCTCTGAAGAATTAGTAGAATATTTCCTGAAAGCAGTTCCGTTTGAAAGTATCGATACGCAATATGAAAACATCAAAAAGAGATTAGCTTCTATTACGCTTGAAGAAATCAATCATGCCGTTAAAAAGCTTCAAACAACCGATAATATTGTCATGACCGTAACTGGTCCAGATAAAAGTGATATTGTGTATCCTGCAAAAGATGACTATCTGAAAATCATGGCAGAAGTTAAGAAAATGCCTCTGGAAAAATACAAAGAAACCGATACGGATCAGCCTTTAATTACATCGGAATTAAAAGGTTCTAAAGTGGTAAAAAAAACTCCGGTTGAAGGAATTAAGGGGGCGGAAAGTTATGTTTTAGGAAATGGAGCCAAGATCGTTTTGTATCCGACTACTTTGGCAAAAGATGAGGTTTTGTTTTCGGCTTTTAGTTTTGGAGGAAGTTCATTAATTAAAACAGAAGATATTCCGTCATCGCAGATTGCAGTAAGTTTGGTAGAAAATTCTGGTTTGGGCGCATTTAAAAGCACCGATTTGAAAGATAAATTAAATGGCAAAATTGCCAATGTTAAACCCTATATCTCAGAATTAACAGAAGGTTTTCAAGGTTCAAGCAATCAAAAGGATTTTGAGACTTTACTGCAATTGGTGTATCTGTATTTTGAACAGCCAAGATTTGATAAGGATTCTTATGCAAGAATGCTGACAAGTTTTAGCAATTCAATAGAAAACACTGCCAATACCAATCCAAAAGTTTTTCAGGATACGATTTCGCAGTTAAATTACAACCATAATAAAAGAGTGCCTTTGTTCGACGCAGCATTTTTGAAACGATTGAGCTTTGAAAAAGCATCAGAATTGTACAAAGAAAGAATCCAGAATGCAGCCGATTTTACTTTTGTATTTACAGGAAATCTTCCTGAAAATGCCATTGCATTATTTGAAAAATATATTGGAAGCATCACATCAGATGCAGAAAAAAAAGAAAATTTTGTAGACAATCATTTAGATCCAGTACCTGGAATTGCCAAACAATTATTGGTTCGTGACATGAATGTTCCAAAAGCGAGTGTTTACATTCGATTTGTAAAACAGTTTCCATATAACTACAAAAATGTATTTACAATGCATATTTTATCTGAATTACTGTCTAAAAAGTATTTGGATTTAATTAGAGAAGAGGAGGGCGGAAGTTATGGTGTTCATGTCTCTAATTCAGTGAGCCGTCTGCCGTCTGATGAATATTCAATGACGATCAATTTTGACAGTGATCCTGTAAAAGAAGAGAAGTTAACAAAGATTGTTTACGAACAAATTGCATTAATGCAGCAAAAAGAAGTGAAAGAAGAAGATATTCAATCTGTAAAAAATACAGTTTTAAAAGCCAGAGCAGAAAAAGTTTTAACTAACAGTTTCTGGCTTGGAACCCTAAATATCATGCTTATGAATAATGATGATTTTAAGGACGATATTATCTACAAAAAAATATTAAACGAAATAACTGCAACAGATATAAAGGCATTTGCGAAACAATTTTTTACACAGCCTAAAACTGTAGAAGTAGTTATGAAATCGGAAATTTAAACCGTTTAGCGGTCTTATATAATTTATTGGTTTTTCATTCATTATTATTTTAGAAGTATTTGAATTAGTAAGCTTGTACATTATTTTGAAAAACCTAAAAGAGCTGTTTGCCAACAGCTCTTTTTAATTTGTAATAATTTTAATTGCAAAAAGAAATTGAAGGAGGAACGGTTATTCCACCAACAAGGGTAGAGTGGGAACAAGCTGGAGATTGGATGAAATATATATCAAAGTAAAAGGTATTTGGTGTTATTTATACAGGGCAGTTGATAAATTAAGGCAATACGGTTGACCTTCTTTTGACCAGAAAAAGACAAAGAATGAGCGCTCAGTGTTTTTTAATTACAGCAATTCGTAATGACTAATAGCCAAGAGTAACAAACATTGATAAAAGCGATTCTAATACAGCAGCGATCAAAGTATATAACAAGCGTTCGCTGTCAAAGATTAAAATCCGTCAGTGTAAATATCTCAACAATATTGTAGAACAGGACCACTGTTTTATAAAGAGAAGGATTTTAAATGGTTTAGGTTTTAAAAATTTTGAATCTGCAAAGAGAATTCTAAGCGGTATTGAGGTAGTTCATATGCTGATAAAGAATAAGATGGTTAGACCAGGGATATCTATGTTTAAATCATTCTGTAAATTAGCAGTTTAACTTTTAAATTACTTAAATATTTATATTTGATTTTGACAGATGTGACAGAGCCTAGGATTATAAATTAGGAAAATGAAAAGAGCCGGTTAATGTAGCCGGCTCTTTTTGGTGATGTAAATTCAGTTATTAATAAAAAAAAAACTGAAGTTTGCAGGATTACCTGATAGTATCATTAGAGCCTTTTCGGATTTAACCCTAAGAATTCAAAAGGTTTGTTATTTTTTTTTGTGCAAAGTCAGTGTTAATGATTGACCATTTTCATAGCTTCTTCACTATATCGTTCTCCTATGACTGGATACTGAACGATCAGTTGCTCAATATCCTTAAGCTCTGCAGCTGTCAGGGTGAGATTGACTGCTTCTGCATTCTCTTCTAAGTATATTCTTTTCTTTGTACCGGGTATGGGAATAATATCATTACCCTGAGCCAATACCCATGCAAGGGCAAGCTGAGCAGGCGTGCATTCTTTATTCAGTGCTATTTTCGAGAATTCTTTTATGAGCCTGTTGTTGTTGTCGATGTTCTGCTGCTGGTAACGTGGCAGGGTTCTCCTAAAATCATCATCGGCAAAGGTTTCGATATTCAGGGTATTGGTCACTAAACCACGGGCTAAAGGAGAATAAGGTACCAGTGAGATTCCAAGTTCACGGGTGGTTTTCAGTATATTACTTTCTACATCCCTGCTTAGCAGGGAGTATTCGCTCTGCACCGCCGCAATTGGATGTACGGCATGTGCCTTTCGTATCGAAGCAGCTGAAGCTTCACTCAGCCCAAGATAACGCACTTTTCCTTCTTTAACCAGATCTGCCATAGCACCAACAGTTTCTTCTATGGGTACATGGGGATCTACCCTGTGGGCATAATAAAGGTCGATAGTGTCAATTTTAAGGCGTTTAAGGCTTTGCTCCACGGCAATTTTAATCCAGGCTGGAGAACCGTCAAAATAAGTTCCGGCAGCACTGCTGGGGCCGGCAATTCCATCTTTAAAACGGAATCCGAATTTTGTTGCAATAAAGACCTTATCACGATTGGTTACCAGTACCTTAGAGAGGAGTTCTTCATTTATGCCGTTTCCATACATATCGGCCGTGTCCCAAAAGTTGATGCCAAGATCGAGGGCTTTTTCAAGAGTCGCCAGGCTTTCTTTATCATCTGTCGGACCATAAGCAAAGCTCATGCCCATGCAGCCAAGGCCAAGTGCTGAGAGCTGCTCGTCTGTTGTTCCAAGTTTTCTGTATTTCATGTTATAAGATTTTGTTCCCTGCAAATTTAGGCAGGAAAGCAAAGTGGCGACTTATAAGCATCAAACGGATCGTTATACTATTCAAACAACACTCCGCAACTGGGTGGGGGATATACCGCTGTGTTTTTTAAAGAAAAGGCTAAAATAGGAGGCGTACTCAAAACCAAGGCTGTAGGCGATATCAGAAATGTTCCAGTCTGTATGCTGTAAGAGTGCCTTTGCTTCACTGACAATGCGCGCTGCAATATGGGCAGAGGTGGTCTTGCCGGTTATTTCCTTAACCGAGCGGTTAAGGTGATTGACATGAACAGATAGTGCTCCAGCATAATCTGTTGGGGTTTTTAACTTAAGATTCATTTGAGGTGAATCAATCGGAAACTGTCTTTCCAACAGTTCCAGAAACAAGGCAGAAACCCTTGAAGATGCATTGGAGTAGGCAGCGAAATTTTCTGCGGGATTACTTCTCATGGCCTGATGAATGATCAGGTGCAGATAGCTTCGAAGTACATCATATTTATGCGGATAGGCTGAGGCGATCTCTGTCTGCATTTTTTGGAATATAACAGAAAGCTCACTTAATTGTGCGTGATCGGGGAAGAATATAGGGTTAGACCCGATCCTGAACAAGGGGGAATCCCGCAGGTTATGAACCCGCTCGCTGTGCTGGATAAATTCTTCGGTAAATAAACAGTACCAGCCTGACTGCTCTGCGGACTCTGCTTCCCAGGAATAGGGCACAACAGGGTTGGAAAAGAGCAGTGCCGGGCGGTCGATCTCTATCCACTTATCGGCATAGTAAATCCTGCCCGTTCCGATGATCAGCGAAACTTTATAAAAATCGCGTCGGCTGTAAGGGCTGACCACGGAGCAGGTTTCCCTGCTGAATACATTAATATGTCCAATACCGGCATTGTCCAGTGGGACAGCTGTGGGAGCATGGCTTGGCAGTCTGTTATAAAAATCGCTTACGCTTTCTGCTTGTTTCATTTTGTAAATTTATAAAAATCAAATAATTTTAGAGGGAATAAAATTGTCGTTTTTTTATAGCATCCTCCCTTAGCAAAGCAGCGGCTGAGTGGAGAAAGTTTTCAAGTTCAGGAAAAACCCGCGATGCTCGGTCATGCCTTCACGGAAAAGCTTCCACAGCAGGGATGCCCCTCATAGAAGTCAGTACAGCATTTTTTTTTAATCGCTTAAGATTGAATTAAATTTTTAATCAAATAAAAAGCTGATTTTTTAAGAAGTTTGAACACCAAAAATATAACCAGCCAATGCAGAGGTTGCCATGGCGAAAGTACCCCAGACACAGATTCGAAATACTGCTTTTAAAGTATGTGATCCGCCCGCTTTAGCTGCTAATATTCCCGATAATGCCAAAAATAAGATTGAAAAGCCATACTCGTAAAACACTATATGTTTTATAGGAGCAAAAATAGCGACTAAAAGTGGCAGTAGACCTCCGATAATAAACGAAACTGCCGATGCAAAAGCCGCTGTCAAAGGATTTGCCTGTGTGATTTCATTAATACCAAGTTCATCTCGTGCATGGGCTTCAAGGGCATCGTGGGCTGTTAATTCAACAGCTACCTGTCTGGCCAGTTCTTTATTTAAGCCTCTTTGAATATAAATATTGGTTAGTTCTTCCAGTTCTTCTTCCGGCTGGGTTTCAAGGGCCAGTTTCTCTCTTTTCAAATCTGCAGTTTCTACATCCGACTGGGAACTTACTGATACATATTCACCTGCTGCCATAGAGAGCGCACCAGCTGTTAAACCCGCTACTGCAGCCAGTAAAATAGGCTCTCTGGTAATACTTGCAGCTGCCACGCCAATGGCGAGGCTGGTAGTGGACAGAATCCCGTCGTTTGCTCCAAGAACAGCTGCCCTGAGCCATCCGCTTCTATTAATGTAATGATTTTCAACGTGCATAACTCATTTTATATTAATTTAGTCCAGTCCCGGTCTTCGGAGACTTTTGGGGTACCTCCAAAATTAGTTTTCAACAGTTCCCTAATTTGAAATTTTGTTTTATTCTTGGTGCTTTTTTTCCAGTCATTGAAATCATAAATATGAATTTGCATTGCATTTGGATTTGTTATAAAAGAAACCCCTGATATTAAATCTTTATATTTTATTACTTCATTCAAAATATTGCGGCTCGGAACCACTATCAGTATATTTTCCCAATTCAGATAGTCCTTGCTAATATCATTTCTTTGGTCTAATTCCATAGATTCAAAAAAAGCTGTTATTTTTTGTTTATTTAACCTGTCAATTTTTTTATCTATGTTTTTAAGAGTATCTTCTAAGAGCTCTTTTTCAATAACATTCATTTCGATCGTTTTTCCTAATAAAATTAATTCAAAATACCTTTCATTTTAGAGCAAGTCCATTAGAATGATTCTAAATTTTATTTTCTGTTTTTTGCATAGCATTAAATTACGATTCTCTCGCATCTGTGAATAACTTTTATTTAATTCTGACAGATGCGATAGACCCATAATCTTGCTTTTTGGTTTTATGTAAATATGTAGGATTTTTTTGCAAAAGGTGTAATGTTGTTTTTTATGGTATTATAGTATTTATTTTTTAGGAGCTCTTCCCGCTATATGCCTCAATCTTTTGTGCCCAGCTCCGGCACAAAAGGATTTTCACTGCACACGAGCGAAGCGAACTGGCGAAGCAATCGGGGCTAAGGGCCCTTTGAAGCCCTGTTTTGTCTTGGAGAACTGCACATTCAAACCCAATTGCTGCACTTTAATCAATAACCAGTCACCTTTTTATACGGATGCAGTAAAACACAGTATGCGGCGGCTCTTTAGATTAATAAAAAATAGAAGGTGATAATAAAAATGGCGTCAATTGTCTTCAATTGGCGCCATTTGGTTTGTTTGTGCCCCTAAAGGAGGGATTACAATAAATTTTATGGAAGATTTGAAGAGATTGGCTTATTGGAATCAGGTACTGTCTTTATATGTCTTCAGTATTTTGGTTTGGATATCCCGTTGGGGATTTGTGGAAAATGTAGCATTAAAAAAATAAAATATTATCTTATTTTTTTATTTCATTTTATTAAACATATACCGACTAATTTTCCATTCTCCGTTTTCTTTTTCCAGAACAAATAATTCTCGGTTTTCCTCTGATACTGTTTCTCCGTTAGCATGAATAAGTGTAGTTCCTTTAGAGATAGTACGAACAAAAGCTTCATTACCATTTACCTGAATTTCATCAACAAAGAATTCAATATTTAGTTTTATATTTTTAAATACATACTCGTAAGAATTTTTTAATTGCTCTTTTCCTATTGCAGTGGGCGCAGAAGATGGCATAAATATTCCATCATTTGTATAAAGTGCTAACACTTTGTTTACATCTGAAGCATTTAATGCATCACGATATGAGAATAGTAGTTTCTCGATAGCGGCTTTTTCACTTGGTGTTTCCATTTTTGTTTGATTTTTATTGTTTAATTGATTTTTACTTTGTCCTGAACAAGCAACAATGGATAAAAATAGAGTTGCCGTTATTAAAATATATTTCATGAGCTAATTATTGATTTAAGATTTTACTGCTTTGATTTTTGCTTCTTCAAGGGTTACCGGCTGACCCAATTCTCCAAACTCGTGCAAGTCACCAAAAACTTCTATACGTATAGACTGATCAATGCCGCCAACATGAAAAGGAACAAAACCACTGCTTATAATAAGTTCATCGATTTTGTCGTTGCAGTTTGTATTATCCGAGGCATAAAAGAGTACCTTTTTGCTTGGTTCACTAAATGCCGCGCTCAATAATGAACCGGCTCCCAGTGTTCCGAAAGCTTTCACAATTTTAGAATTGGAAGGGATTAATTCGGAAAGAATTTTTCCGGCCGAATCATTTTGATCAATAATTTTTTTGAAGCCTCCATTTCCATCAGGAGCAATAGGATTTGATACATCGATAATAATTTTACCCTGAAGTTCTTCTGAATAAGTCTGCAGAAAATTCTTTATTTCATCAAAATAAATTGCAGGAATTACTACATCTGCATCTTTAATAGCTTCTGCTATTTTTTTGGCACTTGCCAGATTGCCTAATTTGTTTGAAAGGTTTTCTGCTTTTTCAAAATCCCTGGCTGCAAGAACTACGGGATGATCACCTTTGGTAAGATTTATTGCGATTGCTTCACCAATATTACCTAGTCCTATAATAGCGACTTTTGTTTTTAATGATAGTGTTTTCATAATGCTTTGTATTGAATTATTATTTGTTAAATATTACAATACAAAGATGCGATGAAGGAGTTGCTGGTATCTATAATCTAGTTTAAGAAATACTCTTAATATAGATTAAGGGTTAGGCTGCTTAATATTTCTTTCGCTTCTAATTTTACTTAGAAATTCGGGTGTAATTCCCAGATAAGAAGCAATTTGGGTATTTGGAAGCCTGTTGGAGAGGCTTGGGTATTGTTCCAGAAAAAACTCATACCGCTCTTGTGCGGTAACACTAAAAGTTTCTAAAAGTCTGTTTTGAAGTTCAATATACTTATCTTCAATAATTACGCGAAAGTTTCGGTCAAATTTTGGATAATTGCTGTATAAATACCACAAGTCACCCTTTGAAAGTTGTAATATTAGTGAAGGTTCAATTGCTTCAATATACAGTTTGGTCGGCTTTTCTTTATGAAGACTTCCAATGTCGGCTATCCAGTCATTTTCGGCAGCAAAATGCAAATTGTGTTCATTTCCTTTTTTATCCACGCCGTACATTTTGAAACAGCCCGAAACAACAAACGTGAAATGTTTGCAAATATCATTTTCTTGTAAAATAAATTGCCTTCGTTTAATTTTTCGCTCAATCAACCTGCTAGACAAGTCCTCCTTCTCTGTTTCATCTAGTGGAAGATACTTATCAAAATGTGATATGAGCTGTTCTATATTCATAACTATTCTTTAATTAAAACTAAGCCAATATAGCAAATATTTTTACTGCAAATAATTAAATATTTCAATTTTATACAGCTCCAAATAATCCTGATTGTATAATAGAAAGCTTTTTCAAATCATTGAAAAAAAAGGTTTGTAAACATAGAATTTTCAAACATTTTAAACAACCGCCTTAGCTTTTTGTGGCAAAAATTGGATCCATTTTGGTTTCATATTATAATCTGCAACATGTTTTTCAGCTAAATAATGGCTAAAATTAAGAAATAGGAATAATTTTATAAATGTTAATTTTTTTAATTAAAGTAGCATTTGAAAACTAAAACCTTAAAAACGATTCCTATGAATTTATCCAAAGACTTTAAAAAGAGTAAAATAAAGTTTTTATTGCCTTTATTTCTCTTTGGTATTTCAGCGAATATTACAGCTCAAAGCAGTAAATCGAAGCCAAACATTTTAATCATTTTTGGCGATGATATTGGACAGACAAATATTAGTGCCTATTCCTTTGGAGTACTGGGCTATACTACTCCGAATATTGACAGACTGGCTGCTGAGGGAATGAAATTTACAGATTATTATTCCGAAAACAGCTGTACAGCAGGTAGATCATCTCTAATTACAGGACAAAGCGCCAAACGTACCGGGCTCTCAAAAGTTGGTATTCCGGGGGCTCCAGTTGGATTGCAAGAGCGCGATATTACAATTGCTCAAGCTTTAAAACCTTTAGGATATGCAACGGGGCAATTTGGTAAAAATCACCTTGGAGACCGTGATGAATTTCTTCCTACAAACCATGGTTTTGATGAATTCTATGGAAATTTATATCATTTAAATGCCGAGGAAGAACCAGAAAGACCTTATTGGCCAAAGGAAGATCCAGCTTTTCTTAAATCTTATGCGCCTCGTGGCGTTTTACATACTTACGCAGGCGGTAAAATTGAAGATACAGGACCTTTGACTGCGAAGAGAATGGAAACCATTGATGACGAAACCACCGCAGCTTGTATTGATTTTATAAAAAAGCAAGCTCAGGGCAATAAGCCATTTTTTACATGGATGAACTTTACAAGAATGCATCTCTTTACCCATATTCGCGAATCGATGAAGGGACAAAGCGGAATGAAAGGAAATGATTATGCTGATGGTATGATAGAAATGGATATGAATGTCGGTAAGATTTTAAAGGCATTAGACGATTTAAAAATAACAGAAAATACTATTGTTATTTTTAGTACAGATAATGGTCCAAATCAATTTTCCTGGCCAGATGCAGCAACTACGCCATTTAGAAGTGAAAAAGACTCTAACTGGGAAGGTGCATTTCGATCTCCGGCTTTTATACGCTGGCCTGGAAATATTAAAGCTGGAAGTACCTCAACCGAAATAATTGCAGCACTTGATTGGTTTCCTACTCTTTTGGCAGCAGCAGGAGATACAACTATAAAAGAACGTCTTTTAAAAGGGACTTCTGTTAATGGCAAAAATTTTAAAGTTCATTTGGACGGCTATAACCAATTGGATTATCTGACTGGAAAGCAGCCCAAAAGTAACCGACTGGAGTTCGCCTATTTTAATGATGATGCCGAATTGGTTGCTTACAGATACGGTGATTGGAAAGCAGTTTTCAGAGAGCAGAAAGCACCAGGAGGATTCAAAGTCTGGTATGAACCTTTCACGGGATTAAGAATTCCAAAGCTTTTTAATCTAAGGATGGATCCTTATGAAAGAGCGGATATTGTTTCGGATCAGTATGATGACTTCAGAACTAAAAATGCTTATCTGATGGGCGAAGTGACATTTCAGGCCGCGGCATTTTTAGAAACCTTTGTAGAGTATCCCCCTAGCCAGCTTCCTGCAAGTTTCTCACTGGATCAAGTTGAGAATTCAGTAAACAAAAAGATTGAAGAAGGTATGAAAAAAACAAAAAAATAATTTTTAAAACGTAGTTCTTACACAAATGCAAGGTATTGTTTTAAGCCTTTATTTAAAAAAAAACTCTTGCCAACATAAATTTAATAACCTCCAGAGCTTTTGATTTTGGAGGTTATTTGTTACAATTTTGATTTCATCTACCCATCGAGAGATTAAAATTCGACGATAAAAATCAAAAGTGGCAATAAATGAGACAATAATTTAATTAAGGTTAAATAGTGTTCGTTTGAAATACATCTTACTCAAAGTTTTCATAAATAGTTTAATTATTTTGTACTATTATAAATACCAAGTGGTTGCAAATTATAATTTGAAACATCATTGAACAGATCTAAACAAAATTTGGACATCAAGTTGATTAAATTAGCAGCTGTTTCATGTAAAAGGGTTCATTGTACTTATTTTAAGTCGTGAACTCTTTTTTATTTTGCTGGATTTTGTGCTAATGGAAGTAATTTTTTGAAAAGGGAAGTATTTGATTTAGAACAATCATGCCTTTAGGTTGTTTAAAAATTAAACTATTGACACACTAGGGTAAAAAAAAGAGATTCCCAACAGCCTCTTTTAGATTGATGTTTGTCATTTTATTCTTTCTGCAAATGCGTCCGGCCCCAAGGCATTATATTTTGCAGGCTATCATTTCATTTGAGCGTTTTTAGTACATTTGGGAATTGTAAACTCCCTTGATATGATAAGTGCTGAGAATCCGGATGCTGAAAGCCCAAAAGAAAAAGAGCCGGTAAAAATTCTGCTGGCCGAGGATGATAAAGAAGACCAGGAATTATTTATCGATGCCCTGGATGAAGCGCAGATTGCCTATGAGGTAAGAACCGTTGAAAACGGGCAGGAGCTCCTCGATACCCTGAGGGATCAGTCCGAGCCCGATCCCGATATTATTTTTATCGATGTCAATATGCCCGTTAAAGGGGGCAAAAAGGCGCTGGAAGAAATAAAGAAAGACGATGATCTTCGGGACATTCCCGCCGTTATGCTCTCCACCTGGGACCATCCTGCCGACATTGAAGATACCTTTGAGAAAGGGGCGGACCTCTATGTGCAGAAACCCAGTTCTTTTGCCGGTTTTGTGCTGGTGCTGAGAAAAGTGTTCTTTCTGCACTGGGCAAAAGCTTTACTAAGACCGGTTATAAGTTTATTTTTTGTTTCGGAGAAAAATATATCTCACAAGGATTAAATAATCCCATTTGCGATCTGCTTTTAATTGGACCGGCTTTACCCTGCGGGAGGTATAATGGATTGTGTAATTGGAATGGGTTTGCAATACTTTACATCCGGGATGGACTAATTGTAAAAAACTTGAAGTATTAAAAACAACCTCTTTTTATTTTTCAGTATCATCCGTTTATTTTCTCCTTATGGTGCTGCTTTAGCCATTTTTCCATTTTCTGCAATAGCTGGATTTCATTCAGGTCACCTGAAGGGTCGGAAAGTACTGTGATGGTTCTCTGGTAATTGAATTTTTTATCTTCGAAGAGACAGGTGAACCTGGGGAACTCGTTGTGGGATACCAGCCAGCTGTGATTTTCTTGTTTTTGAATTTTAAATTTCTTCATTTTCTTAATCTCCTGGGCAGCTGTATTTACTCAGGCATGACTGCTCTTTGCGCTTGCAGCTGTGTTGTAAACTGCAAAATTAAGAGATTATTGCTATTGCTGCAGCACAGATAGTATAATTTAAAGTCCTGAGTTTTTTTGGCTTCATCAGTTATCCCTGAATGTGATTTGGGAGCTTTTTCCCGCTATCCGTTTCAATCTTTTGTACCGAACCCCGGCACAAAAGGATTTCACTGCTATCGGGGCTAATAGGACAAGGCCATCACTGTGGTTTTGCAGTAATCCAAAGCATAAAACTTATCGGTTTAATTATTGCTTTACAGCTTAAAGGCCTTGCTCGCAGGGGGGCAATTGAAGAATATAACCGTTTTAAAAGTAAAAGTTATAAAAAAAGGTAAGTATAATTATGCGCTTAAGGCAGGGCTGAAATTTAAAGTCTATTCCGATTGATTCTCGCTTTTAGTTTCCTTTGAAGCTCGTCTTACAAGTGTATAGAACTCTTTTAAATGCCACCAGGCAGGGCACATCTCAAGGTCTCCTTTATAATGGTATATGGTCAGGAAACAGCTTTTAAGGAAAAGCTGGGAATCGGTGATTTTAGCCCATGGCTTTAACTCCACCTGCTGGGGAGGAGGAGTGGCTTCAAAATAGCGTTTTATTTCTTCCGGGGTCATAAGGCAAAATTACGTAAAAAAATCAGTCAGGGCAAGGGTTAAAGGCTATTTTGGAGGCAGTGTTTTTAAGTGCTTTGCTTGTTTTTGTTCCAACTCTACTGGCAGTCATTAGATTATCCTGCCGATTTTATTTTTACTTTTTGCAATCAGTTTCAAACCCTTGGGATGGAGCCATTATCTATAAGGCCCTTTTGGGTGTCCCTCCCGGTGATGTCTTTCGAAACGCTTGCGGGTTTCTGGTCAGGGTTCTGCGGGTCATAGGGGCTGTCTTTTGGAGCTGTGGTTTTTGGGTCTTTGATTTGGTTTTTAAGAATTACGGTGGTGCTTGTCGTAATTTTTAGTTGTATGGGAAGTTGTAATTTTATTTTTTGAATTAGATTATGGCTGTTGTTTTATTTAAAGGAGCGGCGCGGGGAAGGTTGGGCGGTATAGGTGAGCTTGTCCGGGGTTGTGCTTTGTACTATGTTCTTAGTCTTTTGTCCTTTTTTTTGTACTTAGTGCTTTGTTCTTTGTCTTTTGTCCTTTATGCTTTTTTTTGTCTTTTTTTTTGTCTTTGTCAAATTTAAAAGGATAGCAGCACTTTTTTTTACAGAATAAGGATTTGCATTTATAAAATAGCGATCAGATAGTCAGGCGGGTATGTTATATTATTTTAGGCTTAATGTTGTTTTTTTGGAGCTTTTTCCCGCTATCCGTTGCAATCTTTTGTGCCTCCCGAAGCCTCGGGACCGGCACAAAAGGATTTCCACTACTATCGGGGCTAGGGCTGCCGGAGAGCCCTATTTTGTTTTGGAGAAAGTATATTTGAAGCCAATTATTGTATTTCTAATTTATAAGCGCTGCAAAAAAATAACGTATTTTTTCGTAAAATATTTTTCTGGGTGTTATGTCCTATACGATAGGAAACGAAAATAAAAAAAACAGGGCAACTGTAAGTTTTTCAAATTTTTATCAACCAATGAATAAAATAGAAATTGTGAAGAAAGTAAACAATCAATTATGAAAGATCAATTTACAGATGTAATATTTCCCCACCAGGCATTACTTCATAAAATTTGCCGGATGTATAGGGACACACCCGAAGACCAGGAAGATCTTTTTCAAGAGATAATCTATCAACTTTGGAAATCTTATCCCAAATTTCAAGGAAAGTCTAAAATATCAACATGGATGTATCGTATAGGATTAAACACTGCCATGGCATCATTTAGAAAAAACAAAGTCACATTATTGTATTCAGATACTGTTCCGGATAAAAGTATCGTCCCGGAAAGCGCAGAACCCTGGCGAGAGGAGCTACTATTTTCGGCAATTCGCCAACTGAGTGAAGACGAAAGAGCACTTATTGGACTTTACCTGGACGATTTGAGCTATGTAGAAATTGCAGAAATCATTGGGATTTCAGAAAACCACATCGGAGTTCGTTTGAACAGAATTAAGAAAAAATTAAAAGTAATTTTAAACACATAATTATGGAATTAGAAAACTTAAAATCAGAGTATCAAAATGCAGGAAAAGCAGCATTGAGTAAAACAGACATTCAAAAAATAATTTTGCAAAACAATCATCCTGTATTAAAAGCCATAAAAATACAACTGCTAATAGAAACGGTTCTTTGGGCTATTTTCTTGGCGGTATATTATAATATTTTTGACGGACACTTAAAATCCGCACTTTGGAACTTCCTGCTTATCATATCTATTATTTTTATATTGATACATAACATATTGGGATTTCAAATTATAGGTAATCCCATAAATGGAGAAACCATTCTGGAATCATTTAAAAACTACTTAATCAAAATTAAAAACTATGCTGTTATTTCTATTGCTACACGAGTATTTGCGATTCTAATACTGTTGGGTTATTTTATCTCAACTATATCATTAACCAATGAAAAACTTGTATCGTTAAGTTTTATTTCTCTTGTTATTCCTGTTCAAATTTACTTATTGCACCGAGTTTGGGCTAAAAGAAAAAGAAGAATAAATAAGATGTTTCAAAGGCTGAAAGAATAAACTAATAGCCGTTTGATGGCAAATAAGGTTGTGTAGTATCTGGGAATAACTTTTATTTTTGGAATTTAAGCCCATCGAAAAATGAATACGAAGGTCATTGTTATCCAAAGGCTATCATTCTGCAGGCAGTATATTTTAAGTTTAGGTTTACATTAAGCTGTCGGGATGTTGAAGAGATTATGAAGATACGAGGAGTTCATGTTGGTCATGCTACCATTCAGCGCTGGGTATATAAGTTTGCCCCGTTAATGGAGATGCAAATAAAGAAACACAAAGTTCCAAGCAATAGGATACCAGACAGTAAACTCAACTATAATTAAAGTTTAATTTTTAAGGATATATTAAAAATTATACGTATTTTGGCTCAGGATGATATTATATCTGTTTTTTTGAAGGACCATCTAAAAACACTGGTGAATCAAGGGTTTATCGATAGTTAAGTCTATTTGTGATACCACTTGATGAGGGTTTATAGCGTACTTATTTGAATCTTACCGCTAAGAAATAATTATAATGTAAGGATTATAAAATCTTAAAAATACAATGTTCAAACATCAGGGAAACAAAAGAAATATAAGGCATAATCTTAAAATTGCCTCTTTATTATCCTTTGTGGCAGGACTGGTAAATGTAGCGGGTTTTTTGGCAGTTCAAAAATTAACAACCAATGTTACAGGACACTTTGCTTTTTTTGCAGATGAGATTTTTAAACTTAATTTCAAACAGGGATTTATTTACTTTCTCTATATCTTCTTTTTTTTCCTGGGATCTTTTTTTTCAGGTTTACTCGTTGAGTTTCTCCTGCGAAAAAATGAAAAATACAGTTATGTAATTCCAACAGCAATTGAAAGCATCATTTTGTTTGGGATTGCTGTCTTTTCAGAGCATTTAATTATACGGAATCCTGACTCTATAGCCTATAGCTTATTATTTGCAATGGGACTGCAGAATTCTTTGGTAACAAAAATATCTAATGCTACTGTAAGAACAACACACCTGACAGGGCTTTTTACAGATCTTGGAATCGAATTGTCCCAGCTGTTTTTTTATCATGAAGACTCCTTAAGGAAAAAGCTGTTTGTCTCGATAAAATTACGAATGACCATTATCAGCTTTTTTTTTATAGGTGGAATTACCGGTGGAATTTTTTATTCTAGTATGGGATTACATGTTTTACTCATTGGAGTTATGGCTTTGCTTGTAGGACTTCTATATGACAGGATCAGGTTTAATGCTGTTTTATTGGAAAGGAAGTACAGAAGGCGTATATCGCCCAGTGCCAAAGCGAATCAGGCTGAAGGTTCGAAAAGAACATGACACAAGACAGCAGTAAAATATTATTAAATTAAAAGGGAGCCTGATTTTAAAGGGCTACACGGAGATCATTGTAAAAATAGGTAGTGTTTCAAAGTTAGTGATATGAGATTTTGAAATTCTAATCTTTTGAAATTGAGCAAATTTGAGCAAATAAATAATTTAAAGATGAGCAGTAATGCTAATCTTTTTGTCTTACTATTGCCTTAAATGAGCTAAAATGAGTAAAAATGCGACATGGTGTTCCAAAGTTAGTGATGGTATGAATTGTCCAAAATGTAAAGAGAAAAAGGTTATTAAAAATGGGAGAACAAAAAACAATAAACAGCAGTACTATTGTAAAATGTGCTTTCACCGTTTTATAGATAATTACACAAATCAAGCTTACAAATTAGATATTAATCAAAATATAATTCAATTAACCAAAGAAGTATTAGGAATAAGAGGCACGGCAAGAATACTGAAGATATCAACGACAACATTATTAAAAAGAATCGTTATTATCGCCCAAAATATTACCAAGCCAATTATCAGCAAGGGCAAAACTTACGAAGTTGATGAGCTGTGTACGTATATCAGACACAAGAAAAATTATATATGGCTGGTTTATGCATTGGAAAAGAATTCTAAAACAGTTGTGAGTTTTAATGTTGGAAAACGAACCAATAAAACGCTGAATCGTGTTTTGGAAACTCTCAAATTATCTGATACTAAAAAGATATTTACGGACAGATTAAAAAACTACAGGTATCTGATTGATGAGAAACTGCATTCGGTAAAACGTTTTGGGACAAACCATATTGAAAGGAAAAATTTGAAACTCATCTTAAAAGATTAAATCGAAGAACGATATGTTATAGTAAAAGTTTGGTAGTTTTGATTGCCATTTTAAAGATTTATTTTTGGTTTTGAGGTCAGTTAGTCAATTGTTTTATGGGTTTAACTTAACGGGACTCGAACCAATTTTCCTTGAAAATACTGATGTTTTTTATTTTAAAAAAATGAAACAAGATTTTTCGAATCACAAAAATGCCTGAGAAATCTATATTTTTCAGGTATTTACTTATTCTAGTAGCGGGAAGCATTCAATTATCTAACCAGATTATCTTGGATTATTATAATATTTTAAAATGCGCATCTTAATTTTTTTTCTTTTGTTTTTGTTTGCATAGCCATATAATAGTCATTATTCTCAAGACGCTCATAAAGAGCACCTTGATCAGCAAAGGAGTAATAGGATTCGGTAGTTATAATTAATGAATTCAATAATGTGACAAGAAGTCTTCCGGCTACTTTGACTTTTCGAGTTGTCTGTTTATCGGCTTCAGAGTCTGTGAGGTTTCCTGAAGGATGATTATGAATTATCATCAAAGATGAAGCATTTGCCTTAAGAGCTGTTAGCAACATGTGGTGATTTCATTGCAAGAGTAAAAAAAGATTTATCATTAACAGAACTAAAAGACAAAGTATCTGAATTGAAAGATTGTATTGACGGAAGTAACAAAAGGAACAAATGCTTCTTATCAAAATAAAGTAAACGAAATAGGTGCTTTATATCTTTTAACAATGGGATATTAATAAAAGAGAGTAGAGCACTTTACAATTGTAAAACAGAATTTAATAGTTTTATTTAGTACTTCAAATAACTTCTATGGTTCGAAGTCTTTATGTGCCACCTTTTATTTCATTTTTTACAAAGTTAATGTTTAAGTTTGCTTATGGTTTGACCCCATCATTGAGTTTCAATTTATACTTAATAATTTTGATTTAATAGATTATTCAAGGTGAATTGAAAATCTTCATCTTCTGATAAATCATCTACGAAATAAATTAAATTATTAATTTCATACTGTTTGGGCCATAAATAGCCATTGATAAATACCGTTGGGGTGTAATTTATGCCAGCAATTTGGTTCCACTTGTATTGCTTTTCTAAAATTAAATTTAACTTAAGCTCGTCTATTGATGATTTTTCTGTTGTTTTCTTCAGTTTACTTTCATCTCTGTTTTCAAACCAATCATGAAGTATACTCATGAATTTTTCTTGCCCCTGATTAAAATAAATTGACATTAATTGTTGATATATTTTTTTTGTTTTTTGATCTGAATTTACTTCAGAAAAATTAAAACGAATATCAAAGCATACTTTGCCATAATTTTTTGCTACAATTTCTTTAATTGTATAATGTGCTTCTTTGCAAAAACCACAAAAAGGGCTAGTTACCATCATTATTTTCAAAGAAGCTTGAGGATTTCCTAGAATAATAGATTCCTCAGATTCCATTGTACTGTTTTCAATTGAATTAGAAGCTAACAAATTATTTTTAAAGATTTCATAATTGCGCATGAAGCGAAGGCCTTTTAATTGAAATTCTTTCAGTTCTTTTTGCAGGATCAATAGTTTTTTCAGAGTTATCCACCCAAAGGCAACCGTAACAAAAATAAACCCTGAAATAATCAAATTATGTAAATGAATTACAACTGGAGATTGTACTAAAAATAAAATATATAACAGTTCTAGAATAACTATAGCTATTATGACCAAACAGATAGGGCACCATTTTTTCTCTACAATTTTTTGATAATAAATAGAAGTTAACAATATTGGAATGCTACAAATAAGAGCTATTTTTTGAATACTAAAATAAGCTATTACACTTGAAGGATTGATAAAAAGAAAAAACAACAAACCTAAAAATTGAAAGCTAAAGAAGATTATACTTAAGTCGCTAAAATTAAATATTTCAAAAATTTTCCACTTCTTAGAATCCACGACTGATGTACAACTGGTAGAAGCAGTTAGGTTACAAAAACTATTAAGAAGTTCACTTTTAGTTCCAAATAAATCTTTTATAGCTGCTATAGAAAATAAAACTCCAAGAATTGGAAACATAAAGAAAAATTTCGATTCAATAGTAATTTTAAATTGCAATAATGTAAGAAAAAATAATGCAATAAACAAATTTGGAAAGACCCAAAACCATTTACTTTTGTTAATTTGCGCAAGATTATACGATTTAGATTTTTCTATAAGTAGTACAGTATCTTTCCATCTCAATTCTAGGTCTTGTTTAGATATTACCGTTTTTTCCTTATCTTTTATGCAAAAGTAAAAATCACCTTTTTTTTCAACTAAATAGAGTTGTGGTGGACTATTTTCTCTATCTAGTAGTGCTACAAAACGATCAGGTAATAATCATCAACAAGGCTGCTGATCAGATTGATGGGAACTACGATGACCTTACAATGTTTAACCAGCAGAATATACTGCTGAGTCTTCAGAGGGCCAAAACAGAAGCAGATGTAAAACAAGTGAAACAATTTTACGGAATTCCATAATTCAAAAAAAAACATGAAAAAGATAGCTGTACTACTAGTAGCGCTCTGTGTTTTTAATCAAAGTATGATTGGGCAGGCAAAGCAGAGGAAGGAACTTTTACTGCAGATAGCCGCGCTCCAGGTTTATATTGACTATGCAAAGAAAGGATATTCGGCAGTATCAAAGGGACTTAATTTCATCGGTGCTGCCAGAAAAGGAGAGCTAAACCTGCACGGTGATTATTTTACATCACTTTTAAAAATCAATCCAAAGGTTAGGAATTATTATAAAACTGTTGAGATCATTTCCATGCAGTTTAAAATAATGAAACTCTGTAGAAAGACTTTGGCAGATCTTAAGACTGTTGATTTGTTTCATGGCAATGAACTGGACTATATAGAGAGGTCTTTTGAGAAACTTCTTCAGAACTGCAGTCAGACTCTCGACCAACTGCTTGTTATTACCACCGATGCAGAACTGGAACTAAAAGATGACCAGAGGCTTGAGCGCATTGATCTCCTGCACAAAACTATGGTGGAGGATTATAATTTCTGTCTTTCTTTCTGCAGCGATGCCAGACTGATGTCGGTTTCAAAAACTGCCGATAAAAAGGATTCTAAGAATGTTGATGAATTATATGGATTATAAATTAAGCTACTATGAAAAAGATTTTGATTTTGGCAATATTGATCACTTTGTTAATGATTCCGGTTAAATCAATGGGGCAGTCAGCAGAAATTCAGCAGCTTATTTTGAATATTGAAAAGCTTTCCCAGTTCAAGAAAATTCTCAGTGATATGAAAAAGGGGTATGAGCTGCTTTCTGGAGGATACAAAACGGTGAAAGATATGACTGAAGGAAACTTCAGTCTGCATAAAACTTTTCTAGATGCACTTATGCAGGTAAGTCCAGCGGTAAAGAATTACAAAAGGGTAGCAGAGATAGTAGAATATCAGATTTCAATAGTCAAGGAAAGCCGCAACGGAATGAACCGATTTATAAAAAGCGGAAATTTCAGCGGACAGGAAATAAATTACTTTGAGAAAGTTTACGGAAACCTGCTTAATCAGAGCCTGCGAAATCTCGATGAACTTACGATGATCGTAACAGCAGATAAGCTCAGGATGTCGGACGACGAAAGACTAAAGGCAGTTGACGATATCTATGAGCAGATGCAGGATAAACTGCTTTTTCTCAGAAACTTTAATACTAAGTCGAACGTGCTGGCTCTTCAGCGGGCAAGGGAGAAAAATGATGTTTACGCGTCAAGAGGATTGCAGGCATTTAAAGACTAAAGAATGAAGATGTTATTAAATAAAAAAGTAGTATCAGCGGTGCTTATAGTATTATTGTTTCCATTCAGGATCATGGCGCAGGGACTTGGTGATGATATGAGTAGTCTTCATGGGGTTTTAGACCAGCTTTATGATGAAATGATGCCGTTGTGTTCTAACCTAATTGCTGTAGGGCAGGGAATAGCAGGCTTTGGAACTATATGGTACATCGCCTCACGCGTGTGGAGGCATATAGCAAGTGCCGAGCCCATTGATTTTTATCCGCTCTTCCGTCCCTTTGTTATAGGATTCTGCATTATGATTTTTCCGTCGGTTTTGGCACTTATTAACGGAGTTATGAAACCAACTGTTACAGCTACTGCAGCTATGGTAACAGGCTCTAACAATGCAGTTGCTGTTCTGCTTAAAGAGAAAGAAAAAGCAATTAAAGAAACCGATCCATGGAAGATGTATGTAGGGGCTGCTGGTACGGGTGATCGCGACAGATGGTATAAGTATACGCATGACGGTGCTGATCCATCGGATGAGAGCATGCTCGCAGGCATAGGCAATGATGTCAAATTTGCGATGGAAAAAGCTTCTTACAGTTTTCGAAATTCGGTCAAGGAATGGCTAAGCGAGGTGCTGAGGGTTTTGTTTGAAGCGGCCGCCTTATGCATTGACACCCTTCGGACCTTTCAGCTGGTGGTGCTTTCCATTTTAGGTCCGCTGATATTTGGAATCGCAGTATTTGAAGGCTTCCAGCACACGCTCACTGTCTGGCTTGCCCGATATATCAATATTTACCTCTGGCTTCCTGTTGCCAATATATTCGGAAGCATAATCGGAAAGATTCAGGAACTCATGCTCAAGCTGGACCTCTCGCAGGTGCAGGCAACAGGTGACACTTTTTTCAGCAGGACGGATATTTCATATTTAATTTTCATGATAATAGGCATCATAGGATATTTTACCGTGCCTTCTGTTGCCAATTATATTGTTCACGCAGGCGGAGGAGGAGCCCTGGGTCATAAAGTGACAAGCATGTTTGGCAATTCAGCCAATTCTGTTGTGAGAACCTCTTCAAATGCGGTTGGAATGGCTGCTGATGCGATGGGAGATGCGGATCGCAGAATGACCGGCAGCATGGCTGCGACAGCAGGAAGCAGTCCTTATTTTACTGATAAAGGAAACTATATGAATGACAGGCTTAAAGGAAATTCTAAACAGACTTAATAACAGAAGCATATGTTTACCAAAATGAAAAACATTGATACGGCATTTAGATATGTAAGAGGTTTCACTATGCTTGTAATTGCAGGCTGCATCATAATAAGCTGCTATGCTGTCTATAAAAGTTTCCAGACAGTGAGCCTTATGCAGGATAAAGTATATATTCTGGCAAACGGTAAAGCGCTGGAAGCTTACGCTTCGGAAAGAAAAGATAATATCGCTGTTGAAGCAAGGGACCATGTGACAACCTTTCACAAGTTTTTTTTTACCCTTGATCCTGATGATAAGGTCATTAAAACCAATATCGCAAAAGCGCTGTATCTGGCAGACGACAGTGCAAAACGGATTTATAATGACCTGAAGGAAAACAATTTTTATTCGGGTATTATATCAGGAAATATCAGCCAGACCATCCAGATTGACAGTGTGAGTATTGATATCCGTGAATATCCCTACCGTTTTAGATGTTATGCCGGACAGAACATTATCCGTACTACCAGTATTTTAAAAAGAAGCCTGGTTACAGAAGGTGCGCTTCGCAATGTATCAAGAAGCGATAATAATCCGCATGGTTTTCTTATCGAGCGGTTTAATACGATTGAAAACAAAGATCTTTCCGCAGAAACCAGAAAATAGAGATTTATGAAATCCTTTTTTACAAGACAGACTGAGCCTTTTGTGTATCACAAGTATTATCTGCTATTGCAGAAAAGATGGGCAGAAAAAATGAAGAGAGTCACAGATGGGCTCTCTAAAACAAAACTGATCTGGGGACTTCTGTTCTTTACGGTTTTGACATCGGGTTATTTAATTTATAACCTGTATAGGACATTTTATAAACAAGCTGAGGTTTCAACAGCTTCAAAAATTAAGACAATCAATTTAAAAAACTAAAATTATGCAAGAGAAAACATTATCTCCAAAGGAATCTAAAAAGAGAAAGATGCTTTTAATGCTGCCTCTTATAACATTTCCATTTCTGACATTCTTATTTTATTCATTAGGCGGCGGAAGAATGGAATCCAAGATGGCAGGGAACGATGAAAGGAAAGGATTCAATTTTAATCTGCCACTGCCTAAATTTAAAGAAGATTCAGCACTGGATAAGATGAGCTATTACGATCAGGCGGCAGTTGATTCGATAAAACTGCGAGAGCAGATAAAAAAAGATCCTAACTATATTGATAATAAAGTCTCGGAAGATAAGGCAGATTCTTTTTCCACAAGTGATTTTGAATCCCGCATGCTTCCAAAAAACAGATCAGCTTATAATTCTCAGTCTTTTCAGGACCGCAATGAACAGAAAGTTTATGAGAAGCTGAGGGCTCTAGAAAACATAATCAGCCAGCCTGCTGTCCCGACTTATGGCCAGGACATGAGGGAATTTGAAAATTACGGCACTTCTCGTGGAGAATCGGAAGAGATTAAAAAACTTGAAGGGCTAATGTCGACGATGAGCGTACCGCAGGAACCTGATCCGGAACTTCAGCAATTAGGCGGTATGCTCGAAAATATTTTGGATATACAGCATCCGCAGCGCGTGCAGGAAAGGCTTAAACAAACATCTGAGAGCAAAAAAGGCAAAATATATTCAGTTCAGAAAAAAGAAGCAGAGAATAACATAAGCTCACTTCAGCGGAATGCCGATTTGCAGACCTCTTTGAAAACAAATGAATTTTATTCTCTGGACGAAGCACAGCCTGCTGAGGAAATACAAAATTCTATTGAGGCAGTTGTGCATCAGACGCAGACTATTGTCAATGGCTCGGTGGTTAAATTAAGACTTACGGATGATATTTTTCTTCAAGGAACAATTATACCCAGAAATACTTTTCTGTATGGTATGGCAGCTTTAAAAGGAGAGAGGCTGGAGGTAAAAATCACAAACATCCAGTACAATAATTCGATATTTCCCGTCGAGCTGGCAGTCTATGATATGGACGGGATTGACGGCATCTATATTCCCGGAGCGATTAACAGGGATGTGGCTAAGGCATCAGCTGACAGATCCATTCAGACACTCGGTCTTACCGGGATTTCGGATTCTTGGGGTGCACAGGCCGCAGGTATGGGTATCGAGGCTGCTAAAAGTCTGATAAGCAAAAAGGTAAAACTCATAAAAGTGGTTGTAAAGGCAGGGTATCAGGTGCTGCTGTATGATGAAAAACAAAAGAATTTAAAACCTTAAAAGAGAGAAAATATGAAAAGAGCGAATTATTTGTTTTTAATCAGCTTTCTGCTGGTTTGTGTTTCAGTTAATTCACAATCAAACGCAAGGGAAACTGTTTTTTACGAAGACCAGTATAAAAATCTACAAGTAGGTTTTTCTAAAACCACAAGCATTATTTTTCCTTATACAATCAAGAGCATAGATATAGGAAGTGCAGAAGTGCTTGTACAGAAAGCAAAAGGAGTTGAGAATATACTACTTGTAAAAGCTGCTAAACAGCATTTTTTTCAGACCAATCTGACAGTTGTAACTTCTGACGGGAAATTGTATGTTTTTGTACTGAATTATGACGATTCCTGCCCTGACTTAAATTTTAATGCTGAAAATGCAGCCGCTGCAAGCAGGGATGTGCTGTTTTCTTTAGAAAACGAAAATCAGAAAAGAATTGAACAGTGTGCTTTGGCTGCATATTCCAAAAAGAAAAAAATCAGTGGTCTAAAAAAATCAAAGTATCAGATTAGACTGGAGGTGAACGGCATCTTTATCCAGCAGGATGTTTTGTATCTGCGTGTTGTTTTTGAAAACAAATCAAAGATTAACTACGATATTGATCAGTTTCGTTTTTTTATCAGAGATAAGAGAAAATCAAAACGAACTGCCTCACAGGAAATTGAATTGGAGCCTTTGTATGCAACTTCATCGTCTTCTGTAATTCCTTATAAATCTGAAATAATAAAAGTCTATGCGCTGGAGAAATTTACCATCCCGGAGAATAAGTATCTGACACTTCAGATGATTGAAAAAAATGGCGGAAGACATTTGGAAGTGGATATTAATAATAATCTGACTGATAAGGTAATTCCGATTACAGAATTCAGTATTGACACTTTTTAAGTTTTAAAATAATTCTATGATAATCAATCTTGCTGATACTGAAATGATGCTGTCGTTTGCCGAGGAAATGGCATATAACGGCCATCGGTTTGCTGCCTTTAATACAGAAGAGGTAACTGATACCTACACAATTGAGTTTTTTAGAAATCCCTCGGATGCGAAGGAGTACTGTCTGGTTATGACCAATGATGCGAATTATTTTCAGAGCCTGCCGATTGAATCAGTTATCGACGACTTGCGAGCAGTTTTGAATAGCGGGGCAGATACTTCCGAAAATGAAGCAATAGAACTTACTGGATTTGCCAAAAGGGAAATAGATAAGAGAGAAATTTTAGAAAATAATTTAAATGAAAACGCAATGAATGAGAAAAATTTAGAATACCTGAAAGACCAGTTAAAATATACTGGATTTGGAGAAACGTTCGATGCTGAACTGCGAGAGAACATAATGAAGGGAGATAAGGATTTTAAAATTATGCACACCGGCATTATGAACAATGGTCTGCCAAATAAGGATACCTTAACTGTAGAATTAAATTTCAAAAGGTCTGAGCAGACAGATATGTATTTTTTTAATTCCTATCATGTCAATCTTCAGAAAGAAGAAAACAAACCTGGTCTGGAACAGACCTTCTACATCAACAAAGACAGCGCCAGCATTACAATGAAAGAGGCTTATAATTTGATGGAAGGCAGATCTGTCAATAAAGATCTTAAAAATAAAGAAGGGGAGAGTTATAATTGCTGGCTGAAAATCGACTTTAAACAATCTGACAATGGTAATTTTAAGCTGAACCAATACCATCAGAATTATGGGTATGATTTGGAAGCAAGTCTGGCAAAACATTCAATCAAGGAACTGAATACACCGAAGTATAAAGAAGACCTTTTGAATTCGCTTAAAAAAGGTAATCTTCAGTCCGTAACTTTTGTTGTTGGTGGAGTTGAAAGCAAACAATACGTAGAGGCAAACCCACAATTTAAAACTGTAAATGTTTACGACGGTAATTTACAAAGGATTAATCATCGTGAGAGCAAGGATCAAAAGCAGGTTGAAACAAAAGAAAAGTCAGTTTCGGAAGAACAATCCCAGAAGCAGAATAATGATGATGAACCTGGTCAAAGGGAAAAGAAAACTGTCGTCCATAAAAGAAAGGTTGGTAAATCTGTTTAGAAATTCTTAAATCCTAAAGTATAAATAGACAAGATAAAAAAGTCAACAGTAAATACAGAAAAATATAAAATAAAAGCTATGGAAAATCTGAAAAGCTTACTGGACTTCTTCTCCGCAATTGAAAATGATTTTCGAATAAGTTCCACTCATATTGCGATTTATGCCGCACTTCTAAAGTATAGAGTTGAAAAAGGTTTCGTGAATCCTATACAGGTCTATAGACATGAAATAACTCCTTTGGCTAAAATTTCGTCAGCTTACACTTATCATAAATGTATTCAGGAATTGAGTACGTATGGATATATAAAATATGAGCGGTCGTTTAAGAAAACACAAGGGAGTAAGATTTATTTTTTGTGATAATGTATTAATAAAAAGTTAAAGCCCTTATAAGGGCTTTTTTTATATAAAATATTTTAGAGATGGTAGATGAAGAGGAATACAAGAGGGAAAATAAAACAAGAGATTAGTAATTTCAGTGTTGATTCTAAATTTACACTGTGCCTCGCAGCGATAATAAGTATAAAATTTTTGACTTCCTTAAAAAGCAAAAGAAAAACGGGATAAAAGATGATTTTTATCTCTTATTCCGAGAATTGACCTAACTTGACAATTTACAAACAGCCATTTTTTTGATGATCAGACTTTTAAATGTAAACATATCTGCTGTTAATATATTTTAATATATCACTTAAAGTGTGGCTTCTTAATTTATTACTTTGCTCGTTGAAAAATATAATAATCCTAAAATTTAGGAAATTAATAAGATGCACAAAACAATCTTTACATATATAAAATTAATGCACGCTATGAAACCATATAAATTTGAAGATTTACCAGATATTATTGGTGAGTTACTTACTAGAATTGACAGTATTGAAAAACTTTTACAAGAAAATAAATTAAATACGGTAGTAGCTAATGATGAATTACTTACTATTTCAGAAGCAGCAATATTGTTAAAATTGTCTGTGGCTACCATTTACACTAAAGTTTGTAAAAATGAGATTCCAGCTAATAAACAGGGAAAACGTCTTTATTTTTATCGTTCTGAGTTATTAAATTGGATAAAATCTGGTCGTATTAAGACTATTTCTGAAATTCAGCATGAAGCGGAGATAAAATTTAGTTCGAAAAAATATTTTAAATAGATAAAAAAGACATCACTATTTGTGATGTCTTTTTTGATTAAAGCAATTTTATTTTAAACTTATCCTCATAGAAGCTTCTCTTTTTTTCTCGTCAACTATTTTGGTATAAATCTGCGTAGTTTTCACACTTTTATGACCAAGCATTTTTGATAGAGTAAAAATATCGGTGCCAGAGAAAATTTGCAATGTAGCATAGGTATGACGAAAACAATGAAAAGTTATGTGTTTTGTAATTCCGGCTTTAGCAACCCAAACGGGTAAAACTCTATCCACATCCCACTTTTTCAGACCAGCAAAAACTTTATCATTATCATTTTTTCTCTCACCGAGGATTTCATAGGCCTCATCTGATATCGGCATAGTCTGCAAACCTTCAGTTTTCTTTTGTTTAAACCTAATATAATGTCCATCATCTTCTCTATACTGAACTTCTGACCAAGTTAATTTAGCTATATCTGAATATCTAATTCCAGTGAGGGTTGAAAACATAGAAATTCTAAAAACTATATCTTTTGAGCAAGGAGTTGTAAATAATTTTTTTGCTTCATTTAAAGTTAGAAAATTTCGTTGTGATTCCTGTTCTTTAATGGAATCAATTCCGGCGTTTATATCAGTCCGTAGTTTACCTTCTTTATAAGCTCTTTTGAGTGTAGTCTTTAGTTTATTGTGATAGGAGAGAGCTGTATTTCTTGCCAGGCTGTTTCCGGTATCTCTTCTGTTTTTAGCCTTTAATAAATATTCTTTGTAATCTTCAATTAGTGTCACTGTTATATCTTTAAAAGTAACGTCGCGTCCTGAAAGAAAATTTTCAAAATGAATAATTGCAGTGTACCAAATCTGATAATTATTCCCTTCTTTCTTCTCTGCCAAATTTTTAAAATACTCTAAAAATGAGCCACGTCCAATTCTCTGAATTTCCAGTTGTTCTTTTTCAAATTCACTATACACATCATGTTTGCGCATTTCATTCTGTCTTCGAATCTGAATAAGTTCTGCTGTGTGCAGATTTTCAATATTGGAAATTTTTTGAATTTGATTTTTTGGACACTCAAAAAGGTAAAGTTTTAAGAATTCGCGTCTTGTGTACTTATTAGTTTCCGTATTTAGTATTGGCGGATAAAAATCCAGGTAAAGGGATAACATTCCATTTGCCAAAAGCTTTTTTCTCAATCTTACATTTCCTTTTTTCATTTTTCTCTTGCATTAAATATAATATCAATATCTTGCTTTGCAACATAATTAAACTTCCCTATGGAGTATTTAGCTATTCCATAGCGCTGAATCACCATATACAGAGCTCCTGAAGATATGCCAAATTTTTGCTGTATCTGTCTTATAGTATAACAGTTCTCTAATCCAGGAAACTCCTGAACAGGCCTTAGCATAGACTCTTGCAGAGGAATGGAGAAAAAGCTGTCAAGATCACATCTGCGTAAAATAGTCCTTCTCCCAAATTTCGCAATATCTAGTTCACCGCGCTCAATAAGCCTGTAAATAGTCCTTCGGCTGATCCCGAGCAAATTACTGGCCATATTAACATCGATATAATCTTTGGCTTTAATTGCTTCGAAATCGGCTTTTTTGCCCGATTCTGTTTCCTTGTTGCTTTTGTCGATTTTTGACTGCCTAGCCCTTTGTTTATAGGCTTTGGAGCTGCATTTAAGGGAGCAGTAAAGCGTCTTTGTTGTGCGCGCTGTAAACTCATTTTTACAGCATTCGCAGATTCTGGTAATCTTAATGTTTGAACTCATAGAAATGTGACTTTAAGTGTCCCACTGTGACTATGTGTGTCTCTATGTGCCATAATTTGGCCAAAAAAAAATATTATTTGTACCTCACATTTTCGAGGTACAAATAAGGTACAAATTTAATCAAAACATCACATAATACCCAAAAGAAAAAGGAATTAAAAAACGAGTTAAAATATTGTTTATCAATACTTTAACTCGTTTGTTTGTTGTTTATTTTGCGTTGTTTTGTTGCTCTATTTTCCAATGCAGAAATTGGCAAAAATATTTCCTAATAATTCATCGTTAGAGACCTGACCTGTAATAAGCCCAAATTGATATAAAGCTTCGCGGATATCAAGAGCAATTAAGTCGCTTGAAAGATTTGTTTCAAGACCATATTTTACTTTTTGTATTTCGTCTAAAGCTTTAAGTAATGAATCATAATGTCTTGTATTTGTTACGATAGTTTCATTATTTCGAAGAGCTCCGGTATTTACAAAAGAAAGTAATTCATTCTTTAAATCATCAACACCAATTTTCTCTTTAGCAGAAATTTTTAAAAGTTTCAAGTTTAAAGTTTCAAGTTTTTCGTTGATCTGTTTAATCTCATTGTCATTTAATAAATCAACTTTATTTACAACAACTAATATCGGTTTTAAAGGATATTTATTTTTAACTTTTTCAATTTCGAGAATATAGTCAGAACCTGAAACCTGAAACTTGAAACCATCAAACAAAAATATGACAACTTGTGCCTGTTCAATTTTTTCAAAAGTTTTTTTGATTCCGATACTTTCTACAACATCTTTCGTTTCGCGGATTCCCGCTGTATCGATGAATCTAAAACCAATTCCGCCAATTACCAATTCATCTTCAATAGTATCACGAGTTGTTCCTGCAATGTCAGATACAATGGCGCGTTCTTCGTTTAGCAAGGCGTTTAGCAAAGTCGATTTTCCAACATTTGGTTCACCAACAATAGCAACAGGAATTCCATTTTTGATTACATTTCCAACTGCAAATGAATCAATTAAACGCTTCAAAACAAACTCGATTCTGTTTAATAATTCATGAAATTGAGTTCTGTCGGCAAATTCTACATCTTCTTCTGCAAAATCCAATTCCAATTCGATTAACGACGCAAAGTTTAAAAGTTCTTCACGCAATTTTGCTATTTCATTGCTAAAACCGCCACGCATTTGCTGCATCGCAATTTGGTGTGAAGCTTCATTATCAGACGAAATTAAATCTGCAACAGCTTCTGCTTGTGATAAATCCAATTTCCCGTTAAGGAAAGCTCTAAGTGTAAATTCACCCGCATCAGCCATTCTACAGCCTTTTCTCAATAATAACTGAATAATTTGCTGCTGAATATAAGTTGATCCGTGACAAGAGATTTCAATGGTATTTTCGCCAGTATAAGAATTTGGTCCTTTAAAAACAGAAACCAAAACTTCGTCAAGTGTTTTTGAATCATCTACAATATGACCTAAATGCAAAGTATGTGTTTTTTGCTGCGTTAAGTCTTTGTTTTTTATGGATTTAAAAACCGAATTTCCAATGGTAATAGCGTCAGAACCCGAAATACGAATGATAGCAATAGCTCCAGCTCCGGATGGAGTAGCCAATGCAACTATAGAATCTTGATTTATCATGTTGCAAAGGTATAAAAAAGGCAGAAAGATAACAACCAGGAACTGAAGCTGAAAATCAGTTTTTTTGGTTCAATTAAACGTTTTTTTGAGTTAATATTAAATGTTAAAATACTGATAATTATCAGGTTGTTTTGTTTTTATAATGATTAAATTTGAGAAACAAACCACTTAATCTCAGTCAAAATGAAAAAGATATTATTTCCAACAGATTTTTCCGAAGCAGCCACAAATGCTTTTGTTCATGCTTTAGAATTTGCTAAAATTGTGAATGCAGAACTTATTTTGTTGCATACTTTTGAGATTCCGGTTTATGACAGCCAGTTTTTTCCTGAAAATTATGCTTCGATTTATAGTTCAATAGAATTAGCAAAATTTGAAATGTTTAAGGATGAAATTCCAAAACTTAGAGCTATCGCCACAGAACGAAAATTAGACGATATTGTAATCAAACATCGCTTAATGGACGGGGATTTAATTTATAATTTAAAAAATGCAGTCGAAGAAGATAAGGTCGATTTTGTAATAATGGGAACTTCAGGAGTTACGGACTGGACGAAATTCTTTCTGGGATCAAATACTAGCTCTGTAATTTCAGAAGTGAAAGTTCCGGTTCTGTGCGTTCCTGCTGATGCAAAATTCAAGAAAATTAAAACAATTGCTTTCACAACACGCTATCGTGAAAAAGATAAAATAGAGTTGAAAAAAGTTCTTGAAATTGCAAATAAAACAAAAGCAAAAGTAAAAAGTTTATATGTTAAAACCTCTAATTCAGATGTTTCAGACGCTACGATTAAAGAATGGGAAAGAGAATTCGCAAACGATAATGTTGAATTTTTAGTCTTGCCAAGTGACGAAGTAAAAGAAACAATTCTTGATTTTATACTTTATAAAGATGTTGATGTTTTAACCACAATAACTCATAAAAGATCTTTCTTCGAAAGTATTTTTGAATCCAGTTTTTCTAAGAAAATTACAAAAGAAGTTTCGATTCCGGTTTTGGTAATGCATGAAACCTAAAATCTATAACTATTGATGGTGTTTTGTAAGTCTAAAACCTATATTTGTATTTCATTAAAATCTTAAAATGGAAGCATACAATAATAAAGTTGAACACTATACTGCACTTTTTCATAAAATCAATAAAAGATACAATAGCATAAGTATTCTGCGCCTTTTAACCGTTTTTCTTTGTTTGTTTATGTTGTTTTATTACATAAAAACCAGTGAAATTCTTTACGTAGTTTTTGCATTTCTATCTTTTGTTGGTTTTATTTTTTTGATGCGAATTCATTCAAAATTGTCTTTCCAGAAAGAACTTACTTCTACTATTTTAAAAATCAATAAAAATGAGATTACGTATTTAAAAAGAGAAAAAATCCCTTTTGAAAACGGAATCGAATTCAACGATTTTCATCATCCTTATGCTTACGATTTAGATATTTTTGGAGATCATTCTTTATTCCAAAATATAAACAGAACAGCAACTTTTATCGGAAAAAAAACATTGGCAAACCAATTATTGAAATTGTTGCCTAATGAAACAATTCTGGAAAATCAAGAGGCAATTAATGAACTAAAATCTAAAATTGATTTGCGTCAGGATTTCCTGGCTTTAGCAATTGTCAGTAATGACAGTAAAAACTCATATGATTCTTTAATATATTGGAATTCATTTAAAAATAATAGTTTATCTAAAGTTTTAGTTGCACTATCAGTTATCCTTCCAACTTTATTTTTTGGTTTTCTGATAGCTTATTTTATAACTTCAAAACTGATTTTATTGTCTTATGTGACTTATATTTTTATAGCCAATATGATTGTATTGGGACAGTCATTCAAAAGAATCCAATCGGAAATTGCAAAGGCTGATAATATTGATAAAATCATCAAACAATATAGTTTATTAGTTAAGAAAATTGAAGATGAAACTTTTCAATCGAAGAAACTGATCGATTTGCAACAACAGCTTATTTTTAGAAAAGAAACTGCAAGTAAACATTTAAATGATCTTTCGGAGTTGTTTTCGAGAATGGATACCATTAATAATTTTGTAACTGCAATAGTTTTCAACGGAACATTTTTGTTTAATCTTCACGTTTTAAAAGCATTATTAAAATGGAAAGAAAATTACTCGACTGAACTTGAAAAATGGATTGAAATTATTGGTGAATTTGAAGCTTTAAATAGTTATGCAAACCTGGCATATAATAACCAGGATTTTGTTTTCCCTGAGATCAATTCAGAATACAAAATCGGATTTTCAGATCTAAGCCATCCTTTGCTAAATCCTGCGACCAGAGTAGGGAATGACACGCATTTTTATCCTGAATCGTTTATGATTCTTACTGGTTCTAATATGTCTGGTAAAAGTACTTTTTTAAGAAGTTTAGGAATCAATATGGTTTTAGGTGGAGTAGGTTCAGTTGTTTGTGCTTCAAAAGCTAACATTCATCCACTTCCAGTTTTAGTTTCAATGAGATTATCCGACTCTTTAGCTGATAGCGAATCATATTTCTTTGCCGAAATTAAGCGTTTAAAGCAAATTATGGATGCATTAGAAGATCAGCCGGCGTTTGTTTTATTAGACGAAATTCTAAGAGGAACAAACTCTGACGACAAACGAAATGGAACAATTGAGGTTGTAAAAAAGATTATTGCAAAAAAAGCAATTGGAGCAATCGCAACGCACGATATCGAAGTGTGTTTAACAACAAATGAATATCCGAATATATTAACGAATCAATGTTTTGAAGTCGAAATTAAAAACAACGAACTTCACTTTGATTACAAACTCCGCAGCGGAATCTGCCAAAATAAAAGCGCAACTTTCTTAATGCAAAAAATGGGGGTGATTTAAAAAGAGGAAAGATGTTAGAAGCAAGAAGCAAGATTATAGAACATAGAATAATAGATTATAGAAGCAAGATGCAAGATTTTAGATTTTTATCTTGATTGTCTTTAAGATTGAATCTAAAGTTAGGGTTGATTCACTTTGACTGCTTCGACTTCGCTCAGCATGACAAATATCACTTGTCACTCTGAGCGAAATCGAAGAGCACAACGTAATCACAAAGAAAAGCATCTATAATCTTTGTTCTGTGATCTATACTCTATATTCTATAATCTATTATTCTATGTTCTATAATCTTTGTTCTATAATCTATATTCTATATTCTATATTCTATAATCTATGTTCTATAATCTTGCCTCTTGCCTCTTTCTTCTAAAAATCTTATTTCAATCCCTCTTTAATCGTCTGTACAAAAGCCTCAACTGGTTGTGCTCCTGAAACTGCATATTTTCGATCAAAAACAAAAAACGGAACACCTTGCACTCCAATTTCATTTGCTTCGTGAATATCAGCATGAACATCGCTTAAATATAGATTCTCATTTTCTACAACTTCTTGTACTTCTTTTGAATCTAAACCTGCCTGAACGCCTAATTCTATTAAAGTTTGATTGTCATTTAAATCTTTTCCCTCAGTAAAATAAGCTTTAAAGAAAATCTCTTCCATTTCGTCGCCTAGTTTTTTGGCTTTAGCCAAATGTATAATACGATGTGCAGTCAAAGAATTTGAGATAATCGCTTTGTCAAAATGATAATCCAAACCAACGCTTTTTGCGCGTTCTACGACACCTTTGTGCATTTCTATTGATTGTTCAACAGAAATACCTTTTCGTTCGGCTAGAAACGTATAAACATCTTTACCTGATTGTGGTGTAATAGTTGGATCAAGTTGAAAGCTTTTCCACTCAATTTCAAATTCTCCATTTGGAAACTCAGCTAAGGCTGTTTCCAGTTGTCTTTTTCCGATGTAACAAAACGGACACATGATGTCCGACCAAATTTCTATTTTCATATTACAAAGTTAGAAAAAATTGTTTCAGGTTTGTATCTGTTTCAAGTTTCAAGTTTGCTTGTATTGTGTTTTTTACCGCAAAGCTCGCTAAGGTTTTTCGCAAAGTTCGCAAAGTTTTTATGCACAAAGCTTTGCGAACTTTATCTTTTATAAAACACTGTAAACACGAGATAAAAAACTTTTGCGGACTTTGCGGTAAAATCAGCCCAATCGATAATCGCATTTCAACCTGAAACCTGAAACCTGAAACAAAAAGTGACAAAAAATAAAAAACCGCAACTCTTTATAGGAATTGCGGTTTCTAGGTATAAAAAATGGTTGGTTAATAGCGATATTTTTTTTTACAATGATATGTCTTTAATTTGAAATTAAAAAAGATCCCTGTAACAAAAAGAACTTTTGATGTTAACTATTTAACATTACAGGCATTACCAACATTGTAACGGTTTCTCCTTCTTCTAAACCATCAACTGGCGTAAGAATTCCGGCTCTGTTAGGCAATGACATTTCTAACATAATCATATCAGATTGTAAGTTTGTTAACATCTCCGTTAAGAAACGAGAGTTGAAACCAATTTGAAGATCATCTCCTTGATAATCACAAGTCAATCTTTCTTCGGCTTTGTTTGAGTAGTCAATATCTTCGGCAGAAACATTTAATTCAGCTCCGGCGATTTTTAGACGGATTTGGTGTGTTGTTTTGTTTGAGAAAATTGCCACACGACGAACTGAACTTAAAAATAAAGAACGGTCAATCATTAATTTGTTTGGATTTTCTTTGGGAATTACCGCTTCATAATTAGGGTATTTTCCATCAATTAAACGACACATTAAGATATAATTGTCAAATGAGAAAGTCGCATTTGAATCGTTGTATTCAATTTTTACTTCAGCATCAGAAGATCCAAGGATACTTTTTAAGATATTCAAAGGTTTCTTTGGCATAATAAAATCAGCAACCTGAGATGCTTTTACATCTGTACGTGCATATTTTACTAATTTATGAGCGTCTGTTGCCACAAAAGTCAATCCTTCTGGTGAGAACTGAAAGAAAACTCCAGACATTACCGGACGCAAATCGTCGTTTCCGGCAGCAAAGATAGTTTTGCTTACAGCAGTTGCCAAAACATCTGCAGGAACAAGTGTAACAGAAGGATCTTCAAGACTTACCGCTTTAGGAAATTCTTCTCCTGCAGCATATGCTAATGCATATTTTCCTGAGTTTGAACTAATTTCGACTGTATTGTTTTCTTCAACTGTAAAAGTTAAAGGTTGCTCTGGAAACGTTTTCAAAATTTCAAGCAAAAGTTTAGCTGGCACAGCAACACTTCCTTTACTTGTAGAATCGATTGATAATGTAGCCGACATTGTAGTTTCAAGATCTGAAGCCGAAACTGTCAACTCACTATTGTCTAGTTCAAATAAAAAGTTATCTAAAATAGGCAACGTATTGTTACTGTTGATTACACTACCTAAAACTTGTAATTGTTTTAATAAGTACGAACTCGATACTATAAATTTCATCTCTTTTGTTTTATTTTTTTGCACTTTTCCTTAGTATTTCTTCAACTAAGATAGGTTTTACAAATATATCGTAAACAATCTTAGTTTCGCAATTTTTTTATTAACATCTATTTGCTGTATTTTCTTTTTCGCAAGTAAGTAAATACGATTCCAAAAACTAATAAAATTAGAATTGGAAGTCCGATAGTTATGAATTGCGTCATCGTATAATTCTCGTAAACCTTCTCTTTGTCTAATAATGGCAAGCTGACATCTTTACTTCTAATGTTAATAAGTCCTGTGTCATCCAACAAATAATTAATACAATTCATCATAAAATCTTTGTTGTCGTATAGGTTTCCGGTACGTTGATCGTAACCTAATTCAACAGGCATCATATTTTTGTCTAATTGATTTCTCGCGAGATCTCCATCAGCAATTACAATCATTTTGTTTGGTTTTCCTTTTGCTAAAAATGAATTTTCTTTGAAAGGTAAAACACGATTTTCAAAAGCCGAATGGAAAGTACCTTCCAATAAAACAGAAAGAGGAATATTTCCTTTGTTTAAATAATCCTGTGGAGAACTTTTTTCGGTTACGATATTTAAATTGATTTCTGTTGGAGTTCCAATTACTTTCGAATATTGAGACGATTGCAATAAAACAGTTTTTTTGATTCCGTTTTTTAAAGTATCAATTGGACTTGCAAAATCAAACTTAATCTGACCTAGATTTTTTACTATTGGATTAGTACTGATAGGAACTACGACAGGAGCATATTTCCAGAAGAATTCCTGATATTGTGTAGCACTTCCTTGTTCTCCGGTAGCTAATTTTATTGGACTTCCTTGTTCGTCTTTTACCAAATCAGGATTAATTCTGAATCCGTATTTGAAGAACATATCGTTTAGATTCAGATCTCTTGGATACGCTAGGGTCGCTCCCGATTGATTGTACAAACTGTCCATATCTGCTGCAACCTGATCAATTAACCATAAGGTTTTTCCGCCGTTCATGATATATTGATCTAAAACTTGTTTCTCTTCGTCAGAAAAAGTTTCAGTTGGTTTTGAGATAATTGCAAGATCGTATTTCTTTAAAGCGTTTAAAGTTCCGTTTGGATCTTTGGCTACAGAATCTAATGTAAAAGGTCCAATGTAGTAGCTTTCGCGAATTTGCTGCAACATTTTGGCAATGTGAATTTCGTTCAATTCTCCATTTCCTTTTATGATCGCAACTTTCTTTTGCCTGTCTTTACTAATTTTATTAATAGCATCGGCAATTGAATATTCTAAATGCTGAATCGATCCAATTACTTTCTGTGTAGTCGAAGCGCCCATTATGTTTTTCAACAAAGGAATATTAACTTCTTTATTGTTGTAAACTGCAATTGCCCACGGAAAAACCATCGCTTGAGATTGCTTTCCTTTATCGTCAACAGTTATGTTTATTGGCGTAAGACCTTTTTGATACAAAGATTTCACTACATCTATGCTTTCGTCTTTGTTTTCCATTGGATTTACAAATTCGAAAACAATATTGCTGTTATAAGCTTGAAATTCTTCTAATAATTGTCTGGTTTCTTGCTGTAAACGTTTGAAATCTGCAGGCAAATCACCTTGCATATAAATCTTAATCGACAACGGATTTTTAACCTGTTTTACAATCTGTAAAGAGGTTTCGGATAAAGTATATCGCTTGTCTTTTGTTAAATCAAATCGGTGGAAAAACAAGCTTCCTAATACATTTAAAACGATTAAAACAAAAACAGTAATACCTAATGTTTTGATATTTTGTTGAGTAGACGCTTTCATTAGGCTTTAAAAGATTTTAATTGATAAACTGTAAAAGACAGAAATAATACGGTGATGCTCAAAAAATAGATAACATCGCGAGTATCAATTACGCCTCGACTCATACTTTTAAAGTGATCCTGCATACCAAGAGCCGAAACAATTGTTGAAGATCCCGGAATTAATGAAGCTAAACCTTCAAATCCAAAATAAAAGAAAAAACAAATAAAAACAGCAATTATAAAAGCTACAATTTGATTTTCGGATAGGGTAGAAGTAAAAATCCCGATTGCAGAATAAGCAGCAATCAAAAACAATAATCCGAAATAAGAACCAATTGTGCTTCCCATATCGATATTGCCTTCAGGCGAACCCAAATTAGAAATTACTTTTACATATATAAATGTTGGAATAATAGCCAAAACAATCAATAGGAGAGAACCTAAAAACTTTCCGTTTACAATTTCCCAAATAGATAATGGTTTTGTCAAAAGCAATTCTAATGTTCCTTGTTTTTTTTCGTCAGAGAAACTTCTCATTGTAACCGCCGGAATCAGGAAAATCAAAATCCAAGGCGCTAAAGTAAAAAATGGAGTCAAATCTGCGTAACCAGTATTTAATATATTGTAATCTCCTTCAAACACCCATAAAAATAGTCCGTTGCTAATTAAGAAAATAGCAATGACTAAATAGCCAATAGGAGAGCCAAAAAAGGATTTTATTTCTCGTAAAATGATTGATTTCATTTAATTGTTGTTTAATCGTTTATTTGTTTAAATCGTTGAATTGTTTCAGGTTTCAGGTTTTGAAAAACTTAGTAAACTAAGCTAGTTCTCGTTTTTCTTGCTCTGATTTTAGTTCTTCAAAATGTTCAATATATGACTTTCTGTTTTTTTTATACATTTCTGTAAAATCTATTTCAGTATAATATTCAATCAGGTCGGTAAGTTCATTATCTGTTAAATCATTTATTTCTTTGAATTTGATTGAATCATCAAAAGTTTCTTCATATTTTTCATTTAATATTTCCGTTGCTTTTTCTTTCGCCGGAATATTATTTAGCTCTGTTATTTTGAATTTATTCTTTTGTAATTCTTTTTCGCCAATTATATTAAGGTACTCTTCAATAATAGTTGCATCAATTTCAATTACACCTTTTCCAGATTTATGTCTATCATCCCCATTTTTTTTAACTCCTGAAATCCAATAATCAATTCCGGTTTCAAGGTCAAAATAGTTACTTGAGATTCCTTTTCCTTTTTTATATATGTTTCCATTGAAGTAAATTGTTTGCTTCGTTTTGGAGAAAAAACACTTTCCAATCCACGCTTTTCCATTGTGATTTGCTTCAGTTTTATTTTCAACATATACAATTTCAGATTTCATCTTATTTTGGTTTGATCGGTTGTTTGTTTCAAGTTTCAGGTTTCAAGTTCAGCTTTGCGAACTTTGTGTTTTATAAGATATTTTAAATATAATCTTTGCGCTCTTTACGGTTAAATCATTACAATTTTCAAGTTCAGCATATAACTTGAAACATGAAACCTGAAACAATTTACACCAAAGAAACCACTTTATCCACACTCCACGCTTCCGGTTTTGCATTGAATAACTTTTTCGTAAAGCTCCAAACAGAATCAAAAAGCTCAGATTGTCTGTAATTCTCTAAATCTTCTTCTGTTTCCCAATAACTATAAGTGAAAAATATGCATTTGTCATTTTTATCCTGATACAATTCTAAAAAACGATTTCCGTCTGCATTTCGTATTTTGTGCTTGATGCTTTCGAAATTCTCCAGAAAATCAGGAATTTTTTCTTCGTGAAAACTCATTTTTACTATTCGAACAAACATGTATTCAATTTTAGATTATTGATTTTAGATTTTAGATTTGTTGGATCTAAAAGCATTTCAGGTGCGCAAAAATACCAAAATAGATTGTTCTTTTTATTAAAAAGTAAAATATTATAAAGCTAATTTTTGACACAATATTGTCATCTCGACAGAAGAGAGATCACACGAGAAATTCCATAAAGATTGGCGATTTTGATTGTAGGGTTACTTGCGGAGATTCTTCGTTCCTCAGAATGTCAAAAATGAGAATAAAAATGAGAATAAAAATCTGCGTAAATCTGTTTTAAATCAGTTTAATCAGCGTGCCGTTATTTTCGTTATCGAAAGAATCTAAAAAGCTACAGTCTAAAATCTTAAATGAATTTAATCGTAATCACATCACGATAATTCAATCCTAAAAGACTATTTGCAGAACCTACTTTTGAAGGATTACTCCTAAAAATGGCAATTTCAAGAAAACCGGCTTCATTAAAAATGGCCAATTTTTCTCCTTCATATGTTTTTATAGGATATTTATCTGATGTCGCAATAGCAGAGTAATTCGGCAAAATAGTTTTGATACTTTTTGGTTTCATAACGATTTCATACGGACGTCCTTTTGCGATTTCTACAAATTGCTTTTTCGAAATATTAGTTACAACATTTCCAAAATGATCGATATAAATTACGTATCCTTTTATTGAAGTTCCGTCGTTTGAAATCACAGGTTGTAGTTCTGTAATTTGCTTGATTTCTGTGATTTCTTTTCCAATGACATTTAGCAATCCGCCTTTAGAAATATGAGAAGCTACTTTTATAAAAATATCCAAATCGCTGAATTCACTCGGAAAACGGTCGTGTATATTGATAGAAACAATTTTTTGCGGAACAATTTTCTGCGTAAGCATACTTAGAATACCATTATCGGCACAAATAAAGAAATGATCGTTCCATTCCATTGCAATGTGCTGGTTTTCTTTATTGCGTTCGATATCGACTCCAATTAAGTGTACAGTTCCTTTTGGGAAACTCAAATAAGATGCGCCAACAACGTAACTTGCTTCGGCAGTGTTGAATGGATCTATGTCATGCGAAATATCCACAATTGTAACCTCTGGATACTCTGATAATATTTTACCCTTTAGCGAACCAACAAAGTGGTCTTTTAAGCCGTAATCGGTAGTAAGGGTAATTATTGACATAATTTTGTTTATAACTATTGGTAGTATTTAAATCTAATTTTCATTAAATTTGAGAAATGCAAAGCTAATAATAGTAATTGCAAAATGAAAGAAAGAAAAGACAATTTGCAATAATAGTCTAAGCTTTCGGTCACAATGGCAATTATCGAAAACTGGCACAAAAACTGCAAGTATAAAAAAAGACCCGACAACCACTAATTTATAAAAACTGATTTATTTTTAATTTAAAACTATCTCATTTGAACGAAAGAATTATCGAGCTCATAGACATCGCTCCAAAAGACTTTTGGGGCGCTCAAGACACTCATCTTGAAATAATTAAAAAGTATTACCCAAAGCTTAAAATAGTAGCGAGAGGTACCACTTTGAAAGCATTTGGCGAAAAAGAAGTTCTAGATGAATTCGAAAAAAGATTTCAGAGGCTTATGCTTCATTTTACCCGATACAACAACATTGATGATAATGTAATTGAACGTGTAATAATGAGTGATGGTCAGGACGAAAGAAAATCATACGATCATGACAAAATATTAGTTCATGGTGTTGGCGGTAAAATAATTAAGGCAATGACGCCTAACCAACAATTATTGGTAGATACCATCAAGAAAAATGATATGGTATTTGCAGTTGGTCCTGCGGGAACCGGAAAAACGTATACGGGTGTTGCAATGGCGGTGAAAGCGCTTAAAGACAAGGAAGTAAAAAGGATAATACTAACGCGACCAGCGGTAGAAGCAGGAGAAAATCTTGGTTTTTTACCCGGCGACATGAAAGAAAAATTAGATCCTTATATGCAACCGCTTTATGATGCTTTGCGCGATATGCTGCCTAACGAAAAACTCGAAGATTATATTTTAAAAGGAATTATACAAATTGCGCCGCTTGCATTTATGCGTGGACGTACGCTTGATAACGCCTTTGTAATTCTCGATGAAGCACAGAACACGACACACTCGCAAATGAAAATGTTTTTGACCCGTATGGGAAAAAATGCCAAATTCATGATTACGGGTGATCCTGGACAGGTCGATTTACCACGCAGAACTATTTCTGGTCTTAAAGAAGCTATTTTGGTTTTGAAAGACGTTGACGGAATCGGAATTATTTATCTTGATGATAAAGATATCGTGCGTCACAGATTAGTCAAAAAGGTAATTGACGCTTATAAACAAATAGAAAATCACGATTAATTTTATAAAGTGTCAAATGTAAATCGTGTAATGTGTTTTGACATTTATTAATATTCGTTTTATACATATCTTTCAATAGAAATGTATAAAACGAATATTTTTTTTGATAATTTTGAAAATTAAAATTTGATTTGATGACAATTAAAACGTTGAGTTTAGCAATACTTATTTTTTCTATTTCGTGCAAAAAAACAGAAAGTACTCCAAAGAATTTTGCCGGAACCTGGTACGACACCGGATATGAAGCTGAGAATAAAACAACTTTAAAAATACTTCCTGATAATACATTTTTATACAATGGCGGAAGTAGTTCGTGGACAGGTTTCTCTAACGGAACTTGGAAAATGATCGGAGACACTATAGAATTAAGCAGCGTAAAAATGGAAGATTGTTATAATGTTTTTCCTTTTACAGATTGTAGTTCTGCTGATAAAACCAGTAAAGTTTTAACGACGATACCAGGTTGCGTTCCTGATATGGATATGTCATTTGTTACTATTGATAAAGAACAGTTTTATATCAAAAATGATTCATTGATCTACAAGCGTAAAAAAATTGCTAAATGTCCTAATAGATTCAAAATTTCTTTTGCAAGAACTCCAAAAAGTAAAAAATGACACCACTGGATGATTTCTATTTAAAACAAGAAGAACCCATAAAAGGGATATTTCTTGCTTTAAAAGAGATTATTCTAAAACAAGACACAGATATTACAAATGTTTTAAAATACGGAATGCCTTTCTTTTGTTATAAAGGAAAAATGTTCTGCTATTTGTGGCTTCATAAAAAACACAAACAACCTTATATAGGAATTGTTGAAGGAAAACATTTTAACGAAGATTTTTTACTTCAGGAAAATCGGTCGAGAATGAAAATTATGCTTTTTGATATAAATAAAGATTTGCCTTTGGAACAAATTGAAGCTGTTATACAAAAAGCAATAAGATTGTATAAATCAGGAATTATTCAAGTTTAAAATAGTTATAAAACAATATTTAACGAAATAGTTAAATAAATAATAAACTTGGCGTATTTCGGGCTTTTATGACTTGTAATCTTTGTTCTTGTGCGTGCAAAGACGTAAATTTGCACATCATAAATACTTGATTTTTAATATGACTTCGAAACTTAAAAATATAAAAGTTGTTGTAACGGACTTAGACGGAACTTTACTCAACCCACACCACAAAATATCAGATTATACTAAATCTATTTTTCAGGAATTACACAATCAAAACATTCTTATCGTTGTTGCCACAGGACGTCATCATCTTGATGCAATGGCAATTATTGAAAAATTGGAAGTTCCGGTTTATTTAGTAAGCTCAAACGGAGCAAGAATTCATTCGCCTGAAAGAAAAGAGCTTTTTGCATTTAACTTAGAAAGTGATGTTGTAAAAGCTGCTTTAAACGTAGAAATTGATCCTGAAATTACAGTAGTTTTATTCAAAGAAAATGTTTGGCAAACCAATAGAATTAGCGAAAGATTAAATGCTTTTCAGGAAGAACTAAGATACGCACCGGAATTGGTTGATTATAAAAAGCTGGAAGATTTTGGCGCTATTAAAATATTCTTTTCTCATGATAATCATGAAAAATTAGTGGCTTTAAAAGATGCTATTATGGCAAATTCTTCTCAGGATTTGCATCATGCTTTTAGTTTACCAACATGTTTAGAGTTTATGGATAAATCTGTAGATAAAGCAGTTGCAATCGAGAAAGTTCTTGAAAAAGAAGGGTTTTCATTAGAAGAAGCGATTTCGTTTGGAGACGGTTTTAACGATGTTCAAATGTTATCTTCAACTGGAAAAGGTTTAATTATGGGAAATGCTCCGGCTTTATTAAAAGAGACTTTGCCAAACTTAGAAGTTATTAAAACAAATGCCGAAGATGGTGTAGCAAAATATATAGCTTCAAAAATTTTGGATAAAGAATTTGTTCAGAGTTAATTTTATAAAGTAAATACGAATAGAAAGTCTACTATTATTGGAATTATAATTTTTAGACTTTTAACAAAATAGAATCCTTGAAGATAATTCTTCAGGGATTTTTTTATGGAAGTAATATACGCTAAACCTATTGAGCGTAATTAATTCTAACACATAGATACATAGCGTTTAATCACTAAAAAGTAGGCGTTTCACTTTTTTTTAATTCACATAGTTTACTATGTGTTAGAAACAAGTTTCTTTTAATCTTCTTTTGGATAAAGAAAAATCTATGTTTCTATGTGTTAAATTTTATTTTGAATTGCAAACGACGGTTTATACTACGGATTTTGTAACCAAATCGCAGAAACATTTTTTTAATAATTTTCAAAGTGTATTTTTGTTTTCTTAAACGAAAAATACCATGAGAAAAAACTTTTTTATCCTTGCCTTTTTGATTTTTTCAATATCGGGCAATAGCCAAATTTTGAAACTTGAAGAAATAATGAAAGGCGAGTCTTTTATTGGAAATCAACCAACAAACGGACGCTGGTCTTTGGATGGAAAAAAAGTGTATTTTGAATGGAATCCGACGAATGATTTGGGTGAAAGCACTTATTCCTGGCAAAAAGGTGCAGCAAAACCTGTTTTGGTTGAACCTAAAGAAGCTAGTTTTTCTAAACTTGATTTTAAAAGCAAAACGGGTTCTGATGTTTTTTATTATGTAGATAAAGGAGCTTTATATTCTTATACAAACAGTACAAAAGCAGTTAAGAAAATTATTCAGCAAAGCAGTGAGATTTCAAATTTGGAATTAGGAACAACTGCAGGAATCGTTTTTTTCGAACAAAATGGTAATATCTTCAAATACAATGCTAAAGAAGGAACGGTTTTGCAAATTACCAACCTTTCTAAAGGAATTAAAAAAGAGAAAACTACAGATAAAGACTCATTTTTAGTAACACAACAAAAAGAGTTATTTCAGTTTATTAGAGATAAGGAAGCAAAAAAACAATGGAATCTTGCTAAAACTAAAGCGGTTAAATCTGATTTTGCAAAAGAATATTTCTACGGAAAAGACAATTTATATAATCTGAAAGCTAATCCAAATGGAAATTTTGCAACATTTAGTTTAGTTGAAGAAGCAGATATCAAACAAGAAAAAATGGAAGTTTTTATAACTGATGACGGTTATAATCAAACGCCGGATACTAAAGAAAAAGTTTCTACAGCTAATTTGGTAAAAACGAAATTCGGAATTTATTCTGTAGCAAAAGATACTGTTTATTATGTGAATTTTTCGACTTTAAGTCATATTCAGGATACTCCGAAGTATTATGAAACGTATGATAATTTAAAAAATAAAGCAAAAGAAGATAAACTAATTACAACTCTTGCTCCGGTTTATAACGAAGACGGAACGCTGGCAATTGTAGACATTAGAAGTCAGGATAATAAAGACAGATGGTTGGTGAGTTTAAATCTTGAAAACGGAACTTTTAAAGAAATTGAACATCAACATGATGAAGCGTGGATTGGCGGTCCCGGAATTCCATCGTATTCTTTTGAATCAGGAATTCTTGGTTTCTTAGCAGATAATGAAACGATTTATTTCCAATCTGAAGCGGCAGGATATTCACATTTATATACTTATAATTTTAAGTCAAACAAAAAAACGCAATTGACAACCGGAAATTGGGAAGTTCGTGACGTAGTATTGTCTAAAGATAAAAAGACATTTTATTTAACGACAAACACAACAAATTCAGGAAATAGAAATTTCTATAAATTACCGGCAATTGGTGGCGCTTTAGAACCAATTTTGACTAAAGATGGCGCACATGAAGTAGTTCTTTCGCCAGATGAAAAATCGCTTTTAGTACGTTATTCTTATAAAAATATTCCTTGGGATTTTTATATTGCCGACAATAAAAAGAACACGACATTACAACAAATTTCTTCTTCGACTTCTGAAAGTTTCAAACAGTATAAATGGAGAGAACCGGAAGTAATTACTTTCAAAGCGCAAGATGGAACTCCCGTAAATGCGAGGTTATATACTCCAAAAACAGAAAGTAATAATAAAGCAGCTGTTATTTTTGTTCACGGAGCTGGTTATTTACAAAACGCACATAATTTTTGGAGCAATTATTACAGAGAATATATGTTTCATAATTTGTTGACAGATTTAGGTTATACAGTTTTAGATATTGATTATAGAGGAAGTGACGGTTACGGACGTGATTTTAGAACTGGAATCTACCGTTTTATGGGAGGAAAAGATTTATCTGATCAGCTTGATGGAAAAAAATATCTAGTAGAAAAATACGGTGTAGACGCGAACAGAGTTGGTATTTACGGCGGATCTTATGGCGGATTTATTACTTTGATGGGAATGTTAACGACTCCTGGCGAATTTAAATCTGGCGCTGCATTGCGTTCTGTTACAGATTGGGCACATTATAATCACGGATATACAGGAAATATTTTGAATTTTCCGGAAACAGATCCTGAAGCTTACAAGAAAAGTTCTCCGATTTATTTCGCAGATAATTTAAAAGGAAACCTGGTTATGTTACACGGAATGGTCGATGATAATGTTGAATACAAAGATGTTGTTCGTTTGTCACAACGCTTTATAGAGTTGCAAAAGAAGAATTGGACTCTTTCTACTTTTCCGGTAGAATCACACGGTTTTAAAGAAACTTACTCGTGGATTGATGAATATAGTAGAATCCTGAATTTATTTAATTCGACTTTATTGGAAAAATAAGTTTTTCAGTTTAAAAGCTGTCGAAAAACGGAAGTTGAAGCTTTGTCAAAGTTTTAAACTTTGACAAAGCTAGCGCAAACTGAGACGAAGACTAAAACTGAAAACTGAAAACTGTGACTGAAAACTGAATACTTTCTTGCTTGCTCTTTTAATTAGTTTTAAATTTGCAATCATAAAAAAACAACACAACTAAGGATAATGAGCAATACAATTACAACAACAAATTTTAATTTCCCAAATCAAAAATCAGTTTACCGCGGAAAAGTTAGAGAAGTTTACAATATTAATGATGAACTTTTGGTGATGGTTGCAACGGATAGACTTTCGGCTTTTGATGTGGTTTTGCCAAAGGGAATTCCGTACAAAGGACAAATTTTGAATCAAATTGCAACAAAATTCATGGAGTTAACTCAGGATATTGTTCCAAATTGGTTAATTGCAACACCAGATCCAAACGTAGCAGTTGGACATTTATGTGATCCTTTTAAAGTAGAAATGGTTATTCGTGGTTATGTTTCAGGTCATGCTGCACGTGAATATGCTGCCGGAAAAAGACAAATTTGCGGAGTTACAATGGCAGAAGGTTTAAAGGAAAATGATAAGTTTCCGGAACCAATTATTACGCCAACTACAAAAGCTGATAACGGTTCTCATGATGAAGATATTTCTCGTGAGGATATTTTATCTAAAGGAATTGTTTCTGAAGAAGATTATTTGGTTTTAGAAAAATACACTCGTGCTTTATTTCAAAGAGGAACTGAAATTGCTGCAAGTCGTGGTTTGATTTTAGTTGATACTAAATACGAATTTGGAAAAACTAAAGACGGAGTTATTGTTTTGATTGACGAAATTCATACACCAGATTCTTCTCGTTATTTTTATGCTGATGGATATCAGGAAAGACAAGAAAAAGGGGAGGAGCAAAAGCAACTTTCAAAAGAATTTGTGCGTCGTTGGTTAATCGAAAATGGTTTTCAAGGACAAGACGGACAACAAATTCCAGATATGACAGATGCTTATATCGAATCAGTTTCTGAAAGATATATTGAATTATATGAAAATATTCTTGGTGAAAAATTCGTAAAAGCTGATATCGCTAATATCGATCAGCGTATTGAGAAAAATGTAGTGGAATATCTTAACGCTAAATAAGAAAGATTGAGTAACTTTTGAAGTTATAATTTTCTATAAATATTTAATGCCTTGCTATTTTAAGTAGCAAGGCATTTTTTTTTCAAAAAAGGATTTTAAGGGATAATAATTAATTGAAAATCGATTAATAATATTTTTGCTTTTACGGGAAACCTCAATAAATATAAAGACAAAAAGAATACATTTGAAAAATATTAATCTAAACCTTAACCAGAAAATGAAAAAAACTATACTTAGCGCAATACTTGTTTTTAGTTTATTTAGCTGCTCAAACGATGAGAAAGAAGTAGCTTCAGGTGAAGCTAGTTTACGTATAAATGCAAAAACAGTTTCAAGTTCTACAGGAAAACCAATTAAGAGAAATACTTTGCCGGCAAGTTTGAAAACCATTTTTGTTTATACACAGGCAGTTGGTCTTTCAGAAATTGAAAATCCATTTGAAATTGTTTCTGACGAAACTTTAGGAGCCGCAGACGGTATTATTTTAAAAGGAATTTCTTTAGGACAAACAAGTCTTAGAGCAGTTGCAAGAACTTATGATTTACCAGTAGAATTAACACAAGTTGATCACGGTTTTGTAAAAGGAAAAACTTCTGCTAACTTGGTATATTCAGAGTTGAGTGCTCATGCGCCAATTATTAAATACATTTCGAAACCAATTGATCCTGTTACTATCGTTGCAGGAGAAAACGCACCGGTTACTTTTGAATTAGTTCCAGATCAGGGAAGGGCTATTTTTGTTTTTCAATTGTCAGAAGAATTAAAAACTTTAAATTATAGCTGTAAATTTATTGTACGTGCTGGAGGAGCAAGCAGTAATCCAATGGAAAGCATTTTTGATACCTATACTATAAGTGGTGATATGGTTACGGGAACAATTGTAGATGGTTTCTATGTAGGAAACTTATATAATAATCCAAGAATTGAATATGAGATATTTGATGAAACAAATGAATCAAAATTTAAAGGTGCAGTTTCTATTCCAATTGTGAAAGGATCTAGTATTGATAAAATTTTCACGATTACTTCAGACAATATTCCTGTTTCAAACACTACGCAAACAACATTTATAATTGATGATTTATCTAATGGCGGATTAAAAGATGGTGGAAACTTATAAGATAAAACGCTTATAAATTGTCTTTAGTGATAAAATATTAAAAAACCTGATTTTATTTAAATCAGGTTTTTTATTTTTAATGCAGTTTGCAAATACGAGGAATTACTTCTCCATTTGCTCCTTTAAATTTTCAAGACCTTTATCGAGATCTTTTCCAATCATCTTATCCATATTCATCATTGGCATCATTATATTCATCGGATAAGGAAAAACGCCATTTATTCCCCATTTTACTTTAGTTTGATTCGCGGCAATTGCATCTGTAGACATAAAACCTACCGCAGTATCATTCATTGGCTCTTTGAAGCGTAAAGCAAAATCTATACGTTTTCCTTCTGTAACCTTTGTGATTTCCTGTTCACCAACGCCAACTTCTTTTACTTTGCTTTCCCAAGAAGATATAGAACCTACAGTTCCATCAGTTCCTTTGTAAGTTAATTTCATTTTCGGGTCGATGTTTGCCCAAACGCTAAATTGATTTTGGTTTTTTAAATATCTCACATATTTAAAAATACTATCGGCTGGTTTGTCGATTACAATCTCTCTTTGTATTGCGTACTCTTTCGGCATAAAGTAAGCTGCGATTAATACTATCGATATAATTAAAATCAACACTACCAAAATTCTTTTAATAATTATCATTTTCTCTAGTTTAAAGGTTAAAAATTAGGTTCTGTTCTGGTTTGATATTCTTTTTTGCTTTCATTTTACAGTAAAGTTAAAAAACTAAAGCCTTGAATTTGTTGGGTTTGAAATTTTTTGATGAATTTTTTTATATTTTTTTCGATTTTACTGTAACATTTCGATAGTTGTAGCGTCTATTAGTAAAGCAAGTTGAAATTTTGGAAACATTAAGTTTTAAAATGAAACCCTATTATTAACGGAATGTTAAGAATTAGTTAAAACATGGTACCTTGCAATACATAATACGAAAAATAGAGTACATTTACATAGAAATTAAAAATCATCATTATCAATCAATTAAATAATCAATCAACATGAAAAAATCAGTAATTATCTTAGGAGTAGCTTTAGTAGCATTTGCAAATGTTTCAATGGCATCAAATCACAAACTAGTTGTGAAAAACGAAGTTGAATTTTCAAGATCTTTTGTATCTCCATTAAACGTTGCAGTTAGCAAAGGAGACCTTGAAATCGTGAAAAAATTTATCGAATATGGAGCTGATGTAAATCAGATCTCAGAAGATATGTCTCCATTAATGGTTGCAGCACGCTACAATAAAGTAGAAATTTTAAAAGTATTATTAGCAAGCGGTGCTCGTCCAAGTGATAAAAACGACAAAGGATATACTGCATTAAAATATGCACAATTATCTAATGCAACAGATGCAATTGCAATCTTGAAAGATTTAAAATAAAAATAAACAGTTTTTGAACTAAAAGTTTAAAAGAGTTTTGAGTTAGTAATTGAAACGACCTTCCTTGAGCAGAAGGTCGTTTTTATTTTATACCTATATCAATTCAGGAAATAATATTGAATTTTAAAAGCTTAAAAATTGATTTTCTGAATTTGTCTGTCCTGAACTTTTGAAAATACAATTAGTCCAACAATTGCTCCAATGGTAGCAAACAACATATCTGATTGTGTGTCCCAAACATATCCCTGAGTTCCTAAAAAGGCATCGCCTCCTTCGCCAGTTGCAAGCGAAACAAACCATTCTATAAATTCGTACGCAGCACTAATTGCCAGGCAAATGCAAACGATAATAAAGTTGAAGAAACTTTTATTACTAATTACTTCTTTGCGAATAAAAAGTTCCCTGATAATCATTGCAGGAACTAATCCTTGTGCAAAATGTCCCACTTTATCATAATTGTTTCTGCTTTGATGAAATACTTCTTTTATGTAGTCAAAAAAAGGAACTTCGGCATAGGTATAATGTCCTCCGATAAAGAGAATAATACAATGTATTAATATCAAAGTATAGGTGAAATTTGTAAAACGGAATTTTTTGAAGGTAAAAGCCAAAATTAAGAAACCTATAATTGCCGGAATAATTTCGAGAAAGCAAGTAAACCCTTCTTTTGGATTTATAACAGAAGCCACTAAAGAAATTGTAAAAATGGTGAGTAGAGAATAGATGTATTTCATAAATCAGATTTTACTTATAGTGTCTGCAAGATATCAAACTTAGAGATAATGAAATCAAAAAAGCACCATTAAAATAATGATGCTTTCTTTTTGTAACCGAATCAAATTAATTTAACCAATTAATACTCTTCAATATTTTACTCAATTTTGATATGCTTTTTACGGTTGAATACCCAAAATAAAATTGGGAATACCAATAAGGTAAGAATTGTTGCTGTAACCAAACCACCAATAATAACAATTGCCAGTGGTTTTTGTGATTCTGAACCAATTCCGGTAGAGATCGCCGCGGGCATTAAACCTATAGAAGCCATCAATGCAGTCATAACTACAGCTCTTGTTCTTGCTTTTACGCCCATAAAAATAGATTCTTCGAGCGTAAATTTCGCCTTTAAATTATGATGGAATTCTGATATTAGAATAACTCCGTTTTGAATACAAATACCAAGTAAGGCAATAAAACCAACACCTGCCGAGATTCCAAAATTCATTCCGGTAAGATGTAAAGCGATAATTCCTCCAATTACTGCAAAAGGAACATTGGCAAGAACTAATAAAGAATCTTTAATATTTCCGAATAAAATAAACAAGAGAACAAATATCCCGATTAAACTAATTGGAACCACTTGCGCCAAACGTGCGCTTGCACGAACCTGATTTTCAAATTCTCCTGTCCATCCAGTTGTATAACCTGTTGGCATTTTTAATTCCGCCACTTTTTTCTGTGCTTCAGCAATTGTACTTCCTAAATCTCGATCACGAACAGAGAATTTTACACCAATAAAACGTTTCGTATTATCTCTGTAAATAAAAGCAGGTCCTGTAACGGTTTTAATATCGCAAATTTCTTTAAGCGGAATTTTTACGCCACTTATTGTTGGTACTTTCAATTCGGCAAGATCGAATTCGTCTTTTCTGTATTCTTTCAAGAAACGAACTCGTACATCAAATTTTTTCTCGTCTTCATATTTTTGAGTAGCTGTTTTTCCTCCAAAAGCCAATTCCAGAACTGCCTGAGCATCCCTTAAAGTAACTCCATAAGCAGCCATTTTTTCTCTGTCCAGAATTACACTGATTTCCGGCTGACCAACATTTCTAAGAATTCCAACATCTTTTATTCCCGGAATATCTTTGATTTTTGCCAAAACTTCATTCGATAATTCGTCTAGTTTATCAAGATCGTCCCCGTATATTTTTACCGCATTTGAAGCTTTAAAACCAGCCACAGATTCAGCGACATTATCAATAACAGGTTGTGAATAATTATACGTAATTCCCTGATGAACTTTTAGTTTCTGATCCATTTCATTGATCAGTTCGTCCATATTAATTTTTCGTTTCCATTCTGATTTAGGTTTTAAATCTACCTGAAGCTGAATAAAACCAAAACCATTTGGATCTGTTCCATCGTTACTTCTTCCAGTTTGAGATAAAACATTTTTTACTTCGGGAAAAGTTTCAAGATCTTTTCGAATCATTGCCGCCGTTTGCACACTTTCAGGCAATGAAGTACTCATTGGCAATTCGGCAGTTACCCATAAAGCACCTTCATTTAATTGTGGTAAAAATTCAGTTCCCAGAAAAGTTGCCGAGAAGAAAACCACTGCCAATAAAGATACAGAAGCAATAAGCGTTTTTACTTTATGTTTAAAAGTCCACGCAAAACCTTTACCAACTATTCTGTCCCAAAAATTCACAAAAGGATTATGTTTCTCTTTTACATTTTTATTCAAGAGAATGTGCGACAGAACTGGAACCAATGTCAAAGTAAAAAGTAAAGCTCCCATTAAGGCAAAACCTAAAGTGTAGGCTAGAGGAGAGAACATTTTTCCTTCTACTTTTTGGAATGAAAATATTGGTAATAACGCCGTAATGATAATAAGTTTAGAAAAGAAGATGGCTTTACCCATTTCAGTTCCGGTTTTTTTAATCAAACTACCTTTTGCAATTTTATTATATTTCGCCATTCCAAGTTGATGCGCTCGATGGTCGAGAACTACAAACAAACCTTCGACCATAACGACGGCTCCATCAATGATAATCCCGAAATCGACTGCACCTAAACTCAATAAATTTGCACTCATTCCCATCATTTTGAGACATAAAAACGCAAACAATAACGATAATGGAATAACGATCGAAACGGTAAATGTTGTTCTCCAATCTGCCATAAAAAGAAATACGACGCAAGTAACCAGAATAATTCCTTCGAATAAATTATGCATTACTGTTTCAGTCGTGAAATTCATTAGATTATCACGATCGTAGAAAGTTTCAATTTTTATATCCTTTGGAAGTACATTTTCATTTAAATCCTTTATTTTATCTTTAATTAAAGCGAGTGTTTCCTGAGCATTTTCGCCTTTTCGCATTACAACAATCCCTTCAACGGCATCATCATTTTTGCCAATTCCGGTTTGACCAACTCTTGGCATTGAACTTTCATAAACTGACGCAACATTTTTTACTAAAATTGGATTTCCGTGTGCGTCATCAACAATAATATTTTCGATATCAGGAATTGATTTTAAAAGTCCGACACCTCGAACCACAAATGCTTGTCCGTTTTTCTCGATTACATCTCCACCAACATTTAAGTTTCCGGCATTTACAGCATTGTAAACTTGTAACGGCGTAATATTATATTTAGCCAATTTTATTGGATCAACACCAACTTCATACGTTTTAACCTGACCACCAAATACATTCAAATCTGCAACACCAGGAACTGAACGCAATTGTTTGTCAATAATCCAGTTTTGATACGTTAGTAATTCTCTACTGTCTCTGCTGTCACTCTTAACAATATATCTGAATATCTCTCCGGTTGGTCCGTAAGGCGGCTGAACATCCGGTTCAACATCATCTGGAAGAGAAACATTTTTTAATAAATTATTCACCTGTTGACGTGCAAATGTATCATCGACACCATCATCAAAAATAATCTTGATTACAGATAAACCAAACATTGTTATACTACGAACACTGGTCTTTTTTTGTACCGAATTCATAGAGATTTCAATAGGTGAGGTGACAAAACGCTCGACTTCTTCGGCACTTTTACCATTCCATTGTGTAATGATAATAATCTGTGTGTTGGTTACATCCGGAAAAGCATCAATAGGCATATTTTTGAAAGAAATAAATCCGGCAACAGCCAATATTCCCACCCAAAAAAATGTAAATGCTTTGTTCTTAAGTGAAAAAGCAATAATATTTCGTATGAATTTGTTCATTTTAAAAAGTATTTTTAATGATGAATTTTTATTTTTTTAATTATGATATTGGCATTCTTGGTATAAATATTCTGATTGCGATTCAAGATCAGAATTCGGTATGAAATCGTATTGCAAAAAAACTAACAGGACCTCGGTCTTTATTATAAGCAGGATTCATGGCAAATTGATAATCAGGCGAAAGCCAAATATGTGTATTAGGAACTAAAAAAGAATAATATACCTCGGCGATTTGTTCGATTCCATAATTCAAAGTTCCGTCGCCAATCATAAAACCATTTCCGCCAAGTTTCTGATATTCTTCATGCGGATTCGATAATCCGTTTGCAACTAAGGCAATACCGCCAAAATCGTCAGGACGGTTCCACATTTTTCCTTTCAAGCTAATTCCTAATTGTGCCGATCTGTCAATTTCTGTAAAAGCCCAGGTTTCGTTTTTACCATCATTATAACTCATTCTGGCAAAAATCCCCCAAATATCGCTGTGCGTATATTCCATATTTAAACCAATACCATATTTAGTACGACCATTTTGTCTTGTACTCTTAATATCCGGAATTGTTGTAAAATTTGAATTTGCTTCTGCATAATTTCCCATTCCGGCTACATTTCGAAAACCTAGTAATTTGATATTACCGGAATCATTGTTTTTGAAAACTATATTTTTTTCAATTTCTATGTTTATAGCATTCGAATCTTTAAAACTAAACTCGACATTTGGACCATTAGCATATGTTGGCAAAGCAGTCAAAGAAGCTCGAACTTGCCAGCTATCAAATTGATAATTAGCATACAATCCATCTGTATATCCTCGAGTATTTGCTGCATAATCCCAAGCTCCGTGCGTCATCAAAGACCAGTTTAGAAATTGTGTTCTGGGATCATGTGAATATGAATTGTCATCAAAGTAATCTGATAATCCAAACTTCCCGAAAACCAATTGTAATGTCTTATTATCGCCAAGCTTAATTTTTTGTTCCAAAAGCATTCGCGCAACATAAACAACAGGTTTAGTGTCTCCAATTCTAAAAGTTTCTCCGTTAGGAAAACCTCCTAATCCTCTGGCTTGCGACAAACCTTCTCCTCCGGACATTTCAGGATTGAAAGTTGCAGTAGCACCTTTCCAAAGCGGAACATCAAGATATAAAGTTGAAGTCAATGACAGCGCGCTTTCTTCTTTGGGATTCATACTATTTGTTCCGGAATAATTGGCGCTAAAACCTGGATGATATTGATAAATAGAAGTCATTTGAAATTTTAGACTATATTTTCGTATCGAATCTGTTTCTTGTGAAAATGATAACGCTGAAAAAAACAACGTTGCAAAACTAAATATGTTTACAGACTTTTCCATCTTGCTAGTCGTTTAAAGCGCGATAAATAAACAGTTGATTATTGGTAATTACTTTCTCATTTTCTTTTAAACCATTCGAAATATAAGTTGTATCTCCAACAACTCTGTAAACATCAACTTGTCTGGTTTCTATGTTATGGCGATCTTTAAAAACCATTACAAAGTTTTTACTTTTATCAAAAACAATTGCTTTACTAGGAATTGCAATCATCGATTTATCTTCATTAAACGATAATTTGATACTTGCATTCATGTCAGGTTTCAACATATAACCGGGATTTTGCAATTTAATTCGGGCTTGCATTGCTTTAGTTTCCGGATCAATTACGTTGAAGATTTTATCAACTTTTCCTTTAAAAACTTTATCAGGATAGCTTAAAGTAGTTACATCGGCATCAATTCCAAGTTTTACTTTATTGATATCCATTTCGTTAATATTTGCCATTGCCCAAACTTCACTGATTTCGGCAATATCAAAGATGTTTTCAGAACGATCGCTTCTTAAAAGCATATCCTGATTAATACTTTTTTGAATGATAAAACCACTTATTGGCGCTGTAACTTCATAAATAGAGCCCGCTTTGATGTTGTAGATCTTATAAGTTTCCTGAATTTTATTCAATTGAGATTGTGCTTTATTTACTTCTGATTTCGCCTGAAGAACATCACTTTCAGAATTTAATTTTCCGTCAAACAATTCCTGAGCAACTTTCAAACTGTTTTTAGCAACCAATAAATCACTTTTAGCATCAATTGCTTGTTTCTCAAAATCCGCAATATCTGTACTTCTAATAGTGGCGAGAACTTGCCCTTTATTTACATAATCACCAAGTTCTACATTCACCTTTATAACGCTTCCGCCAACAAGCGGATAAACGTCAATTGCTTTATTATTATCAGCAGTAATTTTTCCATAAAAACTCAATTGATTTTTTACAGGCTGATTTTGAGCTTCTGCCATTGTTGTAGTTTTTAGCATTGCATCACTTAAAGCAAAAGAGGCATTTGTGTCTGGATTTTCAACTTCTTTTTTGCAGCTTGCAATTGACAGACTTACGATTGCAATTGCTATGATTAGTTTATGTTTCATCTTTAATTTGGTTTTAAAATAAGTCTTTGTTGATTGTACTATTTAATTCTTCGCCTGAAAGCACTACTTTTTTCTTTAATTCATTTACCTGAATTGAAGCTTGATTGTAGCTTTCCATAAAATCAGTAAACTCCAATAAACTAACATTTCGCTTCTGAAAATTATTTAGCATTCCATTATAAACTGCTTCAAAATCAGAATTAACGGTTGGTTTAATAACCACATAATTTTTACGCGATTCATCCCATTTATTCCATGCTGATGTAATTTCGGTTTGCAATTGCAAGTCAAAATTTTGTTTATCAACTTTAGATTGTTCCAAAATGGTTTGCGCATATTTAATGTTTCCTTTGTTTTTATTCCAAAGTGGTAACGGAATTCCCAACGTCAAATTAGCTTCTTTATTAAAAGCACCACTACGTTGGTCGTAGTTTGCACCAACAGTAATATCTGGAATAGAAAGTGATTTTTGCCATTTTACATTTAATGTGTTAGCATCAATTTCTTTTTGTTTAGCCAAATAATCAGGGCGATTGGCAATTGCATCACTTTCGAAAGACTTTAAATCAAAAGCAATCGTTTTTAAGTATTTATTAAATTCTCCATCAGCAACACTTGGAACCACAGTTTCGGTTTCATTCAATAGTAGTTTTAAATTAGCTTGTTCTTCAATATTATCGTTGACAACTTCCATTCGTTCGTTTTTAAAATTTAGATACAAAGACTGTAAACGAACCAAATCTTTTAGCGCAATATTTCCTTTTTGAACCTGAACAGAGTAGGAGTTGATCAAATCTTCAATATGTGCGATCTGTTTGTCTGTAGTTTCAAGATTTTTTGTATTGTAGTAAACTGTATAAAAACTTTTGCGAAGCTGCAATTTTAAAGTCCTCAGTAAATCATTAAATTGCAATTCAGCCAATTGTTCATTGGTTTGAGCCAGTTTAACTTCGTTGCGTTTTTTTCCGCCTAAGTAAATTAGCTGCTCAATACCAAATGCTTTTTGCCCTTCTTTTCCAATATCAAAATATTGGTTTCTTTCGGGATTGTAGGCATTTAATTCTGCGCTGATCGTGGGGTTGTCCCAAATACGGGCTTGAATGGTTAGTGCTTTCGAAGCATCGATATTATACTGTGATGCCAACAAAAAAAGATTCTTTTTAAGAAACTGGCTCTCACAATCCTGAAGTGTGACTGTTTTTTGAGCTGTAATCGCTTGATTGAATAATACAAGCAATAGGAATGCACATAGTTTTCTCATTGTATCAAATTTATTTTATACAAATATTCTATCAGCAGACTTTAAGACGCCTTAAATTCTACCTTAAAAATACCTTAAAATAAATTATAAATGAAAAAATAATTGAAATAAATTCGTGTTAATATCTGTAGCTGTGTAAGTTATAGTGGCGTCATGAAGATTTAGAATGCGTTGAACAATACGTAATCCTAGTCCGAAACCAGTAGTTCCTTTTGAGTTTTCACCCCGCATAAAGGGCTGAAAAAGATTTTGCTGTTCAGTTTCATTTAAGGTCTTACCAGTATTTAAGACCGAAATAACAAGATAATCTTCTTCAGTACTAATTTTGACTTTTGCTTGTTTATTATCAGAGTAAACACAAGCATTTTTCAAGACATTACTTAGAGCAATTTCTAGTAAATTTTTATTTCCTTTGATTTCTAGTGCGGTATCTAAATTGTCATTTTCTTCTATTTCAAATAGAATAACGAAATCCGGAAAGCTTTTATTTAATTTTTCGATTGCCGAAAACAGAATCTCATCAATACGATGAATTTCGTTATTTTTGAAATTTTTCGAATCAATTTTAGACAAAACAAGTAAAGAATTAATGAGCTCAGTCAATTGATTTACATCGGATAAAATTGTTTTTAGAAACGATTTACTTTCAGGCGGAGTTTTATCATTAGCCACAATATTTTCAATTTGCGAAGTAATTCGGGACAATGGCGTTCTGAGTTCATGAGACGCGTGTGCGGTAAACTCTTTTTGTTTTTGATAAGAAATCTCAATCCTGTCCATCATAAAGTTAAACTCATTTGCAATTAGGTCAATTTCGTTTTTATTGCTTTTCGATGCAATTCGGGTATCAAGATTATTCTCGTTTATATTTTTAATTTTCTGATGAAAAGAACTTAACGGATTCATCGCTTTTTTGACCGTAAAAGACGTCAGAACCCAACAAATACAAGTAAAGAAAATATAAGAGATTACCAGCGTATATCTTAGGAATAAAAGTTTTCTCTGCCCATAATCATCTGTTGCTGATATTAAAGCATAAAAATCTCTGTCTTTGGTATCATAAAAAACACCATAAACTTCATAATTACCTTGTTGCTTAAAGAATGTTTTATGTTTTTTAAGATATTTTAAATCATCAATAGACCAGTTGATTCGAGCATCGTCAATACTACTATATATAAGTTTATAGTGAGAATCGAATACCAATGTTTTCTCATCATATAATTTATTGATGGAATTTTGATCAATCATTTTCAAAAGCTGATCGTCAACTTCCTTTACATTTACTAAAAGTTTAATGTTCGAAAGTGCCTTTATTTCCAAACGATCGCGAAATTCTTCCTTTCGAAAATTAGAATACAAAACAAATATCAAAGTAGAAGCCAATCCAAAAAGGATTGTAAACAATAAACTAACTAATAATGATATTCGGTTTTTTAAAGTCATTCCTGATCGCTTAAATAATATCCGTATCCAATTTTGGTTCGAATGAGTTTTGTTTCGTGGTCTTTATCTATTTTTTTTCTTAGAAAGTTTATATAAACCTCAATCGTATTCTGATTGGTTTCAATATGATAATCCCAAAGTTTCTCTGCAATAAATTGTTTCGACAAAACTTTTCCTTTGGCATGAGCCAGAATCAAAATCAATTTAAATTCTTTTGGAGTAAGTTTTATTTCTTCGCCAGAGCGATAAACCCTCATGTCATCTTCCAGAATCTCCAAATCCTGAATCAATAATTTCTTTTCACTTTGCTGCGGAATATCTTTTCGTCGTAATAAAGAAGAAACTCGGGCATATAATTCTTCAAAATGAAAAGGTTTAACCAAATAATCATCCGCACCATTATCAAAAGAAGCAAGTTTATCTTCGATTTCGCTAAAAGCCGTAAGCATAATTATTGGAGTCTTTTTATCGATTTCCCTGATTCCCTTGCAAACGTCTATACCATTAATTCCGGGAACATTAATATCCAGAATAATTAAATCGTATTCATAAGGAAAATACTTTTTCAATAATAAAGAACCGTCATAATAAGGAAAACACTCGAATTCTTTTGAAGTAAAGAACGCTGAGATTTCTTTAGATAAAGTAAAATCGTCTTCGAGTAATAGTAGTTTCATATTTTTTTAGAAATCAATTCGGTTATTTTAGTAATAACCGAATTGATGTTTTAATGCTGTTTTTTATTTGAAATAAGAGAAAGTTTCATTGTTTTCGATCTTCAATAATGATTCGTAAATCAATTGAATTACATTTTCAACATCTTCTCTATGAACCATTTCTACAGTGGTATGCATATAACGCAAAGGCAAAGAAATCAATGCCGACGCCACTCCGCCATTACTATAAGCAAAAGCATCAGTATCAGTTCCTGTAGCTCGTGAAGTTGCATGACGCTGAAACGGAATTTTGTTTTCTACAGCAGTATCAACAATTAAGTCACGAAGTCTGTTTTGAACCGCTGGAGCGTAAGCAATAACAGGACCGCGACCCATTTTAAGGTCACCTTCAACTTTTTTATCAATCATTGGAGTAGTCGTATCGTGGCAAACATCAGTTACAATAGCAACATTTGGTTTGATCGTTTGAGCAATCATTTCAGCGCCGCGCAAACCAATTTCTTCCTGAACCGAGTTTACAATATACAATCCAAAAGGTAATTCTTTTTTATTTTCTTTTAATAAACGAGCTACTTCGGCAATCATAAAACCGCCCATTCTGTTATCAATGGCGCGACAAACAAATTTATTCTCGTTCAAAATCATGAATTCATCTGGATATGTAATCACACAACCTACATGAACGCCCATTGCTTCAACTTGTTCTTTGGTTTCACAACCTAAATCAATAAAAATATTACTGATTTTTGGAGATTCTTCTTTATCACGTAATCTCGTATGAATTGCCGGCCATCCAAAAACACCCTTTACAATTCCTTTTTTAGTATGAATATTGACTCTTTTAGAAGGCGCAATTTGATGATCAGAACCACCATTTCTTATCACATACAATAAACCATCGTCAGTAATATAGTTTACATACCAGGAAATTTCATCGGCATGACCTTCAATTACAACCTTAAAAGGGGCATCAGGATTGATAACGCCAACTGCAGTTCCATAAGTATCAGTAATAAAAGTGTCAACGTAAGGCTTTAAATAATTCATCCAAAGTTCCTGGCCTTCAATTTCATATCCAGTCGGCGAGGCATTATTTAGGTAGCTTTCCAAGAAAGCAATAGAGGTATCTTTTAAGATAGATTCAGTACTCATAAAAATATTTTTTTGCTAATTTATAAATTTGGTATTAGAGTTGTATATAAATATATAATTTTACATTTAAATTATGACTCGATGAGATTTACCTACATTATTTTATTCTTTACATTGATTTCGTTTACAAGTCAAGCTCAGGTTACCCCAAAACCAAATGAGGAAATGGGTTATATATTAACCGAGCAAGACTCTATTTTGAACGATACAATTCAATTGCCTGAGATTATAATTTCTAAAGAAAAGCTCGATCCCGAAGCGCAAAAGCAGTTCTTGATACTTCAAAACCGTGTTTATAAAGTATATCCGTATGCTAAACTTGCAGCAGATAGATTGACGGCATTAAATCAGGGAATGGCACGATTGAAAACCAATCGCGAAAAGAAAAAGTATTTCAAGATTGTTGAAGACTATCTTAATAATGAATTTGAAGACAGATTAAAGAAATTGTCACGCAGACAAGGTCAAATACTTGTAAAGTTAATCAATCGACAAACCGGAATCACAACGTATGAATTAATCCGAACCTTAAAAAGCGGATTCAAAGCTTTTGTGTCTAATACAACAGCCAATTTATTCGACATAAGCCTAAAGAAAGAATATAAACCGTTTGAAGTAAACGAAGACTATTTGATAGAAACCATTCTTCAACGGGCTTTCGAATCTGGCAGATTAGCGAATCAAAAACCAGCGAATCCAATAGATTATAATGATCTGATGAATACTTGGGAAGAAAAAGCCAAGACACAAGCTAAAAAATAATTCACTCCTTATATATAAGGAAGAATATCGTTCCACAACCCGACAGGTTTTCAAAACCTGTCGGGTTTATTTTTGGCACCTATATATAAGGAAAGTTTTTGTCGAGCTGAGCGAGCCGAAGCTTTTTACGATAAGAATAAGGAGCTTAATCCCGCTATCCGTTTCAATCTTTTGCTTTTTAAAGAAAAAAGCAAAAGGATTTCCACTACTATCGGGGCTAGGGCAGAGGATTCCAGAAGAAAAAACA